>Ga0126307_10002665_pt1 | contig 12074 bp, 16 predicted proteins | sample Plot28_FD_89955 | JGI IMG/M metagenome (GOLD analysis project Ga0126307, IMG submission 89955) | Serpentine soil microbial communities from UC McLaughlin Reserve, CA, USA - Plot28 | ecosystem: Environmental > Terrestrial > Soil > Grasslands | place: USA: UC McLaughlin Reserve, Lake County...
ATGGCCGCCCGCACCGTCCAGTCCATGGGCATAGAGGTGCTCTCCATAAAGGACGTGACGGGCCAGCCGCACAACGGGTGCAGGCCGCCCAAGAGGCGCAGGGGGTAGCTGGCTATGGCGCGTTACACAGGACCGAGGGGCAGGAGGGACCGGCGGGCCGGGGTAATGCTCTCCTCCATGCGGAAGAACCCGCTGGAGAAGAAGCCCTACCCGCCCGGCGAGCACGGACGAGGCAGGCACCGCCAGACCGAGTTCGGACTAAGGCTCATGGAGAAGCAGAAGGCCCGCTGGTACTACGGGGTCTCCGAGAAGCAGTTCAGGCGGGCCTACGACAGGGCCACTAGGATGCAGGGCGTCTCTGGCGAGAACCTCCTCAGGCTCATGGAGCTCAGGATGGACAACGTCGTCTACCGCCTTGGCTTCGCCACCAGCCGCCCGCAGGCGCGCCAGCTCGTAGTGCACGGGCACTTCCAGCTCAACGGCCGCAAGCACAACGTCCCTTCGGCCATACTCAAGCCCGGCGACGTCATCACGGTCAGGGAGAAGAGCAGGGACCTCGAGCCCATCCAGAACGCCGTGGAGAACGTGGTGGCCGTACCGCCCTGGCTCGAGGCCGACCACGACAACTTCACGGGCCGCCTTCTGCACACGCCGGGGCGCGACGAGATCGACACGCCCGTCGAAGAGCAGTTGATCATCGAGTTCTACAGCAGGTAGAAGACATATCTAGCAGGTGATACTTTGACTATGTTGGACATTGCACCGCCCCGTTTCAGGGTGGAAGAGGAAGAGGGCCGGCGCGGAATCTTCGTCGCCGAGCCGTTGCCGCGGGGACTGGGGCACACTTTAGGCAACTCGCTCAGGCGCGTCATGCTCTCGGGGCTGACGGGGGCCGCGGTCACCAAGATCCGCATAGAGGGCGTCTCGCACGAGTTCTCGACGATCGAGGGTGTCAAAGAGGACGTCGTCGACATCATCCTCAACGTCAAGGGCTTGAAGTTCAAGCTCGAGCGGGAGGAGCCCATAGAGATCACGATAGCGAAGGACGGCCCAGGCGACGTCACGGCGGCCGACATTGAGCTCAAGGCCGACGTGGAGATCATCGACCCTGAGGCGTACATAGCCAGCGTCTCGGACGGCGGCCACCTCGACATGCGCCTGACCGTCGAGAGGGGCCAGGGCTACGCGAGGGCCGAGCAGAACAAGAGCGACGCCGACCCCATAGGGGTCATCGCCGTCGACTCGCTGTTCTCGCCGGTACAGAGGGTCAACTATGTGGTAACGGAGACGCGGGCCGGCGCGAGGGCCGACCTCGACTCGCTGCGGATGGAGGTCTTCACCGACGGCCGCATCGAGCCGCAGGAGGCGCTGCAGGACGCCTCCAGGCAGCTCATGGACTTCCTCGGGCTGTTCACCGACGGTTACCAGGGAGCCGGCGCCCCCGACGCTCGCCAGCGCGGCGGACGGCCAGTGATCACTGACGAACGTCCGGTCGAGGACCTCGAGCTCACGGTCCGCTCCTACAACTGCCTCAAGCGCGAAGGGGTCGACACCATAGGCCAGCTCGCCACCATGACCGAGGAAGAGCTCATGAACATCCGTAACCTCGGGATGAAGAGCGTCGATGAGATCCGCTCCAAGCTCCTCGAGTACGGATATTCGCTGGAGAGTGAGGGCAATGAGGCACGCTAAGAGGGGAAGGAAGCTCGGCCGCGAGGCGCAGCACCGCAACCTGATGCTCGGCACGATGGCGGGGCAGGTGATCACGCACGGCCGCATAAAGACGACGGCCCCGAAGGCCAAGGAACTCCGCGGCGTCGTGGACAAACTCATAAACACGGCCAAAAGAGACGACCTCGCATCCAGGCGCCAGGCGGTCAAGGTCCTGAAGGACAAAACGATAGTCCGCCGCCTCTTCGAGGACGTGGCACTCGAGCTCGAAGACCGTAACTCGGGCTACACGCGCATCCTGAAGCTAGGTCCCAGGCTCGGCGACGGCGCCGAGACCGTCTACCTGGAGCTGGTCAACCACACCACGGAGTAGCCAACACATGGAGAACCCAGGCGAAGGGACCCGCCCAGGTGGGTCCCTCGCCGTCTCTTGCGAGCGAGCGAGCTTCTCCTACCCCGGCTCAGAACGGCCCGCGCTCTCGGAGGTCAGCCTCGAGCTTCGCAGGGGCGAGTACGTCGGCGTGGTCGGCCCGAACGGCGGCGGCAAGTCTACGCTAGTGCGCCTCCTGAACGGCCTACTGCGGCCCGACTCGGGTCGCGTGCGGGTGTCAGGCCGCGATCCGGTCACGGAACCCTTCGAGGTCCGTAAGCACCTGGGCGTTCTGTTCCAGAACCCTGAGAACGGTCTGGTCGCCCCCTTCGTCGAGGACGACGTCGCCTTCGGCCTCGAGAACCTCGGCATCCCCCGCGAGGAGATGCAAGGTAAGGTCGCAGGAGCTATACGGGCCGTTGGCCTGGAAGGCTACGAGCGCCGCGAGCCAAGCACCCTTTCGGGCGGCGAGAAACAGCGCGTCGCCCTCGCGGGTCTCCTCGCCGTCGAACCTCAGATACTCCTCCTCGACGAACCCACCTCGATGCTCGACGCCGCGGGACGCAGGGAGGTCCTCGAACGTCTCGAAGCCCTGCGGGCCGGAAAGACCATCTTGCACGTAACCCACCACCTGGAAGAGCTCGCTGGCGCAGACCGTATCCTCGTCCTGAACGAGGGAGATCTCGTCGCCGACGAAACGCCCGAACGATTGTTCTCGGACGCGGCCCTCCTGCGGGAGAACCGTCTCGTTCTGCCCGTCGTGCCGAGGCTCGCGCTGGAGCTCGGCCTTCCGGGGATGCTGAGGACGCCCGAAGGACTGGCCGGTGCCATAATAAAGAGAACACAGAGCGGGACGAGGACGGGATGAGGCTGGAGCTCAAGGACGTGAGGCACGTCTACGCGCCGGGCACCCCCTTCGAGGTCGAGGCGCTGCGCGGCGTGTCGCTCGCCATCGAACCAGGAGAGGTGCTCGGGATCGTCGGCGGCACGGGCTCGGGCAAGAGCACGCTCGTACAGCACATGAATTTGCTCCTCGTTCCCACGAGTGGCGAGGTGCTCGCCGACGGCGTGGACGCGCGCTCCCTCGAGAAGCGCGAGCTGCGGCGCAAAGTCGGGCTCGTCTTCCAGTTCCCTGAGTCGGCGCTCTTCGCCCCGACCGTCGAGGAGGACGTAGCCTTCGCCCCGCGTCAGCTCGCCCTTGGCGAAGAGGAGGTTCGGGAGCGGGTTCGGGAGTCGTTGCGGGCGCTCCGGATCTGGGACCTGGCGGCGCGTTCGCCGTTCGCGCTCTCGGGCGGCGAGAAGCGGCGGGCCGCGATCGCCGGGGTGCTCGCGATGAGACCAGAGGTCCTCATCCTCGACGAACCGACGGCCGGCCTCGACCCGGCTGCCAGGGAGGAGTTGCTGGCCCTGATCGTGAACCTGCGGCAGGCAGGCATCTCCGTCGTGCTCGTCTCCCACGACCTGGACGAGGTCGCCGAAGTCGCCGACCGGGTGTGCGCGCTGCACGAAGGCGGAGTACGCGCCCTCGGGACGCCGGCCGAAGTGTTCTACGGAGAGCCTGCGCAGGCCCCGGCGACGGTACGGGTGGCCTCCCTGCTCAAGGAGTCGAAACCGGAGATCGGAGACCCCGTGCGATTTGAGGAGACTCTCGCCGCGCTCAAGGCCTTGCCGGGGGTCTGAGTTGACGACCCGTAGCCTCGGCCAGTTCTATCCCGTGTCCTCGCCCGTGCACGCGCTCGACCCGAGGGCCAAGATCCTGGCCACCGCCGTGTTCGTCGCAGGACTTTTCCTCATAGGCTCGACGGCGGGGCTCCTGTTCGTCGCTGCTGCGCTCGTGGCGCTCGTGGCGCTGAGCCGCATACCGGCCGGCACCTTCTTGCGGCTGTTGCGCCCTGTGCTCTTCATCGTCGCCCTGACGATCCTGTTCCAGGTCCTCTTCTCGCGGGAGGGCGTCACGCTCCTCGAGTGGGGATTCTTCGAGGTTCGTTCCGGCGGGTTGAGGCAGGGATTCTTCCTGGCTTTGCGGATACTTTTGCTCGTCTCATCGGCCGGGTTGCTCACGGCGACGACGGCCCCCGTGGCGCTCGCTGATGGGATCGAAGACCTCCTTTCTCCCATGAAGAGGGTGCGGTTCCCGGCGCACGAGGTCGCCATGATGATGACCATAGCGCTCCGTTTCATACCAACCCTCGGAGAGGAGGCCGAGAAGGTCAAAGGAGCCCAGGCCGCCCGCGGCGCGGACTTCTCGGAGGGAGGGCCGCTTCGCAGGGCGCGCTCCCTCGTCCCTGTGCTCGTCCCACTGACCGTCGGGGCCTTCCGCCGCGCCGACGACCTCGCCGAGGCCATGGAGAGCAGGGGCTACAGGGGCGGCGAAGGCCGCACCCGATACCGCGAGCTGCGCTTCCGCAAGCGAGACGCGCTCGCGCTGGGTGTAACCCTGCTCGTCCTGCTGGTCGGGATCCTGCTTTGAAGCTCGCCGGGCTCGTCGAGTACGACGGCACCGATTTCGGAGGATGGGCAGCGCAACCCGATCGAAGGACGGTCGAGGGCGTGCTCTCTGAGGCCCTCTCTACGGTCCTGCGCCAGCAGGTCAAGATGAGCGTCGCGGGTCGCACGGACGCCGGGGTGCACGCAAGCGGGCAGGTCGTCTCCCTCCACGCTGATACAGAGCTCCGCCCGGCCCTGATCTCCTACAAAACAACGGCGGTGCTGCCTGATGACGTGGCGCTCCGTCGCTGCGTCGCCGTTCCTGGGGAGTTCGACGCCCGTAGGGACGCAAGGAGCAGGACCTACGAGTACAGGATAGTAAACGACGAGATAAGGTCCCCGCTGGAGCGCCACCACGCAGGCTATGCGCCGCAGAGGCTGAACCTGGAGTTCCTGCAAGAGGCGGCAAGGCTGGTGGAAGGAACCCACGACTTCAGGGCCTTCACTCCCCAGAAGAGCTACCACGTCCGCTTCGAGCGGGTCGTCACCCGCTCGAAGTGGATTAGGCACGACGACCTGCTAAGGTACCGCATAACCGCCGATTCGTTCCTCTACGGCATGGTCAGGACCCTGGTTGGCACCATGCTAGAGGTCGCGGGCGGGAAGAGGCCCCTGACAGAATTCGACCGGCTGCTCTCGGGAGGTAAACGCAGCGAGGCAGGACCCGCCGTAACCAGCCGCGGACTCACGCTGGTCGATGTGCAATACGATTATCCGGACCTTTGGAGGAATCAACGATGAACACGGATGGTACGAGAGAGCTTCTGCGGGAGATCGACACCTACGTCGAGGGTCTGTTCGCCCCATCGGACGAGACCCTCAAAGCCGCCCTGCGCGACTCGCGGCGGGCCGGGCTACCTGAGATAAACGTCTCGCCTAACGAAGGAAGGCTACTGCAGCTGCTCGTCGAGATCGCCGGAGCGCGGCGCATACTCGAGATAGGCACCCTGGGTGGCTATAGCGCCATCCACTTTGCCCGCGCTCTTCCCGATGACGGTGCCCTGATCTCCCTCGAGATAGACGAGCATCACGCGAAGGTCGCCCGCAACAACGTCGAGCGGGCCGGCCTCTCCGAAAAGGTCGAGATCCGGGTCGGCGACGCCCACGAACTCCTCGCCACGCTCATCGAAGACGACGAGGGCCCCTTCGACATCATCTTCATAGACGCCGACAAAGAGAGCTACCCCGACTACCTCGACTCCTCTCTCCGCCTCACGAGAGCAGGCTCGCTCATCCTCGGCGACAATGCCATCAGGGAGGGCAGCGTGATAGACCCCGAAGACGTATCCTCACGCGCTATGCGCGAGTTCAACGAGCGGATCGCCAGAGACCCCGACCTCTCCGGCATCGTGCTGCCCCTGATCCGTGAGCGCATAGATGGTCTTGCAATAGCCCGCGTCTTGTAGGGGCGCGCCGCCAGGCGTCATATGGCAGCCGGGTCACAGCGCGTCCCTGATACGCTCGGCGGCCCCTTCCAATTCTCTCCTGTCCGGCCTGTTCGCGTAGCCAGGGCCGAACCTCAGGCCGAAGCCGTCTCCGTCGAAGCGCGGGAAGACGTGCAGGTGGACGTGGAAGACCTCCTGGCCCGCCGCCTCGCCGTCGGCCAGAAAGAGGTTGACCCCTTCGCAATCGAGTCCGCTCCCGTAGAGTGCGGCGGCGACCCTCTGGGCGGTACGGAACATGTGAACGCCCACATCTTCGGGCAGTTCGGACAGGCGCGGCACGTGACCTTCCGGCACCACGAGAACATGACCGGCGTTGACGGGCTGGATGTCCATAAACGCCATACAGCGCCCGTCGCGCAAGACCACGCTCGCCGGCAACCTGCCCGCAAGTATCCCGCAGAAGACACAACCCTCCACACCACCATTATGGCATCCGCCGCGGTCAGCAAGCAGACTATCCACCACAAATCCTGATGCCTGTAACCTGAAGCCGCGGCATACGGAAGGCCCCATGGGGCCTTCCGTATGCCGCGTAACGCTGGTCCTTTTGCTAATGTATGCTACTATTTGATCCGTTCGAAGGCCTTTGAAGTTCGCACAAGCTCCGGAGGATGATGAAGAGTTACATGGCGCGACCCCTCGAGGTCGAGCGAAAGTGGTACGTCGTAGATGCGGAGGGGAAGCACCTCGGGCGTCTGGCGACCGAGATCGTGCGCGTTTTGCGTGGCAAGAACAAACCGCAGTACACGCCGCACGTCGACGTCGGCGACTTCGTGGTCGTGGTCAACGCGGGCAGGGTGGCCGTCACGGGCAGGAAGGCCGAGCAGAGGGTCTACAGGCGGCACTCGGGCTATCCTGGCGGTATGAAGGAGACCAGCTACGAGCAGATGCTCGCGCGCAAGCCGACCGAGGTCCTGCGCAAGGCCGTCCACGGGATGATGCCGAAGACCCGCCTCGCCAGGAAGCAGTTCAAGAAGTTGAAGATCTACGCGGGGCCCGAGCACCCACACGCCGCCCAGGACCCGCAGAGGCTCGAGGTGAAGTAAATGGCAGAGGCTCTCTACAGAGGGACAGGAAGGCGCAAGTCCGCCGTAGCAAGGGTAAGGGTACTCCCGGGCGACGGTAAGATCACCGTGAACGGCCGCGACGTGGACGAGTACTTCCCGCGTCCGGCCTACCGCACGGCGGTGCGCTCGCCGCTCGAGCTCCTCGGTTCGGCCGGCCGCTACGAGGTCATCGCCAAGATCGAAGGCGGCGGTCCCACGGGGCAGGCAGAGGCCCTGCGCCACGGCATAGCGCGGGCTCTCGCCGAAGAGTCGCAGGAGGCCCGTAGCGAGCTGAAGGCCGCAGGGATGCTCACCCGTGACTCCAGGGCCGTCGAACGCAAGAAGTACGGCCTCAAGAAGGCCCGCAAGCGCCCGCAGTTCTCTAAGCGTTAGCAGCGCCGAAACGAGAGACGCTGTACCCAGCGAGCCCTTCCACAATCGGGAAGGGCTCGTTTTCGCCCAAAGGGAGGTCGGCGTGAAGCCCGAGGAAAAAATTCCCTCCGTGGTGGAGGAAAACTGAAGCAGAGAACCATAACCTTCGGCACCGACGGGGTGCGCGGGGTCGCGAACAAAGGCCTCCTGCCAGAAGACGCCCTTAGCCTAGGCCTCGCCGCCTCCCGTGTCTTCGGAGGCAAGATCCTCATCGGACGCGACACGCGCCTCTCCGGCGAGATGCTAGCCCGCGCCCTGGGTGCCGGCGCAGCGAGCGGTGGCGCAGATGTCGTCGATCTCGGTGTCCTGCCTACGCCCGGCCTCGCGGCGCTCGCGCCGCGTCTCGGGGCCACGGCAGCGGGCGTTATAAGCGCCTCGCACAACCCCTACCCCGACAACGGTATAAAGTTCTTCTCAGGAGAAGGCCGCAAGCTCTCCCCGGAGAAGGAGCGCAAGATCGAAGATCTGCTGGGTCGAGACCTTGCGCGACCGATCGGAAGCGAGATCGGGAGTGTCGACATGCTCGGTGACGCCACACGGCTGTATGCGGAGTGGGTGCTCGAACGGCTCCGTCCGTCGGCCGAGGGCGTCAAAGTGCTCCTCGATTGTGCCAACGGGGCGGCCTACGAGGTGGCGCCGCTGGTGTTCGAGGAGGTAGGGGTGGATCTCACCCTGACAGGGACGGAGCCTACTGGTACGAACATAAACGAGGGTTGCGGCTCGACGCACGTCGACGAGCTCGACGCCTCGGGTCACGACGTGGCTTTCGCCTTCGACGGGGATGCAGACAGGGTACTCGCGGTCGACGAGAAGGGGAACGTCGTCGACGGGGATAGGATCATCGCCATCCTTGCCCGCGACAAGAAGGAGCGTGGAGACCTATCTGGCGAGGTCGTGGTCACGGTGATGAGCAACCTCGGCTTCTTCAAGGCTATGGAGGCGATGGGGATACCTTACGAGGTGACCGACGTGGGCGACAGGTACGTCGCCGAGACAATGGGCAGGCTCGGCGCTTCGCTCGGCGGGGAGCAATCCGGGCATGTGATCCTCTCCGAGCACGTCACGACAGGAGACGGCATCGTAACGGCGCTCGCGCTCCTCGACGTGATGGTCCGCAGCGGCAGATCGCTCTCCGAGCTGTCCGGCGCGATGGAGGTGTATCCGCAGACGCTCATCAACGTGGGGGTCGAGGAGCCAGGAGCGGCGAAGATCGTCGCGGCCTCCGAGGCCGTCGGGCTGGCCGTCGCCGAGGCGGAGATGAGGCTCGGAGAAGAGGGACGCGTCCTCCTGAGGCCGAGCGGGACGGAGCCCGTCGTGCGGGTAATGGTCGAGCATACGGACGAGACGGTGTGCCGGGAGGTCTGCGAGGAGATCTCGCGGGTAGTAGCCGACGCTGGTAAGGAGGGAAGTTGAGGTTTGTAGGCTGCGCGCTGGCGTGGAGGCCGGGCGAGGTGCGGGAGAAGGTCTCGTGCCTGGTGGTTTTAGACGAGCGGGGGAGCATCATAGCCAACTCGTTCGCGGCGAACGCGGAGGATATAGCAGAGATGGTCGAGGGCTACGGCTCGGAGCGGAGGGGGACCGTCGTCGGCGTCGACGCGCCGCTCGCTGTCCCAAACGAGAGGGGGACGCGCAGGATCGAACGCATCCTCTCGAAGGTGGCGCTCCCTGCCTACTCGGCGAGCCGCAGGATGTTCGGCGGCAAGCCTTACGCAGAGGAGTTGCTCTCCGAGCTCGAGAAGGTCGGCGTTGAGTACACGGACTACCCTTTCCCGAGGGAGAGGGGTCAGAGCGTGGTCGTGGAGGTGGACTCCGCGGCAACGCTGAAGGTCCTCTCCCTGGAGCGCTCGGGTGCTGCGGACGACGGCGACCTCGCACAAAGGTTCCGCGCGATGGACGACCCCAAGTTCCGCAAAGGCAACAAGGAGAGCAGGGCGGCAGCGCTAAAGGGCGCCATCGAGGTCCTGTGGGACACGCCGGGCCTCAGGCTCAGAACGGGCAACCTCTCTGCGGACATCGCCGCGCCCGAGAACGTGGACGTCTCCAAACTCGACGTCTCTGCTTCGATGTCCCACGCGGAGCTCGACAGGACGGTCAGCCTGGTGGAAGGGACGCTCGCCGCCTACACGGTCCACCGACACTGGAGGGGGAAGGACGGCTCCATGGTAGTGGGGGCGGGGGACGAGGGCTCCGTCCTGCTGCCGGCGAGTAACGGCCTGCGCGAGCGCCTGGCCGAAGAATGCGGCGCCGCCGGTGTACCCTACGTCTAGCATGGCGGGTCCGAAAACAGCTGCCGGGGAAGGACCGGAGGAGCGGTGAAAGTCGTCGCTTTGAACGTAGCCCTGCCACAGACGCAGCGCTACGGGCGAGAAGAGGTCAGAACAGGAGGGGCCAAAAAGCCCGTTGCTAACGCCCTGCTTCGCTCCTACGGTTTCGACGGCGACGGACAGGCCGACCTGGTGAACCACGGCGGGGTAGAGAAGGCCGTCTGCGTCTACCCGTTCGACCACTACACGCACTGGGAGAGGATGTTCGGTCGCAGGCTCGAGCCCGGTGCTTTCTCCGAGAACCTGACCGTCTCGGGCGCCGTCGAGACGGGGGTCTGCATCGGCGACGTGTTCAGGGTCGGGGAGGCGGTACTGCAGGTCAGCCAGCCACGGACGCCTTGCAGCAAGCTGGCAGGCAGGAACGGGCAGAAGTTGCTGCCGAAGTGGGTCGGACAGACGGGCTACACCGGATTCTACATGCGGGTGTTCTCCGATGGACTCGTGAGCGTGGACGATGCTTTCGAGCGAATCGAGCATCATCCTGACCGCATCTCCATCTCCGACGTGAACGACGTCATCTTCGGGCGGTCTGCGGACGCAGGGCTGATCGAAAGGCTGGCCAACCTCCCCGAGTTTGGCGGCGACGGACGCGCCCTCTTCGCGGAGCGCCTGGATCGCCTGGCCCGCAGGCAAGGGAAGGGTCCCAGGTGAGCCTCAAAGTCCGCATCATACCCTGCCTCGACGTGGACGACGGGCGGGTGGTAAAGGGGACGAACTTCACAAACCTGAGGGATGCAGGAGACCCGGTGGAGCTCGCAGCCCTCTACGACACGGAGGGGGCCGATGAGATCGTCTTCTACGATATCACCGCCTCCCACGAACAGAGGGACACGGCCGCCACTCTCGCCCGCCGCGCCGCCGAGGAGGTCTTCGTACCCTACACGGTCGGCGGGGGCGTAAGGACGGCCGACGACATGCGTGCCATGCTGCGCGCAGGGGCCGACAAGGTCTCCATAAACAGCGCCGCCGTGAGGAACCCGGACCTCATTACCGAAGGAGCCGAACGCTTCGGGAGCCAGTGCGTCGTGCTCAGCGTCGACGTGAAGCGGCGCGAGCCCTCCCCAGGCTGGGAGGTCTACCTGAACGGCGGGCGGGTGAACACGGGGATGGACGCCGTAGGATGGCTTATAGAGGGCGAGAGGCGCGGGGCCGGGGAGTTCGTGCTCAACAGCATGGACGCAGACGGGACGGAGACCGGCTACGACCTCGGCTTGATCTCCGCCGTCGCCGAGAAGACGACCCTCCCCATAGTCGCATCGGGCGGGGCCGGTAGTCCGGAGCACATGATCGCAGCAGTAAACGCCGGAGCGGACGCGGTGCTCGCCGCGAGCATCTTCCATTTCGGCGAGTACAGCATAGCCGAGGTCAAGGAGCGCATGATGCAATCCGGTATCCCGGTCCGGCTGGTGAACCGCGGACCAGACGTGGTTGGCGGCACGGAGGAACGGTGAGAGGGAGATGACCTCGGCGCCGGAGAGAGTGGAGTTCGACGAGGGCGGCCTGGTACCCGTCATCGCCCAGGATGCGGCGACGGGCGACGTGCTCACTCTGGCGTACGCGAACCGCGAGGCTCTCGAGAAGACGCTCTCGAGTGGCGAGGCCCACTACTACTCCCGCTCGCGCTCCGAGCTCTGGCGCAAGGGCGCGACGAGCGGCAACACGCAGAGGGTCGTCGAGGTGAAGCTGGACTGCGACGGAGACGCGCTCCTCTACATGGTAGAGCCGCGCGGACCGGCCTGCCATACCGGCCGGAAGAGTTGCTTCTTCACCACCCTGACCGGGGATGGAGTCGTGGTCGCGCCCGCAGAGGATAGGGAGATCCCCTTCGGGACGATGCTCGAACGGCTGGCTGAGACGATAGCGCAGCGCCACAGGGAGATGCCCGAGGGATCTTATACGGTTTCACTGATCCAGGGCGGAAAGGAGCGGTTGGCCCAGAAGGTGGGGGAGGAGGCGGTGGAGGTCGTCGTGGCCGCGCTCTCCGACGAGAGGCTACCGGAGGAGGCGGCTGACCTCCTCTACCACCTTCTGGTGCTGCTCGAGGAGCGGGGCGTCGGGATAGAGGAAGTGGCGAAGGTGCTGCATGACCGCCACGGCTAGCCCTGGCCTCGTCCCTTCGCTAGGCGAGGCCCGCACCCTCGCCCGCTCCTACGACGTGGTGCCGCTCTACGCCGAGTTCATAGGCGATCTCGAGACGCCCATCTCGGCAGTCTTGAGATTTGCGGAGGAGGACACGGTATTCCTGCTCGAGAGCGCAGAGTCGGCCGAGAGGTTCGGCCGCTACTCCTTCCTCGGTTTC
>Ga0126307_10002666_pt1 | contig 12074 bp, 9 predicted proteins | sample Plot28_FD_89955 | JGI IMG/M metagenome (GOLD analysis project Ga0126307, IMG submission 89955) | Serpentine soil microbial communities from UC McLaughlin Reserve, CA, USA - Plot28 | ecosystem: Environmental > Terrestrial > Soil > Grasslands | place: USA: UC McLaughlin Reserve, Lake County...
CCCACACGACGACGCCGACGCCGCCCACGACGATGAGCGAGTCGACCAGGTTGGTCGGGTCGCTCCGGTGTGACCGGAGCCGTCCGAGCTGACGCACGCTGAAGATGGCGGACCCGTAGCCGAGCGCGTCCAGCAGGTCGGCCACCGACGGGTAGTGCTCGACGCCGCCCGCCAGCGCCAGCTCGACCTCGCGGACGATGGCACCGAGCAGGAAGAACCCGATGGCGGCTGCGAACCAGAACCACGGGGAGCGGTGCTGCGGCCGGTGGACTCGGACCGCTCGGAGGATGGCGGGTCCGCCCACCACCGCCAGGGCCAGCAGGGCCAGGGCCTGGGCGTCCTCCCCCAGGGGGATGGCGAGGATGGCCGCCCCGAAGCACGCCGCCAGGGCGCGGCGCCAACCCCGGAGTTGCACGAGCATCCATCGGCACGACCGCAAGTCCCTGTAATGGGACGGAGCGGCCCGGAACGACCGCTACCGGTCAGCCTCCGAAGAGCAGGCGGCCCAGCCCGCAGTACGGCGCCGTGAACGTGACGCCGAAGATGGCTGACGAGGCCAGCGCCACGGCCACCACGCGATGGCGCAGCCGGCCGGCTGCGTACAGCAGCCAGGTGGTCACGATGGGGCCCAGGGCGAAGCTGGCCACGGCGAACCCGGGCCACCCGCTGCGCAGGAGGAGCCGCCGCGCCCACCGTTGCCGGCCGTCCCCGGCCTCCCGCTCCACCCACCGCTCGAGGCGGCTGGGCTCCCCGCCGAGGCGCCGGGCGTAGGCCCGCACCACCAGCAGGGCGAGGACGAACCCGCCGGTGCCGTAGAGGAGGGAGAAGGCGAGGAAGGTGGGCCAGGCGCCGATCCAGCCGACGGAGGCCACCACGGGGGAGGACAGGAGGGCCTCGTCCCAGATCGTGTAGACGACGAGGCCCGCCACCACCGCCACCCGCCGCGCCCACGAGCGGCCGTCGACGGTCCTGGCGGTGGGCATGGCCCCGCAGTCTCCCAGGGGTGCCACCACCCCTCCGGAACCACCGGATGGCGCCCTGTCGGGGGGCACCCGCGCCGTCGTAGCGTCCCCTGCGTGGCACTGCGGGACGTGACGGCGTCCGCCCGGTGGGCGCGCGCCGACGTCCGGTGGCGGTGGCGGTCGCTCGTGGCCCTGGCCCTCCTCGCCGGGATCACCGCCGGGGTGGCGCTCGCGGCGGTGGCCGGCGCTCGTCGCACCGATACCGCCCTCGACCGGCTGGACTTCGAGACCCGCGCCGGCGACGCCATCGTCTTCGCCAGCCAGTCCGGCAACTTCGACCCCGACTGGGATGCCCTCGAGGCACGGCCCGAGGTGGCGTCGATCGCGCCCTGGGGGCTGCTGTTCGGGGATCTGGATGGCCATGCCGGAGAGGTGATCTTCTCGTCGGTCGACGGCCGCTGGGGTGACGAGGTGAACCGCTCGGTCGTGACCGAAGGCCGGATGTACGACCCGGACACCGTCGACGAGGCGGTCGTGGACGAGGAGCTGGCCCGGCAGCAGGCGGTGCAGGTGGGGGACGTCGTCCCCTTCCACGCCTACAGCCCGGAGCAGGACTTCGACGGCGGGGCCGCCCAGGGCCCGGCGGTGGACCTCCGGGTGGTGGGGATCACGCGCAACGTGGGCCAGTTCCTGTTCACCGGTGGGATCCTCATGGCCAGCCCCGGCCTCATCGCCCGCCACGGCGAGGAGATGGCGGTGGCCGAGAACGCCGACGTCCGACTGGCCTCTGGTGGCGGCGGCATCGATGCGCTGCGCGCCGATGTGAACGAGATCGTGGCGCCGGGGACGCCGTTGCTGGACCTGAACGCCGTGTCCCGGCGGGTCGACACCACGACGGGCGTCGAGCACACCGCGCTGCTCCTCCTCGCCGCCGTCGTGGCCGTCGCCGGCGTGGTGCTCGTGGGGCAGGCTCTCGGGCGCTCCGCCTCGGTGGTGGGTGACGACGCCCCCGCACTGCGGGCCATGGGCTTCACCCGTGCCGGGCTCGGCACGGCGGCCGTGCTCTCCCACCTCGGCGTCGCCCTGCTCGCTGCGTTCGTGGCGGGGGCGACGGCGTTCGTGGCATCGCGGTGGTTCCCCGTCGGCATGGCGCGGCGCATCGATCCGGACGTCGGGTTCCACCTCGACTGGCCGGTGATCGGGCTCGGGATGGTCGTCACCGCCCTCCTCGTGGTCCTCACCACCGCGCTGGTCGGGCTCCGCAGCACCGTCGACCGGCCCGTCGCCGTCCGCGACCGTCGTGGGATCGCCGCCTGGGTGCGGCGGGTGGCCCCGGTCACCGTCGGCCTCGGCACCACGATGGCCTTCGAGCGCGAGCGGCGCCGGGGCAGCGTGCCGGTGGGCCCCGCCCTGCTGGCGGCCGTGGTCGGCGTCCTCGGTGTGGTCGGCACGATCCAGATCGACCAGGGCCTCGACGACGCCCTCGACCACCCCGAGCGGGCCGGTGTCACCTGGGACGCGACGGTGTACCCCCTCGATCCGGACGTCACTGACGACGGGGTCGCCTCCGACCTCACCGACCAGGTGGCGGGCGCACCTGATGTGGTCGACACCGCCGTCATCGACCGCGCCCTGGTCGACGTGGACGGCACCGGCATCCCGACGTTCGCGGTGCACGCGCCGACCGGCGCCACGGGAACGCAGATCGCGCTGGCCCTCACGGACGGGCGGGGGCCGGACGCACCGGGCGAGGCCGCCATCGGGCCCCACACGGCCGAGCAGCTCGGCGTCGGCATCGGCGACGAGGTGCGCCTCGGGGAGGACGACCAGCCGGTCCGCGTCGTGGGCGAGGCCCTCTTCCCCTCGGACGTCCACTCCGAGTTCGACGAGGGGCTGTGGATCACCCAGTCCGACCTCCTGGCCACCGCGCCCAGCGTGGAGGCGGGCGACTTCGAGAGCGCCATCGGCCGGGCGGTGGCGGTCGAGTTCCGCTCCGGCGCAGACGTGGAGGCGGCGACCGCCCGCCTCGGCGAGCTGGTGGGCGACCGGGCGGCCGACGTCAGCACCGCCGAGGTGCCGCCCGAGCTCACCAACCTCCGCAACGTGCGCACCCTCCCGGTGGTGCTGGCCGCCTTCCTCGCCGTCCTGGCCGTCGCCGCCCTCAGCCACGTCCTGCTCACGTCCGCCCAGCGGCGGCGTCGCGACTTCGCCGTGCTGCGGGCGGTGGGCCTCACCCGGACGGGCGGCCGCGTGGTGCTGAACTGGCAGGGCACCGCCATCGGCTTCGTGGGACTGCTCGTCGGCATCCCCCTCGGGATCGCCGCCGGCCGCACGGGGTGGGACTGGGTGGCCGGGAGCGTGCCCCTCCAGGTCGTGCACCCGTTCGCCGCCGTCGCCCTCGTCCTGCTCGTCCCCGTCGCCCTGGTGATCGCCAACGCCGTGGCCGTGTGGCCCGGCCGCCGGGTGGCCCGCCTCCGACCGTCGCAGGTGCTCCGGAGCGAGTAGCGGGCTACGGTCCGCGGCCGTGGTCGCCGCCGTCGCCGAGCTCGAGCTGCCGGTCCTCGACCACGCCGACCCGGGGCTGCGGGGCGAGCGCTTCCACGAGGTCCTCGGCGATCTCGCCCGCCGCAGCTGGCTGGGCCGGACCGATCTCGGGTTCGTGGTGCTGGAGCGGGAGGCGGTCATGGCCCTCCTCCGCGACCGGCGGCTCGCCTTCCCCGCCGTGCAGCTGCTGGAGCTGCAGGGCATCACCGAGGGGCCGGTGCACGACCGCACGGCCAAGGGGCTGATGGCCCGCCACGGCGACGATCACGCCCGGCTGCGGCGGATCGTGAGCCCGGCCTTCACGCCCAAGGCGACCGAGCGGCTGCGGCCCCGCCTGCACGCGCTCCTCGAGGAGCTGTGGCAGGGGATCGCCGCAGACGGCCGGTGCGACTTCGTCCCCGCGGTGGCCACCCGCCTCCCGTCGATGGTCATCGCCGAGCTGCTCGGGCTCCCCGGCCAGGCCGCGCGCCTGGCCCAGTGGTCGGCGGACCTGCAGGCCGTCTTCAGCATGGAGCCCGACGACCGGGCTCGCGTCGAGACCGCCTACCTGGACGTGTACGCCTACGTCGAGTCGTTGCTGGCCGAGCGCAGGACCGACCCCGGACCCGATCTGATCTCCACCCTCGCCGCGCTGGAGCAGGACGGCGACCGCCTCAGCGACGACGAGTGCGTGACGCTGGTGTGCTCGGTCATCGCCGGCGGCACCGACACCACGGCGGCGCAGCTGAGCCACGCCATGCGCCTGTTCTTGGAGCACCCCGAGCAGTGGGAGACGCTGGCCCGCCGTCCCGAGCTGGCGCCCGCGGCGACGGCCGAGGTGCTGCGCTTCGAGCCCATCACCCCGTTCACCGCCCGCCTCGCCCTCGACGAGGTGGAGCTCAACGGCGTGTCCTTCCCGCCGGGCTCCGTGCTGTTCGCCTGTGCCGCCACCGCCAACCGGGACCCGGAGGTGTTCGCCGCCCCGGACCGCTTCGACATCACCGCCGAGCGGGGGACGGCGCAGCTGCTCACGTTCGGCTTCGGCAGCCACTTCTGCCTTGGCGCCAACCTGGCCCGGGCCGAGATCGCCGAGACCCTCGCCTTCCTGGCGCCCCGCATGCGGAACCCCGAGCCCGACGGCGAGGCCGTCTTCGGGTCCCCGACGGGCATCTACCCACTCGAATCCCTGCCCGTTCGGTTCGAGCCGCCACCGCCCTAGCGACCGGGCTGCGCCGGCGACCGCCCGTACCCCTGGGCACGGCCCGGGCTACGGCAGGAGCAGCAACGTGCCCGCCCCCACCAGGAGGGCGACGACGAGCAGGGCCACGACGACGACGGCGAGCTCCGCCTGGTGCTCCATGTACACGGGAACCGCCTCCCCAACGCTTCGGACATCCGGCGCGAAGTGTCAGAACTCGCCCGAAGCTACCCCGAGCGCAGGGCCCGCATGCGAAGCACGCGTCCCGGCCGCTCCAATCACCTTCGCGGCAATGGTGACGGTCTGCGTCCTAGCATCGCCTGACATGGGACGCCTGGTCCGCCCGCTCGCCGCCGCCGCCGCTGTGGTGCCGCTCCTCGCAGTCGCCCGGCCGGCCGCCGCCGACCAGGTCGCCTCGGACTTCAGCGAGACGCAAGCGACCTTCACCAGCCCGGAGACCGGTGAGCAGGTCTGGTGCTGGGTGAACGGCCTGACGACCGTCGAGGAGGACGGGACCGGCGACACGACGACCGAGTCGTCCGGCGACTACTCGGAGTGCTACGACACGAGGGTCGAGCTGCACGCCACGTGGACCGACTTCGAGGGGCGGACCCGGCACGTGTCGGTGATCCGGCGGACCTTCATCAAGTCGGCCGAGCTCGAGGACGTCGCCAGCGACCTGACCGTCCGCCACGTCGTCACCTACGGGCTCTGCGACACCGACGATCAGTGCCGCTACGAGCTGGAGACGAGCCCGAAGTAGGGCGAGCCCGCAGCAACGCGTCCGCGGCGGTCCGCCGTTGTCCCAGCGCGTGGCTCGCTGCGCCCCCGGCAGGACTCGCACGGTTACCGCGGCGGTTCAGAGGCGCGGGCCGGACGCGCCGACCCCCCGCCCCGGTTCGGACGCTCGCCGTACGCTCCCGCCATGACTGAGAGTGATGAGAGCAGCGGCACACAATTCGCCAAGGCGCTGGCGGAAGGCGACTTGAGCGCAGCGACGGAGTTCCATCGCATGACCCCTCTCCACGACCTCATGCGCCTCACGGTCGCTGGGCAAGGCGAGAACTCGATCACTATGACGATGGAGCTGAGCGATGTCGTCCGGGGTGCTGCCGAGGGCAGCATCCACGGCGGGATCCTGGCGACCTTCGCCGATGCAGTCTCCGCAACGGCGCTTACGGGTGCCTACGACGAAGCGTCCGGAATCCCGGTCACCACGGACTTGCACCTTCGCTACTACCGGCAGCCGCGCTCTGGTCCGCTCACCGCAGAGGCCCGCGTGGTGCATCGCGGCCGTCGTCTGCTCAGCACAGAGTGCGCCATCGTTGACGGCGAACAGCGCGTGCTGGCTCGATCGACGGCCACCTACATGATCGTCTCGCTTTGAATGGTCGATGACCCTCCGGCTCCCAGCCGCTCAGCGGTCTCGTCGTCGGCTGGCCAAGCGGACGACGGGCTGCTCGCCTACGCCGGCGTCGTCGAGGTCGGCTCCCGTCCCGGCGTGCGGTCGCTCGTCCTGTGATGTCTCGAGCGGTACACAACCGATCGGTGTCCGTTCGCTCGGCCGCTAGTGCTGATCGACTTGATGGTGGAGCCAGCCGTCGTTGTAGAGGTGTCTTCGCTGGCCTCGGAGACTCGGCGGTGGTTGCGGGAGCCGGTGTTCAGCGGGGTCATGGGCCTACGGGCCCTCGTCTCTTCGACTCGCTGAGCCCAGATCATGGAGATGGCCGGTACACCTCTCGCTCGTGCTCAGGGCGCCACCGGCCGACGTCGGCATACTGCTCCAACGCTGGCGAGACGACGCCGCACGAGCACCGTGCCTCGAACACGCCGGTGACGGTGCGCCGATGCGACATGTCATGTCTCTCCCTCTCGTGATCGTCACGCCACTGCCGCACCTCTTCGTACCTGTGAGATACCGGTGACCTATCGCCGCAACGCTCGCAGCGTGCGGCGTAGGTCTGGACGGTCTCATGGCGAGCGCCCCGCACATGGACGGCGCGACGTGGCGTGATGATGCGTGTTGCGCGGTGACGCCCGGGCTTGGCGTCGCGAAGCGGAGCGAGCCGGCGTTGGAGGTAGATGGCGAGGAACTCATGGGTCGACTTCGGCGAGCAACTCATCGAGCCGCTCTCGATTCATGGCACCGCCCTCTGCGTCCAGCGTCGCGTAGGCCGGTCCGAGCCTGGCCCTGAGCTGGTCGCGGACGGCGACGGAGAGGCGCTGCGTGAAGTGCCACCACGGCAGCCCGTGCGCGTCGGCAGCCCCGAACAGCCGGGCGGCCACCGCTGGCTGGTCCCGGCGTCCGGCGACGACGGCGAAGACGGCCAGCGCCATGGCGACCGATGCCCGGCGTCCGCTGCGGCGAGCCAGGTCGAGGGCCTCCCGTGCGAGCGCGAGCGCGGCGGCCTCCTCGCCGGTCTGAAGGTGCACCTGGGCGAGCTGGATCCGGAGTCCCGAGGACATCACGACGTCGCCGAGCTCGGCGGCCACGTCGAGCCCCTCCGTGAGGGCCTCCCGGGCCGCGGCCGCGTCCCCGCGGTGGGCGTGGAGGAGCGCCATGCCCTGGAGCGCTCCGGTGAGGCCGAGCGAGCTCCGATCACCCCTCCGACGGGCCAGCGCCAAGCCCTCGGACAGGACCGCCTCGGCCGCGTCGTGCTCGCCGGCGACCGCTCGTGCCTGTCCCAGCACGTTGAGGGCCAGGTTCAACGTCGCCTCCCGGTCGCCGAGACGAGCCAGCCTCACCGCCTCCTCGAGGCCGGCGCGAAGCCCTGCACGGTCGTCCCGGGCCCGCAAGGTCGCGTTGTACATGCACAGCGCCGACGCCATGGCACTGGTCGACCCGAGTCGTCGGGCCATGGCCAGCACCCGGTCGATCAGTGCCTCGGCCTCCTCGAGGTGGCCGGTGTAGGACATCAGCACCCCCGTTCCGTACAGCACCTTCAGGCCGTCGACGGTCGTGTCCTCGTCGGCGGGGACGAGTGGGGCAAGCCACCGCAGGCCTTCGGCGAGGTGGCCCCGCAGGAACCAGTAGCGGAAGTAGGCGGCAGCGACGCGCCTGCCCTCCGCGGGACGGCCCTCGGCCCACGCCAGGGAGCCTCGAGCGTCGTCGTGCAGGTCACCGAGGCGGTCGAGCCACTCGACCTGGTCCCGCTCGTTCAGCCGCGGCTCCGCCTGCTCGGCCAGGTGGATGACGTAGGCGAGGTGGGCATCCCGCAGGGCCTTCCCCTCCCCGGCGGCCACCAGGCGCTCGGTGGCGTACTGGCGCACCGTGTCGAGCAGTCGGTAGCGGGCACCGGATCGGCCCGGCTCCACCTGCAGCAGGGACTTGTCGACGAGCCCCGCGAGGGCATCGAGCACGTCGCCGGCTTCCTCTCCGCCAGCCACCGCCTCCGCCGCTTCGAGATCGAAGCTGCCGGCGAAGACAGCCAGGCGGCGAAGGAGGGTCTTCTCGTCGGCAGTGAGGAGCTCGTAGCTCCAGTCGATGGTGGCCCGGAGCGTCTGCTGGCGCTCGAGCGCCGGACCGCTGCCGAGCACACGGAAGACGTCGTCCAGCCGGTCGGCGATCTGCGTGGGGCGGAGCGCCCGCACCCGGGCGGCGGCGAGCTCCAGCGCGAGCGGGATGCCGTCGAGGCGGGCGCAGATCTCCACCACCGCGCTGCGGTCGGCGCCGCTGAGGACGAGGTGGGCGTCGGCGCTGCGGGCCCGGTCCAGGAAGAGCCGACCGGCACCGCTGGCCTCGAGCTCGGTGCCGCTTCCGCCGGGGAGGTCGAGTGAGGGGACGCGCCAGATCACCTCACCGGGGAGGCCGAGCGGCTCCCGACTGGTGGCCAGCACCTGGAGCCCGGGGCAGCGGTGCAGGAGCGCAGTGGTGACCTCACGACAGGGACCGAGCAGGTGCTCGCAGTTGTCGAGCACCAAGAGCGCCGCTCCCGTGCCGAGGCGCTCGGCCACTGCCTCGATGAGGGACCGCGAGGGGTCCTGCCAGAGGCCGAGCGCGGCGGCGATGGCGTTGGTCACCAGATCCGGGTCCCGGAGGGGCGCCAGCTCCACGTACCACGGACGCACGGCCTGCAAGGCGCGCGCCGCCTCGAGGGCCAGCCGGGTCTTGCCGGCGCCGCCGGCGCCTGTGACGGTCACGATCCGGTGCCGCCCGACCAGGTCGACCAGCTCGGCCAGCTCGACGTCCCGTCCGACGAAGCTGGTGAGCGGCGTCGGGAGCGCAGCCGGTGTGGTGGCTTCCGCCCGCAGCGGCCGGCCTTGCCCGCGCAGCGCGGGGTGGCGCAGCTCGATGAGGTGCACGGGGTCGCCGAGGCCCTTCAAGAAGTAGGCGCCCCGATCCTCGAGGCGCGCGTCGGGCGGCAGGGTGCGCTCGACCAGGGACGCCGCCTCGGCGCTCAGCAGGATCTGGCCGCCGTTGGCCGCGTCGCAGACCCGGGCGGCGATGTGGAGGCTCAGCCCCACCCAGTCACCCTCCCGGTGCTCGGCCACGCCCGCGTGCAGCCCCATCCGCACACGGACGTCGGCGTCGCTCGGCCACTCGTGCGCCTCGAGCGACTGCTGCCCGGCGATGGCTGCCACCAGGGCCCGGTCGGCGGTCGAGAAGACGGCCAGGTGGCCCTCGCCCTCCGAGCCGGCCAGGTCACCGCCGGCCTCGGTCACCGCAGTAGCGATCAGGTGACGGTGGGCGACCAGCACCCCCGGCCACCGCTCGGCCAGGCGGCGGACCATGGGCGTCGATCCCTCCATGTCGGTGAAGAGGAAGGCGAACGTGCCCTGGTCGCGCACGTACGCAGTCTTGCTGATCGCTCGAATCCGGCGTCCCGCTCCGAGGATGGAGCACTGCCTCGTCCCGGCATCCCTCTGCTGCGTCGTGCCCGAGCCCGTTCGGCTCTGAGGAGCCGTGCCCGCTCCCGGCCTCGCCGGCAGCAGGATCAGTCGAGAAGTGATGCGATCTCAGCCAGCGGCCAGCGGTCCACCAGCGGATCAGCGTGCCGATGCACTCGGTGCCAGCCATCGGCCGACTGACGGAACACCTCGGTGACTCGGAGATCCCACCTCCGCTCCGTGGGGTCATCGTCGAACACCACGACAGCGCGCTCGATGAACGCGAGCCACGCGACACCGTCGTTCGCGGCGCCGTTCAGGAACTCGAGCTGGCCAGAGCCCGACCGCCACTGTCGGGCGACGGCCGACTGGCGAGCGGTGGTGTCGGGGCCACCAAGGGAGTACCCACCGATGGCGCCGAGGATCGTGCCGTCCGGCGGCAGGGCGTAGCCGCTGCCATCGCCGTTGATCCAGGCGTGATGGTCTCGGCGACACCGCTCCAGGAGCATCTGCAACACCTCATCAGGCTCGATCATGGCGGGGATCGTTCCAGGGACCTCTCTGCCGTCCGCCCGCCAGCGGAACCCCGGTTCTCAAGCCCTATCGCTGTGCGCCACCTGCGTCGACGAGGAGGCGCTCCAGGTTGTCGATCGCCGCAGCCTGTGAGGCGAGCATCCGCATCAGCGACTCCATCGCGGCCGGCTCCTGCAGATGTTCGCCGGCGTTGCCGAGCGGGCCGAGGCGGCACCGACTGAGCCAGTCGTTGACGTCGGGCTCGGCCATCCACGCCCCGACCGCTCGCTGCGTGGTGGCCCAACCGCGGGCGTAGTTGCGGAGGTCGGCCTCCGGGGTGAACCCGTTGGGAGGGCACAGCGCGTTCTTCTCCGTGTCGTGCTGCCTCGTCGCCTCGACGTAGCCGATGAGCGCCGCGTTGAACGGCGCGATGCCGGTCTGGACCCACTGCAGGGTGATCCGGTCGTCCTCGAACACCGGGCGCAAGGGCGCGGCTCCAAGACCGGAAGCCGTACAGTCCACGTGCACGTGGGTGCTGTCGGTTGGGACCGCCCCCTCCTCGAGGTCGATGCGCTCTGTGCCGACCGCCAGCACCCGACCCAACCGCACGACGTGCTCGATGGTGCGCAGCGTCGTGCGCTCGACTTCGCTGAGGATGGCGCCTCGGTAGAAGGAGGGCTCCACGTCAGGGTCGAGCCGCACGAACACACCGGTGTCCTCGAGTCGGGACACGAGGTCCCTCAGGTCCGTCGCGGCGGCACAGGCTTCGTTCTGGTCCGCCAGCCACCCCGCGAAGTTGCCGACCAGCTGCAACGGCTGTAGGGAGGCCCGGTCGTTCGTCCAGGCGTCCCGGGGCCGGACCCAGCGGATGGCCTCGGGGACGACGCCGTTGTCGACCAACCAGCAACACGTATCCATCGCCGTCTTGCCTGCCCCGATGACGGTGAACCCGGACGGCGGTTCGATCAACTTCACCAGGTCGTTCGGCGTCACGACTCGAGCGTCCGGGTCGACGGCGAACGGCGGCGCGCGCATGGCGGGGATGGACGATTCCAGGTAGGTGGCGTCGACGAGCCGGCGCCGCACGCGCACTGTCGTGAGCTCGCCGGTCAGGAGTGACCGGAGGTGGTAGCCGCCCGGGTCGCCGCCGAGGAACTCGTGCATTCCGAGGTGGCGCACCTGCCCGGACGGGAGTAGGTGCTCATCGAGCGCCCGGCCGTAGTAGTCGCACAATTCGGCTGCGGTGGCGCGCTCGTAGAACCCCGCGTTCGGCCCGGTCTCGTCGATGCGGTCGTCGCCCAGCGGGCGCGAGGCCACGCCGTAGAGCGCCGAGGGCTGGTGCAGTCGGACGAACGGGTAGTCGTCGTTCCAGTGCCCTCCGGGCCGGTGGCGCCGGTCGACGAGCACGACCTCGGCCTCGGTCTCCCCGATCAGGCAGTCGACGAACGCCATGCCCGAGGCCCCCGCCCCGATGACGACGTAGTCAGCCTCGAGTACCGCCATTCCCCTCCCCCCCAATCGACGACCGGCCCCACCATGCCACGAAGTAGGGAACGACGCGATGTGGTCGGCGTGCCGGCGGGTCCGCAAGACCGGCTGCTTGACGCGCTTCCGTGGGTAGGCGTCGAGGGGCGTGCCGAGGACCCAACGCTGTCGCCCTGAGCGTCGCCGGCGAGCTCTACATGTTCACCAAGCCGACGCTTCGGCGCATGGCTCGTGCGCCATAGAAGGGCCAAGCCCTCGACGTCACGGTGTCACGCATGACCGGGCTCGGGACCTGCGCTGGCGACGTTCGTGGCTACGTCGGCGCGGCCGCCACGACGCCTCATCACGGCCACCATCCGGAGGTCGAAGGTCGGGCGGCCCGTCCTGCCCGCTGCCGACCGGGCTCCATGGTTCTTTTCGGGGCAGGGTGCGGGCGCGGTTCACGACCCCACTTGGCGCCGCACCCGGACGATCAAACGAGATGCCGACGGAAGGGAGTTCGTGTTCTCTAGCGAGGGACCTACGGCAGCGAGGTGGGTGAAGATCGACGCATCGGACGTTCGGCG
>Ga0126307_10002667_pt1 | contig 12072 bp, 8 predicted proteins | sample Plot28_FD_89955 | JGI IMG/M metagenome (GOLD analysis project Ga0126307, IMG submission 89955) | Serpentine soil microbial communities from UC McLaughlin Reserve, CA, USA - Plot28 | ecosystem: Environmental > Terrestrial > Soil > Grasslands | place: USA: UC McLaughlin Reserve, Lake County...
GATCGACGGCGGCTGGACCGTCCGCTGATCGTGGCCGCCGAGGCGCAGCTGAGGGCAAACGTCCGGCTGCTCGGCGAGGTGCTCGGGGAGGTGATCGTCGAGCAGGAGGGCGAGGACCTGCTCGCGCTGGAGGAGCGCATCCGTGCGCTGGCACGCACCGCGCGGGAGACGGGCGACCGCAGTGAGCTCGAGCGGGCCATCAGCGACCTCGACCTCGGCCGCCAAGCCGCGGTTCTGCGCGCGTTCTCGCTCTTCTTCCAGCTCGCGAACATCGCGGAGCAGCACCACCGGCTGCGTCGGCGGCGGCAGTACGAGCACGAGGGACGGGTGCCGCGCGAGTCGCTCGCTGCGGCGGTCGAGCAGCTGCGCGAGGCCGGCGTCGGCGACGAGGACCTGCGGCAGGCGGCCGCGCGGATCGACGTCCGACCTGTGCTGACCGCGCACCCGACGGAGGTGACTCGCAGGACGATCCTGCAGGCGCACCAGCGCCTGGCCACGGCGCTGCGGCGGCTGGACGACCCGGAGCTGCCGGAGTCGACGCGCCGGAGAGTTCGGGAGCAGATCGCCGAGGAGGTGACGGTCCTCTGGCAGACGGACGAGGTCCGTTCTCGGCGGCCACGGGTCGTCGACGAGATCCGCAACGGGCTCTGGTTCGTGGAGGCGAGTCTCTGGCAGGCGCTGCCGCGACTGCTCCGGGAGCTGCGCGAGGTCATTCCCGGCGCGCCGCCACCGCTCCGGCTCGGCACCTGGATCGGCGGCGACATGGACGGGAACCCCAACGCAGGGGGCGAAACGATCGTCGACGCGCTCGAGCGCGCCCGGACGCTCGCCCGCGACCTGCTGCGTCGCGACGTGCGCGCACTCGGCTCCGCATGGGGCATGTCCACGGAGCTCGTCGGCCCTGTCCCCGAGCTCGACCCCACGAGCGACGAGCCGTACCGGGCTGCGCTCGTCCGGATGTGGGACCGGCTGGCGGCGGACGAGCACGATGCGGACGAGCTGCTGCTCGACCTCGAGCGCCTCGACGCAGCCCTTCGTGCCCACGGCGGCGAGCGCATCGCCGACGGCGCCCTCGCCGACCTCCGCGGCCGCGTCGAGGTGTTCGGCCTGCACATTGCGACGCTCGATCTGCGCGTGCACGCGAAGCAGGTGCGGGAGCGGGCCGGGTCCCTGCTCGACGCATTCGCGGCCGCGGCGCGGGCGCGGGAGCGCCACGGCCCACGCGCGATCGACCGCGTGATCGTCTCGATGACGGCGAGCGCCGGCGACGTGCTCGCAGCGGAGCAGCTGGCATGGGCGTGCGGCCTCCACGTCCCTGCGGTGCCGCTTCTCGAGACGATCGGCGACCTGCGCAGCGCACGCGAGCTCGCCGGCGGGCTGCTCGATGCCGGCGCCCGAGAGCGGCTGGAGGTGATGGTCGGCTATTCGGATTCGGCGAAGGACGGCGGCTACCTCGCGGCCAACTGGGAGATCTACCGGGCGCAGGAGGAGCTCGTCGCACTCGCGCACGAGCGCAACGTCGAACTGACCATCTTCCACGGCCGCGGCGGTTCTGCGGGCCGCGGCGGCGGGCCGACGTACGCGGCCGTGCTTGCGCAGCCGCCCGGCGCAGTCGCGGGTCGGCTACAGCTGACCGAGCAGGGTGAGACGATCTCCTTCAAGTACGGCCTGCCGGGTCTGGCGGAGCGGAACCTCGAGGCGGCGGTCGCGGCGACGCTGCTGACAATCTTCCCCGAGGCGGCCGGGCTCGCGCCTCCGAACGAAGGCGCCCGCGACACGATCACGAGCCTGGCGGAAGCGTCGCTCACCGCCTACCGCAGGCTCGTGTGGGAGGACCCCGCCTTCCCGCCCTTCTTCCGCAGCTTCACGCCTGTCGATGAGCTCGCACTGCTCGAGATCGGCTCGCGCCCGGTGTCGCGGCCGGAGGCCGCGGGGCGAGGCGAGCTCGAGGCGCTGCGTGCGATCCCGTGGGTGTTCGCATGGACGCAGAACCGCTGCCTGCTGCCGTCCTGGTACGGCTGCGGCACTGCTTTCGCCGCGTACGGCGTCGAGGGCGAGCGGCTCGAGTGGCTCCGTCGTCTGTATCGCGAATGGCCGTTCTTCCAGGCGCTCGTCGAGAACCTCGAGATGACGCTGGCGAAGTCGAGCTTTGAGATCGCGTCCGGGTACCTCGAGCTGGTGCCGCCAGGTTCCGACCGCGACCGGATCTGGGACGACCTCTCGACCGAGCACCGGCGCACGGTCGAGGCGGTGCTCGCGATCGTGGACGCGGACGCGCTGCTCGACCGGCACCCGGTGCTCCAGCGCTCCGTGCGGCTGCGGAACCCCTACGTCGATCCGATGAACGCGATCCAGGTCGAGCTGCTGCGGGCACATCGTGCAGGCGACGAGCGGGCGACCCGTCCGCTGCTCCGTTCGATCGCCGGCATCGCGGCCGCGCTGCGCAACACCGGCTGATCGATCGAAACCCATGCCTGTTCCCACGTAGGGCGGCTTCCACGAGACCGCGTGTTGCAGAAGGCGCCCGGGACAACTACTGTCGGATGACCGTGTACGCGCGCACGCCTGTAGCGATCTTCGAGGGGCTTCTCATCGTGCGCGCGCGTCCGCGCTAGACGGCCTTCGCTTTCCGCCCCGCCGCCTAGCTCGATCCACAGAGGCGGGATCGTGAACAACGCAGTCCTCAGCTGCCGGATCTGCGAGGAGACGCACCCGCTGGCTCCGGTTTCGCACTGCGCCGCCTGCTCCGGCCCGCTCGACGTCCGCTACATCCGGAACGGCAGCGGCCCCCTCGCCGCCGACCTCAGGAGCGATCGGGCGCTGCTGCCGCACCGTGAGACGGCGATCCCGAGCCGCACGCCGCTCGTGCCCGCACCGCGCATCTCGGCCGCGCTCGACGTCGACGTCCAGCTCAAGCTGGAGACGGCAAATCCGACCAAATCGTTCAAGGATCGAATGGCGGCGAGCGCCATCAAGGCCGCGCAGGAGTTCGGCTTCGAGACCGTCCTCTGCACGTCCACCGGCAACCTCGGGACGGCCGTTGCCGCCCGCTGCGCCGACGGGGGCCTCGAGACGCTGATCCTCACCCCCGCGGGCGGCGCGGAGCTCGTGTTCCCGCCGGGAGCGGAGCGGATCAGCGTCTTCAGGGTGCGCGGGACGCTCGAGGACTGCCGGCGCCTCGAGCAGGAGCTCGAATCGCTCTTCCCCTGGGGCTTCCTCGAGGGGAACCTGCAGCCCTTCGCCGTGGAGGGGATCAAGACGATCGCCTACGAGATCGCGGAGCAGCTGGAGTGGGAGACGCCGGACGCGATCGTCAGCCCCGTGGCATCAGGCGCCCTGTTCGCGAAGCTCGCTCAGGGCTTCGTCGAGCTCACCGAGCTGGGGCTGCTCGCGCACGAGCGGCCGCGGATGTACGGCGCCCAGCCGGGCGGCTGCCCGCCGGTCGCCGCCGCATGGGCCGACGAACGGCCGCCGTCCCGGGTGACGCCCGACACCGTCGCCCGCTCCCTGGCGGTGGGCGACCCGAGCTACGGGGAGCTCGCCATCGGCGCCGCCCGCATGTCGGGCGGCTCGATCACCGCGGTCGCCGAGGAGCTGATCGCGCCGAGCACGGAGCTGCTCGCCGAGGACTCCGGCATCGTCGCGGACCCGGCCGGCGGGGTGGCCTTCGGCGCCCTGGTCGAGCTCGTGCGGTCAGGAGCGATCACGGAGGGTGAGCGGGTCGTGCTCGTCGTCACCGGCACCGGCTCCGAAGGGCCGCAGAACGGCACGCCCCGTCGGTCGCAGGAGATAGACGCCGACGCCGACCACTTCCTCGCCGCGCTCGGGGTCGGACGCCGCTAGGCGGTCCGGCTCGACCTGCTGCGCTCCGCCCCGGGCACGAGCCAATTCGTCCCGAACTTCCGCATCTCGCGGATGATGGGCAGCAGCGCGCGGCCCTTCTCGGTCAGCTGGTACTCGACCCGCGGCGGCGATTCCGGATAGCTGTGCCTAGCAACCACCCCAACCTGCTCGAGCGAGCGCAGGCGGTCGGCGAGCGTGCGCGTGCTCATGCCCTTGCAGACGCGCTCGAGCTCGCGGAACCGGCGGGTACCGCCGCCGAGCTCGTGGATCAGGAGCGGCGTCCACTTGGACGCAACGATGTCGCCGGTGGAGGCGACGGCGTTCCGCGCGAGCTCGACGTCCTCGACCTGTGTCTTCATCCTGTTCGTGCCCTCCATGTCCGCGGGGCGCCGCTGCGCCTACAACAGCGACTTTACTCCCTCCTTCGATTGCCGCAAGGCCAGATTCGAAACCCTTCGGTCAGTGTACGCCGTACAGCTACTTGACAAAGTAAAGCGTCAGCACCACACTGAGCCCCTAGCGATGACGACCGTACCCGTGACCTCAGGCCCTTCTGCGGCCCTCGTACCAGCCCCGCCCGGGTCGATCGGTCTCGTCCTCCTGATTCTCCCCCTCTAGGGGGAGTCGCGACCACGCGCCGCGCAGGCGCAGACGCCCACCCATCGGACGCCACAGGTCCGCCCAGAGGCAGGCCGGGTCAAGGAGGAACACGTTGAGCTCTCGCAGGATCACCATCTTCGACACGACGCTACGAGACGGCGAGCAGGCGCCGGGAATCGCCCTGCGGCCGGACGAGAAGGTCGCTGTCGGCGAGCAGCTCGAGCGGCTCGGCGTCGACGTGATCGAGGCCGGCTTCGCCGCCTCCTCTCCCGGCGACTTCGAGGGAGTCCGGGAGGTGGCTCGCGCCGCCACGCGCGCCACCGTCGCCTCGCTCTGCCGCACGAGTCCGACCGACATCGACGCCGCCGCGGCCGCGCTCGAGGACGCACCGCGCTCGCGCGCCCACATCTTCCTCGCCACCAGCGCGCTGCACATGGAGAAGAAGCTCCGTCTACGCCCCGACGAGGTGGTCGCGCAGGCGTCGGCCGCGGTCCGGCAGGCCTGCACGAGCGTCGACGAGGTCGAGTTCTCGTGCGAGGACGCGACCCGTTCCGATCCGCTCTTCGTCGCCACCGTGTGCGGCGCCGCCGTCGAGGCCGGCGCCACGACGATCAACCTGCCCGACACCGTCGGCTACATGCTGCCGTTCGAGTACGCCGACTTCATCCAGGAGGTACGTCGGCACTGCCCCGAGCTCGAGCACGTCGCGCTCTCCGCTCATTGCCATGACGATCTCGGCCTTGCCGTCGCCAACTCGCTCGCCGCGGTGGACGCCGGCGTGCAGCAGCTGGAGTGCACCGTCAACGGCATCGGCGAACGCGCCGGAAACGCGTCGCTCGAGGAGATCGTGATGGCGTTGCGCGTGCGCGGCAACGCGCTTGGCGCCCATACCGACGTCGACCCGTCGCAGATCGGCCCGGCCTCGCGGCTGGTCGAGCGGCTGACGAGCTACCCCGTCCCGCCGAACAAGGCGATCGTCGGCGCGAACGCCTTCGCGCACGAGGCGGGCATCCACCAGGACGGCCTGCTCAAGGACGTCGCGACGTACCAGATCATCGACCCCGCGGAGCTCGGCCTCGAGATGACGCTGCCGCTCGGGAAGCATTCCGGCCGCCACGCCTTCTCCCGCGCGTGCGAAGCGGCGGGACTGAGCCTGGACGAGGACGCGCTCGTCAAGGCGTTCAGCCGGTTCAAGGCGCGGGCGGACGAGGGCCGCGCCGTGTCCGTCAACGAGCTCGTCCAGGAGGTGAACGTGTCGTGACGACGTACTCGATCGCATGTCTGGCAGGTGACGGAATTGGGCCGGAGGTGATGGCCCAGGCCAGCCGAGGCATGCGGGAGGCTGCACGGCTGCACGGCTTCGCCGTCGACGAGCGGCATGTGGCCTTCGGCGCCGACGCGACCATGCGGTTCGGGAACCCGTTTCCGCTCGCCTCTCGCGACGCCGCGCTCGCGGCCGATGCAATCCTGGCGGCGACCGTCGACCAGTCGCTGCTCGCGGCGCTCGAGAGCGAGCTCGACCTGCGCGCTGCCGTCATGCGCGTGCGGTGTCGGGCCGCTGCGATCACCTTTGTCGCACCGCTCCGGGAGGACGCGTGGGAGTGGACGCTCGGCCGTGCCGCGGTCGCGGCGCGGTCCAGCCGGGGCCGGCTTACTCTCGTCGGCAGCGAAGCCGGCTGGGAGGCCGCGGCGGACGCCTCGGCCGGAATCGACGACGGTCTCGACGTCGCCCGCCTGTCGACCCGCCGTGCGATCCGGGCGCTCGTCTCGCATCCGGAGGGCTTCGACCTCGTCGTGTGCGCGCGCCCGGTACTCGTCGCACTCGCCGAGCTTCCGTGGTGCCTCGACCCGCACCGCGTGCTGGCCTGGGGCCGCGCGGCCGCTGCGGGGCCCAGCATCTACGGGCCGAGCCATGGTACGGCGGCCGACATCGCCGGCCAGGGCGTCGCCGACCCGAGCTCGATGCTCCTCGCGGCCGCGCTGATGCTCGAGGGTCTCGGCGAGCGCGGCGCCGGCTCGACGCTGTCCTCGGCCGTCTCACAGGTGCACGCGAACGGCTCGAGCCGGGCCCTCGGTACGGTTTCGATGACGAGCGAGCTGACCGACGCAGTGCTCGCGCTGCTGCCGCAGTCCCACTCGAACGCCGAGTTCCTCCGCGAGGCCGTGTGATGCCGATGAACGGCGCCGACGCGCTCCTGCGCTCGCTCGAGGCCGAAGGCGTCGACACGGTGTTCGGCATCCCGGGCGGGGCGATCCTCCCGACCTACGACGCGCTTGCCCGCGGCACGACGATCCGCCACGTGCTTGCCCGCCACGAGCAGGGTGCAGGCCACATGGCCGAGGGCTACGCGCGCGCCTCGGGCAACGTCGGCGTCGCCTTCGCCACCTCCGGGCCCGGTGCGACCAACCTCGTGACGCCGATCGCCGACGCCTGGATGGACTCGACGCCGCTCGTCTGCATCACCGGCCAGGTTCGGTCGAGCCTGATCGGCACGGACGCCTTCCAGGAGTGCGACATCACGGGGATCACGATTCCCATCGTCAAGCACTCGTGGCTCGTCCAGGACGTCGAGGAGCTGCCGCACGCGATCAAGGCGGCCTTCCACATCGCGCAGACGGGCCGCTGCGGCCCCGTACTCGTCGACATCCCGCGCGACGTCCAGGAGGCTGCGCTCGACTTCGAGTACCCGGACGAGATCGACCTGCCCGGCTGGCGCCCGGCTGCAGGCGTGAACGTGAAGCAGGTGCGCGCCGCGGCGCAGGCGATCGCCCAGGCGCAGAGGCCCGTGCTCTACGTCGGCGGCGGAACGATCAACGCCGACGCCTGCGTGGAGCTCCGGCGGCTCGCGGAGCTGTGGCAGCTCCCGGTCGTGACGACGCTGATGGCGAAGGGAGCCTTCCCGGAGACCCACGCGCTCCACTTCGGCTGGCCCGGCATGCACGGCGCGAAGTGGTCGAACTGGGCGATGAACAAGTGCGACCTGCTCGTCGCGGTCGGCGCTCGCTTCGACGATCGAGTCACCGGCAAGCTCGCCGCCTTCGCACGCGGCGCCTCCGTGATCCATCTGGACGTCGACGCGGCCGAGATCGGCAAGCTCCGCCACGCGGAGGTGCCGGTCGTCGGGCCGCTGAAGGACATCCTCGCGCAGCTCGGAGATGTCTTCGAGGAGCTACGCGACCAGGGCGTCCGTACGCAGACCGAGCCGTGGCTGGCTCAGCTGTCCAGCTGGCGGGACGAGTTCCCGCTCCGCTACGGCCAGCAGGGCGACTTGCTCAAGCCGCAGCGCGTGCTCGAGGCACTGCAGGCGCAGACGAGCGGGCGCGACGACATTGTCTGGACGACCGGCGTCGGCCAGCACCAGATGTGGGCGATGCAGTACCTGCTCTGCGACCGGCCGCGCAGCTTCATCACCTCGGGCGGCCTCGGCACGATGGGCTACGGGCTTCCCGCTGCAGTCGGCGCGAAGGCGGCCCGTCCGGACGCGACGGTGGTCTGCGTCGACGGTGACGGCTGCTTCCAGATGACTTCGCAGGAGCTGGCGACCTCGGTCACGGAAGATCTCCCGATCGTCGTGGTGATCGTCAACAACGGCTACCTCGGGATGGTGCGACAGTGGCAGGACATGTTCTTCGAGGAACGGTTCTCGCAGGTGCGCCTCGACGCCGGCTCACCGGACTACGCGAAACTGGCGGAGGCGTACGGCGCCGTGGGCCTGCGCGTCGAGGACGAGGACGAGCTCGACTCGGCGCTCGCGGAGGCGCTCGCCTGCGGTCGCACCGCGGTCGTCGACTGCCGCGTCGAGCCGACGGAGCACTGCTTCCCGATGATCCCGGCCGGCGCGGCGGCGCTCGACCTCGTCGAGTACGGCCAGCAGCAGGCGGTGCCGGTCTTTTGAGCATCGTCTCGATCGTTCGGGCGGGAGCCGCCGCCGGCGAGGAGCGCGCGTGATCCACACCCTGTCGGTGCTCGTCGAGGACCGGCCGGGCGCGCTGATGCGGATCTCGAGCATGTTCGCGCGCCGGGGCTACAACATCGAGAGCCTCGCCGTAGGCCCGACGGAGCGGCCGCACGTCTCGCGCATCGTCATGCGGGTCGACTGCTCGCAGCACTCGCTCGAGCAGATCGAGAAGCAGATGCACAAGCTCGTCAACGTCCTCCGCGTGAGCGAGCTCCAGCATGGCCAGGCCGTCGAGCGGGAGCTCGCGCTGATCACCGTCGCCGCTCCGCCCGCGAAGCGCGCCGAGCTCCTCTCGCTGGCCGAGGTGCTCGGCGTGCGCGTGGCGGACGTCGGCCCGAGCGCGATCGTCTTCGAGGTCGTCGGCGGCTCCGAGCAGATCGACACCTTCGAGGAGCTCGTGCGGCCGCACGGGATCAAGGAGCTCGCACGCACCGGCCGGATCGGGCTGGCGCGGGCCTCTGCGACACGCTCCGACGGCAACCGGCAACTCGTCCACACCTAGCGGGAGGAACCAGAGATGGCAACGATCCACTCGAGCGGCAACCTCGACCTGCTCTCCGGCAAGGTCGCCGTCCTCGGCTTCGGCAGCCAGGGACACGCGCACGCGCTCAACCTGCACGACTCCGGTGTCGACGTGGTGGTCGGACTGCGGCCGGGCAGTGCCTCGCGCGACACGGCCGAGGCGGCGGGCCTCCCAGTCGGCACGATTGCCGAGGCGGTGGAGGACGCGCAGCTCGTCTCCTTCCTCCTCCCGGACCAGGTGCAGCCGAGCGTCTACGAGCAGGACGTGGCGGCGAACCTCGGCGAGGGCGCGGCGCTCGTGTTCGCCCACGGCTTCAACGTCCACTACGGCCGGATCCACCCGCCCCGCGGCCACGACGTCTTCATGGTCGCGCCGAAAGGACCCGGCCACGTCGTCCGCCGGCTCTTCACCGAAGGGCTCGGCACGCCGGCTGTGGTGGCGGTTGCGCAGGATGCGAGCGGCCGGGCGTTCGAGCTCGCGCTCGCGTACGGCAGCGGGCTCGGAGCCGGCCGCGCAGGCATGATCGAGACGACGTTCCAGGAGGAGACGGAGACCGACCTCTTCGGTGAGCAGGCCGTGCTCTGCGGCGGCACCGCCGAACTGATCCGGGCCGGCTTCGAGACGCTCGTCGAGGCGGGCTACCAACCCGAAGTCGCGTACTACGAGTGCCTGCACGAGCTGAAGCTGATCGTCGACCTGATCTGGGAGGGTGGGCTCTCACACATGCGCTGGTCGATCTCCGATACCGCCGAGTACGGCGATTTCACGCGCGGCAGCCGCGTGATCGACGAGCATGTGCGCGCGAAGATGCGCGAGGTGCTCGGCGAGATCCAAGACGGCACGTTCGCGCGAGAGTGGGTTGCGGAGATGGAGTCCGGCGAGCGCAACCTCGACGATCTCCGTGCCGCCGCGCGCGAGCGGCAGATCGAGCAGGTCGGCCTCGAGCTCCGCTCGCTGATGACGCGCAAGCAGCCGGCGGGGGAGCCGAGTGTCGGCTGAGAACGGGGCGGCCGACCCCTATGACCGCCCGACGGATTCCGCAAAACGCCACAGCGCCGCGCTGACCGACGGAGCCGACCGGGCGCCCGCCCGGGCCATGCTGAAGGGCACCGGCTTCACCGACGAGGACCTGGCGCGGCCGCTGCTCGGCGTCGCGACCAACTGGATCGAGACGATGCCGTGCAACCTGAACCAGCGGGCGCTGGCGCAACACGTCAAGCGCGGCATACGCGATGCCGGCGGCACTCCGATGGAGTTCAACACGATCGCCGTCTCGGACGGAGTGTCAATGGGGACTGAAGGAATGCGCGCCTCGCTCGTCTCGCGCGAGGTGATCGCCGACTCGATCGAGCTCGTCGCGCGCGGCCACCTCTTCGACGGACTGGTCTGCCTCGTCGGCTGCGACAAGACGATTCCGGCGGCGGTGATGGCGCTGGCGCGGCTCGACCTCCCGGGCCTGGCGCTCTACAACGGCTCGATCGCCCCGGGCTCCTACAACGGCACCGACGTCACGATCCAGGACGTCTTCGAGGCCGTCGGCGCGCACGCGGCAGGGACGATGAGCGGCGCCGAGGTGCACGCGCTCGAGAGTGTCGCCTGCCCTGGGGCCGGCGCCTGCGGCGGCCAGTTCACGGCGAACACGATGGCGACGGCGCTCGATTTCCTCGGCATCTCGCCGGCCGGCCTGAACGGCATCCCCGCTCTCCACCCCACCAAGGAGGAGGCCGCCTACGAGGCCGGGAGGCTGGCGATGCGGCTCGTGCGCGAGGACGTCCGGCCGTCGCGGATCATCACGCCCGAGGCGCTCGACAACGCCGCGGCGTCGATCGCTGCCAGCGGCGGTTCCACGAACGGCGTGCTGCACGTGCTCGCGATCGCCCGCGAGCTGGGGATTCCGTACACGCTCGAGGACTTCGACGCGGTGGCGGCGCGGACGCCGGTGGTCGCGAGCCTGAAGCCCGGCGGCCGCTTCGTCGCGACAGACATGCACGCTGCGGGCGGCGTCGCGCTCGTCGCGCGCGAGCTGCTGAAGCGGGACGACCTTCTCACCGGCTCCGCGCTGAACGTGGACGGCCGCTCGCTCGCCCAGATCGCGGCGGCGGTCGAGGAAACGCCCGGTCAGGAGGTCGTCGTCCCGCTCGAGACACCGCTGAAGACGACCGGCGGGCTGCGCGTGCTCTACGGCAACCTCGCGCCAGACGGTGCGATCGTGAAGCTCGCGGGCCACGATCGACTCGTCCACCGCGGCCCGGCGCGGGTGTTCGACTCCGAGGAGGCGTGCTTCGCGGCAGTGAAGGCGCGGTCGATCCGGGCCGGCGACGTGGTCGTGATCCGGTACGAGGGACCCGCCGGCGGCCCCGGCATGCGGGAGATGCTGCACGTGACGGCGGCGATCGTCGGCGAGGGGCTGTCCGACTCTGTCGCCCTCGTCACCGACGGCCGCTTCTCCGGCGCGACGCACGGCTTCATGGTCGGTCACGCCACGCCTGAGGCCTTCCACGGCGGCCCGCTGGCGGCGCTCGAGGAAGGCGACGTCGTCGTGCTCGACGTCGCGGCCCGCGAACTGCGCGTCGAGCTGTCGGACGACGAGCTTTCGGCACGGCTCGACGCCTGGTCGCCGCCGGTTCCCCGCTACGAGTCCGGTGTCCTTGCGAAGTACGCCCGCCTCGTCTCGTCCGCGTCCGAGGGCGCGGTGACGCGCGCCTGAACCCGAGTCGCCTCGCTCCCGCTCGAAGCGGACGCCGATGCGCTGCTCGAGCAACTCCGTGACGGCATGACTTTACTTCCTACACCATGAGGAGTACCCTCGCAGCAGGTGCCCACCCCGTATCCCCTGAGCCCGAGCACCGAGCCCGGGGGGACTGCAGCGTCAGCCGAGGCCGCGGTCGCCCCGGGCGCCCCTCACCGACTGGAGGAGCTGCGCGAGCTGATCGCGGCGAACGACCACGCGTCGGTGCAGCTACTCAACCGCCGGCTCGAGTTGGTGGCGGAGATCTGGCGCGAGAAGGACACGCAGGGCGTCTCGCGCACCGATCCGGGGCGAGAGCGCGTCCTGCTGCAGCTCCTGGCGGCGGCGAACGAGGGGCCGCTCTCGCCGGCCGGTCTCGAGCGCTTCCATGCTGTGCTGCTCTCGCTGACCAAGGAGGA
>Ga0126307_10002668_pt1 | contig 12071 bp, 12 predicted proteins | sample Plot28_FD_89955 | JGI IMG/M metagenome (GOLD analysis project Ga0126307, IMG submission 89955) | Serpentine soil microbial communities from UC McLaughlin Reserve, CA, USA - Plot28 | ecosystem: Environmental > Terrestrial > Soil > Grasslands | place: USA: UC McLaughlin Reserve, Lake County...
AAGCGGCCCAGGGCATCGGCGGCGTCCGCCCCGCCGCCCAGCAGGGCGCCCATGCGGCAGGCGGCCTCGAAGAGCGTCGCGGTCTTCAGACGGCAGCGCTCGAGGTAGCGCTCGGGCGTCACCTCGGCCGACCAGGCGTCGGCGCGCTGCATGAGCTCGCCGCGCACCAGGCCGTCGGAGGCCTCCGAGAGGACCCTTACGGCCTCGGCGCTCCCGGTAGTCGTCAGCTCGGCGAACGCGCGCGAGAAGAGCAGGTCCCCGGTGGCGGTGGCGGCCTCGCGGCCTCCGGAGCTGAAGACCGTCGGGCTCCCGCGGCGCAGCTCCGCGCGGTCGAGCACGTCGTCGTGCACCAGCGTGGCCATGTGCAGCAGCTCGACGGCCACCGCCGCGGGCAGCGCCGGGCCTCCGTCGGCGGCGCAGAGGAAGACCAGCAACGGCCGCAGGCGCTTGCCGCCTGCCGACAGCGTTCCTGACGCGTGAGCGCTGAGGTCCGCGCCGTGGCCCTCGGCCACCTCGGCCAGCCTGCTCTCGGTTCGGTGCATCTGGCGGGAGAGCTCGACGCCGCCGGCCTCGAGCACCGGCGCGAGCTCGGCGGGCGTGCTCACCTCACCGTCCCGACGTGCAGGGCGATGATGCCGCCGGCGGTCAACACCCAGCGCACGTCGCCGAGCCCCGCGGCGTCCATGTGCGCGGCCAGCCCCTCGGGCCCGGGGAAGCGGCGCACCGAGCTCGGCAGGTAGTCGTAGGCGTCGGAGTCGCCTGCCACGCGCCCGAGCTGGGGCACGATCCGGTCGAACCAGAGGCCGAAGAACCATGACAGCGGCGGGCGCTGCGGGACGGTGATCTCCAACACCACCACCCGCCCGCCCGGGCGGACCACGCGCGTCATCTCCCCGAGCCCGCGCGAGAGGTCGTCGAAGTTGCGCGCCCCGAAGCCGACCGTCGCGGCCGCGAACTCGCCCTCGCCGAAGGGCAGCGCCAGCGCGTTGCCCGGGAGCCAGTCGATGGCGGGCTCCTTGTCCCGGGCCAGGGAGAGCATCTCCTCGGAGAAGTCCAGCCCCGTCACCTCGGCCCCGCGGCTCCTGAGCTCGATGGCCAGGTCGCCGGTGCCGGTGGCGACGTCGAGCGCGCGGTCCCCCGGCCCCACCGCCGCCAGGTCGGCGGCGCGGCGGCGCCAGCGCTGGTCGAGCCCGGCGGTCATAACCGAGTTCATGCGGTCGTAGACGCGGGCGATGCGGTCGAACATCGCCCGCACCTGGTTCTCGGGGAGGGTGCCCGAGCTACCGGTCACAAGCCAGCCGGGCTACTGCTCGGACTTCAGCGACGCGACGTACTGGACGAGCTTGTCGAACTGCTCCGGGTTGCGCTCGCGAAGCGTGTCGTACTTCGGCATGGGCGCCGTCGGGTTGACCAGCGTGCGAGCGATCGCGTCCGGTCCCAGCCGGTCGCCGATGTTGGTCAGGGGCGGGCCGAGGGTGTTTCCGTTCTCCCCGATCTTGTGGCAGCCCAGGCAGCCGGAGGACGCCGTGATCTCCTTGCCGTCCTCGAGCGCCGGCGAGGTGGCCAGCTCGATCTCGGTCGGGGCGCCGGCGAGGGCGCCGAGCACCGTCAGGTAGGCCATGGCGCCGATCGTGGCCACCGCGGCCGTCATGGCGATCGGGCGCCGCAGGGGATGGCGCTCCGGTCCCCGGTCGATGAAGGGCAGGATGATCAGCAGGATCAAGCAGATGGTGGGGATGCCGATCGTGGCCAGAAAGACCAGCGCCGGCGGCTTGACCACCCGCAGCAGCTCGAAGAGGAAGAAGAAGTACCACTCCGGCCGCGGCGTATAGGTCGTCGTGGTCGGGTCGGCGCGCGGCCCGAGCTCGGCACCGAACAGGATCGCCATCGTGATAATGACCAGCAGCACGATGCAGGCCATCGCGCCGTCCTTGTAGACCGCATAGGGGAAGAACGGCTTCCCCTCCCCCTTCAGGATCGAGTACTCGCGGAGGTACTGCTCCTTCTGGCGAGCGTCCATTAGCCGTCGCCCCCGCAGTCAGGGTTCGGCTCTGCCGCGCGGCTGGGCGTAGCTGGCGGGGCCGGCGGGTCAGTCGAGGGGGTGGCCGCCAAGCTAGATCGCCTCTTCGTGCAGCTTCTTCTTCTCCGCCTTGATCCACGGCGGCGCGGTGGTGCCGAGCTTGGACACCAGGTACAGGTGCGCGCCGATCAGCGCCGCGATGAGTCCGGGTATCAGCAGCATGTGGATCGCGTAGAAGCGCGACAAGGTGGCCTGGCCGAACTCGGCGCCGCCTCTGAGGAAGTCCGCGAGGTAGGGACCCATCACCGGCCCCGACGCGTTGATGTTCACGCCGACCACAGTGGCCCAGAAGGACCGCTGGTCGAAGGGCAGCAGGTAGCCGGTGAAGCCCATCGCCATCGTTAGGACCAGCAGCACCACGCCGATGACCCAGTTGATCTCGCGCGGGTACTTGTAGGCGCCGAAGATGAACACGCGCCCCATGTGCAGGAAGATCAGGATGATCATCACCGTCGATCCCCAGCGGTGCATGCCGCGCACGAACTCGCCGAGGAAGACCTCGTTGGTGATGTGCGACGCCGAGTCGTAGGCACGCGCAGGGTCGGGCTCGTAGTACATCGCCAGGAACACGCCGGTAACCGCCTGCGAGATGAAGGCGAACATCGTGGCCGAGCCGAGCGTGTAGAACCAGGTGTTGCCCCGCGGCGTCTTCCGGTAGAGGAAGCCCCGCAGGAAGGGGCTCATCCCGGTGCGCTCGTCGACGTAGCCGACCGCCGCCGCGGCGCCCTCGACCGAGACGTCCTTGGCCTTCTCGGCGATGCCCGGCTCCTTGGTGGTCGTTCCACCGTTGCGGCCCGGCTCGGCCCCATTGCCGTCGCCGTTCCCGTCGCGTCCGGGGCGGGGCGGCGTGGGGCGGAGGAACTTCGGAAGCGGCGGGGAGGGGAGCTTCATGTGGTCGGCCTCGAGGGGTAGAGATACTGCCACAGCCCGTCGAGGTGGTTCGACGGGTCGCGTGGCTTGAAACGGTCCAGCTTGGAGTTCAGGGAGAAGCGGTCGCCGATCTCCACACGTCCGTTGCGGACGCGGTTGTAGAAGCGGTCCAGCGGGCGCACGGGCGGCCCGCCGGCGACAGCGCCCTGGCTGTCGTACACACCGCCGTGACAGGGACAGACGAAGCGCTGAGAGGCCTGGATGTAACGGACCGGGCAGCCCAGGTGCGCACAGCGCGTCGAGATGGCCACCATCGGCAGCGGCTCGACTCCCGGCTTGTCGCTGGGGCTCTTGTCGCTCGGCAGGGCCTTGCGCACATAGATGGTTGTCTTCCCGGCCTCGCCGATCTCGGCAACGATGTTGATCACCCGCGGGACGTAGGCCTCGGTGTTGAAGTCGGACACCGGCCCGACGTCCTGCCACTGGTCGGGCTCCTGATCCTCGAACAGCGGGCCGATGGCGAAGCCGAGCGCGGGGAGCCCGAAGGCGGCCGAGGCGATGCCTCCCGCGGCCAGCGCGCCGCCGGTCATCAGACCCCGGCGGGTCATGGTCTCGCCCTCGAATGCGCCGGCGACGTCGCGGTCTGCGGTGTAGCGCGACTTACGCTTGCTCTTCTGTCCCGAACGGTCGGCCACGGCTGCCCTCAGAAGGATACGAGTGCGGCGCGCAAGGTGCCGAGGCAGATCACGCCAAACGCTCCTCTGTGGCGGCCCACGCGCGCTCGGCGGTCACCGGGTCGCCGGCCGCCTGGGCGCGGGCGCAGTCGGTGATGAGGTCGGCCAGCTCGGCCACCGCCTCGAGGTCGCCTTCCCGCGCCAAGCGGGACAAACCCAGGGCATAGAGGGCATCGCCGCCCAGGAGCCGCAGGTCGTCATCGAGCTCCTCGAAGGCGCGCGGGGTGCCGTAGTGCAGCTCGTAGGCCTCGCGCACCGCCTCCAGCACGAAACCTCGTGTGCGATTGGTCACACTCGCGAAACGGCCCGGTCCCGGGTCCGCCACGGCGTGCTCGACGAGCGCCGGATCGGCGGCCTCGACGAGCTCTCGCAGGGCGCTCACGATCGAAACGCCTCCGCCGCGGCCTCCACGGTGCGGTCCACCTCCTCGTCGCCGTGGGCCAGGGAGGGGAACCACGCTTCGAACTGCGAGGGCGGCGGGTAGACCCCGCGCTCGAGCAGCCCGCGGCAGAACGTGCCGTGGGCCTCCCGGTCGCACGCTTGGGCGTCCGCGAAGCTCGCCACCGGCCGCTCGGAGAAGAAGACTGTGAGCAGTCCCGTGGTCCACGCCACCTGCACGGGCACGCTCGCGGACGTGGCGGCCTTTTCCAGGCCCTCCGCCAGTCGCCGCGTGGTGGCGGTCAGCCGCTCGTAGGCCGCGTCGTCGAGCAGCCGCAGCGTGGCCAGCCCGGCCGCGGTGGCGAGCGGGTTTCCCGAGAGCGTGCCGGCCTGGTAGACGTCCCCCGCCGGAGCGACCCGTTCCATCAGCTCGCGCGGGCCGGCGAAGGCAGCTGCCGGCAGGCCACCGCCGATGACCTTGCCCAGCACGCTCAGGTCGGGTGTCACGCCCTCGCGCTCCTGGGCGCCGCCGCGCGCCACGCGGAAACCGGATATCACCTCGTCGAGGACCAGCAGGGCACCGCTGCGGTCCGCGGTGGCCCGCAGGTGGGCAAGGAAGCCCTCGGCCGGCGGAACCAGGCCCATGTTGGCGGGCAGCGGCTCCGCCAGGATCGCGGCGAGGTCGTGCTCGGCCGCCGCGCGCTCCACGGCCTCGAAGTCGTTCCAGGGCACCACCACCGTGTCTGCCGTCACCGCCTCGGGGACGCCCGGGCTACCCGGGATCCCCTGGGTGGCCACCCCGGAGCCAGCCTCGGCCAGGAGGGCGTCGGAGTGGCCGTGGTAGGCGCCCGCGAACTTGAGGAGGCGGGTGCGGCCGGTCGTGGCGCGCGCCAAGCGCACGGCGCTCATGCCCGCCTCGGTGCCCGAGGACACCATGCGCACCATCTCGGCGCTCGGGACGCGCTCGCTCACCTCGGCGGCCAGCTCCACCTCGGCCTCGGTGGGAGCGCCGAAGCTGGTCCCCCTGTGCGCCGCCTCGGTCACCGCCTCCACCACGCGCGGGTGGGCATGGCCGGCAACGAGCGGGCCCCAGGACATGACCCAGTCCACGTAGCGGTTGCCGTCGGCGTCGGTCAGCTGCGCGCCGTCACCGGCGGCGGCGAACAGCGGGTCGCGGCCGATCGAGCCCATGGCCCGCACCGGGGAGTTCACGCCGCCGGGAAGGAGCCCGGCCGCGCGGGCGTAGAGCTCCGCGCTCCTGTCCTCTACGCGTACTGCGCTTCCCACTCTTTGTGGGCGTCGGTGAAGTAGAGGAGGCGGATCTTCTTGAACTCGGTCGACGAGTAGAGCGTGCGGCGCTCGTGGATGCCGCTGAAGTCGGCGATCGAGTCGAGGATCGCGTCGCACTCCTCCTTGGAGCGGCCGTGGGCCATCGTGAAGACCGAGTAGGGCCAGTCCGGGTAGGTCGGGCGCTGGTAGCAGTGCGAGATCCCGCGGAAGGCAGCCATCTGCGGCGCCAGCTCCATGATCCTGCCCTCGGGCACCTTCCAGACGCCCATGCCGTTGGCCGAGAAGCCCGCGCGGCGGTGGAAGAGGATCGCCGCCACCCGCCGCAGCGCCTTGCGCTCCTGCATCGACTCGAGCTGCTCGAGCAGCTCCGGCACGGCGATGCCCAGCTCGGCCGCGGCGGGCCCGTAGGGCGTGGGGACCACCGGCATGTCGCCCTGCAGCGCGCGGATCACCGCGACGTCCAGGTCCGACAGCTCGATGGCGTCTGGCTCCTTGGGGTCCTCGGCCACGCCGGCGCTGGCCAGCGCCTGCGTGTCGCCCTCCATCTCCAGGTCCATGCGGATCTTGAACAGCTTCAACGTCGGCAGCTGGCGCACCGACTCGGCGCCGGTGAGGTCCTGGAGGACCTCGAGCGTGCCCTCGAGCCCGAGCCGCGAGTCGGGCTCCGTGGCGATGGTGAACCACATGTTGAAGTCGTGGTCGCGCAGGTAGTTGTGCGAGACGCCGGGATGGGAGTTGACGATCTTCGCCGCGCGGTGGGGGTTCTCGGCATCCACCTTCGCCGCCACCAACATCGAGCTGTAGCCGAGGACGCGGGTGTCGAAGATGGGCGTGATCTGGCGGATGATGCGCTCGTCGAGCATGCGCTTCGTGCGGGCGAGCACCTCGTCCTCGCCAATCTCCGCCAGCTCGGCCACGCGCGCGAACGGCCGTGCCTCGAGAGCGAACTGGCCCTGCAGCAGGTTGAGGAGCTGGCGGTCGGTGTCGTCCAGCGGGACGGCGGAGCCGCCCTTGCGCTCACGAACCTTCGGGACTACTGGAGCCACTGGGCGGCCTCCTTGGCGTGGTACGTGATGACTACGTCGGCGCCCGCGCGGCGGATTGCGGTCAGGCCCTCGAGGACGGTGGCGCGCTCGTCGAGGTAGCCCGCCCGGGCGGCCGCCTTGACCATCGCGTACTCACCGCTGACGTTGTAGGCGGCTACCGGCACGCGCGTGGCCTCCTTCACCCGCCGGATGACGTCGAGATAGGGCAGGGCCGGCTTGACCATGACCATGTCCGCGCCCTCGTCCACGTCGAGCAGCGCCTCGCGCACCGCCTCGTCGGCGTTGGCGGGGTCCATCTGGTAGGTGCGGCGGTCCCCGAAGGCCGGAGCCGAGTCGGCGGCCTCGCGGAAGGGCCCGTAGAACGCCGAGGCGAACTTCGCCGAGTAGGCGATGATCGGCACGTCCTTGCCGTCCTCGGCGTCGAGCTGCGAGCGCAGGGCGCCGACGCGACCGTCCATCATGTCGCTCGGCGCCACCGCATCGGCTCCGGCGTGCGCATGCGAGATGGCGGTCTTGGCCAGCAGCTCCAGCGAGATGTCGTTGTCGACGGCGCCGTCGGGCCGAACCACGCCGCAGTGACCGTGCGAGGTGTAGGCGCACAGGCAGACGTCTGTGATCACCACCAGCTCCGGGTGGGCCTCCTTGATCGCCCGCACCGCGAGCTGCACCACGCCCTCGTCGTCGTAGGCGCCCGAGGCCTTCTCGTCCTTCTCGGCCGGCACGCCGAACAGAAGCACCGCCGGGACGCCGAGCGCGTGCGCTGTGCCGGCCTCCTCGACCGCGTGAGAGATCGACAGCCGCGCCACACCGGGCATCGCCTCGATCGGAGTGCGGCTGTCCTGGCCGAGCTGCACGAACATGGGCAGGACGAGATGCGCGGGGGTGAGCTCGGTCTCGCGCACCATCGCGCGGAGAAGTCCCGTCTGACGCAGCCGGCGCATGCGGGTGGCGGGGAAGGCCATCGGCCGTCCAGTGTAGGCCCGGGCGCCTCTTCGGCCGCGGACGTCAGTCGCCGCCGCGCGCAGCCGGCGGCGTCTCGGGCTCAGGCGCTGGAGGGCCTCAGGCGAAGCGGCGCAGGCCGAGCCGCGCGAGCGCGCCGAAGGCCAGCGCCAGCAGCGCCAGGTGGATCAGCGGGCCGGCCAGGCCGCCTGAGCCGTTCAGGGCCACGTCCATCGCGTCGAGGCCGGGCTTGAACGGAAACAGCGCGGAGATCCCGCGGATGGCGTCGTAGAGCGCGGGGGCCACCGCGCCGGAGGGCACCAGGGCCAGGAAAGCCAGCGGCAGGCCGAGCATGAAGGCGAGCAGGGAGGCCGTCCTCACCTCGCGCGCGAGCGCGCCTATGGCCAGGCCCAGCGCCGCGAAGCCCAGCGCGCCGAACGCGCCGGCCACCAGCCACAGCGGCGCGCGGCTCCAGTCCAGCTCGACGAACAGCCCCAGCCCGACCAGCATCAGCGTCGCCACGATGAGGGAACACGCTGCGGCCAGGCCCGCCTTCTCCGCGAGGAGCCCGGTTGGCGACACCAACCCACGGACCAGCCGGCCGAAGGCGTTCTCCTCGCGCTCGCCGGCCAGCACGCCCGCGGCCAGCAGGACGGTGATGAACATCAGCGTGACCGTGACCGCCAGCGCGATGGCGAACGAGCTGAGCGAGGTCGAGCCGCCCTTGATGACCTGGGCACGCACCTTGATCGGCTCGCCCACCGCGGCCAGCACCTCGTCCGAGAAGGTCAGGTTCTCCTGAGCCAGGTTGGCGAAGCGGATCACCTCGTCCACGCGGGCCCGCAGTGGCCCCGGCGGCAGGTCGGCCCGCGCCTCGCGCAGGATCTGGGCCGAGCGCTGCAGCCCCAGCACGTCGATCTCGTTGCCCAGGAAGCGGTAGTCGCCCCCGCTGCGGATCAGCTCGAGGAGCGAGACGGCCTCCCCCGCGATGCGCCGCGTGAGCGCCGCGTTGGCGGCCTGCACCTGAGAGCGCACCGTGTTCTCCACGTACTGGCGCTTGGCCGGGTCCTCGGCGTTGTAGAGCACCTCGATCTCACCCGAGGAGATGCCGCTGCGCAGCTTCTGCGTGATGTCCTCGGGGATGATGATCGCGCCCAGCACGTCCCCCGAGCGCACCAGGCGACGCGCTTCCTCCGGGCTGTTGACACGCACGGGATCGACGGCGTCGAACAAGGTGTCGGCCTGGTCGGAGAGGTCGATCTTCGTGCCGCCCAGCTCGAACTCGCTCTGCCCGCGCGGCACCCCGTTGTAGAAGGCCACCTCGGGCTTGTCCGGGCCGCGCGAGAGGGCGAACCCGATCAGCACCGCCACGATCACCGGGTAGAGGACCAGCAGCGCCACCAACAGGGGCGAGCGCTTGAGGACCTTCAAGTCCTTGAGCAGCAGCCAGAGCATGGCTAATGCCCTCGCTGGTGCAGGAACGACACGAAGGCCGACTCGAAGTCCCGGGCGGCGGATGCCTCCCCCACGGTGCTCTCCAACTCGCCCGGCGAGCCGGAGAAGAGGAGCTCCCCATCCGCCAGCACCACCACGCGGTTGGCGTGGCGCTCTGCCTCCTGCACGTCGTGGGTGGAGTAGAGAACGGTCGTGCCCTGGCCGGCCAGGGCGAGGATGAACTCCCACAGCCGCGCGCGCTGGCGGGGGTCGAGCGCAGCACTCGGCTCGTCGAGCAGCAGCACCTCGGGTTGGCCGAGCAGCCCCACAGCGATGTTGACCCGCTGGCGGTTGCCGCTGCTCAGCCGGCCGACTTGGTCGTCGGCGCGCTCGCCCAGGCCGGTGAGATCGAGCATCCGCTCGACCGTCGCGGCCGGGTCGCCCACCTTCTCCAGGCGGGCGAACAGCTCGAGGTTCTCGCGCACGGTCAGCTTCCCATAGACCGCCGCCTGCTGGGGCACCCAGCCGACCTCCTCGGGGGCGTGCGACACGCGGCCGGCGTCTGCTCGCTGGAGCCCGGCCAGGATCGAGAGGAGGGTCGTCTTGCCCGCGCCGTTGGGCCCGATTATCGCCACCAGTTCGCCCCGGTCGGCCTCGAGGGAGACACTTCGCAGGGCCTCGCGCGTGCCAAAGCGCTTGGTCAGCCCCTCGGCGGCGAGCACCATCGCGACCCAGGTTGGCAGACTGGCCCGCGGTGAAGCTCCTGTTCGTGGGCGACGTGGTGGGCGGCATCGGCCGCCGCACCCTGACCGGCCTGTTGCCCGCCCTGCGCGAGGAGCATGGCCCCGACTTCGTGGTCGTCAACGGCGAGAACGTCGCCGGCGGCGTCGGTATCACCGAGAAGTCCGCGCGCGAGCTGCTCGACGCCGGCGTGGACGCGATCACGCTGGGCAACCATGCCTACCGCCACAAGGAGGTCTTTGGCTACCTGGACTCCGGCGCGCCGATCGTGCGCCCCGCGAACTACCCGCGCGCCGCGCCGGGGCGCGGCCACCTCGTGGTGGAGCGCGACGGCGTGCGGCTGGGGGTCGTCAACCTCTCGGGCGCTGTGTTCGTCGAGGCCGCCCGCTCCCCTTTCGCCGAGGCCGACGCCATCCTCTCCGGGATGCACGACCAGGCCGACCACGTGCTCGTCGACTTCCACGCCGAGGCCACGAGCGAGAAGGTGGCCATGGGCTGGCACCTCGACGGGCGAGTGACCGCCTGCGTCGGCACCCATACCCACGTGCCCACTGCGGACGCGCGCGTGCTTCCGGGCGGGACCGCCTACGTGACCGACGTGGGGATGACGGGACCGCGCGGCGGCGTGATCGGCGTGCGGCGCGAGCAGGCGCTGCAGCGCTTCTTGACCATGGTGCCCGCCCAGTTCCAGACGTCCGACGATGACCCGTGGCTGAACGCCGTGCTTGTCGAGGCCGGCAACGATGGGCGAGCCGTGGCGGTGGAGCAGATCCTGAGGCCGGCGGCGTGAGCTTCGAGGCCTACGAGATCGAGTTGCACGGCCACTCGATGGTCTACCGCCGCGCCGGCGAGGGACCGCCGGTAGTGCTGATCCACGGCATGGTCAACTCCTCGCGGCACTGGGAGAAGGTGGCGCTGCTGCTGGCCGAGCGCTACTCGGTCATCGCCCCGGACCTGATCGGCCACGGCGACTCCGCCGGTCCGCGCGGGGACTACTCGCTGGGCGCGCACGCCTCGCGCATCCGCGACCTGCTGGCGGTGCTCGGGATCGACCGGGCAACGATGGTCGGCCACTCCTACGGGGGCGGCGTCGCGATGCAGTTCTTCTGGCAGTTCCCGCAACGCACCGAGCGCCTGGCCCTGATCTCCAGCGGCGGCCTCGGCCCCGACGTGAGCCCGATGCTACGTAGCGCTGCGCTCCCCGGCGCGTCGGGACTTCTGTCGGTGGTCGCGCATCGACGGGTCGTTGCCGCACTGGCTGCCGCCGGCGGCCAGCTGCGCGCGATCGCGCGCGCCATGCACCCGCTCAGCGGGCCCGGGCCGCGCAACGCGTTCCTCCAGACGCTGCGCTCGGTGATCGACGGGCGCGGCCAGCGGGTAGCGGCCAACGACCGCCTCTACCTTCTCGACCATGCCCCCACGCCCACGCTGATCGCCTGGGGCGGACGCGACAACACCATTCCCGTCGAGCACGGCCGCGCCGCCCACCGCGCCATACCGTCGAGTCGCTTCGAGCTCCTGGAGAACGCCGCCCACTTTCCTCATCTCGAAGACCCAGCCGGCGTCGCGAGGGTGCTTACCCGGTTCCTCGAGACCACGGAGGGCGTCTGCGTGCCCGACTCGGAGTGGGGCTCGGCCATCGGCGGCCGCAGCTCGCCGAGGAAGGCCACGAGCGCCAGCGGCGCGAACCAGGCCACGTAGAGGTAGAACCAGTGGGTTGCGGCCAGCTCGAGCGCGACCAGCACCGCCGCCCCCAGGGCGGCGACCTGGACGAGCGTCCGCCGCCGCGGCACGAAGAACACCAGCAAGGCCAGGGCGACGGCGACACCCTTCACGATGCTCTGCACCGGAGCCAGCGCGGGCTCGAGGCCCCACGGGCTGAACGGCGAGGGGCGGCCCACCTGGTAGCCGAGCGTGCGGTCGTAGAGCTCGCGCAGCCCCCCGTCGGGCAGGAAGAGCAGCGTCACGACGGCGATCGACGCGGCGAGCGCCAGCGCGTACGGCACGAGGTCGCGCCACCTGCGCTCGCCGGTGCCCGCCGCCATGAGCGGGGCCAGGACCAGCGGCGCGAACTTCGCCGCGGCGCCCAGCCCGACCGCGACCCCTCGCCCCAGGACCGAGCTGCGAGGGCCGAGGGTCAACGCGAGCAGGGCAGCAACCACGAACAGGGAGACCAGGCCGTCGTTGCTGTTGGCCTGCAGCGTGAACAAGGCGTAGGGGTACGTGGCCCATGCCCAGCCGAAGGCCAGCCCCAGCGTCCGCCCCTCCTGGCCCGGGCGCATCCGGCGCCCTAGCAGGAGCAGCCCTCCGAGCGTCAGCAGGTCGAAGGCGATCGCCGCCCCGTGCGCGGCGGGGAGCCCGTCCCAGCTGCCGCTCCACGGCATCACCTGCTCGAACGGCAGGTAGGCGAGGTAGTTCACCGGCCCGTAGGTGTCCCCCCTGCCCACCTCCGCGCTGAAGCCGGGCCCGTACAGGGGGTCGCCGTCGGCGATGCGATCGGCGCCGATCACACCCGCGTAGCCCACATCGATCACCTCGGAGTCGACAACGTTCAGCCCG
>Ga0126307_10002669_pt1 | contig 12071 bp, 10 predicted proteins | sample Plot28_FD_89955 | JGI IMG/M metagenome (GOLD analysis project Ga0126307, IMG submission 89955) | Serpentine soil microbial communities from UC McLaughlin Reserve, CA, USA - Plot28 | ecosystem: Environmental > Terrestrial > Soil > Grasslands | place: USA: UC McLaughlin Reserve, Lake County...
GCGAGGGGTTCGGGTCGCGGCGAGCGGCAGGTCTTCTGACTCGGGGCGCCCTCCCATGCCGCCTTCCCGGCCCTGGGGGCCAGTGGCACATCGGCGCGGGAGCGTCTCCCCTCACAGCGGCGGGACCGTCCCGGACTTGCACCGGGTTCCCTTTCCGCTCGCCGTTATCTGATGCGGCGACCCTATCATGGGCTCCCGGGTGAGCTCGAGACGATTTTGGAGGCTGTGGGCGCCGGTGATCGCGTGGGCCGCGCTGATCTTCGCCCTCTCCTCCATCCCCGCCCTGAACTCGGGCTTGGGGACGTGGGACGACGTCCTGCGCAAGTGCGCGCACGTCACGGAGTACGCGATTCTCGGCTTCCTGCTTCTGCGCGCGATCGGCAACGAGTGGCTCGCCCTCCTGGTGGGGATCGCTTACGCGGCCACGGACGAGCTCCACCAGCACTTCGTCCCGGGGCGGCACGGCGCGCCGATCGACGTCCTGATCGACACCGCGGGTCTGGTCATCGGGACGGTGCTCGTCCAGCGTCTGTTCCTACAATCACACCGTGCCTGAGCGCAAGGACTTCTCCGACCGCCAGCTCGAGGCGATCCTGGAGCGGCTCGACCGGCTGGTCGAGGAGGTGCACGTCCTGAACAGGCGGCTCGACTCGAACGACCAGCTCCTGCGCATCGCCGGCGAGCTGTCGACGCTCAACGAGTCCCTGCAGACGCTCGCCTACGCCGCGCTCGGCCAGCAAGGCCCTCAGGTCAGGCGCCGAAGATCAGCCTGACGCGAGGCGGTACAGGCGGCCGCTCAGCGTGACGGCGTACAGCTCGCCGCGCGTGTCCTCGCCGAACGACGACAGCTCCTCAAACCGCTGCGACTCCTGGATTACGTCGGTCGCGCGGCCGCCGACGATCTTGAGCGACCACATCCGGCCCGAGCAGTAATCGCCGTAGAAGTACCGCCCCCGCGCGGCCGGCACGGCCTTGCCGCGGTAGACGAAGCCGCCCGTCACCGAGCAGCCGAGCGCATGGCTGTACACGCGCACCGGCGCGACGAGCTGCCCCGCCGGGTTCAGCGGATTGTCGGAGTAACGGGCATTTCCCTCGAAGACGTTCCAACCGAAGTTCTTGATGCCGGTGTTTCTCCTGGCGACGTAGTCGATCTCCTCCCACTCTCCCTGCCCGACGTCGCCGAGGTACAGGTCGGCGTTCGCGCGGTCGAACGAGAAACGCCACGGATTGCGCAACCCGAACGCGACGATCTGCGGCTTGGCGCCCCGCTTGGTGGCGTTGATCTTCAGGAGCTTGCCGAGCCGCTGGGACAGGTTCTGCGCCCGGTTCTCGGGATCGCCGCCCGAGCCGCCGTCACCCATCCCGATGTACAGCAGCCCGTCGGGCCCGAAAGCAAGCTGGCCGCCGTTGTGGTTCGGGTACGGCTGGTTGACGAAGAACAGCTGCCGTGCGGTCGAGACCGAGGCCGCCGTGCGCGCCTTGTTCGCCTTGAACTGGACGATGCGCGTGTCGCCGTTGACGTCCGTGTAGTCCACGTAGAACAGGCGGTTCTTGCCGAAGTTGGGATGGAACGCGACGGAGAGCAAGCCTTGCTCGCCACCGCTCGTGACACGCGAGCGAATGTCGAGGAACGGCCGCGACTGCAGCTTCCCCGACACAAGGACGCGGATCACGCCGTCCTGCTCGACGACGTACAGCCGCTTCGGCTGGCTCTTCGTAGATGCGACGTGCAGGGGCGAGTCGAAACCCGAGCGGACGAGCTTCCACCGGAACGCCGACGCCTGCTCGTGCGACGCGGTCGCACACGCACCGCCGCTCAGGGCCACGAGGCCCGCCACGATCGTCATGAGCTTCTTCATCGCAGCCTGTAGATGTTCAAGACGTCGAAAGTGACTCGGCGTTGGTTAGGAGTTCCTTAAGCGCGTGAAATGAGCGCCTTGCGAAATTCCTCTTCCCGGCCGGGCTTGAGGATCGCAAGCACGCGGTCGCCCGGCAGCAGCTTCGTCGACCCGATGGCGATTTCCGACTGGCCGTCGCGCGTCACGGAGATGAGCCGCGATTCCTGCGGCAGCGACAGCCCCGCAACGGTCTTCCCCGCCGAGGGCGAGCTCTTCTCGATCTGCACCTCGACGATCTCGAGGTTCTCGTTGCGCAGCTCGAGCAGGTGGATGAGCCCGTGCTCGGGCACCTCGTGCTCGACCAGCGCGAGGATGGTCGACGTCGCCGACACGGTCGGGGAGATGCCGAGGAGGTCGAAGTGCGCCTGGTTGCGTGGGTCGTTCACGCGCGCGATCACCTTCGGAACGCCGTACTTCTCCTTCGCGATCTGGCAGATGACGATGTTGTCCTCGTCGTCACCGGTGACCGCGAGGACGAGATCCGGCGGCCGTGCGATCCCGGCCCGCTCGAGTGCGTGGATCTCGGTCGCGTCCCCGAGCTGGACCTGGTGTTCGAGTTCCTCCTCGAGCTTGTCGAAGCGGTCCTGGCGCTGCTCGATCACGGTGACCTCGTGACCCATGCCGATCAGGGCGCGCGCGAGGTTCGCGCCGACCTTCCCCCCTCCCGCGCACAGGATGTACATCAGACGTTCGCTGGAGCGCGGTTCACTTCGCAGGAGCGCACGGCGTCCGTGAGCACCGAGATCGCCGTCGACGTCGGGCACACCGTCCGCAGGCCGCGGGTGGCGTAGAACTCCGCGCGCGCCGGGTCGAGGATGCGCACCACGACGCACTGGATGTCGAAGCGCTTCTGCGCCACCTGGCCGATGACGAGGTTCGTGTTGTCGCCGTTCGTCGCGACGACGACCGCGTCGGCGTCCGCGATTCCCGCCTCTTCGAGGATGGCGACGTCGATCCCGTGGCCGACGACGAACCCGCCCGCCCAGTTCTCGCCGAGGCGGTGGAGGGCGTCCTCGCGCTCGTCGATGACGGTGACGTCCCAGCCGCCTCGATCCAATTGGCGGGCCACCCTGGAACCGACCCGGCCGCATCCCACGACGATTGCTTTCACGCCGTCAAATCTACTTCCTCGAGGACCCCTTGCGGGTAAGCGACCACCATCACCTCGCAGGGGGCCTTGCGCAGGACATAGTCGACGGTTGGACTGAAGAACCGGGATTGCCGGCGCCAGCGCGGCGACGATCCCATCAGGATCAGATCGACGTCCCGCGCCTGCGCCTCCTCGACGATCGCGCTCCCGAGCGCCCGCGCCCGCAGGATCTTCCCCTCCACGGTCACCCCGTGCTCGCCCGCGATCTCTGTTGCCTCCGAGAGCGACGCCCGCGCCTGTTCCTCCTTCTCGTCCAGGGGCGCGTCCAGCGCCTGGTCGAGAGGGACCTTGATCACGTGCAACGCCGTCAGCGTCGCGGACTGCTCCTCCGCCAGCTTGATCGCCGTCGCCAGCACCTCCTCCCCGATCGGCCCGAGCTTCATCGGGACGAGGATGCGGCCGTACACGCCCTCGTCGTGCGGTTCGACCAGGTCCGCGACGGGAGCTTCGACCCTGGCGGTCACGGCGGAGCCGCTGTGGCGCCGCACGAGGACGAAGACGATCGCGCCGATCACCAGCCAGATCGGGCCGGCGATCCTCGCGCTCGAGTGCGTGACCATTGCGCCGATCCAGATGGCCAGCGTCAGCGGCGCACCGACGAGCGCTGCGAGCGGCACCGGCACTCCGCGCAGGCGGATGTTGAGCGGCACCCGGAACGGCCGCGCGAGGGTGGGCTCCGTGAAGCGCAGCTTGATCACCGCGATCTGCGCGGCCGTGAAGGTGAGGAGGACGCCGAAGCTGTACAGCCCCGCCAGCGAACGGACGGGCGTGTCGATCAGGACCGTCACGATCAACATCGCGATCGCGATGGCGGCCACGCTCAAGATGGACGCCGGCGCGATGAGGGTCCTGCGGGAGAGGCGCGCGAAGACGTGCGGCAGCATGTCGCGCTGGCCCAGGGAGTAGGCGAGCCGTCCGGCCCCCGAGATCGACGTCGTCACGACCATGACGAGCACGAGGACGCCCGAGACGCCGACGAAGGCCTTCACTCCGTCGGCGAGCATCTGGGGCGCACCGGCCGAATCGAGTGCCGACGCGATCCCGACGAGCGGCGCGTGCAGCCACGTCGTGCCCAGCTCGCGGCCTCCCGGGAAGGCGGAGATGGCGACGATCCCGATCGCAAACGACACGACAACGGCCGCTCCGATCCCGCCGAACAGGCTCCGCGGCAGGTTCTTCCCCGGCTCGCGCGCCTCCGCGGCGAGATTCGCGACCGTCTCGAGCCCGGTGTAGGCGAGCATCGCCACCGGAATGGCGAAGCCGATCGACGTCCACGTCGGGGCCGTCCCCAGATCGACGCCCTTCCCGAACGCCTCGGCACTCACCAGGTAGACGAAGCCGAGGACGATGAGGAGGAGCTGCGCGACGAGTGCGATCCCCGCGAGCCCGATCGCGAGGCGGTACAGGCTTGGGCGACGCACGAGCCGGACGCCCGCAACCGCCGCGATCACGGCGACGCCGACGACGACGTCCCACGGCTCGTGCTTGACCGCATCCCAGCCGACCGTGTCGCCGAGGTAGTGCGGGACGAAGAGCGCGGCGAGCGCGATCACGATCAGGTAGTCGAGGAAGAGCGCCCAACCGGTCATGAACCCCGCGGGGTCGTTGAACGCCCGACGGACGAAGGTCGCCGCGCCGCCGGTCTCCGGGATGGCGGCCGTCCCCTCCGCGTACGAGAGCGCCACGAGCATGAAGACGATCCCTGCCGCGAGCAGCACCCACGGCGTGAAGCCGAGGGCGTAGTACGCGACCACGCCGAGGGCGAAGTAGAGGGACGACGCGATCTCGCCGTACGCAACGGAGGCCAGCGGTCGCGGCCCGAGGACACGGCTGAGGCCTTGAAGCTTCTTCGCCATCAGCGAAAGCGGAGGCGGAGGACGCCTGCGACGAGGACGATAGCGCCCAGCAGCAGCCCGATCCCGCCGCCCAGGAGCGCAGTCCGCACGACGATCGCCAGGCCGAGCCCGATCAGAAGAAGCGAGGAGACGAGCGTTAGCGCGGCGTGGGCTTTCATGCGGCCTTCTTCCCCGCCACGACCATCACCCGTGCCGGGCTCTCCTTCAGCACGTACGCGACCGTTCCACCGAAGACGGATCCGCGGCCGATGGCCTTCCGCGACGCGCCGACGATTGCGAGCTCGGCGTTTCTCGACCGGATCTCGTCGACGATCGCTGGGCCGGCCTGGCGCGCGCGTACGAGGCGCGTCACGGCGTTCACGCCGTAGCTCTCGACGAGCGCCTGCGCGTCGTCCAGCTCGCGGTTCGCGCGCCGCTCGTCGTCGGGCATGCTCGCCTGCAGGTCCTTTTCGAGCGGCACCTCGATCACGCGCACGACCGCGATGGTCGCGCGACGCTCAGCGGCGAGCCGCGCGGCGGCGATGAGCGCCTCCTCCGATTCGGCCGTCCGCAGGATTGGTACGACGATCGTGCGGTACTCGACGATGAGCGACGGCCCGAGGACGATCGCCGGCGCCTCGACCGTCTCGGAGAGGGGGATCTTGAGGATGAAGCGCCGGTAGATTGAGTAGGCGAGGAAGCCGCCGGCGAGCCAGCCGAGGCCGGCGTAGCGCGTGTTCGGAGTCTGGATCACGATCACGAGCCACGCGGCGAGGGTTCCGAGTGCTCCGAGCAGGGCGAACAGGGGCCAGTCGATCCCCCGGACGCGCAGGTTCGGCCGCCCCTTGAAGACAAGCTCGGCGTCCGGATCCCGCGCGCGCAATGTGATCACGGCTAGGTGCGCGACCGTGAACGAGAGCATCGCGCCGAAGGAGTACATCGTCGAAAGGAAGTCCACCTTCCCCGGCAGGAGGGTCAGGATCGGTACAAGGCCGGCGAAGAAGATCAGCGAGATCCACGGCGTGCGGAACTTCGTGTGCACCCGCCGGAACGCCTGTGGAAGCTGGCGGTAGTGCGCCATCGAATACGTGATGCGCGAGGCGCCGATCACCCCTGCGTTCGTGCCGATGAAGAGGATCGTCGCGGCGAGGATCCCGACGTAGACCTTCATTGTATCGAGGAGCGTCTCGTTCGAGATACCGAGGTTCTCGATGACGCCGAGCACGGGATCGTTCTGGAAGCCGTCCGGCGGCGGGCACGCAAGCTCGGTCTGGTACTGGCCGGACACGCCCTCGCACGCCTCCGCGACGCGGTGCACCGGCAGCGCGGTCACGGCGATCGCCGGCAGCGTAAAGTAGATCGCGAAGACGGCGATCACCGTCATCAGGTACGCGCGCGGAACGTTGCGCGCCGGGTCGCGCGCCTCCTCCGCGAGGTTGGAGACGGTCTCGATTCCGGTATACGCCACCATGCCGATCGGGATCGCGAGCAGGAAGTTGCTCCAGGTCGGCGCGACTCCCCAGTGGATGTTCGCCGTCAGCGTGTGCGGGCTGAAGATGAGCGCGAAGCCGATGATCACCAGCAGGAGCTGGGTGGCGAAGTCGATGACGGCAAGCCCGATGTTCAGCCGCGCGGCCTCGCGCACGCCGACGATGTTGATGAGGACGAGCACGACGATGACGGCGGCGCCGACGACGATGTCCCACGGCGTCGTCTTCAGCGGTTCCCAGAAGATCGACAGGTAGTGGGGGACGAAGAACGCCGAGATGGCGATGGTGATGATGTAGTTGAGCATCTGGGCCCACGCGGCCCCAAAGCTCACGACCTCGTTGAAGGCGTGCCGGGCGAAACTCGAGGAGCCGCCCGCCTCGGGAAAGCGAACCGTGCCCTCCGCATACGTCAGCGTCGTCGCCGCGAAGATGACCCCGGCGACGAGGAAGACAAGGGGCGTGAGCCCAAGCGCGAAGGCGGCGGTGACACCGAGCGCGTAGTAGATGGAGGAACCGACGTTCCCATAGACCGTGGCGAACAGCGCCGGCGCTCCGAGGACGCGCTGGAGGCCATGCTGTTCGCGACGCCGCCGAGGCACGGGCGGAATCTACTCGGCTACCCTGTCACGGTGCGCGCGATCGGGGTTCTCGCGCTAGGTCTCGTATTGAGCACGGCCGCGGCGGCCGCGTCGAGCCGGCCGGCGCTGCGCGTGACCGATCTGCGGCCGTTCACCGTCCACGGCTGGCGCTTCAAGGAAGACGAGCATCTGCGCATCGTCATCACCACGAAGCACCGGGCAGAGCGCACGTTGACTGCGAGCGCCCGAGGCACCTTCACGCTCAAGCTTCGCGGCGTGAGCGTGCCGCGCTGCGGCCAGTACTCCGTGCGAGCCTACGGCCCCTCGGGCCTGCGAGCGGGGATCAAGAGCCCGCCGCAGAGCTGCGGCGCCGACCTCGGTCCGTAGGGAAGAAAGGAAAAGGGCCGCTTGCGCGGCCCTTCCCCTCGAGTCTGCCTTCCAGGCCTAAAAGCCCGGGAGGTTCTGCATCCAGACGCCCATGCCGTGAGTGGCGGCGTACATCTTCCGCCCGGCGATCTTCAGATCAGGCACCTCGACAACCGGCATTCCGGTCCCCGCCATCGTCCAGGCGGAGCCGCCATGCGGGAGCCGCATGACGCCGAAGTCGTTCGCCACGTACAGGTCGTCCTTGACCGCGTCGTAGGCGACCGAGGTCATCGGGAGATCTCCGAGAGCGCTCGGACCGCTGCCGTCGAGCATCGTCCAGGTCGCGGCGCCGGCGACCGGGTCGTACGTCACCGAGAACACGTGACCCGGCTGGGCCGGCGTGTTGAAGTTGTACCCGGTGTACGTCATCCACGCGTGGTTCGCGTTGTTCGGATCGACGGCGATGCTGGTAATCGACCGCTGCGGGTCGTTGGCCGCGAGCGTGTCGAGCCGCGTCCACACGACCGAGGCAGCCGCCGCATCCGCGTTCTTCGAGATGAAGACGCGGCCACCGTTCGTGGCGGCCCACAGCGTGCCCGTGTCCTGGGCGGCACGGGCGACGAAGGCCATACAGCAGCCGGCGCGAGTGCCATAGCTGGCGGCCGTCAGGTCCGTCGCCCCGGCGGGACCGATCCGGACGAAGTCACCACACGCCGGATCCGAGCCCGAATGGAAGAACTCGGGGCAGTTCGCCTTGAGCACGGCAGGGTTGCCGCCCCAGTCCTGCGTGCGCCAGACGCTCTGCGATCCCTCGAAGATCGTCCCCGCGTTCAGCGGGTTCGGATCGGCGAGGATCGGTGCGTAGAAGTTCGAGCTCTCCGGGCTCGCCGCGATCGGCCCACCGATGATGTACCACTCGGTCGGCGCGCCGTTGTCGACGTTCGCATCGTGGAACTGGCCGAAGAACGAGTTCACGCGTGCCGACGGGTTACCGGCCTGGAAGCCGCCGTTCCCGCCGTCGCCGTAGATGATCTGCTCCCACTGCGTCGCGTTGCCGTTGTTCGACCCGTAGTTCTCCCACGTTCCGTTGTCCTGCGTCCCGCCCTGGACGTGGTTGTTGTTCGTGCTGTCGACCCACACGCTCTGGAACTGCAGCGTGTTCAGGCCCCGGTTGAGGCTCTCGATCAGGCTCGGAACTCCCGAGAGCAGCTGCTGGCACCGAGCCAGGCTCGGACCCCTGAGGCCACGATCGGTGCACTGGCTGGAGATGTTCGCCAGCTGACCGCTCGAGCGGACAACACCGCCGTCGTCTCCGTCGAAGAACTGGAGCGGGTTGTTCGGGTTCGTGACCAGCACGTGGTGGTCGGGATGCTGGGCGTTCGGCGCGATCGGGTTCGGGTTGCAGCAGTTGCCCGCAGGCGTCGGGCCCGTCGTCGCGTCGGCCGTCTGGTCCGTCCAGCTCACGCCGGCGTCCTGCGAGAGCAGAACCGCGCGGCCGTTCGTGGAGCCGCCGTAGGAGCCGTAGTCGAACGAGCCGCCCAGGTACACGATGTTCGGGTGGCCGGCCGGCGTCACGACGTAGTTGTCGTACCAGCACTGGCCGGTGCAGTAGTCGGAGTTCTGGTTCGTGGTCAGGTCCATGAAGACCGGAACAGCGGCCTTCACGTCGTCGCTGCGCTCGAACCGCGCGGGCGGCTCGTTCGCGCCCGGGCCGGACGCGCCGTCACCGACGTACATGCGGGTCAGCCCGTTGAACGTGGTGACCGCGAATTCCGTGCGGACCGCGTTGTCGACTGCCTGCGAGACCAGCGGGGTGAAGATCTGCGTCCAGCTGCTGCCGCCGTTCATCGAGCGCCAGATGCCCTGCGAGTAGGCGGAGGCGTACATGACCTGGCTGTTGCTCGGATCGAGCGCGAACCGCGTGATGCCGCGGAGCGTGCCGTTGCCGTCCCAGACGCGGGTGAACGTCTGGCCGCCGTCCAGCGAGTGGAACAGGCCGAACGCCGGCCGCGGAAGCGGCGGGTTGCTGATCGCGCTACCCGTCACGGAGCTGACGCCGCGAACGGCGCGGCCCGAACCGACCCAGATGCTCTTTGGGTTACTCGGGTCGACGACGATCGAGCTGATGGCGCGGCCGACGAACGCGTTGCCGGTGTAGTCGCCGTCAGCTGCCGTGTTCGTATGCGTCACGGCCGGAAGCTGCTTCCACGTCGAGCCGCCGTCCGTCGATGCCCAGATGCCCATGCCGGCCGCGGAGTCGCCCGACGCATGCGTCTCGCCGGTGCCCGCGTACAGCGTGCCGTTGGCATAGGTCAACGCGCCCATGGAGTTCGCGCCGAACGAGCCGGAGACGAACTGCCAGCTCTGCCCCGGCGGGGGCGCCAGCGCGTTGCTCGTGCGCCAGATGCCGCCACCTGCCGCGCCGATCCACAGCTGGCACTTCAGCTGCGTGCATGACGGCGAGATGGCCATGGCGGTAGTGCGTCCCGAAGCGAAGTAATCGGCCCCGAAGAACGTCAGGACGCCCGGGTAGTGCGCAGCAAACTGGCCGACGGGCTGCCAGCTGCCGGGTGTGAACTTCCCGACACTGGCACCGCCGCTGTTCAGCTGGCTGAAGATCGCGGAGGCCGTCACGGCCGCCTGGAACTTCGTATTGACCTTCATGAACGCCTTGCGGGCGGCGTCGTTCGCCTGCCAGGGGATCTCGTCGCCGGGATACGCGGCATGCGCGTAGTCCTCGGCCGCCGCCCTGTCGATGTTGATGCTCGGCTCGCCGGGCGTATCCTTCAAGCTCGACAGAGCGTCAGGATCGGCCTTGGCGATGCGGGTGGCGTCGGTCCTGGCTGTCGTCGAGCCAGAACCGTGCATGGCAACCGCGGCTGCGATTGCGGCACCCACGAGCAGAAGGGCCGCAGCAAACGCGAACCCCTTCCGCAGACTGAGTTGACTCATCCTTCCTCCTCGTTGTGCGTAGGTGCCGCCGGTTCGCGGCCGACCCCCTCGTTGGTTGGACGGATATGCGTCGAGGCGCTCTGCGTCGGAGACCGAGAAGAACTCGGCCAGACGCCGGCGATGCCTTGCCTGCGGGACGGAGGTTCCCGCCTCCCAGGCCTGGACGGAGCGCACGGACACCGACAGCTCGTCCGCGAGCTCCTTCTGTGTGAGGTTCGCCGCTTCGCGCAAGGTTCGGAGCCGGTTCCCGGCCATAGGCGCGGATCCGGACCTCGCTCGGTTCGAATTTCTCCTGTTCTGCGTGTTCACTTCGTCTGCCGGGCGCACGCAGGAATCCCAACGGGTTTCCCGGGGGCCGCCCGGAGGTTAGCTCAGTTCAGGAAAGTGTCAAGTCTTTGTAAGAGACTTGTGCAAGCCTTTACGTATGAATCGCCACGATCAACGGGATCGCGAGGATGGCGACGACGTTCGCGATCTTGATCATTGGGTTGATCGCAGGCCCGGCAGTGTCCTTGTAAGGGTCGCCGACGGTGTCGCCCGTGACCGACGCGGCGTGCGCCTCCGAGCCCTTTCCGCCGAACGCGCCGTCCTCGATCAGCTTCTTCGCGTTGTCCCACGCTCCGCCGCCGGAGGTCATCGCGATGGCAAGGAAAAGCCCCGTCACGATCGTGCCGATGAGCAGACCCCCGAGCATCTTCGCGCTGATGAGCCCGACGATGATCGGGATCAGCACGGGGATCAGTGCCGGAAGCAGCATGCTCTTGATCGCAGAGCCCGTCACGATGTCGATCGCGCGGCCATACTCGGGGCGCGCGGTTCCCTCCATGATCCCGGGGATCTCGCGGAACTGGCGCCGCACCTCGGTCACGACCTGGCCGCCCACGCGGCCGACGGCCTGCATCGCGAGGGACGCGAACAAAAAGGGCATCAGCCCGCCGATGAAGAGCCCGGCGATCACCCATGCATCGCTGAGGTCGAAGACGGCAGTCAGGCCCTGATCCGACAGCCCGTGCGTGTAGCTGTCAAAGAGGACGAGAGCAGCCAGCGCGGCGGAGCCGATGGCGTAGCCCTTCGTCACCGCCTTCGTCGTGTTCCCGACGGCGTCGAGCGGGTCCGTGATCGCGCGCACCGACTCGTCCAGGTCCGCCATCTCGGCGATGCCGCCTGCGTTGTCCGTCACAGGACCGTACGCGTCGAGCGCGACGATCAACCCCGTCATCGACAGCTGCGCCATCACCGCGACGCCGATGCCGTACAGGCCGGCGAAGTGGTTGGCGAGGAGGATTCCGCCGGCGATGACGACCACCGGAAGCGCGGTGGCCTGCATGCCGACTGCGAGCCCTTCGATGATGTTGGTCGCGTGTCCGGTACGCGAGGCCTTCGCGATCGACTTCACGGGGTTCCAGCGTGTGCCGGTATAGAACTCGGTGATCGCGACCAGCAGGAAGGTCACGACGAGCCCGACCAGCGCCGAGCCGTACAGATCCCAGAAGCTGAACTGACCCGAGTCGAACCCGAGCGTGACCGGGATGAACCCGATCGCGGACAGGACAGTCGAGACGAGAACAGCCTTGTAGAGCGCATTCATGATGTTCCCGGAGCGGCCGACGCGCGCGAAGAGCGTCCCGATGATCGAGGCGAGGATCGACATGCCGCCGATTGCGAGCGGATACAGCTCGACCTGCGCGGCCGGGAACGTCGTGCTCGCGAGCGGCATCACGGCGACAGCGGTGACCGCGTAGGTCTCGAACAGGTCCGCCGCCATGCCGGCGCAGTCGCCGACGTTGTCGCCGACGTTGTCC
>Ga0126307_10002670_pt1 | contig 12070 bp, 12 predicted proteins | sample Plot28_FD_89955 | JGI IMG/M metagenome (GOLD analysis project Ga0126307, IMG submission 89955) | Serpentine soil microbial communities from UC McLaughlin Reserve, CA, USA - Plot28 | ecosystem: Environmental > Terrestrial > Soil > Grasslands | place: USA: UC McLaughlin Reserve, Lake County...
CACGAGGGCTCGCTCACCACGATCCACGCCAACTCGCCGCGCGACGCGCTGGCCCGTCTCGAGACACTCGTCCTGACGGCCGGCGTCGAGCTCCCGCTCCGCGCGATCCGAGAGCAGGTGGCGAGCGCATTCGACCTGCTCATCCAGATCACCCGTCTCGTGGACGGCTCGCGCCGGATCAGCCACGTGACCGAGGTGCTGCGGATGGAGTCGGACGTGATCACGCTGCAGGACATCTTCCTCGCGAAGCCTCCCGATGAGGAGAGCGCCGCAGCGCAGATCAGCCGTCTGCTCTCGCCGCTCAGCTGCACCGGGCTCAAGCCTCACTTCCTCGACAAGCTGGCCGCCAACGGAGTCACCCTGCCGGCGACGTTTTTCCAGCAGGAAGACCCGAACTTCAAGCCCAGCTTCACCGCGGCGAGCTTCGGGGGGTTCCAGTGAGACGAGCGCTTCTCGCGATCGTCGCTGTCCTGATCCTCGCCCCGGCCGCCTACGCGGCTGGGGAGGTGAAGGCGGTCGACACGAGCGAGTTCCCGCGCATCAGCGTGACTGTCCTCGCGCCGTCGACGACGACGCAGCCGCCTGGGCTGACGCAGAACGGTGCATCGGTGGCCGGGCTGACGGCGACCAATGTCGGCGCCTCGAAGAGCGTCATGATCGCGATCGACCGCTCGCGGTCGATGTCAGGCCAGGCGCTCGAGCAGGCCACGGCCGCAGCACGTGCGTTCGTCGCGGCCAAGCCGCCGGCCGATCGCGTGTCCGTCCTTGCGTTCGGTTCGACCGCGTTCTCGCTGACGGGCTTTTCGACGTCAACGATCGACGCCGAATCGGCTCTGCGGACGATCACGCCCGACACCGTGAGCGGCACCGCGCTCTACGACGCCGTCGTCAACGGCTCCCACCTGCTGGGAGGCGAGACGATGCCCGCCCGCGTCCTCGTCCTCCTCACCGACGGGGCCAATGAGTCCCCCGAGGGCGCGACGCTGGAGGACGCGATCGAGGCCGCACAGGATGCCGGCGTGGCCGTGTACGCGATCGGCATCGAGGGCAACCAGTTCTCCCCCGATGCCGTGCAGCAGATCTCCTCGGAGACGAACGGCCAGTACTACGCGGCCGCGTCGCCGCAGATCCTCTCAGACGTCTACAACTCGATCGCCCAGGATCTCCGCCGAACGTGGCAGATGGAGTACATGTCGAATGCCCGCCCCGGTGACGAGCTCGAACTGGCCGTCAAGTTCCCCGGCGGCGACCAGGTCACCCAGACCGTGACGGCTCCCGGCCAGGCGCCCCCGGCACCGGCCAGGCCCTCGCCCGTCCTTCCGTCGTTCTTCTACACCAGCGACTGGGGCCTTCCGGTGCTCGCCGGCGTCGTCGGCCTCCTCGCCCTCCTCGCCGTGGCGTTCGCGCTCGCAGCGCCGAAGGGCACCTGGCTGAAGGGCCGCCTGGAACCGCACGTTGCGAGCCACAAGCGCCAGGTCGTCAAGCGCGAGCGTGAGAGTCGCAAGATGGCGATCTTCATGCCGCTCTTCAAGGCGACCGAAAACGTCTTCGGCAAGTTCGGTCAGTGGAAGAAGCTCGACCAGATCCTCCAGCGCGCGGACCTGCCGCTGAAGACCGCGGAGTTCGCGTACATCATGTTGGCCGCCGGCCTTGTCGGCGGATTCGTCGCGGCGCTCTTCGAGCCGCCGGTGTGGGCCATCGCGCTCGCCTTCGTCGGCGGCGTCTCCGTCCCCTACCTCGTCGTGCTGCACAAGGCCAAGAAGCGCCTGAACGCCTTCGAGGAGCAGCTGCCGGACATTCTCGTGACGATGGCAGCCTCCCTCAAGGCCGGGCACAGCTTCCGCCAGGGCATGCAGAGCGTTGTCGACGAGGGGGTCGATCCCGCCCATCGCGAGTTCAAGCGCGTTCTCACCGAGGCCCGCCTAGGCCGCCCGATGGACGACGCGCTGACGGAGATGGCCGTTCGCATCGGCTCGAAGAACTTCGAGTTCGTCATGAGCGCGGTCACCATCCAGCGCCAGGTCGGCGGCTCGCTCGCCGGGCTCTTCGACATGGTCGCCGACACAGTGCGCCAGCGGCAGCAGTTCCGCCGCAAGATCAAGGGCCTCACCGCGATGGGTCGCATGTCCGCCTACGTCCTCATCGGCCTGCCCTTCGTAGTCGGCACGGCGATCTACGCCATCAACCGCCAATACATGGAGCCGCTCCTCTACACCTCGACCGGCCACAAGCTCATCCTCCTCATCTTCGTGATGATGGGCATCGGCTCGGCCGTGCTGAAGAAGATCGTCTCTTTCAAAGGCTAGGAGCCATGATCTTCGTCCTTTTCTTCGCAATCGCAGCTCTCGGCGCCGCCGTCTACTTGATCGGCGAGGCGGCCACCCTGCCTGCCCGCGAGCGCCACGGCTCGATCCGTCGCGCCGCCACCTACGGCAAATCGCGCCGACCGTCCAGCGGCCGGCCCGAGGAGTCGTTTGGGGCCCGCGTCGTCGATCCGATGAAGATGAGCCTCGCCCACGGCGTCCTCAAGGTCAGCCCCCGGATGACGGTGGACGCGGTCAGCGCCCGCCTCATGGGCGCCGGCCTCGGGCGCGTGATCTCGCCGACCACGTTTCTCGCCTCGAAGGCCGCGGCCGCGATCGGCGGCGTTGTCGGCGGTCTCATCGTCGGCGGCCTCATGGGCGGAGTGTTCCCGCTCCTCCTCGCGGCTGTCTTCGCGCTCCTCGGCTTCATGCTTCCGGACGTCGTCGTGTCCTTCAAGGCACGCGCCCGGCGCGACGAGATCAGGGCCGCGATGCCGGACGCGCTCGACCTTCTTGCGGTCAGCGTCGAGGCCGGCCTCGGCTTCGACGCCGCGATCCAGAAGCTGACGGAGCACATGGAAGGGCCGCTCATCGAGGAGTTCGGGCTCGCTCTCGGGGAAATGCGGATCGGAGAGACGCGCGCAAAGGCGCTCCTGAAGATGGTCGACCGCGTCGAGGCGTCCGAGCTCGCATCGTTCGTCCGCGCGATCATCCAGGCCGACCAGCTCGGTATCTCCCTGGGCCGCATCCTTCGCGTCCAGGCGACCGACACGAGGAACAAGCGTCAGGCCGCCGCCGAGGAGAAGGCGATGAAGGCGCCGATCAAGATGCTCTTCCCGACCGCGCTCTTCATCTTCCCGGCGATGTTCATCATCATCCTCGGGCCGGCCTTCCTGAACTTCAGAGGAATCTTCTTCTAGCCGATGGCAGCTGCGGAAGACATGGCTGAGCACGCGCATACGAGCGACACCGAGACCGGGTTCGGAACCGGCCTGCGGGCGAAGCTCGGCCGCGCCCCTGAAGGGGAGGCGGAGGCCCAGGCTCCGGCGCCCGGGGACGAGGGCTTCGCGCCCCCGGTTCCGGCCGCGAACGGCGTGCCCGATGCTGACGTCGAGGCGCTCCGCGGAGAGCTGGCTGCCGCGCTTGCCCGTGAGCGGGATCTCCAGGCCGCGGTAGTCGACCTCGAAACGACCGCGCGCTCGCGCACGACCGATTTCCAGGTGGACACGAGCGGCCGCTCCGCCGAGCTCGACGAGCGGGCGGCGAGGCTCGCCGCCGCCGAGACAGAGCTCGAGGAGCGCGAGCGGCGCGTAAACGAGCAGCTGACGATGGTGCGCACCGAGAAGGAGCGACTCTCCGAGCTCGAGAACCGTGTCGTCGCCCAGGACACGCTTTCCACCAAGCGAGAGGCTCAGGTCGAGGCGCGCATGCGCGAGCTGAAGGACGCGACCAAGGAGTTCGAGCGCCGCGAGGCGCAGTTCCAGAAGCAGGCCTCCAGCTTTGCCGCGCAGGAGACGAAGGTCACCCGGCGCGAGGCCGCGATCGACGTCCGCGAGGGCGAGGCGAGGGCGCGCCAGGAGGCGCGTGAGAAGGCGCTCGCCCAGCGCGAGGCCGCAGTCCGCGAGCAGGAGAAGGCAACGAGCTCGGCCGAGCAGAACGTTGCGCACCGCGAGCGGGAGCTGCAGAAGCAGCTCGCCGCCCTGACCGCGCGCCAGGAACTCATCGAGGAGCGGGAGTCAGAAGTCCTCGCCAAGCAGGAGCGCCTGCGGGGTGACGCCCAGCGTCTCGAGGCGGAGCTTTCGGGCCAGGGCCAGGCGACCGAGGATGCCGTCGCCCGGCTGAAAGAGTTCGAGGCCCGCGAGCTCGAGCTCGCCGCCCGCGAGGCCGATCTCGGCCGGCGCGAGGCCCACCTGGGCCGCGTCGAGACCGAAGGTGCCCGCGGCCGCGACCTCGACGAGTACGACGAGCGCCTCAAGGAGCGCGAACGCGAGCTCGCCGAGCAGGAGGCCGAGCTCTCGAATTCGGAGCAGCTGACCGACTCTGCGAAGAAGCGCCTCGAGCGCAAGGAGAAGCGCCTCGCCGAGATGGAGGAGACGATCCGCGACCGGATGCGCGAGCTCGACGACCGGGAGATGAGCGTCGAGCAGCGCGAGGTCAGCGTCGAGGCGGACACCGAGATCCGCGAGGACAAGCTCGAGCGCCGCGAGGCCGAGCTGGCGGACCTGGAGGAGAAGCTCTCGAACAAGGAGAGCGAGCTCGCCACGTACGTCCAGCAGATCCAGAGCCAGCTGAAGGACCGGGAGTCGACCTGGTGGAACAAGGTCACCGGCGACCCCGACTCCGAAGAAGCGGCTTAGGCCGCAGCGTCCTCCCGTAGCGACTCTCGCCAGCGTTCGAGCGCGGCCCAGCACGCGACCGTGTCTCCCGACACCTGCGCGCCGATCTCGGACGGGGACTCTGCCCAGTGCAGCTCCGCGACCTTCGTCTCGTCGGGCAGCGGCTCGGCTCCCGGGCGAAGCCGCGCGTGATAGACGACGAGGGCCGAGCCCGAGTCGTCGTTGAGGCAGAGCGCGACCGGTCGGAAGCCCTCCAGGTCGTCCTCGCGGAGTGCGACCTCTTTGGCGGCGTCGGCGAGCACTGCGGTGCGGGGCTCTTCGCGGGGCATCAGGCCTCCTGAGGCAGACGCGGTCCAGAGGAGAGGATCACGCCCGATCGACGCTGCACGGAGCTGGAAGAGAACGACGCCTTCCTCCCGCTCGACGAAGAGCTGGACGCCCAGGGCGAACCCGAGCTTGTACGCGAGCGTGGGCTCCTCAAAGACGACCATCGCCTCCGCGTATCGCCCGGACCGGCGGAGCACGGCGCCGTCGGGCGAGGCGCCGTGGCAGAACGCGATCGGGCCGTCGAAGCGGCCCGGCGAACGGGACAGCAGCCGCTCAGCGTTTCGGATCGAGCTCGCGAGCGCCGGGGTGTTCGGGAGCTCGAACGGAAACGGCCGGAACCGCGGCTCGTCTTCGAGGAGGAGGATCGCGCGCACGTTCAAAGTGTGCTCATCGCCCCGGCTGGCTAGCCGTCCTGGCTCGCACGGGCAGCGGCCAGGCCCTCCTCGAGGCGGCCCATGCCGGCGGGACCCTCCCACATGCCCGCGACGCGGTGCTCGTTCGTGAGGAAGATCGTCGTCGGCAGCTCGCGGACGCCGAGCTTCGCCGCGATGTGCCCGTCCTCGTCCACGATCGCCGGCAGGCTGAGGTCGTTGGCCGTGAGAAAGTCGCGCGCCGCCTCCGCATCCTCCTGTGTGTCCACTGCGAGGACGGCCACCTTGTCGTTTGCTGCAACGAAGCGTCGAAGCGGCTCGGCCTGCTTCGGGCAGGCTCCGCACCAGGATGCCCAGACCGTCACGACCACGGGCTTGCCTTCGAGATTGCCCAGGCCGATGACCGAGCCGGTCGTGACGTCGGTGCCGCTGAAACGCACCTCGGGGCCGCTGAGCGGCTCGCCTGCCCCGGTCGCGGTGCTGTCGGCGGCATGTCCGTCTTCCTTTCCAACGAGCATGACCGCGATCGCGGCGGCGGCTACGCCTACGAGCAGAGCGGCGAGCGCGATGACGATCCTGCGGGTAGAAGGCACGGCGTTAGGCTAGCCCGCCCGTTTTGGCCGGTGCACTCGCAGGGAAGAACGCGCCTCTATGCCACGACTGCGCCGCAGCGACTGTTCGGGGCCCGGAATCCTCCGCCGGGGGCGAGGCCGCGGCTTCGAGTACCTGGACGAGGATGGCGAGCGGATTGACGACGAAGAGGTCCTCGAGCGCATTCGCGAGCTGGTCATCCCTCCGGCCTGGAAGGACGTCTGGATCTGCCCGTATCCGCTCGGTCACATCCAGGCGGTGGGCACGGATGCGGCCGGCAGGCGGCAGTACCTCTACCACGAGCAGTGGCGCGCCAGGCGCGACCAGGAGAAATTCGACGAGATGCTGCGGTTCGCGCGCGCGCTGCCCCGAATCCGCAGCACCGCCGAGAAGCACCTTGCCCGGCGCGGGCTCACCCGGGAGCGCGTGCTCGCCTGCTCGGTGCGACTCCTAGACCGTGGCTTCTTCCGCGTCGGAACCGAGGACTATGCGGAGCAGAACCGCACGTACGGCGTCGCGACGATGCAAAAACGCCATGTCACGCTCGGGCCGAAGGGGCTCCTCGTCTTCGACTACGTGGCCAAGAGCGGCAAGAAGCGCGTTCAGTCGGTGGTCGATCCGAAGGTCTATGCGGTCGTGAAGAAGCTGAAAGAGCGGCGCGGCGGCCGGGAGCTCCTCGCCTTCAAGGACGGCCGCACCTGGGTGGACGTGCGCTCCGACCACATCAACGAATACATCAAGGCGATCGCGGGCGAGGACTTCTCCGCCAAGGACTTCCGAACCTGGCACGGGACGGTCCTCGCAGCAGTCGCCCTTGCGGTGTCGGGCGGCGCCGCCGCGTCGAAGACGGCCCGGGAGCGGGCGATCTCGCGCGCGGTCAAGGAGGTCGCGTACTACCTGGGCAATACGCCGGCGGTCTGCCGCGCCTCGTACATCGACCCGCGGGTCTTCGATCGCTACCGCGACGGGATCACGATCGGCGGTGCTCTCGAGCGCCTGGGCGACGTCGACCTCGGCGAGCCCGCGACGCAAGGGACGGTGGAGGAGGCCGTCCTCGATCTCCTCGAGGAGTCGGAGTCCCCCGCCTTGGAACGGGTTGCTTAAACGTCCTGGCCTGGGGCCAGACTGCTCGCGTGACCGAGAGCTGTCTCCGCTGCGGCGCCGCCATGGAATGGCGCCACCAGACCTGGCAGTGCCCGCGCTGCCGCTTCAAGATCGGCTGCTGCGAGGGCGATGCCGAGTGCCAGGTCGAGCCCTCTGCGCCGGTCACGCGGCCCGGTATCACTCAGGGTCGTGAACCGCAGCCACGCGGCTGAGCTCGACCGGATCCCTGCGCCCGCGCTCGTCATCGTGGCGGTCCTGTCGGTGCAGCTGGGCGCTGCCGTCGCCAAGTCGCTCTTCGACGATCTGACACCGAACGGCGTCGTCGCCCTTCGGCTCGTCTTCGGCGGGATCGTCCTTGGCCTCCTCTTCCGCCCGCAGATCCGGAACCGGCCGCGGGCGGAGTTTCGGCTCGCCGTCGCGTTCGGCCTCGTGCTCGTTGCGATGAACCTTTGCTTCTTCCAGGCGCTCGACCGCATTCCGCTCGGGATCGCGGTGACGCTCGAGTTCATCGGGCCTCTCGGTGTGGCGCTGATCGGCTCGCGGCGCTCCAGCGACTTCCTCTGGGTTGCGATGGCCGCCTCCGGAATCGCGCTCCTGGCCCCGGGGATCGGCGAACGTCTGGATGCGGCCGGTGTCGCCTTCGCCCTTGCGGCGGGAGTGCTCTGGGGCGCCTACATCCTGCTCGGCGTGCGGGTAGGGAAGGCCTTCGCAGGGCCCACGGGCCTCGTGCTCGCCATGGGCGTCGGAGCCTGCGTGGCCCTTCCACTCGGCGTCGCGAGCGCGGGCTCGTCGCTGCTCGACCCCGCGCTGCTCACGGCGGGGTTCGGCGTGGCAGTGCTTTCCTCCGCGATCCCGTGGTCGCTCGAGCTCGAGGCACTCCGCCGCCTGCCCACGCACGTGTTCGGCGTCCTCATGAGCCTCGAGCCTGCGATCGGCGCGCTCGTGGGCTTCGTCGTCCTGGGCGAGCGGCTCGGGATTCGGGCGGTGACGGCGATCTCGCTCGTGGTCGCCGCCAGCGCGGGCGCGGCGCGGGGCGCGCGGACGGCACCCGCGCCTCCCGACGTCTAGTACACCGGTGATAGGCTCGCCGAAATGGCCGTGAGCACTGAAGCCATGCAGGTTTTCGAGCCTGCGACCGAGCAGGTTCTCGCCGAGCTCCCGCGCGCCGGAGCCGAGGAAGCCGATGAGGCCGTCGCGCGCGCGAAGGCCGCGTTCTCCGCCTGGAGAGACGTTGCTCCCGGTGATCGGGCGAAGCTTCTCCGCCGCCTCGCGCGTGCTGTCGAGGGCAAGGTCGAGGAGCTCGCGCAGCTAGAGGCGCGAAACGTCGGCAAGCCGATCTCCGACGCGCGCGGCGAGGTCGGGAGCGTCGTCGACGTCTTCGACTACTACGCCGGCGCGCCCGAGCGGCTGCTCGGCTCCCAGATCCCCGTGTCGGGCGGCATCGACGTCACCTTCCGCGAGCCGCTCGGCGTCGTCGGGCTCATCACGCCGTGGAACTTCCCGCTTCCGATCGCGAGCTGGAAGGTGGGGCCGGCGCTCGCGGCCGGGAACACGATCGTCCTCAAGCCGGCCGAGCTGACCCCGCTCACGGCGCTCGAGCTCGGAAAGCTCGCGCTCGAGGCCGGGATTCCCGAGGGCGTGCTGAACGTCGTCAACGGGCCGGGCCGGACCGTGGGCGAGCGGATCGTCGAGCACCCGGACGTGGCCAAGGTCGCGTTCACCGGCTCGACGGAGATCGGCCGCCGCGTCGGCGAGATCGCTTCCCAGTCGATCAAGCGCGTCACGCTCGAGCTCGGCGGCAAGTCGGCCAACGTGGTCTTCGCCGACGCCGATCTCGAGAAAGCAGCCGCCTCGGCGCCGCTCGCGGTGTTCGGGAACGCGGGCCAGGATTGCTGCGCGCGCTCGCGCATCCTCGTCGAGCGCTCCGCGGTCGAGCCGTTCCTCGAGGCGCTCGAGCGCGAGGTGACGGCGCTACGTGTCGGCGACCCGCTCGACGAGGCCACGCAGATGGGGCCGCTGATCTCCGCCGACCACCGCGAGAAGGTCGCCTCCTACGTCGATGACGGAGCGGTCGCGTTCCGCGGCTCGGCGCCAGACGGTCCCGGCTACTGGTTCCCGCCGACCGTTCTCTCGCCGGTCTCGAACGACGACCGCGTCGCGCGCGAGGAGATCTTCGGGCCGGTCGTCGCGGTGATCCCGTTCGACGACGAGGCCGACGCGATCCGCATCGCGAACGACACCGTCTACGGACTCTCCGGCTCGATCTGGACGCGTGACGGGGCCCGCGCTCTCCGCGTGGCGCGAGCGCTCGAGACCGGCAACATCTCGGTCAACTCGAACAGCTCAGTGCGTGTGACGACGCCGTTCGGCGGCTTCAAGCAGTCCGGCGTCGGCCGCGAGCTCGGCCCCTTCGCGCTCGAGCACTACACCGAGCTGAAGAACGTATTCATCTCTACTGTGTAGCCATGGGTCGAATCGTCGTATCCCAGTTCGTGACCGTGGACGGGGTCATGGAGGACCCCGGCGGATCCGAGGGCATGGATCGCGGAGGCTGGGCCTTCAAGTTCAACCGGGGCGAGGACGGAGACAAGTTCAAGCTGGACGAAGTGATGGAGAGCTCGGCGCTCCTTCTCGGCCGGAAGACGTACGAGGGCTTCGCCGCGGCGTGGCCGACCCGCGAAGGCGACTTCGCAGACAAGTTCAACACGATGCCGAAGTACGTCGTTTCGTCGACGCTCTCCGATCCGGATTGGTCGAACTCGACCGTGATGGCCACGGATGACCTCGCGAAGCTGAAGGACGACGAGGACGGGGTCATCCTCGTCAACGGAAGCCGTCGCCTCGTGGACGAGCTCGTCGAACAGGGCCTCGTGGACGAGTTTCGGCTGATGGTCTTCCCGGTCGTCCTCGGGAAGGGCAAGCAGCTCTTCGGAGACACGAGCGCGACGAAGGCGCTCGAGCTCGTCGAGTCGCGGCCGGTCGGCGCGGAGGGCGTTCTCGTCCTCGTCTACCGGCCCAAGTGACGATCACTCCGGCCCCGCCCGCGCGTCACCTGCTGCGCGCGAAGGACCTGATGGACGCGCGTTAACGCGAGCCCCTGGGCGTGCCCGCCCTTGCGCGTGCCGCCCGCCTCTCACCGGCGCACTTCAGCCGGGAGTTCCGCCGCACGTTCGCCCAGACGCCGCACCAGTACCTCCTCAACCGCAGGCTCGAGCGGGCCGCCGAGCTCCTCCGGAACACGGACCGCTCCGTCGCAGACATCTGCTTCACGGTCGGGCTCAAGAGCGTCGGCTCATTCACGACGAGCTTCGGCCGCGCCTTCGGCGCCTCTCCGACCGCCTACCGCGCGGCCTTCCCGCCGGCATCCAGCCAGGCGCAGGTACCGACCTGCGTCCTCCTCGCGTGGACGCGGCCCACGACAGCAGTTTTGGAGAAGACAGCCTCGTAGTCGCTGGATAGCTTGGCCGCAGTTGATCCAACGACTCACATGGAGGTTGGAACGATGCTCAAGAGCCTTACGACCGTGAACGTCTGGGTCCAGGACCAGGACGAGGCGCTCGCCTTCTACACGGAGAAGCTCGGACTCGAGCTTCGCAACGACACGACCCTGCCGGAGATGGGCAACTTCCGGTGGCTCACGGTGGGGGTGCCCGGGCAGAAGGACGTGGCGATCGTGCTCATGGCCGTGCCCGGCCCACCGGTGTTCGACGAGGAGACCTCCTCGAAGCTCAAGGACCTGGTTGCGAAGGGCGCCGCCGGCGGTCTCTTCTTCACCATCGACGACATCGACGGGACGTACAGCGAGCTCAAGGGCCGGGGCGTCGAGTTTTCACAGGAGCCGACCGACCAGCCGTACGGGCGCGACGCCGGTTTCCGCGACCCGTCCGGGAATCAGATGCGGCTGGCCCAGCTCAGCGACTAGCCGTGTACCGCGTCATCCCCGACGGAGAGATCGAGCGGAGCCCTCGCGGGACGCTGACCTTCGAGGGAGAGGGGTACGGCTCAGGCGTGTCCTTCTTCCTCGTCTACAACCAGCCCGGCGAGGGCCCCGACCTGCACCGCCACCCGTACTCCGAGACCTGGATTGTGCGGAGCGGTAGGGCGCTCATCACGATGGACGGGCATCAGTTCGAGGCCGGCGCCGGCGACATCGCCGTCGTCGGCCCGAACACCCCGCATATGTTCAAGAATGTCGGCAAGGAGCGGCTGGACATCATCTGCATCCACGCCTCGGCGAAGATGATCCAGGAGGAGCTCTCCTAGAGCGTCGCGGGAATCTTCTTCGCCGGCTCGCAGATGGCGATGACGTTGAACGCCGCGACCGGTCGTTGAAACCCTTTGAGCATGAATTCGCCGACCGGCTCCACTTCGATGTCGTCTTCGACCTCCGCGTAGAGGCGCTGCGAAATCAGGAACTGGCCGGCGGCCGCCTCATCAGCGAGAAGCGACGCGAGATTCGTGACCGCTCCGATCGCTGCGTAATCGGAACGACCCTCGAAGCCGACCTCCCCGCACGTCGCATAGCCGAGCGCGCTGCCAGCGCCGAAGTCGAGGTCGTATCCGCGCTTCTGCCACCTGGTTGTCAGCTCGGCCATCTCTTCCCTGAGCGCACAGCCCAGGCGGATTGCCCGCATGGCCGGATCGGGCACCTCGATCGGATCGTTGAAGAAGAGCTGGACGCCGTCGCCCTCGATGAAGCCGACAGTCGCGTCGAAACGGCCGACGAGAGCTCCGATCGTGTTATGGAACTCGCCGAGTACCCGCATCAGCTCCTCGGGCTCGACGCTATCGACGAAGTTCGTCCAGCCGCGGAGGTCGGCGAAGAACATCGAGACCTGCCGGCGGTGGCTGCGCAGGATCGACTCGTCGCCCGAGGAAATGATCGCGTCCGTGAGCTGTGGCGACAGGAAACGACGTAAGCGCTGCAACCTTCCGAGCTCCTCCAGCTGCGTCTGCACGCGCTCCACAAGCGTCCGGTTCAATTCCAAAAGCTCTGCAGCCTGAGCCTTGATTGTGTCGTGATAGCGCTTGATCCGGA
>Ga0126307_10002671_pt1 | contig 12070 bp, 16 predicted proteins | sample Plot28_FD_89955 | JGI IMG/M metagenome (GOLD analysis project Ga0126307, IMG submission 89955) | Serpentine soil microbial communities from UC McLaughlin Reserve, CA, USA - Plot28 | ecosystem: Environmental > Terrestrial > Soil > Grasslands | place: USA: UC McLaughlin Reserve, Lake County...
CGCCGTCATCACTCCGGACCAACGCAAAATGTCGCTCACCCCAGGGAGGTCCGATGACGTCGCCATCGAAGACGAACGAGAAAAACCAGTCGGACGGTGTTCCGCCTGGCCGCCGACGATCGCACCGCCGAGGTGCTGCGCCGCCGATGGGCGTGACCGTCGACGATGCCCGGGCGATCGCCGCCACCCTCCCTCGTTCGTACGAGGCGCTCGTGCGCGACCGGGTCAGGTTCCGGGTCGGCCAGATCGTCTACGTCGCGTTCTCCCGCGACGAGACGATCATGGGCTTCGGGTTCCCGAAGGAGGAGCGCGACGCGCTCGTGGCGTCGGAGCCGGACAAGTTCCTCCTGCCCCGGACGTCGGACCTTCGCTTCAACTGGGTCTGCGCCCGACTCGACGCGATCGACCACGACGAGCTGCGCGAGCTCGTCGTCGATGCGTGGCGGATGTGCGTCCCGAAGAAGGTGCGCGACGCGTACGACGGAGCATCCTCCTGAGCGCTCGTTCAGCGGGACCCTCTGAGGCGGCGCGGCGGCCCGGGCGGCCTGTTCGATCCTGGTCGAACTCGCCGATCGTGGTCAGTACCAGTAGCTCCGTCCCCGCGGTCGTGCGTAGCCGAAGTTCCCCACGAGGCCGAGGACGAGCAGCACGAGGCCGATGACGGCCAGGACGCCCGATCCGATCAGCAGTCCGATGATGAGCAGGACGAGACCGAGAACGGTCACGGACCAACCTCCCTCTGCGCAGTGACGGTCATGAGCAGGCCACTCAGTCCTGGCCCGGCAGGTGCGTCCGGCTCACGTCCGTGAGCTCGCACGTGAGGGGCCCCTCGGCCGATCGCGTCCCGGTCAGCTCCCAGCGAGCGGTGGCACTCGCCTCGACGTCGTCGACGGCGGCCACGCCTTCGGAGACGCCGTTCCCCTGTGCGTCGTTGAAGCGGAGCCGCACGACGTAGTTGCTCGTCTTCGAGCTGTCGTTGACGATCTGGCCGGAGGCGCTGGGGTCACCGCCGCCCGGGTCTGCCTCGCAGGTGGCGACGGTCACGTCGTCCTTGGCGTCGTCGCTGGTCCTCGTGACCAGCACCACGAGGAGCACGATGGCGGCGACCACCACGAGGGCGACGAGGAGGCCGATCAGCCGGAGCGCACCTCCTCGACGCGGCGGCGCGTCGGCGACGTCATCCCTGTACCTGGTTCGAGCCATGGTTCCCACCCCTTCGTCGGGGATCTCTCCGCCACCCCATGTACCCGAAAACCGCGCTCCGTGATGTGTCGGATCGCGGACGAGCTCGTGTCGCTCTTGAGCGGTTCGGCGAACGTGCCGATACCCGGGGGCCAGTGCAGTCGACGAAGGAGTGAACGGTGGGAATCGGAGTCAGCGTCTTCCTGATGGCCGTCGGTGCGATCCTGACCTTTGCGGTCGAGGCATCCGCTGATGGGATCAACATCAACACCGTGGGCATCATCCTGATGGCCGCCGGCGCGCTCGGCCTTCTGGCGTCCCTGGTGTTCTTGAGCAGCGGGACGCCGTGGGCGGCGCGCCGTGGGGCCGTCGTGCGCGAGGAGGAGGTCCTGTAGCGAAGCGAAGGGGTTGCCCCTAGACGCCGCCTCGCCGGAGCAGCAGGACGATCACCACGATCACGAGGATGAGAACCACGGTGCCGACGCCGATGTACATGACGTCTTGGTACATGGTGCGGCCGGCGGCCCAGCGGCTCTCGGGTGCCAGTTTCGTGACGATCTGACGAACCGGCGATACTTCCCCGTACGGGGCGTGAGGTCGCCCCACGGACCGAGCGGCACGAGGGGGCAGCGGTGGACTCGTTCGAGGGACGGCTCGCAGTGGTGACCGGCGGCGGCACGGGGATGGGCCGTGAGCTCGTCGTCCAGCTCGCCAACGAGGGCTGTTCGGTGGCGACGTGCGACGTCAACGGCGACACCATGGCGGAGACGCTCGATCGTGCGACCAAGGAAGCCCCGTCCGGGGTGAAGGTGACGACGCACGTGGCCGACGTGTCGGAGGAGGCCGCCGTGCACCGCTTCCGCGACGAGGTGGTCGAGCAGCACGGCAGGGATCACATCCACGCGCTGTTCAACAACGCCGGCATCGGGGGCGGCGGCTCGTTCGTGGCCGGCGACCGCCACGCGTGGGATCGCACCTTCGGCGTGTGCTGGGGCGGTGTCTACAACTGCAGCCGGGCCTTCGTCCCCCTGCTGATCGCCGCCGATGAGGGGGTGATCGTGAACACGAGCAGCGTCAACGGGTTCTGGGCGTCACTCGGGCCCGGCGTCCCGCACACGGCGTACAGCGCGGCGAAGTTCGCGGTGAAGGGCTTCACCGAGGCGCTCATGGAGGACCTGCGGGTCAACGCGCCGCACGTCACCGCCGCCGTCGTGATGCCCGGCCACATCGGGACCGAGATCGTGCTCAACAGCCGCAAGATCATCTCGGGCCACGAAGAGATGACGCCCGAGGACCTCGCACAGCTGCGCGCCGACATCGCGCGCCGCGGCCTTCCCGTGGACGGCCTCGACGACGAGGCCCTCGAAGGCTTCATCCAGACGATGGGCGAGGGCTTCCGCGACAACGCCCCGATGTCGGCCGCCGAGGCTGCGACCTTCATCCTCGACTCGGTCAAGGCCGGGACGTGGCGCATCCTCGTCGGTGACGACGCGGTGGCGCTCGACGAGGCGGTGCGGGCCGACCCCGAGCGGGCCTACGGCCCCGACGGGATCGGATTGTCGACCGTCACCCTCGGCCGCTCCTAGCGCCGGCGACCGGGCTACCTCCCGGTGCGCTCGCGGTGCGCGCACCCGGGCCAGCAGCAGGGACGACGCTGGCCGTCCTCCAGCTCCTCCTGCGTCCGCCGGATGCGGCGTTGCCGGGTCACGTCCCGCTTGGCGTCCTCGACCCAGCAGATGAACTCGTTGCGGGCGAGGGGCGTGATGTCCTTCCACGCCTCGAGGGCCACGGCGTTGGCGACCAGTGCGTCACGCAGGTCACCCGGGAGCTGGTGCACCACCCCACCGGGCACCTGCGAGCCGCTCACCGCGCCGCGAAGTCGCGCTGCACCTGCCGGTACCACTTCAGGCCCGAGACCGGACGCCGCCACCGACCCTTCATGTCCTTCAGGGCCGGCTCGTGGTCGGTGCGCCCCGCCTCGACCGAGCTCCGGAGGTGCTGGTCCTGCGCCTTGATGATGTCGTTGGCGTCGTCGCCCTGGTGGACCTCCTCGCAGGGCCCGCCGAGCTGCCTGCACGTCATGCTCTTCATCTCCATCCCTTCCTGTCGGTGTCCGGCGGAATGAGAGTACCACTATCAGTTCGAGAGCGCTAGTCTCAGTCCATGACGTCCCCAGCACGGCCGCGACCGGCTGGCGTCAAGCGGGACCAGGCGAGGACCCGTCTGGCCAGGGGCGCCGTCGTCGACGCCGCCCGCTCGCTGTTCCTCGAGCGCGGCTACGGCGCCACGACCATGGAGGCCATCAGCGAGCTGGCTGACGTCCCCCCGGCCACCGTCTACCGGCTCTTCTCCTCGAAGCACGGCATCCTCAAGTCCCTCCTCGACGTCTCGATCGTCGGTGACGACGAGGACGTGCCGATGGCCGATCGGCCAGAGGTCCGGTCGCTGCTCGCCGAGCAGGACCCCCGAGAGCAGCTGACCGGGTTCGTCCGCACGGCGGCGAACGTGAACGCGAGGGTGGCGCCGCTGTACCGCATCGTCGTCAGCGCCGCAGGGACGGACCCGGATGCGGCGGCGCTCCTCGACGACCTGACCCGGCAGCGGCAACAGGGGCAACGCGTCATCGCCCGCTCGTTCGCCCGCGCCGGTGCGTTGCGCCCGGGACTGCGGGAGCGGGACGCCGCCGACCTCATCCACGCGCTCATGTCCCCCGAGCTGTACGGGCTCCTCGTCGTCGACCGAGGCTGGAACACGGGGCGGTACGAGCGGTGGCTGGCGGGGACCCTCGTCGACCAGCTCCTCCCGCCGACTCCGGTCGGCGCCTCGCGCGCATCACGCCCCGGAGTCTCGCCGGGCAGGTCCCGCTCCGTCACCCGAGCGCCTCCCGCTGCAGGACCCGGGCGCTGGGCCGGACCCGCCGGTCCCGGTCGATGATCCCGAAGGCCACGTCGTCGCCGTGGTGCCACTCGTAGTTGTCGACCGCCGTCCAATGGAACAGGCCGCGGACGTCGATCCCCCGCTCGATGGCGCCGTGCACCACGCCGAGGCCTCGCTCGAGGTAGGCGGCCCGCACCTCGTCGTCGTCCGTGCCGATCCCGTACTCGGCCACCAGCAGCGGCGTCCCCGGCACCTCCGCGTGGAGGCGGTCGAGGACGAGCCCGAGCCCGTCGGCCCAGATCCCGTAGCCGAGCGGCGACACCGGCGCGTCCGGCGGGTGCACGGCGATGCGGCCGCCCGCCACCCCCATGGCGGCGTAGTAGGAGAACCCGAGCAGGTCGAAGGCGCCGGCCAGGTCCGGGCGCTCGACCGGCGGCCGTCCCGGAACCCGCAGGGCCCCGTCACGGAACAGGCCCAACCCGGGAGACCAGAGCGCCCCGTGGAGCTGGTCCGCACGGCGTGCCGACTGCGGGTCGTCGTCCTGGACCACGATCGCCGACAGGCCGAAGATCGACGACACGGGGACTCCGGTCTGGCGAAGGCGGACAGCAGCCTCGGCGGTGGCGAGGTGGATGGCCTCGTCGGCCAGCGACCTCTCCGCCGGGTCGTCGTGCCCGGGAGGCCAGCCGCGCCCGCCGTAGGCCGCCCGGGCGTAGTAGTTGGTCTCGTTCACCGGCTGCCAGCCGCCCACGAGGTCGCCGAAGGTCTCCGCCGCCCAGTCGACGTGGCGGGCCCACCGGTCGGTGCGGCTGGCCTCCACCAGGAACCCGCCGGTGTCGGCGAACCACCGGGGCAGCGTGAAGTGGTGGAGGCACACCCACGGCGTCACGCCCGCATCCACGGCGGCGGCCAGCACCTCCCGGTAGTGATCGACCGCCTCGGGGTCGTGCACGCCGGGCTCCGGCTCCAGCCGGGCCCACTCCATCGACAGGCGGTGGTGGCGGAGGCCCAGGTCGGCCAGCAGCCGGAAGTCCTCGGCGAAGCGGGTCCAGAACCCGTTGCCGTCGCCCGACACGGGCGCCCGCCCCGCCCGTTCCCAGTCCCACCAGTCCGACGCCGGCGCCGCGCCCTCGCACTGGGTCGACGATGCCCCGGTCCCCCAGGCGAACCCCTCCGGCCACCGCACGGCGGGAGTATGGCGCCTCCGGCTGAGCGCCACCCGCCTCGTAGGCTCCACCCCATGTTCGAGTGGTCCGAAGAGCAGGCGATGATCCGCGACGCGGTGCGGCAGTTCGTGGAGAAGGAGATCAAGCCGCACGTCGAGGAGCTCGAGCACGGCGACACGCCGCCCTACGACGTCCTCCGCAAGCTCTTCGCCACCTTCGGCATGGACGCCATGGCCCGCGAGTCGTTCAAGCGCCGCATCGAGCGGGAACGGGCCATCGAGGCGGGCCAGGCCGTCGAGGACGCAGCCCCCGGGCGGGGCGACGGCGGCGGGATGACCCTGATCCCCATCATCGAGATCTGCCGCTACTGCCCCGGCATGGTCACGGCGATGGGCGTCTCGATGGGCCTGACGGCGAGCGCCATTCTGAGCCGCGGCACCATCCGGCAGAAGGAGCGGTGGGCCCTCGACCTGCTGACGATGGACAAGGTGGGGGCGTGGGCCATCACCGAGCCCGACTCGGGGTCCGACGCCTTCGGCTCGATGAAGTCGACGGCCAGGCGGGACGGCGACGAGTACGTCCTCAACGGGTCGAAGACCTTCATCACCAACGGCCCGTACGCCGACACCATCGTCTTCATCTGCAAGCTCGACGAGGGCAACCCGCCCGCCGAGCGCAAGGTGCTGAGCTTCGTCCTCGACCGGGGCATGCCCGGTCTCGAGCAGTCGAAGCCGCTCCGCAAGATGGGCATGCACTCCTCCCCCACCGGCCAGCTCTTCCTCACCGACGTGCGCGTCGGCATCGACCGCCTCATCGGCGAGTCCGAGGAGGCCGCCGCCAAGAGCGGGCGCGCCGCCGCCAAGGACACGTTCTCCATGGAGCGCTCCGGCGTCGCCGCCATGGCCCTCGGCATCATCGAGCAGTGCCTCGACCTGTCGGTCGACTACGCCAAGAGCCGGGTCCAGTTCGGCCAGCCCATCGGCCAGTTCCAGCTCATCCAGCTCAAGCTGGCGAAGATGGAGGTGGCCCGGCTCAACGTGCAGAACCTCGTCTTCCGCTCCTTGGAGATGGGCGCCGCGGGCAGGGGCCTGACGCTGGCCGAGGCGTCAGCCATGAAGCTGTACTCGGCCCAGGCCGCCATGGAGGTCGCCCTCGAGGCGGTGCAGCTCTTCGGCGGCAACGGCTACATGGCCGAGTACCAGGTCGAGCAGCTCGCTCGGGACGCCAAGGTCCTCCAGATCTACGCCGGCACGGACGAGATCCAGGTGACCCACATCGCGCGGGACCTCCTGAACCGCTGACCTCGGCATACAGTCCGCCGCCGTGACGAAGCACGTCGAGGTCTCCCGCGACATCAAGGCGTCCCCGATGGCGGTGTGGGACGCCATCTCCGATGTGACCCGCATGGGCGAGTGGTCGCCCGAGTGCCACACGTGCGAGTGGGCCGAGCGCACCGCCGCACCAGCCGTGGGCGCTCGGTTCCTCGGCCACAACCGCAACGGCGAGTTCGAGTGGACGACGGAAGCCGAGATCACCGAGTGCGTGCCGGGCGAGACCTTCGCCTTCGACGGCGTCTTCGGCGACCTCCGGTTCGCGCACTGGAAGTACGTGATCGAGGCGACCGAGGGCGGCTGCCGGGTCACCGAGGTCTGGGACGACGGGCGGCCGGACAACATCGTCGAGGCGACCTCGAAGATCTCCGGTGTCACCAACCGGGGCGAGCACAACCGTGCGGGCATGGAGGAGACGCTGGCCCGGTTGGCCGCCACGGTGGAGTGACCCGTCAGCCTGTCCGGCGAGCGTGGACGAAGACCTCGACGGTCCCCCGCCGCCCCCGCACCGGCGACTCGACGCTGGCGACGACCCGCCAGGGACCGGCCACGATCGCCGCCGTCGCCACCGCCGCAGCCCTCGACAACGCGCCGGGGTCACCGGTCGGAACCCCGAGCCGGAGCTCGAACGTGGGCTTCACCAGCCAGACGAGGTCGGCGTCGCCCGCGAACGCGAGCCGCTCGAGCTGCCCGACGGCCGAACTCGCGGGTAGGTAGGACAGGTCTCCGGTCAGCAGGTCCACCCGCTCCGGCACCACGGTGGTGTCGAGCGACGCGAGGTTGGTGCCCTCGAGGTCCACGACCCGCAGGTCCTGCCGCAGCCGCCCGACGAGCTGGCCATGGCCGACGTCCACGGCATAGACCCGGCGAGCGCCCGCCTCGAGCAGCGCCGTCGTGAAGCCCCCGGCGGCGGCGCCGACGTCGACCGCGACGCGGCCGTCGACCACCAGGTCGAATCGCCGGAGTGCCGCCTCCAGCTTCGTGGTGCCCCGCAGGCGACGTGCCGGCAGGAGCCGGACGGCGGCATCGGTGAGCACCAGCGACCGGGGGTTGGTCATGATCACGCCGTCCACGCAGACCCGCCGCTCCGCGAGCAGCGCGTCGACGTCGGCCTCCGGATGGGCTCGGCCGATCAGCTCGATGACGGACACACGACGGACACGTCGCCTGGGCACTCGTGGACCTCCTCGACTCGGCACCGGGTGGGGACCAGGTGCCGGGGAGGGCCACGAGCGGCGAGACGACCGCCGTCAGCTCAAGCGACTCACGTGAACGGCTGCATGGCAGGGCAACGTACTCCCCGCCGCGATGAGGCCTTCGGCGTCGCCTACGACGGCTCGGCCGGCACCGGTTCTCGGGGCCGGTCCGGGGGGCGGGGCCGGTCCAGGCCGGCCCGGCGCAGGGGCCACGTGAGGAGCCACGCGCCTCCGTGCACGAGCAGCTCGATCGGACCCCTGGGCAGGAACCGGAGCCACTGCTGCGCGACCAGTGCGAAGGCCACCCAGAACGCCACCGAGGCGAGGAAGTAGGTGGCCGTGTTCGTGAGGTGGGGCTTCACCGCCTCCCACGCGGTGTCCAGGTAGGCGAAGTGGAGGACGTAGAAGCTGAGCGACATGGCGCCCAGGGCCACGACGGGCGCCAGCAGTCGTCGCCACCGGCCCGCCAGCTCGACCAGCACCAGCGACGCCCCGACCACGGCCAGGGCCAGGGCGGTGCTCGAGACGGCCCAGCCCACGGCGTTCGAGAACCCATAGGTGGTCCAGTGCTCGGCCCACGTCGTCGGGCTGGCCGGGGCCAGGCTGAACGGGAACGGCTCGGGGCCGTAGGCCCGTGACCCGGCCCAGCCGATGGTGAACAGCAGCGCTGCCGCCACCGATGCGCCGGCGAACAGGCGACGCCCCGTTCCCGCCGAGCGCAGGTCGAAGCGCCCGAGCAGCATCCCGGCGAAGAAGAACCCGAGCCAGATCACGGCCGGGTAGAACTCGAGCACGAGGCCCCGCACCAGCGTCCAGGGGTGGGTCAGGCCGTCGAAGCCGACGTCGGACCGGTAGCCGAAGGCGGTCAGGTCACCGGCCCGGCGCAGGACCGTCAGGTACAGCGGCCCGCCCACGAGGCAGGCGACGGTCAGGACGGCGAGGACGACCCGGGGGACGCGCACGAGGCACACGCCCACCAGGAAGAAGAGGGCGAACGACTGCAGGATGACACCGTCGACCCAGAGGGACAGGGTCATCCCCACGAGCAGCAGGAAGGGCGCCCGGGCCACCACCATGGCCCGGCTGAGCGGCCGCCGCCCCGCCGTGCCGAGGGTGAGGCCGACCCCGGCCAGCAGGACGAAGAGGGGCGCCGACCGGCCGTAGACCGACCACAGCACGCCCTTGGGCTCGAGCGTCGGGTACTGGATCGTGTGCTCGACGAGCATCCCGAGCATGGCCAGGGCCCGGGCCAGGTCGATGCCCGCGAGGCGGCGGGAGGAGGAGGCCTCGTCCAGCACCGGACCGATGATCGCGCGGCCGGCGTCGGCGCTCCCGGCGCGTCACGGGGCTCGCGGGCCTGCGATGCTTCGGCGATGGAGCAGGCGGTCGCCGACCTGGGCACGATCCTGTCGGTCTGGGCCCACCCCGACGACGAGACCTTCCTGGCCGGCGGGGTCATGGGCCTGGCCCGGGAGCAGGGCCAGCGTGTGGTGTGCGTGTCGGCCACGGCCGGCGAGCACGGCACCAACGACCCGGTCACGTGGCCGCCCGAGCGGCTGGGACGGGTCCGCCGCCAGGAGTCGGCGGCGGCCATGCGGATCCTCGGTGTCGAGGACCACCGCTGGCTCGACTTCGAGGACGGCACCCTGGCCGGCGTCGACCCGGAGGTCGGGGTGGCCCGGGTGGCCGAGCTGCTCGACGAGGTCGGGCCCGACACCGTGCTGACCTTCGGCGCGGACGGCATGACGTTCCACCCCGACCACAGGACAATCCACGCCTGGGTGACCGAGGCGTGGCGGCGCCGAGGACGGGGGCCCGGGGTGCTGTGCGCCGCCGTCGAGGCGCGCTTCCTCCGCCGCCACGGAGCGCTGCTCGAGACCTGGGGTGTGTACATGAGCGACGAGCGGCCGGTGGGGGTGCCGGCGGACGACCTCGCCCTCCACCTGCCCCTCGACGACGCCGGCCTCGACCGCAAGCTCGCCGCCCTGCGGGCGATGCCGAGCCAGATCGAGCCCTCGCTGGAGGTGCTCACGCTGGAGCAGTTCCGGGCGGTCAACGCCGAGGAGGCGTTCGCCTCGGCCTGAACCACCGACGCAACTCCTCCGGGCGACGAGGGGACCTTCACTACCCTCGCCCGTCGTGCCGGTGCTGATCGACACGACGCCGCTGCGGGCGTCCCGGGACTTCCGGCTGCTCTGGGCCGGCCAGGCCGTGTCGTTCGTCGGGACCATGATCACGACGGCTGCCCTCCCCTACCAGGTCTTCCAGGAGACCCGCTCGTCGATCGCCGTCGGGCTGCTGGGGGTGGCCCAGCTCGTCCCCTTGCTCCTGTTCTCCCTGCTGGGCGGCGCGCTGGCCGACGGGGTCGACAAGCGGCGGCTGCTCCTCGGCGTCAACCTCGTCTCGCTGGCGACGGCCGCCGCCCTCGCCGCCAACGCCGCGCTCGACTCGCCCCAGGTGTGGCTGCTGTACGTCCTCGGCGCCGTGGCCAGCGGGGTGCTGGCGGTCAGCTACCCGACCACCCGGTCGCTCCTCCCCCTCCTGCTGGAACCCGAGCTGCGGCCGGCGGCCTTCGCCCTCCAGTCCACGTACGGGTCCTTCGGGATGATGGCGGGACCCGCCCTCGGGGGCGTCCTCATCAGCGCCTTCGGCGTCACCACCGCATACCTGGTCGACGTGGGCACCTACGTCGTGGCCCTGGCCGCCTTCGTGCAGCTGGCGCCGTCGCCGCCGGTGGCGGGGGCCCGTCGCGCCTCGACGGCCTCCGTGCTGGAGGGCCTGCGCTTCCTGCGGGGGCACTCCGTGGTGATGAGCATCTTCGCCATCGACCTGCTGGCCATGGTCTTCGGCATGCCGAAGGCGCTCTTCCCTGCGCTCAGCGAGCGCCTCGGCGGTGGAGCCACGCTCTACGGGCTGCTCCTGTCGGCGGTGGCGGCCGGGGCCTTCCTCGCCTCCCTCGCCAGCGGGTGGACCGGCATGGTCCGCCGCCAGGGCCGGGCCGTGATCATCTCCGTGGCGGTGTGGGGCGCGGCCGTGGCCGGCGCCGGCCTCGCCCGGGCGGCCGTGCCGGTGCTGCTGCTCCTGGTGGTGGCCGGGGCAGCCGACATGATCTCCGGCGTCTTCCGCTCGACCGTGGCCGCCGACGTCACCCCCGACGAGCTGCGGGGCCGGGTCAGCGGTGTGGAGATCGCCGTCTACGCCGGCGGACCGGTCCTCGGCGACGTCGAAGCCGGGGTGGTCGGCGGCCTCGTGGGCGTGCCGTTCGCCATCGTGTCCGGCGGCCTCGCCTGCATCGCCGGCGCCGCTGCCTTCGCCGCGCTCGTCCCCCGCTTCGCCCGCTACGTGCGACCCGAGCGGGTGAGCGAGGTCGTGGCCTGACATCGCAGGTCTGAGGGGCGTCCGTTCCGGTTTGCGAAACGGACGCGGCCGAGACGCGAAGAGGTCGCTACCGTCCGGTCGTGACGCCCCCGGCACGCCTGCAGGTCGTCGAGCGCTACTTCGACGGCTTCCGACGGAGCGACCACGAGCTCGTCCTCTCCTGCCTCACCGACGACGTCGTCTGGGACCTTCCGGGACATGCCCGCCTGGAAGGCAAGGAGGCCTTCGACGGGGAGATCGAGAACCCGGACTTCGAAGGGAGCCCCCAGCTCACCGTGGACCGGTTGCTCGAGTCCGAGGACGCAGTGGTGGCCATCGGCGAAGGCCAGGGCCGCCACAAGGCCTCAGGGCCGTTCCGGTTTGCGTTCTGCGACGTCTTCACCTTCGCTGGCGACCTCGTCCGCCGCGTCGAGTCCTCTGTGGTACCGCTGAGCTGAGCCGCCAGGGCGCTTCTTGGGTCAGCCGGGGGCGACCGTCACCGGGATGCCGTTGACGGCGGCGTTGCCCGACAGCACGTCGACGAACTCGCCCGGGGAGAGCACGTTGGTGTTGACGCCGGCGTGCTCGTTGGCCACGGAGAGGCGCGTCCCGGGCTTGTCGTGGCCCCAGCCGTGGGGCAGCGACACCACGCCCGGCTTGATGGCGTCGGTCACCTCGGCCGTGACGACGAGCGAGCCCGCCTCCGAGCTGATCTTGGCCGCCCCCCCGTCGACGATGCCGTAGCGGGCGGCGTCGTCGGGGTGGACCAGCAGCGTGCAACGCTCCTTGCCCTTCACGAGCACCTTCACGTTGTGCATCCACGAGTTGTTCGAGCGCAGGTGCCGCCGGCTCACGAGCACGAGCCCGTCCTGGGCGCGGTCGCGGCGCTGCTTGAGCCGGGGGATGTCGCCGACGATGTACTCGGGCGCGAGCTCGACCTTGCCCGACGGGGTCGTGAGGA
>Ga0126307_10002672_pt1 | contig 12068 bp, 11 predicted proteins | sample Plot28_FD_89955 | JGI IMG/M metagenome (GOLD analysis project Ga0126307, IMG submission 89955) | Serpentine soil microbial communities from UC McLaughlin Reserve, CA, USA - Plot28 | ecosystem: Environmental > Terrestrial > Soil > Grasslands | place: USA: UC McLaughlin Reserve, Lake County...
GAGCGAGTAGAACGGAACCCCCGCCTCGCCCGCCACGGCGCGCGCGAGCAGTGTCTTGCCGGTCCCGGGCGGCCCGGAGAGCAACACGCCGCGGGGTATCACGGCGCCAAGGCGGCGGTAGCGAGCGGGGTCGCGCAGAAAGCCGACGATCTCGACAAGCTCGTCCTTCGCCTCCTCGATTCCCGCGACGTCGTCGAACGTCGTACTCTCGCGGTTCGGCTCGTAGCGCTTCGCTCGTGAGCGAAGCAGCCCGCTCGGGACCACGCGCCGCATCATCACTACGAGCAGCCCGACGATCAGGAGCGCCGGCCCGAAAGCGACGAGGAGCGTCCGCCAGACGGGTGGCTGCGGCTCGCTGTCTGCCTTGACGACGACGTCGTAGTGTTCGAGCAGGTCGAGGAGCGAGTCGTCGGCGAACTCCGGTCGCCGCGTCTCGAAGCGCGTCGTCTTCCCGCCGGCGCCATCGCGCCGCAGCACGCCGTGGATCGTCTCGCCCATCGATGTGACCTCGACGACGGTGCCCTCTCGAACGTCCTTGCGAAATTCGCTGTAGGAAATCTTCGGCGCTTCGATATCGGGATCCGTGATCGTCGATGCGACGATCCAGTTGATGGCCAGCAGCAACGCCACGAGCCACCACAGGCGCCGGCCGAGTTTCGGACGTCCGGTCATCGCCCTACTCCGACATGACGGCGATGCAGGTGCCGAACGCGTTGACGTTGCACGGCTGCGTCCCGGTACCCCCGTTGACCGTGGAGATGTACTTGACGAAGTGCCCCATGATGTATCCGTCGCCCGGCGTCGAGTCGTCACCCTGCCCGACGCATGGGTTCGCGAATCCGCCGCCCGAGCCGCTCCACCCGGTCACGTAGAAGGTCGCAAAGCCAGTTACGGGCTCGGTCCCCATCCCGCTGCCCGCGAACGACCCGAACCGGGTGAGGAAGACCTGCACGATTCGCGGGTCGGCGGGGGAGATATTCGGAAAGTTCGGCCAGTTGTTGGGGGAGCTGCAGGTCTTCGCCTTCTCGTCCCCCAGGATGCGCAGGTTGAGTCCGGCGGCGACCTTGTTCGGGGGTGCCCCGGTGTCGACCTTCACGCACGGCCACGGCTGGGCGGTCCCCCACAGCACGTTGTGCTCAGGACACGCCGTGCCGGCGTTCTTCGTGTAACTGGGAGTGCAGCCGGTGGCGATCTCGTCCTCAAGCCGACTTTTGCTGGGGTCGCAGTCGAGCGCCTGGGTCAGGCTCCCGCTTCCGGTGAGCCGCAGGACCACGGGCGGGTCGCTTACGCTGCTGGCGTTCTGAAGGCTCGGAGTCAGCTCGAGCTCCACGACCAGGTCGTGGGTACAGGTCGCGCACATCTGGAGCGAGTTCGCGTCGACGACCGGATCGATGACGTCGAAGACGCGCGCGCCGCGGATGGGTCCGGAGCGGGCGTCGCTTCCGGCGAAGGCCCGGTGCACGTCGGTGAAGGTGCCAGTGCACGGGCTCGAGTTGGAGCAGGCAACGCCGCCCGAGCTGCCCTTCGTCTTCTTCCAGGTCAAGCTGATGGACACCGGCCCCGCCGCGGCGGCGACCGGGATCTCCGCGTCCGAGCGCCAGCGGCCGGTGGTCGCGTCGTAGTTCAGCCTGTAGGTGCGGTTTCCGCCGATGCTTGCCACGACCGAGGCGCCAAGCTGAGTCACCGGGTCCGCGCTGCCGAAGGCGATGTCCGCCTCGATGGCGACCGCGCAGGCGGCATTCGCGGTCGAGAAGTACGCCCCGGTGCACGTCCCGCTCAGGAGCCTTACATCGCGCGCCTGGGGATTCTGCGTGGCCAGAACGGTTCCGGAGTCCTGCCATCCGCGGATGCGGAGGATGCCGTTTGCCGACCCGGCGTCGAAGCAGTCCACGAGTGGGGCGCCGCAGTCCATCGGGCCGCTCTCCGTGGTGGTCAGCGCCACTCGGACGCCGACCTTGGTCGTCTCCATGGTGAGCGGAAACGGCTCGATCGAGTTGTCCCACGTCGACGAACCCGTCCCACCCGTTTGCTCAAGATCGCGCCGGCCGAGCTCTCGGCACGTGCCGGAAGCGCAGTCGTTCTCGTCGACGAAGATCACCTGTGCTCGCGCTGGCCGTGGATCCGGCACCCCGACCGGCAGGGCGCCCGACAGCGTGTCCGCCTGCAGGATCGATACGCGCGCGTGGGCGTTGATGAACGGGACGACCTTGGCGGCCTCGAAGAACCAGGGCAGGTCGGTCTCGGTTAGCTTGACATCGACCATCGCGGCCTGACACGGCGGCCGGGGGTCCACTGTCGCGTCGACCGGCGAGGTCTGCCCGTGGTAGGTGCGGGAGTTCAGGACCATGTGGACCTTGTCGCTGGGCGTTCCGCCGATCTGGGCGTTGTAGCTCCACCCGCCGTACTGCCTTGCTCGTGCCTCGATCGCCGCGTCGTCGCAACCCGGATGCGCCCAGACCGCCGCCGCGGCAAGCGCCGCGGCGTCAGCCTGCATCTGGAGATGACGTTTGTGAACGAACCAGTTCGCGACGTCGAGGACGAATGCCGACATGAGCACCAGCACTGGAATCCAGATCGCGAACATCACGAGAACCGCGCCGCGCTCGCTGCCCGCGCGCGACAGCCGTTGCCGCAGGCGTTCCATCAGAAGGCCTGCACGACGGGCGTGAGCAGCGTGGTCACCGCGGCGCCGACCGGCGTGAGAACCGCGGCAACCATCACCGCGATTACGCCGAGTATCGGTGCGTACTCCGCCAACGTCGTGCCGCTCTCGCCAGTCTGGCCCGCGGCGGGCGCCACCCTCCCGCGGGCCCATGTGAGCCCCGGTACGCGCGCCGGCAATCCGCGCAGATGTGGCGCGGGCAGAACACGAGGGGTTCGGGCGGCATATTCGCGGTACTCCGGGAACTCGCGTTCGAGTGCGCGTTCCTCGAGTCGCATACGCGCGGCCTGGGCGACCGCGAACACGGCGCCGGCGGCGACGTTGCGCGCGGAGGCGGATGCGATCAGCAGGCCGCCCATCGCCGCGAACTCGCCGAGATAGAGCGGATGGCGCACGAGCTGATACGGGCCGTGAGTCACGAGCCCGCGCGCCTCGGGCAAGACGCCGAAGCAGCGGCCCAGGGCGAGCGCCGCGACGAGCATCCATGCGCAGCCGAGGAGCGCCACGACCTCGCCGGCAAGCACCAGCTCGGGCACCGCCGATTGGGTCGGCGCCTGGAGCACCCCCGGCAGTACCGCCGCGGCGCAGGCGAAGTAGGCAATCGGCTCGCGGGCACGACGTCGCGCAGGCGCCCGCAGCGCGACGAAAGTCGTGAATGCCACGGCGACGGTCAGCTTCACCACGCCGTACCCCGCCACGAGCCAGTCACCGAGGCGCCCCTCGGCCACCGCTGCCGCGATTGCATTCGCGGTCTCGGACGCGATGGCGGCTGCGATGCCCGCGAACACGACCGTGATGGCGTGCCGACCCACCTCAGCCTCCGAAGGTCTGGACGAAGGTGTAGAGCGCGGGAAACAGCAGGACGATGAACAGCGACGGGAACATCAGGAGGATGAGCGGGAAGAGCATCTTGATCGGCGCCTTGTGGGCCCGCTCCTCGGCGTTCTGGCGGCGCCGCTTTCGCGTCTCGACCGCGAGATTCCGCATGATCGTGCCCATCGACACGCCGAGCGTCTCGCCCTGCAGGATCGAACGGACGAACGAGCGCATGGACGGCGTCTCGCAGCGAGCGAGCATGTTCGTCAGCGAGGCACTCGTCGAGAGTCCCATCTGCTGTTCCTGGAGCGTCAGGCGGAGCTCGTCCATCAGCGGGCCGTGGAAGCCCCGCGACGCCACCTGCAGCGAGCGGTTGAAGCCGAGCCCGGCCTCGACCGTGACAACCAGCAGGTCGATCAGCTCCGGAAGGTCGCTCTCGACCGCCTCGAGCCTTCGCGCGCCGCGCCGCCTGACGACGGTCATTGGGACGGTCCACCCGGCCGTCGCGAAGGCAGCGCTTCCGGCGAGCACCATCAAGCCGGATGACTCACCGGCGGTCGTCATCCACAGCATGGCGCCGCCGGCGACGACTGCGGCGAGGGCGCGGTAGCCGAGGAAGGTGAGCGGAGCCGTCGTATAGAGGCCCGCCGTCATCAGCTCCCTGCGAACCTCTGCCTCCTTGAAGCGGCTCGTCCGTGCGGCGATCGCCCTCCCGATGACGGCCGCGGCGCGGTCAACGGCTGCCGATCCCTCGACCTCCGGCTCCTGTGCGCCGTTGGCGCCGAAGCCGTAGGCCTGGATCTGGCCGATCCGGCCCGCCGCTGCGATCCGCGGCATCGCTACCGCGCGCAGTGCCAGCGCCACGGCGCCCCCGCCGAGAGCGAGACCCACGATGAGTGTCAGGATCACGGGCTCCTCCTCAGACCTTGATGGTCACTATTCGCTTGATGGCGAGCGATCCGACGAACAGGAGCAGCCCTGCCACGACGAGCGCTGCGGTGCCGGCGCCCGTCTGGAACAGAGGCTCCATGTAGTCGGGGTTGATCACGCTGACGAGCAGCAGAAGTACGAGCGGCAGTGCGGTCACGATCCAGCGCGACATCCGTCCCTGGACGGTCAGGCTCGAGATCAGCCGCCGAAGCTCACCGCGCTCGCGCACGGTCTCGGCGACCCGATCGAGCACCTCCGCCGTGTTGCCGCCGGTCTCTCGCTGGAGCTTCGCGACGAGGATCACCTGCTCGAGGTCGCGAGAGGCCATGCGCGCGGCCACGACTCCCAGCCCGTCCTCGATCGGGAGTCCGAGACGCTCGTCAGCGAGCGCGCGCTCGAATTCGGTCTTTGTTGGCTCCGGCGCCTCCTCCACCGAGACGGACAGCGCGCCGATGAAGCTGTGGCCCGCGCGCTGGGCCGACGCGATCACCTGGAGGTTGTCGGCGAGCTGGTCGGCGAAGAGCCTTCGCTGCGTCTCGGCTCGCTGCCTGACGATCGCGCGGGCCGCGAACGGTACGCCGACGACCGCAGGCACTGCGAGGAGCAAGCTCCCTGACGCCGTAGTGAGGATCCATGCGAACAGGGCGCTCGCCGCTGCCGTTGCGATCGTGAATTGGATCGCGTCGAGGTTTATGCCTGCGATGTCGAGCTCCTGTTTGAAGGCCGGCCACCAGTGCATCCGCGCAAGGCCGCCGTCGATCACTCGCCCGGCGTGACCCAAGAGGCCGCCGCGCTGTGCCTCGGCGGGCTCTGGGACTGCCGCGGGTGACACGAACTGCGCCATTCGTTCACGCAGACGACGTCGACCGGGTCGCGAGAACGCCGTCAGCAGCGCGAGTGCGACGAATGCCCCGCATGCGAGGCTCACGAGCACGAGCGCGAACGGCGAGCCCCAGAAGTCGTTGCGATCGTAGGGGGGCGCCGTCGCGGTGGAGGCGTCAGGCGACGTGTAGGCGGCAGTCGCGACGCCCAGCCCCTCGACCCGCACGCGGACATCGACTCTGCGGCCGGGCTTCGCCAACGACGTGTACTGGACCAGGTGCTCCCGCGCGAGCGCGGCGCCAAGCTCGTTGTAGATCCCGGTTAGCTCGCCCGCGCTGCTCGCCTCGGAATAGCGACCGCGCGCGGCTTCGGCGAGCTCCTGCAGCGGCTCGGGCTCGAAGGCCGCGGACCGGAGTCCGACCGAGAACACGCGCACACCCGCCGCGCGGGCGCGCTCGGCCGCGGCCTGGAGGCTGACGCCGCTGCCGGTGTCGCTCCCGTCGGACAGGACGACCACCGACCCCGTCGTCGCCCCTCCGTCCGCGAGCATCGCGACCGCGGCATCGACGCCGTCGTAGACGTGGGTCTGCCGGCGCAGCGCCGGCGGCTCGGCGAGCGCGGCCGCGATCTCACCGTTATCGGTTGTGAGCGGAAGCGGGATTGCCGTATCCGCGTTGAACGTCACGACTCCCAGCGGCTGGGCCTTCCCGCGCCGGGCCGCGAAGGCGCGCGCCGCCCGCATCGTGTCCGCGATCGGTCTGCCCGCCATGCTGTTGCTGGCGTCGATCACGAGAACGACACCGAACTCGGCGCCGGCCGCGCTAGCCGGCGAGACCGCGGCGTCGCGCACGCCATGCCCGTTCTCGCTCACCGTCACACGGTTCGGGCTCGCGCTCTCGCCGGCCGGCAGCGAGAGCACGAAGGAGCGGTCCGGGAAGCGCGGCTCGCCGACCGCGGTGAGGTGCAGCCCGCCGCTGTCGGCGGGCGCGCTCGGCGCGATCGCGCAGAGGCCGACGACCGCGAGGATGGACGCCGCGAGGCGCCTCACCGCGCGTGCCCCTGTGCGAACTCTGGCGACGGCGCGTGGCCGTTGGACGCCGAGCCGGCGCGGAACTCCACGCCGTGCTTGTCGAACTTCTGCAGGAAGGTCGGGCGCAGGCCGGTCGGCTGGAGGCCGCCCATCACCTTGCCGTCCCCGGTGACCCCCTCGACCTTGAACTCGAAGATGTCCTGCATCGTGATCACCTCGGACTCCATCCGCTGGACCTCGGTGATCGCCGTGACCCGCCGTGAGCCGTCCTGCATGCGCTCGAGCTGGACGATCAGGTCGACCGCGGCCGCGACCTGCTGGCGGATCGCGCGGACCGGGAGGTCGTAGCCGGCCATCAGGACCATCGTCTCGACGCGCGATAGCGCGTCGCGTGGGGAGTTGGCGTGAATCGTCGACAACGAGCCGTCGTGGCCCGTGTTCATCGCCTGCAGCATGTCGAGGGCCTCCGCGCCTCGAACCTCACCAACGATGATGCGGTCGGGTCGCATGCGAAGCGCGTTGCGCACGAGTGCGCGAATTGGGACCTCGCCCTCGCCCTCGATGTTCTTGGGGCGCGACTCCAGCCTCAGGACGTGCCGCTGGTTCAGTCGGAGCTCGGCCGCGTCCTCGATGGTCACGATCCGCGCCTGGTTCGGGATCGTCGTAGACATCGCGTTCAGCAACGTGGTCTTGCCCGACCCCGTGCCACCCGAGATCAGGATGTTCAGCTCCGCCCGCACGCAATCCTCGAGGAACTCGCGCGAGCTCTGGTCGAGCGTTCCGAGACGGAGCATGTCGTTCAGGTCGAGCCGCTTCTTGGAGAACTTGCGGATCGTCACGAGCGGCCCGGTGAGGGACAGCGGGGGAAGCACCGCATTCACGCGGCTGCCGTCCGGCAGCCGCGCATCGACCATTGGCGACGACTCGTCGATCCGGCGGCCGACCTGGGCCACGATCTTGTTGATGATCCGGCGCAGGTGCGACTCGTCGTTGAAGCGAATCGACGTGTGGTGAAGGCGGCCGGCACGCTCGATCCAGATGTCGTACGGGCCGTTGATCATCACCTCGGTGATCGTGTCGTCGGCGAGCGGCCGCTCGAGCGGGCCGTGGCCCAGGATGTCGTCGGCGATCTCCTCGGCGAGCCGCTCACGGTCCTCACGCGCGATCGCCGGCTCCTGTGCCAGCCGCCCGCGGATATCGGCCAGCACCCTGTCGTGCAGCGCCAGCGGATCGACATCCGTGCCGAACAGCTGCGGGCCCAGCTCGCCGATCACCGCGAGGTGAATCCGGTTCTTGACCTCGCTGAAGCCATCCCCCGCCGCAGTTCCGGTTGCGCGGGCGGCTCCGAGCCGTTCGTTGAGGTCCATCTCCCGTTACCTCCGCCCGATCCGGAGGCGGCGATGTCGCCCGTTCGACTGGCCGGGTTCGTGCGGTGTGTAGTGCTGCGCGAGCGAGCGGAATGCCTTGGCCGCCTCCGAGCGCGGCTGCGCAAGTGCGATCGGGGTTCCCTCATTGACCGAGCGCGTGACCTCGCGGGCGCTCGGGACGAGCACGTCCGGTGCCCGCCCCAAGATCTCTGCGACGTCGGCCGGCGTGATGCCGACTCGGCTGTCGGCGCGGTTCAGGACGAGCTGAACGCGCGCGTCGTCGTACCCCATCAGTTCCAGCGTCTCGAGCCCGAGCTTGGTGTTTTTGAGCGACAGCGAGTCGAGCATGCCGACGAGGCAGACGTCGGACGAGCTGTCGATCGAGGCGATCACCTCCGGCGTGAAGCCGGGCGGGGTATCGACGATCACGTAGTCGCTCATCGAGCGAAGCAGCGGGTAGACCGTCGAGAGCAGCTCGGCACCGACGACGCCCGCTTCGTCGGGCCGTTTCGGCGCCAACAGGGCGCGCGCGCCCGAGCTGTGCACGGCGAGGAACGCGTCGAGCTTCTCGACGTCGATGGACCCGCCCGAGCGCGCGAGATCGTAGACCGTTCGGTCCGGGCGCAGCCCGAGCGCGAGGCCTATGTCGCCGAACTGGAGGTCGACGTCGACGACAGTCACGCTCGCCCCTGTGGCCGCGAGCGCGACGGTGAGGTTCGACGCGGTGAGCGTCTTGCCGATGCCGCCCTTCGGCCCCAGCACACAGACCATGCGACCGAGTCCGGCCTCGCTGACAGCGGGGCTGCCGCTCCGGCGTGCCATCGCCTTCTCGACGACGAACGTGAGCTGCTCGGCGAGCTCGGGCACGCGCCACCACTCGCCGTCGGGTACGCGGATCAGGTCGTCCGCGCCGGCCTCGAACACGCTTGCCACGTGCCCGTTCTCGGCCCCGCCGGCCAAAACGACTATCGGGCGGTCCGGCTGGTGGGCACCCGCGCGTCGGACAAACGAGAGGGCGGCGTCGGACGGCTCCCCGCATACGAGCAGGAGCACATCTGCCGCAGTCTCGAGCAGCGGATCGCTCTCGTCCTCCAGGCCGTGGACGAAAGCCACGACGTGGATGTCGTCCCCGGCCAGCGCCCCCTCGAGGGCGCTGGGGTCGACGTCACCGGCGAGCACTGTTAGGACGCTCAGGGAACTCACGGGCGCTCCTCGGGCTCGCCGAGCTGCTGGAGCGCGCGTGCAGCGCTGCGCAACGCGAGCGACTGCAGGTCCTGGACGGGAACATCGCTGTTCTTTGCGCCCGCCTTGGCACGGAGGACCAGCCAAACCTTGCCGATGTCCGCCGCGAGCGCGATTTGCGCCGCGCTGACGTCGGGCACCCGCAGCACGACGGGCTTGGTGGCGTTCGGACCGCCCACGCCCGCGGCCGGCTTGTCAGGCGCCTTCAGCACCAGGGCGTTGCGCACCAGGTACCTGAGCGTCGCCCGGTTGTTGGCGCTACCGGCCTGCTGAAGCCCCAGCCCGGCGAGCACGTCCACGCGGTCGCCCGCCTTGACGTTGCCGATCATGCCGTGCGACTCGTCGAGCGGCACTGCGATCGCCCGGTTGAAGCCGCGCAGCCGGTTCGCGACGCTTGGCGCCGCCGCGGCGAACTCGCCCGCGACGAGCTGCTCGCCCGGGAAGATGTCCGTCGTCGCGTACTTCCCCTTGAGGCTGGACGGGTCCGAGACGGCGCCGTCCTTGAGATCGGCCTCCTTGACGGTGGTCGTCTGGAAGAGCGCGTACTCCGCGACTACGTCGCCGCGGCTGCCTTTCTCGATCAGGCTCTTGGCCACGAGGACCGTCGCGACGTCGTCCGCGCCGCTCACGCTATCGCGGTACTGGCTGAGGAAGACCATCAGGACGCCGGCTGCGAGCAACGCGCTGATCAGCGCTACGACCGCATTGCCGCCCCGGGTCGACAGCAGCTTCTTGTGAGCGTCGATCCGCTTTGGCGGCTTCCTCGTAGGTCCCGGCTTTTGAACTGTTTGCATCTCGATTACTCCTCCGTGATCGCTGGCGTGATCGGCTTACGGGCACGCGGGCTCATGCGCAGCCCGCGGCGATGTTGGTTGGGGGCCGTTCGAGCCGCATCGTTGAAGTGGCCCTGAGCTCCTTGTCCGGGGCGATTGACAGCTCGCCGGAGATGAACGACAGGAAGTTGTAGGTCGATCGCACCTCGACCTCGACCGGCTCACCCACGGTGGGACCGTTCGGAAAGCTGATGCAGACCTGGAGCGCGCCCTCCAGCTCGGGGGTGTTTGCGCGTTCCTTGATCGACTCCTGAAGCGTCGCGCCCCCGCCCGGGTTCTTGTCCACCGCTGCGAACCGGGCGCCCTCGTGTGCGAGGTGCGTCTCGTCGATCCAGTAGTTGAAGGCCTTCCCGAGATCGAGCGCGCCGAGCACGAGAACCAGCAGCAGCGGCAGGACGAGCGTGAACTCGACCACGGCGGTGCCGGATTCGGTGCGGAGCCCTGGGATGTCGCGAAGGCGGTTCATCGGGTCGTGCGGGTGCGGGTCTGTAGGTCGATCGGGTAACTACTGCCGCCCCGCTCTGCCTTGTCGGGTAGAGCGGGGCGGCGAGAGCGAGCCGTGCTTAGAGCGCGGTGGTCACGTTCGTGAGCACGCCGCTGATGGCCGTGCCCAGCGGGGTCAGAACGGCGATGGCGGCGATCGAAACGAGCGCCAGAATGAGCGCGTACTCGACCATTGTCTGGCCCTCCTCGCCCTCGTTGAGGGAGCGGAAGAGCTCCTCGAGCTTCATCTGCAGCTTGAGCATTGACTTGTCACCTCCTTCAACAAGGGGAGGCGCCCTCTGGGCGCGTTGGTCAGCGATGACCGGCAGGACTGCCTCGATGACGCTTCGTTGAATGCGTGGTTCACCGGAGTCGCATCTGCGGGTCTGTTGGCGAACGTACGCCCGGCCGTGCCGTCCCGGACCGGCCGAAGGTCTAGTCCCGGCCTAGACCTTCGGAGAGCGCTCCCGCGCGCGTTCCATTCGAGACTGGCTCACGTGACGACGCTCGCCATCGCGGCCCGGGACGGGATCGTTCTCTGCGGTCGCTGCACCGTCGCCGACACGGCTCCGCGGCGGGTGCGCGGCCTCCTCGGGCGCGCGCGGCTCCCGGCCGGCGAAGGCCTCCTGCTGCGGCCGGCCCCGGCAGTGCACACCTGGTTCATGCGCTTCGCCATCGATGTCGTGTTCCTGGATCGCGACCTCGTCGTGCTCAAGGTCCGCCACGAGATGCGTCCGTGGCGGATGGCGCGCTGCAAGCGGGCGCACGCGGTGCTCGAGCTCCCGGCCGGCCAGGCCGGCCTGCTCGAAATCGCGCCGGGCGACCGCCTGGAGGCTCGACATCACTCACCCTGAGGCCGCGACCGCGGCGGTCCACCAGCTTCGGCGTGTACGCGTGCTCCTCGTCGGGACAGACGCGAGGTTTCTGCGCGTGGCCGGAGCGCTGCTCGCCGGGGAGGGCCATGTCGTACAGACGAGCGAGCGCCTGGCGGAGTTGCTCGAGCTCGTCTACAGGCTGCAAACCGACGTCGCCGTGATCGACGCGAGCGGTTCGGTCCCACAGGCCGCGCGCGCGGCAGCGTCGCTGCGTGCGTTGCCCGTCCCCGTTGCCGCCGTTCTCGTCGCCGATGAGGACCGGATTCCCTCCGTAGGACCGGCGGTCCTCGCGAAGTGGGGATGCTTCGACGAGCTCTCGGCCTGTGTCCAAGCCGCGTACGACTTGCACGAGTCTGTGTGACCCTCTCGCCTGAGGCGTCAGTAGCCGCTATTCTTGTCGACGGCCTATAGCCGCAGCCGTCCCTCGTAGAGCCGCGCCGGCACATATTCCTGGCGCCTCGGGACGGGGTCCGTGATGGCCAGCTGCCCGCAAATCGCGGGCGGGCAAACGCCCCTTGCGGGGGCGTGTTTCGGTCTGCTATTCTGGTCGGTCGCGCTTTGCGCCCGTTCCACCTCGCCCCGCCGCTTGTCGTACCACTAGCTCGAAGGAGTTGCCACCTTGGCACGCGTTGACGCTGCTCGCACGCGTCGATCGTTCTCCCGCCTGGAGAACACGACTGAAGTTCCCAACCTCATCGATATCCAGCGACGCTCTTTCGCGTGGCTGGTCGACACAGAAAAGGGTGGTCTCCGCGAGACCATCGACGATGTCTCGCCCATCGAGGACTACACCGGCAATCTGGCCGTCGTCTTCGAGGAGATTCATTTCGACGAACCGGTCGCGCCGATCTCGGAGTGCCGGGAGAAGGACCTCACCTACGCTCGCCCGCTGACCGTCAAGGTCGCCTTCCAGAACCGCGAGACCGGTGAGATCCGCGAGCAGTCCGTCTTCATGGGCGACTTCCCGTGGATGACCGACTGGGGCACCTTCATCATCAACGGGACCGA
>Ga0126307_10002673_pt1 | contig 12068 bp, 14 predicted proteins | sample Plot28_FD_89955 | JGI IMG/M metagenome (GOLD analysis project Ga0126307, IMG submission 89955) | Serpentine soil microbial communities from UC McLaughlin Reserve, CA, USA - Plot28 | ecosystem: Environmental > Terrestrial > Soil > Grasslands | place: USA: UC McLaughlin Reserve, Lake County...
GTACGCGAGGTCATGGCCGTAAGCGTCCCTCATAGACATCGAGTGTAGCATCGGGAATTCCGCAGTCGAACGACAGTTGAGCAGAGTGCCAACGAACCGGCATGGCCGGCCTAGATGAATGGTGCGAGGTTTGCCTGTACAACGGGGCCATCCGAATCCCCGGCGAAAGGAACCCCGGATGGCCCACCCAAACACTACCCCACCGGCGGCCCGCCTGGAAGGGGCCGCGACCGCGCTGTTCTGCCTCGTGGACGTCTCCCATTAGTGTCAAACTAGTGTCAACAGCCCCCAACGTAGAGCCGGGGGCTTGCTTATGTGTTGCGTTTTACCTGCAAATCCGCCATTTTCATAAGCGCGCCCGGCAGGATTCGAACCTGCGACCCGCGGATTAGAAGTCCGTATTGGTACGTTCGCTACTGTTCGTCAAGGGTCACAGATGCTGATAAATGAGCCAAATCTAAGCTATGGCCTGTCGCGTATGTTCGCTGGTGTTCGCCTGGGTTGTCGTCAAAACTGTCGTCAACTTTAGCTAGGATGAATGGTCTGAGACGATACTCCGATACTCCTCCGGGGGCGGCCCTTATGCTTTCCCAGTCGGCATCGAAAGCCTTGAGAGCCTGCTTGCTGACCGCCTTCGTTTTACTGGGGTGGAAGCGACGCCTAAGCGCCTGACGCCGCCATCTCTAGCAGAAACCTTGCACCTACAGAAAATAGGTAAGGGGCTGCCCCGTTACCTCTACCCCATCGAACAGAGCCTCTCAAAGAATCCGTCGCCCCGCTGGGCCGCAAGCCGGCTAGGAGGGATGCCTGGCGGTGCCGCGTGTGAGGTTACGCACTGTGGGTGTGCGCCCTTGCCCTTGCGATCCGGAGCAGCAGAACCGCCATGGTCGCGACCATGGTGCTGCGGTTCTCTACTTAGGAGGTACTTGATGATCGGTCGACGGTTTTGGAGTATCGAACGTGCAGCAGGGGTTTTCTTGGTCCTGGGCTTCGTCGCTAATTTAGCCGGTGTAGTGATGTTTAGCATTCGGGGTGGAACCCTACCCAGCCACACCTTTTTAGTGTGGGAACGGAGTTTTTTGATGGCAGCTGTCGTTCTCACCGCCATCGGATTCGTGTTGCTCGAAGGACACTTCCACAATACCGATGGCCGTGTTCTGGCACGAACGGGCGTGACCGCGTACCTGTTCGCGGGGATCCTGGTGGTGGCAGCCGAGAGTCTCAGCCTGAGTACGGGAGTTGAGGAGCAAGCCTTCAAGCTCATTGTCATCTACGTTGTCTTGGTCGGCGATGCATGATCTCCTCGCCGGGAAAAGCCGCGCAAGCTTTGGTCGATACGCCCGTGATAGGGATGGTCCAACTTCACCGCAACCCGCTGTAGGAGCCTGTATTAATCGATTCGCATGTCCGCTCGCCGCTCGTAGCGCACCGTCGAGCACCGACCCCAGTGTCCCTCAACGTACGGCGCCCTTGCGAATGCCTTTATGTTGCGCTAAAGTCAACAGGATGTTTTTTCAGCAACAGTTCTGGCAGGGAGCTTCTACGCACACTCCACGTTCGGGCTCAGGGCTGTTGGTGGCTTGCGACCCAGCACGAAACGGGCGGTGAGGAGGAGGACTCAAGAGATAAGAAAGGAGAGTATAGGGATGCTCGACGAAATCACCAGAAGCGTCATCAGGGAGAGCACGACCAGGCAGCTGCACACGGCGTTCGACAGGCTCGTGGAGGCCACGTCTTTCCGGTCGGCCCAGGGATTGGGCACCGACCAGTGGCTCACCGAGATGTCACCGAGATCGTGGCCGAGATGAACGCTCACGGGAATCGGCGTTAGGTCCGCGTAGAGGACCCCGTATCTTTTCCTTCGGAGAGGAAGCTACATGATCGACTGCGACGTCCATCAGACCTTCAATCGCTTGAGCGACTTGCTCCCATGGATCGATCCGGCATACCGCGACTACGTCCTCCACGCCGGATTCGGTGGTTTTGAGTTGCCCAACTATCTAACTTGGATGCACCCGAACGGCACGACGCGCGGCGACGCCGTGCCCCCAGAAGGTGGCGTGCCCGGCTCTGACTACGAAACCATGCGGGAGCAGCTGCTGGACCCGCTCGACGTCGAGTACGCGATCTTGACGGGGGAGGATATCTTGAGTGTCTCTTCCCTACCTAATCCACAAGTGGCGGCAGCCGTGGCAGCAGCCTACAACCGCCAGCTGATCGATGAGTGGCTCCCCCGCGACTCGCGGTTAAAGGGATCGCTGGTGGTGGCCACCCAGGACGCGGTGCGAGCGGCAAAGGAGATCCGCACCCTGGGTGGCCACACAGACATCGTGCAGGTCCTCCTGCCCGGCGCGGCTACCTCCGGTTACGGACACCTGCAGTACCATCCTATTTATGAAGCGGCGGTTGAGACCGGGCTGCCGGTGGCCATGCACGTCGGGGGCGAAGGATTGGGCATCAACCCACCACCGACGGCTACCGGCTATCCGATCTACTACATCGAGTGGCACGTCCTCCTTATTCAGTGCGCCATGTCGCACGTGGTCAGCCTAGTATGCCACGGCGTCTTCGAGAAGTATCCCGAGCTCCGGGTAGTGATGATCGAAACCGGCGTCGCATGGTTACCCACGTTACTCTGGCGTTTGGATACCGACTGGAAGGCACTCCGCTCCGAGGTCCCGTGGGCGAAGCGGCTGCCCAGCGAGACCGTGCGCGAGCACATGCGCCTCACAACCCAGCCCCTGGACGAGCCGGACAGCCGCCAAGAGCTTAAGCAGGCGCTCGGGCTGGTCGACGGCCTCGAAAATATGCTGATGTTTGCAACTGACTACCCGCACTGGGACTTTGACAGGCCGGACCTAGTGAGCCGGCGGCTGCCGACCTCGTGGCGGGAGAAGGTCATGAGCGAGAACGCCCGCGCGTTGTACGGCCTGCCGGCAAAACCGATCAGGGCTGCGGCGGCCGGGGAGGGGCTCGCGACGTCGTGAGCGCGCGCAACGTGGGCGCGGAAGCCACCACCGAGCGGGCGGTGGCGCTGTCATTGTCCGACCTGCCGCCGGGCGCGAGCGCGGTCGTGGAGGCCTTCGGCACCATGGTCGCCGTGTTCAACGTCGAGGGCCGGATCTTCGCCGTGGGCAACAACTGCCCCCATCATGGCGGGCCGCTCTGCCGCGGCCGCGTCTCGGGCACCCACCTCCCCTCGCGACCGCACGAGTACCGTTACGGTCGCGAGGGGAGGGTCCTCGTTTGTCCCTGGCACGGCAGGGAGTTCGACATAGAGAGCGGACAGGCCCTGTTCGATCCGTCGGTGCGGGTGAAGGTGTACGAGGCAAGGGTCGAGGACGGCCAGATCGTGTTGACGCGCCGCCGCAATCGGAGCCCATCATGACGATCGGCGACCCGGCGGAACCATCCGTCGAGCGCGGCTTTCCCGAAACGTGTTACCCTATGGGTGATGCGTTATTCGCAACTAGGCTCGGGGTACCGGAGGTTCCCGTGCTCCAGACAGTAGATCGTGCGCTGAGGCTGCTCCTCCTCTTCGAAGAGGTGGGCCAGGAGTACCGTGTGGGCGAGCTGGCGGCCATGCTCGGCGTCGACAAGAGCATCGCGTCGCGTTTGGCGGCCACGCTCGCCAATAGGGGCTTCCTGGAGCGGGCCCCGGGGAGCGAAGCGTTCCGGCTCGGTCCGGAGGTCGGCCGCCTAGGTATGCTCGCCTTGGGCAGCAGCCACAATCTCGTAGTGCTGGCGCGGACGCCGATGGAGCGTTTGGCGGAGGAGACCGAGGAAACGGTGAACCTCGCGGTGCTCGAAGATTACAAGGCCGTCAACGTCGCGCAGGTCGACGGGCCGCACCTCGTCGGGGTCGGCGACTGGACCGGATGGAAGACGGAGCCCCACGCCACCGCCAACGGCAAGGTGCTGCTCGCGTTCGCCGGGAGCGAGTTCGAGGATCTTCCGCTCGAGACCCCCCTAAAGGTGTTCACCAAGCGGACGATCACGAGCCTAAGGGAGCTGCGCTCCGAACTCGAGCGCGTCAGATCCGAGGGCTGGGGGGCCACGATCGGCGAGCTGGAGAAGGGGTTCAACGGCGTTGCGGTCCCTGTCTTCGACGCCTCAGAGCACTGCCTGGCTGCGTTGAGCGTGTCGGGGCCGTTGTACAGGATGTCCCCGCAACGCCTGCCCAAGGTCGCGGAGCTATGCAAGAAGAGTGCTGAAGAGATCGGCGCTCGTCTTGGAAGAACCGGTGGTGCAGTTCGAATCCCCGACGAGGTTTAGTCCTAAAAAGCCTAGGCTCAGGTGGTAAGCCCTACTTGGTGCGGGGGTTTTGCAATGCGCTCTTACACGCGCCGACGCCTTCCCCGAACGCTCCCGAAGCGGCGAACATACGCATAGATAGTTTCTGGTTCTTCTACGCGAAAAGCCCGAGTACATCCTGCCGTTTCTGGGATTCTTCAGATCCGTCCTCGGTGCCCACCCCTAACAACTTGACTGGAATTCGGATGTGGAGAACAAAGCGACGAACATCTCGGCCATCTGAACTGTCATCGCCGTCTATGCGAGAGAGCACGTTCAGATGGGCTCGTCGCGAGGCTCTACCTGGATCTCGTTGACGGCGACGTAGTCGGGTTGCCGGAGCGCGTGAACGACCGACGCCGCAACGTCCTCAGGATCCAGGATCCGCGCTCCGCTGGGCTGGCCGTAGCGTTCCAGCGCCTCCGCGTCGTGGCTCAACGCCGGAAGGTCGGTGGCGACGTTGCCAGGTTGTATGGTGGTCACTTTGAGGCCCGTGCCAACCGTCTCTAATCGCAACCCCTGCGACAGCGCCTCGACGAAGAACTTGCTGCCCGAGTAGACCGCTAGTCCTGGGAACACCTTCCGGCCCGCATCTGAGGAGATGGTGACAATGTGCCCTCGCCCCCGGGCAAGCATCCCCCTTAGCACCGCGCCGACGCAGTTGAGCATTCCCTTGCACAACACGTCGACGGTCCGCTCCCAGTCGTCCTCATAAAGGTTCTTCATTAGAGAGTAATACATAACTCCCGCGCAGTTAACGAGGATGTCGACCGGTCCGAGCTCTTCTTCGGTGCGTGCTACCAGCGCCTTGACCTGTCGACGATCTGTGATGTCGGTGGGTACGACCAAGCTTCTTGCCTTGCCACACCGTTGGTCGAGCCCGGTTTGCACCTCAAGAAGCGCGTCTCGCCGACGCGCTGTGAGCGCCACATGAGCGCCTTCGTGTGCGAGTGCACGGGCCACTGCCGCACCGATACCGCTGGAGGCCCCGGTCACCACCGCAACCCGACCCCGTAAAGGCTTACAGTTTATGTTGGGCTCCTTCCCGGACCTTGCGGGAGAGTTCCGAGGACGCTTCGACCCACCGCCGCCTCACCTCTTCTTCTTCGAGAATTCTAACCCGCCGCCACCCGCTCGTAGCGCACCGTCGAGCACCGATCCCAGTGTCCCTCAACCTACGGCGCCCTTGCGAATGCCTTTATGTTGCGCTAAAGTCAACAGGATGTTATTTCAGCAACAGTACTGGCAGGGAGCTTCTACGCACCGCATGTAGAAGATCAAAAGGAGGTTTCGGCAGTGGCGAAGGTAAGGATGACGGCGAGCGAGGCGATAGTCGAGGCGCTTGTGGCGGAGGGTGTCGAGCACGTTTCGGGCATAGTCGGCTCGGCTTTCATGGACATGCTCGATCTCTTCCCGGCAGCGGGGATTCGCTTCGTTCCGGTTCGCCACGAGCAAACGGCGGCCCACATGGAGGATGCCTGGAGTCGAATCACCGGCAGGGCGGGGGTGGTCACCGCGCAGAATGGTCCCGGGATTACGAACATGGTGACCTCCGTGGCCACCGCCAACCTGGCGCACACGCCGATGGTGGTGATCTCGCCTTCGGCCGGCACGACCTCGATCGGCTGGGACGGCTTTCAGGAGGCCGACCAGGTGAGTGTCTTTAGGGCGATCACCAAGGCGACCGTGGAAGTCACCCACCCTTCCAGGGCCGCTGACGTCCTGAAGACGGCCTTCCGCCTCGCCTACGCTGAGCGCGGTCCCGTGCTCTACGACATACCCCGCGACTACTTCTTCGGCGAACTCGAAGACGAGATCCTCCAACCCCACCAGTACCGCGCCGACCTCGGAGGCCGGGGCTCTGACGAGTCTTTGGATAGGGCCGCCGAGCTTTTGGCAAACGCAGAGAAGCCGGTGATAATCGCCGGTAAGGGCGTGGTCGACGCCGATGCTTATGAGGTCGTCAAGGAGATCGCCGAGCACTTGACCGCACCTGTCACCGCCTCCTACCTGCACAACGACGCCTTCCCCGCCAGCCATCCCTTGGCGGTGGGGCCTCTCGGGTACATGGGCTCGAAGGCGGCGATGAACCTGATATCCGAAGCGGACGTGGTCCTGGCTATCGGCACCAGGCTCTCCGTGTTCGGAACCGTTCCGCAGTACGATATCGACTGGTTTCCCAAAGAGGCCAAGTTCGTGCAGGTAGACATCAACCCCAAGCAGATCGCCCGCACCCACCCGGTCGAGGTGGGCGTCGTGGGCGACGCAAAAGAGGCGGGCGAGGAGATCTTCAAGCGCCTGAAGGCAAAACCTAAGGGCCATGAGCCCGACGAGGAGCGCCTCAAGCGGATCCAGGACGAGAAGCAGAAGTGGGAAGATGAGCTCGTCTCCGAAGCCATGGTTGACGGGGATCCCATCAACCCACGCAGGGCGCTTCTTGAGATTTCAAAGGCACTGACCGACGATGCGATAGTGACTACTGACATTGGCAATATCTCCTCCACTGCGAACGGCTACCTCAAGTTCAACAAGGGACGCAAGTTCATAGCAGCGCTAACCTTTGGCAACTGCGGGTTCGCGTATCCGGCGGCTTTAGGCGCCCAGCTCGCGCGTCCCGACTGCCCCGTGGTGGCCATCATCGGCGACGGGGCGTGGGGCATGAGCCTGCACGAGGTCTCGACCGCTGTCGAGCAGGGCCTGCCGGTCGTGGCCTGTGTGTTCAACAACCATAAGTGGGGTGCGGAGCAAAAAAACCAGGTGGACTTCTACAACAACCGCTTCGTAGGTTCCAACATTGACACTCCAAACTTCGCGGAGGTGGCTAGGGCCATGGGCGCTGAGGGCGTACGGGTTGAGCACCCCGAAGAGGTGAGGGGAGCCTTCGAGGAGGCGCTGAACTCTGGCAGCCCGAGTGTGCTTGACATCCAGGTGGACGGCACCCAGCTAGCCCCGCCTTTCAGGAGGGATGCCCTGAAGCTGCCTGTGCGTTTCTTGCCCAAGTACGCCGAGACGGACCATAGGAACTGGGCGAAGGAGCCGGTGGGAGCCTCCTAAACAAGGAGATAAATCCGAGCATTTGTCAGGAGGGGATGAGCTTCGTCCCACTCCCGACGAAAAGCAAAAGCTCACCGATTGAGGGGAAGGGGGTTCGCATGCCAAAAGTGGTCAGCGTACAAGAAATAAAGGACCAAGAGGGCCGGGTTTCGATGCAACCCGACGGCGTGGTGGAGCTGGTCCATCACGGCCACGAGGTAGTCGTACAGGCCGGCGCCGGGGAGGGTGCCGGCTTTGGGGACGAGGAGTATGCTGAGGCCGGCGCCCGAATCGTCGAGGGCGCGGACGAGATCTTCGGGGCTGCGGACCTGATCGTCAAGGTCAAGGAGCCCGTTCCAGAAGAGCACGATCGTTACCGCGAGGGACTAGAGCTTTTTACTTACCTGCACCTGGCCGCGGACAAGGGCCTTACGGAGTTCCTGATGGAGCGGAAGATCAACTCTATAGCCTACGAGACGGTCGAGTCACCTGATGGGAGCTTGCCACTCTTCACCCCGATGAGCCAAGTCGCAGGCAGGATGGCTATCCAGGCCGCGGCGCACTGCTTGGAGAGCCCGCAGGGAGGGGCGGGGCTCCTGCTCGGGGGCGTTCCGGGCACCCCGCAGGCGAATGCCACGATCATTGGCGGCGGCGTGGTTGGCACGGAGGCGGCCAAGATCGCCGCGGGGATGCGGGCGGATGTCAAGGTCCTGGACACGAATCCCGAGAGGCTGGCCTACCTTGGCGACATCTTCGGTGGCAGGGTTGATCCTGTCATACCGAATAGGACCCGCACGGCCGGTTACGTCAAAGAGTCCGATGCGGTGGTGGGTGCGGTGCTCGTGGCCGGGGCGAAGGCGCCGAAGCTGGTCAGCCTCGAGATGATCGCGAGCATGAGGGACGGCTCCGTGGTGGTGGACGTTGCCATAGACCAGGGGGGATGCTTCGAGACTTCAAGGCCGACCACGCATTCAGACCCGACGTATGTCGAGGAGGGGGTCATCCACTACTGCGTGACAAACATCCCCGGGGCGGTGGCCCGCACTTCGACCCTGGCCCTCGCCAGCGTGACCCTGCCCTACCTCGTCAAGATCGCCGATGACGGCGTCGAGGGGGCAGCTTCCAAGGACCCAGCTCTCGCCAAGGGCCTCTCTACCGTGGGTGGGAACTTGGTTTCCGAGCCGGTGGCCCACACCCACGACCTGCCCCACACCGACCTCGAGAAACTGCTTAGCTGAAAAAAGAGCGAACAACGATCGGAGAGTACTCATGATAGAAGAAACTCGGGAGTGGGTCGAGAAGGACCGCCGGTACGTCTGGCACGCAATGTCCGGCTACGATCCTCAAGCTTCCGCGATGGTGGTCACCGAGGCCAACGGAGCCTGGATCTCCGACACGGAGGGTAACCGCTACCTGGACGGCATGGCCGGGCAGTGGTCCGTCAACGCCGGCTACGGCCGCGAGTAGCTTGCTCGCGCCGCCTACGACCAACTTAAGACCATGCCCTTCTACCCGCTGGTCCAGAGCCATCTGCCCGCCATCGAGTTGGGAGAGAAGCTCAACGAGTGGCTCGGGGGGGAGTACATGATCTTCTACTCCAACTCTGGCTCCGAGGCGAACGATACCGCCTTCAAGATCGCACGCCAGTACCACTAACAAAACGGCGAGCTAGGCCGGTGGAAGTTCCTTGCGCGCTACAGAGGGTACCACGGCAACACGTTAGGCTCTCTGGCAGCCACCGGGCACGCGCAGCGCAGGTACCGTTACGAGCCCCTGGCTCCTGGTTTCCTGCACGTCGCCCCACCGGATCGCTACCGCTGCGGCTATTGCTCGGATCGCCCAGCGTGCAACCTGGAGTGCGCCCGCGAGATAGAGCGTACCATTCTCTGGGAGCTGCCCGAGACGGTGGCGGGTGTCATCATGGAGCCGATCATCACCGGCGGGGGCATCATCGTCCCGCCGGACGGCTACGTCGAGGAGGTAGACAGGATCTGCGAGCGCACCGGGGCGCTCCTGATCATAGACGAGGTAATCTGCGGCTTCGGCCGGACCGGCAAGCGCTTCGGGTTCCAGCACTACGGCATCGAACCCGACATCGTGACGATGGCGAAGGGCATAACCAGCTCTTATTTCCCGTTGTCCGCGACCGCTGTCAAGCGCGAGTTGTTTGAGAAGTTCGAAGGGACGGAACAGTACGGCCGCTTCCGTCGCATAAACACGTTCGGCGGCCATCCGGCCGGCTGCGCCGTGGCCATCAAGAACCTGGAGATAATAGAGGAGGAGAGATTGCCCGAGCGTTCGGCCACGATGGGAGAGCGGTTGCGCGAGGAGGTCTCTGGGCTCGAAGCCTACCCTCATGTCGGACAGATCCGCAACAAAGGACTTTTGTTCGGGATCGAGCTGGTGGAGGACAAGGAGAGCAAGCAGCCGGCTGGGGCGGAGACGGTAACCGGGGTGATCGCCGCTTGCAAGGAGAAGGGCCTGATCATCGCTAAGAATGGAGACACGGTCGCAGGGTTCAACAACGTCCTGACCCTGTGCCCGCCGCTAAACATCACGGACGACGATCTGACGTTCATCGTCGAGACTCTGAAGGAAAGCCTCGAACAACCTACGGAAGCCAGGCAAACGGTGAGGCCCCCGGTGTCTTAACCCCCTCGAAACACTGCTGCTTGCCCGAAAGCGAGATTCGGAGGAAGGGAAAGGGGAACTGTACAACAACAAAGCGAACAGCAACAACAGAGCGGGCTGCAATGCAGCTTGAAACAGAGGCATATGACGATGATCGCCATAGGTGGCGTGATCGGGGCCGTCCTGTTCGTCGGAAGCAGAGAGGTCATAAGTTCCGCAGGTCCGGCGGCCGTCATCTCCTTCCTGATGACGGGCGTACTCGTCATCCTTACAATGAATGGGAAGCCGATCTAAAAAAGGAGGGCAGAACATTGAGTTACTTTAATCCAAGAAGCATCTTGGTCGGGCTGGTGATCCCATTCGTGGCCGTTGTCGGGGGCGTGGTGCTTTTGGGCCGGTCCGAGTTTCTGGTGGCGGGGATACCGATCGTGTATTTTTGGGTCTTCTTGTGGTTCGTGTTGACATCGGTGTGCCTCGCCGCAAGCTGGTACCTCTTTGACCGTGGGGACTTCGAAGGCGAAGGGGCGTCCGAGGAAAGGCGAGAAGGAGAGAGGGAGGTCTAGATGGCAACCATAATCTTCGGCATGATCATCATCGCGTCGCTCATCCTAGCATTTTTGGCGGTTCGCGGCCGGGATGTGCTCAACATCGAGGAGTACCTCGTGGGGGGCAGAGCCTTTACCGGGGTGCTGCTGTTCTTCCTCGCGGTCGGCGAGATCTACAGCATTGGGACGATGGTGGGGCTGCCCGGAGGCATCTATGCCGAAGGCGCGAGCTATGGGATCTGGTTTCTCGGCTACATCTTGCTCGCCTACCCCGTAGGGTACTTCCTGGCACCGCTAATATGGAGGGCCGGAAAGCGTTACGGGTCCATGACGGTGCCGGACATGTTCAAGAGTCACTATGGGAGCAGGTCGCTGGAGCTGGTGGCCGCCCTGACCTTCTTCGCGTTCCTGCTTCCCTGGGCACAGCTGCAGTTCGCGGGCCTGCAGGTGGCCCTGGGCGCTTTGGGGTTCAACATCTCGCCGACTACGGCGACGGCCGTGGCGGCGGTGATAGCCTTTGCCTACATCATCCTCTCCGGAGTGAGAGCCCCGGCGAACATCTCGATCCTGAAGGACATCCTCCTGTTCGTTGCCATCGTCATCATCGGTGTGGCTGCAGCCACTGCTGCGGGAGGCGTCTCTACCTTGTTCGGCGCTGTCGAGCAGATCAACCCGTCTTCCTTGACCATCGAGGGAGGACAGGCCATGACGTTCGCGTTGACGACGATCGTCTTCCAGGCGTTGGGATTCATGACGGTCACGACGGCGTTTATCTTCACCGGCCGCTCCGAGGTCACGGTAAAGCGCACGTATATCGTGATGCCGCTGTACATGCTGATGTACCCGTTTCTCGTCTTTGCCGCGTACTATGCCCTGAGCACGGCGCCGAACCTCGACCAGCCCAACACCGCCCTCTTTGCGGCCGCGGTGCAGTTGCTGCCCGACTGGTTGATAGGGCTCGTGGCGGGGGCGGCTGCCCTTTCGGGGTTGCTCATCCTCGCCGTGTTGAGCCTGACCCTCGGCGCCACGCTGTCACGCAACATCACCCCGGGCCTGTCGGACACCTCTCAGCGGAGGCTGACGCAGGTGACCGTCGCGGTTTACCTGATCGTCACGGCAGCGCTCACGATACTGGCCCCGACGCTGATGCTGGACCTCATCGCCATCGCCTATTACTTCGTTACGCAGACGCTCGTAGGGCTGTTCGGGGTCCTCTTCGTGCGGCAGTTCAGCGCCCCGGGCCTCGTCACCGGCCTTATCGCCGGGAACGTGGCGGTGCTCGTGCTGCACTTCTCGCAGACAAATATCGCCGGCATCAACGTCGGGCTGATAGCGCTGCTGGTGAACTTCCTGGTGACCATTGCGGTGAGCGCGGTGGCGAAGAACCGATCCTCGCACGCACCGATGGCCGCCTTTGGCCGAGCGGAATCCCGGCAGCAGGTCGAAAAGAGCACCACGTGACGAACGTGGATTGCGTCCTGGTCGGGAAGAACGCGATCAGGAGGAGATGAGCTGTGCCAGAGCTGACTATCTTCACTGCAAAGAAAACTGTCACCATGAACCCGA
>Ga0126307_10002674_pt1 | contig 12060 bp, 12 predicted proteins | sample Plot28_FD_89955 | JGI IMG/M metagenome (GOLD analysis project Ga0126307, IMG submission 89955) | Serpentine soil microbial communities from UC McLaughlin Reserve, CA, USA - Plot28 | ecosystem: Environmental > Terrestrial > Soil > Grasslands | place: USA: UC McLaughlin Reserve, Lake County...
CAACCAACGACGAGTACGGAACGGTGGCCCCGGCGCGGGGCCCGAAGGGTCCCCGCCGGGGACACACGTGGGGCTCAGCGCAGCTCGGGCACGGCTCGTGGCCGCGGTGTGGTCCGGAGGACCACAGAGTTATAGCGGTGCGGTCCGGAGGACCGCAGTGTCACAGGTGGGGGGCGATCTCGTCGGCGGCGTCGGCGCCGAAGGCGTCGGCGAACCGCGCCAGGAAGCTCTCCCTGGGCAGGCCGTACTCCTGCGTGCCGATCACCTCGACCGCCGCCGTCGCGACGGCGGAGCCGAGCTGGGTGGAGCGCTCCAGGCTCAGCCCCCACATGCGGCCGGCGATGAAGCCGGCGCGCAGCGCGTCGCCTCCCCCGGTCGGCTCGACGGGCTTCGTCTCCGGGACGGCGATCACCGACAGGGGCTCCGCACCGGCCTGCCGGACGAGGACGCCGTCGGCCGCACGGGTGGTGATCCAGGTGCCGACGCGGGCGAGCACCTCGTCGGCGTTCCACCCGGTCTTCTGCTGGAGGAGGTGCGACTCGTACTCGTTGGTGAACAGCAGGTCGGCCCCGTCGACCAGGTCGCGGATCATCTCGCCGTCGGCCCAGGCCAGTTGCTGGCTCGGGTCCGCGGCGAAGGGGTAGCGCCGCTGCCGGCACTCCTGGGTGTGCCGCACCATCGCCTTCGGGTCGTTGGGGCCGACGACGACGAGGTCCAGGGCGCCGACCCGCGCCTCGACCGGGCTCAGCTCGATGTTGCATGCCTCGGACATGGCGCCCGAGTAGAAGGACGCGATCTGGTTGTTGGCCGCATCGGTCGTGCAGACGAAGCGGGCCGTGTGCTTGAGCTCCGACCAGTGCACGCTCTGCGTGTCGACCCCGTGCCGGGACAGCCAGGCCTCGTAGTCGGCGAAGTCGGCGCCGACCGCGCCGACGAGGACGGGGGCGATCCCCAGCAGGCCCAGCCCGTACGCCATGTTGGCGCCGGCGCCGCCCCGGTGCTGGACGAGGTCGTCGACGAGGAAGGAGAGCGAGACGTTCTCCATCTGCCCCTCGACGAACTGCTCGACGAACTTCCCGGGGAAGGTCATCAGGTGGTCGGTGGCGATGGAGCCGGTGACGACGACGGGCACGGAGCGCTCCCTTTGGCTGGATCGGCGGGAGTGCCGCGCGATGTCGAGTGCCCTGCTGCGGAGCAGCGCACCGCAACACTTTAGGAGCCTGGCCCCCGGACGGCCCGTCCGCAGGCCTTTCGCGGACTCAGTCGGGAAGCATCGCGCGCAGCGAGAACCCGAGCTGGACCACCCCGACGGCGCCGAGGAGCGCCCCGGCCGCCGCCCCCACGGTGACGACGAGATCCGCGAAGCCGAGACCGGAGAGGACGCCGGCCCCGACCATCGTCATACCGGTCAGGATCACCCGGGTCGGCCGCTCCCACACCGTCAGCGCCCCGGTAGCGTCCGCCCCCGCCTGCCCGGCCCGCGCACGCAGGTAATCGGGCAGCCAGCACAGTGCGCCGAAGACGACGGCCAGCCAGCCCGGCGCACCGGCCGCCCAGAGCGCCGTCGCATAGGCCGCCTCGGTCAGCCGGTCGACGGCGGAGTCGAGGACGAACCCGCGCCGGGATGCCCGCCCGGTGCCGATGGCGAGGGCGCCGTCGAGCGAGTCCAGGAGGCCGGAGAGCCCGACGAGGACGCCGGTCGCCAGCAACCAGAGCCCACCGGCGAGGGCCGGTCCGATCGCGGCGACGGCGGCCAGAAGCCCGAGCGCGGTCGCCACCACCGGCGGCAGCCCGGCCAGCGGGCGGGCCAGGGCGTACGCCAGCGACAGCCAGCCACGCACCAGCGGCGTGGAGGTGCCGGTCCCGCCGTGCCACCGGGACCACGCGGCGAGGTAGTCGTCCCGGCTCAGCACAGCACGTCTCCCTCCCCAGATCCCGGCGGGCGGTGGCGCACGCCGGAACAGCAGGGACAGTAAGGGAGTGCTCGCCGCTCTCTCCCCCGCCCGTCGCCGCCTGGTGCTGTCCCTCGCCGCGCTGGTCGTCGTGCTGGCGGCCGTCCTGGCGGTGTCGCTGGTGTCGCGGTCGTCGGCACCGGCCGTCGAGCCGGCCGACCAGCGGCAGCCCGGGCCGGTGCTGCTCGTGCCCGGCTACGGCGGCGGAACGGCGTCCCTGCAGGGTCTCGCCGGCTCGCTGACCGCTGCCGGGCGGGACGCCACGGTGGTGGGCCTTCCCGGCGACGGGACCGGCGACCTCGAGCTCTCCGCCGACGCCCTCGGCGAGGCGGTCGACGCGGCCCTGGTCCGGACCGGCACGGAGAGCGTCGACGTCGTGGGCTACTCCGCGGGGGGCCTGGTCGCCCGCCTGTACGTGGCCGACGGGCACACCGCCGTCGTCCGGCGGGTCGTCACACTCGGCTCGCCGCACCACGGCACGTCGCTCGCCGACCTGGCCGGCGACGTGGCGCCCGGCCAGTGCCCGCTCGGCTGCCAGCAGATGACCAGCGACAGCGCCTTGCTGGCCGCCCTCAACGCCGGGGACGAGACCCCCGGCGGCACGACGTGGGTCTCCATCTGGACGACGCAGGACGAGACCGTCACGCCGCCCGACTCCGCCCGGCTGGACGGCGCGGTGAACCTGACCGTGCAGTCGGTGTGCGCGCAGGCGCGGGTGGGGCACGGCGACCTGCCGCGCGACGCGCTCGTGCAGCAGATGGTGCTGGCCGAACTCGCGGCCGGTGACCCGGTCGAGCTGGGAGCCGGGGACTGCACTCGGCTCGGAGGCTGACCAGTAGCGTCCCGACGATGAGCCAGGACGTGGGCGTTCCGTCGGTCACCGTGGAGCGCGACGGCCCGGTCACCACGGTCCGGCTGTCGCGCCCGCACGCCCGCAACGCCGTCGACGGCGTCACCGCCAGGGCGCTGGCCGATGCGTTCCGGGCCTTCGACGCCGACCCGGACGCCGCCGTCGCCGTCGTGCACGGTGAGGGCGGCACGTTCTGCGCCGGCGCCGACCTGCGGGCCGTCGGTACCCCGGCCGGCAACCGCACGGAGCCCGACGGCGACGGACCCATGGGCCCGACCCGGCTCCGGCTGGGCAAGCCGGTCATCGCCGCGATCGCCGGGCACGCCGTCGCCGGTGGCCTGGAGCTGGCGCTCTGGTGCGACCTGCGGGTCGCCGACGAGACCGCCGTCCTCGGGGTCTACTGCCGCCGCTGGGGTGTGCCGCTGATAGACGGGGGGACGGTCCGGCTGCCGCGCCTGATCGGCACGAGCCGCGCGATGGACCTCGTGCTCACCGGGCGGGGCGTCGATGCCGCGGAGGCGCTGGAGATCGGGCTGGTCAACCGGGTGGTCCCGCCGGGCCAGGCGCTCGAGGCGGCGCAGGCGCTCGCCAGACAGATTGCGGCGTTCCCGCAGACCTGCCTCCGCGAGGACCGGGCGTCGCTGCTCGAGCAGGACGGCCTCGACGAGGCGGCCGCCCTGGCGAACGAGTTCGCGCACGGCATGACGTCGCTCGCGGTCGACGCGCTGCCCGGTGCCGCCCGGTTCGCCAGCGGCGAGGGACGGCACGGCGAGGGCGTCTAGCTGGTGACGTCCTTGGTCGTGAAGTTCGCCCAGGCGGCGGCGAGCAGCACACCGACGTAGACGCCCTGCAGCGCCAGGCCGCGCACGAGATCACGCCACAGGATCGGGTCGCGGAACAGGTCGACGAACGCCAGCCAGTACCGCGTCGGCAGGTACGGCGCGATCGGCGAGGCGGCGTCGAGGGTGAACAGCAGGGACGACGCGACCAGCACGGCGAGCGCGCCCATCGTCGCCCCCAGCGGGGAGTCGGTGAGCGTGGAGAAGAACAGCGCGAACGCCGCCACCCCGAGCATCGACACGGCCACGTAGCCGACCGCGAGCACGGTGCGGCCGGTGAGTTCGCCCGAGGTGAGCGAGGTGCCCGACACCGACGTGCCGCCGATCGGCTGGGCGTCGAACAGCGTCGACCCCAGCACGTAGCCCACCCCGGCCACGACCACGACCGTCACGACCACGAACGCGAGGACCGCGACGAGCTTCGCGACCAGCAGCCGGGTGCGCCCGACCGGGCGGGCCAGCAGGTAGCGCAGCGTCCCGGCCTGCGCCTCCCCCGCGATCGAGTCGCCCGCCACGACCGCGACGGCGATCGGCAGGAACAGCGGCAGCACGATGGCCAGCGCCGCCAGCGGGTAGAGCGCCCCGTTGCGGAGGACGGCGGACAGGAACGGCGGCCCCTCCCCCGCCCGCGGCGCCAGGTCGGTCAGCACCAGGAGCAGCGCCACCAGGATCGGCAGCGCGTTCAGGACGCCGATCGTCGCCCAGGTACGGGGGCGACGGAACATCTTCCGCAGCTCGACGACGATCATTCAGATCGCCTCCACCCGGTCGGTACTGGTGCCGGCCGCCGCCAGCACCACCTCCTCCAGCGACGGCCGCTCCAGCGCCAGGCCGGTCACCGGGATCCCGGCGCCCACGAGCAGCGCGTTGACCTCGGCGGGATCTCCCCGGACGATCACCCGCTGACCGTCGATCGACGTGACCCGGCCGTCCAGCGCGCCGCGCACCCGGTCGGGCGCCGGCGTGTGCACCACGGTCGACCCGGTCGGCGCGGTCAGGGTGGCCAGCTCGTCCTGCAGCACGAGCCGCCCGCGGTCGAGCACCCCGACCCGCGAGCACAGCTGCTCCACCTCCGCGAGCAGGTGGCTGGAGAGGAAGACCGTCGTCCCGCCGCGGTGCAGCTCGAGCAGCAGCTCGCGGACCTCGGTGATGCCCTGAGGGTCCAGTCCGTTGGTCGGCTCGTCGAGCACCAGCAGCTCGGGACGGCGGAGCAGCGCGCCGGCCAGTCCGAGCCGCTGCCGCATCCCCAGCGAGTACGCCTTGACCGGACGGCGACCGACACCGGCCAGCCCGACCTGCTCGAGGGCGGCGTCCACGCGCTGCCGCCGGGTCCGCCAGGAGCCGCCGCGGCCGGACGCGTCGAGGAGCGACAGGTTCTCCCGACCGGACAGGTGCCCGTAGTGCGCCGGGCCCTCGACGAGCGCGCCCACCCGCGGCAGCACGCGGCGACCCGCGCGGGGCATCCGCTCGCCGAGCAGCTCGATCTCGCCGCTGGTCGGCAGCACCAGGCCGAGCAGCATCCGGACGGTCGTCGTCTTGCCCGACCCGTTGGCGCCCAGGAAGCCGTAGACGTCGCCGGACTGGACCTCGAGGTCGATGCCGTCGACCGCGCGCAGCCGGCCGTACCGCTTGACCAGCCCGCGGGTGCTGATGACGGTCGTCACGGGACCCTCCCCAGGTCGGGGAGCTGGTCCGCGGCCGCGGCGAGCGCGTCGAGGGTCACCGTGCCGGTGAGCACGTACGGCCCGCTGCCCGGCGCCTCCATGATCATCAGGCCGACCGGGCCGGCGGCCACCCGCGTGCCCCGCGAGTCGACGACGGCGTCCGGGCTGCTCGACAGGGCATTGCGCAGCCCGTTCGCCAGGCGGGGCGGCACCGGCGCGACGGCCAGCAGGGTCACCCCGCTGCCGTAGAGGCCGATCCCGGGCGGCACCCCGTCCAGCCGGCGGCGGGGCAGTCCGGCCAGCTCGTCCGGGAGCCCGACCAGCCGGATCCGCCGACCGGTCTCGAGCAGGGCCTCGGCCTCCCGCCCCTCGCGGACGAACGCGCCGGGCGGTGGGTCGAACGCGGTGATCTCCGCCGCGGGGACGGCGAGCTCGAGGTCCAGGAAGCGGGTGTCCATGGCGGGCCGGCCGGCGCCCTTTCCGATCACCTCGACCTGCAGCGGCAGGCCGGTGGCGGCGTCGACCCAGACGTCGACCCGGCTCACCGAGGCGGCCGCGGCGGCCGGGGTCACCCGCAGTCCGAGCGTGTCGCGGCCCGCCACCCGCCGGGCGCCGAGCCGGGAGAGCTCGCCGTCCGCGGCCTCGGACAGCAGCCGGCGGCCGAGCGACGCCGGGAGGACGTCGGGCGGCGCGGGCAGCTCCAGCGGGTTGGCGGCGGTGCGGGTCGCGGTCGCCGTCTCGTACTCCCACGTCCAGGTCGCGCCAGGCCCGCGGTGCGTGCTGGTCTCCCCGGCGGGCGTCACCACGTCGACCCGGGAGTCGGCCGCGCCGCGCCACCACACCCGCATCGACGTCCGGTCGCTGAACAGGTCGGCGACCGATCCGATCTGGTCCGTGACCGGCAACGCCAGGGATCCGGCCGCGACGGCGTAGCCGGAGAAGCCCAGCGACTCGCTGGCCAGTGCCCGTGCCCGCAGCTCGGCGGCGGACACGGCGGAGTCCGAGGCTGGGAGGGCGCCGATGACGGCCGGCAGGGCCAGCAGCGCGGCGACGAGGGCCCCGACGGCGGTCCACCGGGCGGCCTTCCCGTGCCCACGCGCCGCCATGTGGGCCACGGTACGTCGGAAATCTGGGGGCTCCGGGCGTGCGAGCCCAGGTCAGCCCAGCGCCAGGACCAGGCTCGCGACGGCGAGGATCGCGACGACCGGCGTCATCGTCCGGCGTTCCGCCCGGCTCCGGGAGATCGCGTTCATGGCGATCCCGAGGACGAAGTAGCCGGTCAGTACCCAGATGGCCACATCGGCGAAGTCATCCGGCAGCGGGGAGATCAACCCGGCCGCCTGCAGGATCAGGACGGCGAAGGCCGCGTAGAGCGCGATCGACACCACGCTGCCGATCCGGAAGCCGGTGGGGAGCACCTCGTGCTGACCACCCCACGCGAACCGGCCGAGCGGGGCGCCCGCGACGAGGAATCCCTGGAACACGGCGAGGGCCGCCAGCAGCACCAGCGCGACGACGGCAACGGTCATGATCACCGGCGCACGCTATCTGGCTGCCGCGGCGTGATCTCCGAGCCGACTGGGCATGTCCTCGTCATGGCTGCTCCCATCAGCGACGCCGTCGTCGTCGACGTCCTCCGCCGTGTCGACCGGCTGCTCTCCCCCGGCGTCAGGCGCCTCGGCCGCCCGCCTGCGCTCCCGCAGGCGAACCGGGACCACTGGTGGGCCGAGCGGGTCGCCACCGTGGCCGCCGGGGTCGCGGCCGCGCCGCGGTTCCTCGGGCGGCTGGCCGATCTCCTGCCGCTGCAGAACACCGTGGGGACGGCGGTGCAGTCGCTCATCGTCCTGGGCGTGGCCGGGGAGCACGGCGTCGAGGACCCCGCCGAACGGGTGTCGCTGCTCGCGCGGGTGCTCCTGCGCCGGGAGCTGTCCTCCGAGGACGTGCGGCCGCTGCTGACCCACGCCAAGGGCACCTACCGCGAGGACGCGCTGGGCGCAGCCGGCAGCCGCGGGCCCCTGCGCACTCTGTGGCGGGCGTCCCGCATCCTCGCCCGGATCGACGACTCCCTCGACGTCCGTCCCAAGGGCCGGCTGCACCACCGCGCCCTGGCGAACCTGCCGGTGGTCGGCGTGTTCGGCGGGTACGCGGCCGAGAAGGAGGGGCTGCGCCGCGCCGCCGGTCGGGCGGCGGAGCTGCTCGACGGCCGCGTCAGCGGATAGGGGCGGTCTCCGGCACTGAGTCAGCGGGAAAGTGCGGCCTCGGAGGCCAGATTCGCGTAGACCTCACGCGTCGCCGTCGAGCGGTTCATGGTGATGAAGTGGATGCCCGGCACGCCCTCGGCGAGCAAAGTGCGGCACAGCTCGGTGGCGACCTCGACCCCGAGGGCGCGCACGGCGGCCTTGTCCTCCGGGCGGTCCCCGTCGAGCTCGGCGAAGCGCTCGGCGAGGTCAGCCGGGAACGCCTGACCCGAGAGCTGGACGATCCGGGTGATCTGCCGGGCGTTGGTCACGGGCATCACCCCCGCGATGATCGGCACGTCGCACGCCTTGGCCGACACCCGGTCGCGCAGCCGTAGGTAGTCCTCGGGGCGGAAGAACATCTGCGTGATCGCGAAGTCCGCGCCGGCCCGGCACTTCCGCACGAACATCTCGACGTCGGTGTCGAAGTCCGGCGAGCGCGGGTGCCGCTCGGGGAACGCTGCGACACCGACGCAGAAGTCGCCCATGGACTTGATGAGCTCCACCAGCTCCGAGGCGTAGCTGAGGCCCTCGGGGTGCGCGATCCAGTCGGCCTGGGGGTCGGCTCCGGGCGGGTCGCCGCGCAGCGCCAGCAGGTTCCGCACCCCGGCCGCGGCCAGCCGACTCACCAGGTGCCGCAGCTCGCCGACGCTGTGGTCAACCGCCGTCAGGTGGGCCAGCGGCGTCATGGTGGTGTCGGTCGCGATCCGCTCGGTGACCGAGACGGTGCCCTCGCGGGTGGAGCCGCCGGCACCGTAGGTCACGGACACGAACGACGGCTGCAGCCGCTCGAGCTCGCGCAGCGCCGTCCACAGCTGAGCGGCGCCTTCAGCGGTCTTGGTCGGGAAGAACTCGAACGACCACGTCGGCCGGTCGGTGGCGAGGAGCTCACGCACGGACGGGGTCACGTCTACCGAGGGTACGGGCGGCCCGCGGGACGCCGGTGGGGCCGGGCTCGGCGGGGCTCTGCCGGGTTGGGCAATACTGGCTTCGTGACCGCAGGGACGCAGGAGCGGGGGTCCGGCTCCCGCCGGCCGGAACCGTCCCCGGCGGCAGCCGGGCTGGATCGCCTGCGGGCCGCCGTGACCGAGGCGCTCACCGACTTCCTCGACCGGCAGCGGCACGCCCTGGCGGCGATGGATCCCGCCCTCGTGCCCGTCGTCGACGAGGTCGCCGCCCTGGCCGAGGGCGGCAAGCGGCTGCGCCCCGCGTTCGCCTACTGGGGATGGCGCGGCGCCTCCGGCGGCAGGGGTGAGGACGACGGCACGGTCCTGCGCGCCGTCGCCGCGCTGGAGTTCGTGCACGCCAGCGCGCTGGTCCACGACGACGTCATGGACGGCGCGGAGACCCGCCGCGGCCGCCCCGCCACCCACATCGGGTTCGCCGCCCGCCACGGCGGCGCCGACCTGAGCGGGGACGGCGTCACGTTCGGCACCGGGGCCGCGATCCTGGTCGGCGACCTCGCGCTGGTGTGGTCCGACGAGCTGCTGGGCGACTCGGGTCTCTCCCCCGCGGCGCTGACCCGGGCCCGCACGGTCTGGGACACGATGCGCACCGAGGTCACCGCCGGCCAGTACCTCGACCTGCTCCGCGCCGCCGGTGGGCTGCCCGGGCCGCAGGGCGCGCTCACCGTCGCCCGCTACAAGAGCGCCGGCTACACCGTGCAGCGCCCGCTCCAGCTCGGCGCCGCCATCGCCGGCGCGGGGGCCGAGGTCGCCGAGGCGTGCACGGCGATCGGGCTGCCCCTCGGCGAGGCGTTCCAGCTGCGGGACGACGTCCTCGGGGTGTTCGGCGACCCCGCAGTCACCGGGAAGTCGGCCGACGACGACTTCCGCGAGGGCAAGCGGACCCTGCTCGTGGCGCTGGCCGAGGAACGCGCCGACGAGGCCGGTCGCGGCCTTCTCGACCGAGTGCTCGGCAACGCCGACGCCGGCCCGGAGGAGTTCGACGCCCTGCGCCGGCTGCTGGAGACCACCGGTGCGCGCGCCCGCGTCGAGGAGCGGATCGCGGACGGGACGGCGACGGCCCGGGCGGCGATCGCGGCGGCACCCCTGACCGCCGACGCGCGGGCCGCCCTCGACGCGCTCGCCGTGGCGGCCACTTCCCGCACGGCCTGATCGTGCGCACGGTCCCCGGTCGCACCGACCGCGTCGTCGTGGTCGGTGCCGGGCTGGCCGGGCTGGCCGCGGCGCTGCGGCTGCGGGGCGCCGGCCGCGAGGTGACCGTCGTCGAGCGGGGTCCCGGTCCCGGCGGTCGGGCGGGGCGGGTCGAACGCGGCGGTTTCACCCTCGACACCGGACCGTCGGTGTTCACCGCGCCGGAGATCGTCGCCGACACCCTCGCGGCCGTCGGCGAGAAGCTCGAGGACCGGCTGACCCTCCTCCCGCTGGAGACCACCTACCGGGCCCGGTTCGCCGACGGCTCCCACCTCGACGTGCACGCCGACCCCGACGCGTTCGCCGCGGAGGTCGCGGCGCTGTGCGGCCCGGCCGAGGCCGCGGCGCTGCGCCGCTACCTGGCCGACCTCGCCGAGCTGTACCGGCTGCAGCTCGGCACGTTCATCGACCGCAACCTCGACTCGCCCCTCGACCTGCTGCGCCCCGAGCTGGTCGCCCTCGCCCGGCGCGGGGGCTTCGGGCGGCTGTGGCGGCACGTCGAGAAGTACTTCGGTGACGACCGGCTGCGCCGGCTGTTCAGCTTCCAGGCGCTCTACGCCGGCGTCTCACCGTTCCGGGCGATCGCGGCCTACGCCGTCATCGCCCAGCTCGACATCGGGGCCGGCGTCTGGCACCCGGTGGGCGGCATCCACGCGGTGCCGCATGCCCTGGCCGCGGCGGCGGCCGAGGCGGGGGTCGTGTTCCGCTACGGCGCCGCCGTCGAGGAGCTCGAGACGTCGGGACGGCGGGTCAGCGGAGTGCTCCTGGCCGACGGCGAGCGGGTGCCCGCGGACGTCGTCGTCGTCACCGCCGACCAGCCGCACACGCTGGTGCCCGGCCTGCGCGGCCCGCGCCGGCCGGTGTACTCGCCGTCCTGCGTGGCACTGCACCTCGGCGTGCGGCACGAGCTGTCCGGGCAGGCGCACCACACGATCAGCTTCGGGGAGGCGTGGCGCGGGGTGTTCGACGAGCTGACCCGGGACGGGCGGCTTCCCGGCGGGGGTCCCGGGGCTCGGCGGGCAAGGATCATGACCGACCCGAGCCTGCTGGTCAGCATGCCGTCGCGGACCGACCGCTCACTGGCCCCCGATGGCTCCCAGGTGCTCAGCGTCGTGGCACCCACGCCGAACCTCGACCGGCGCAGCGGCGGTAACCCCGACCTCGACTGGGCGAGGCTGGGCCCTCGGTACCGCGACGAGCTGCTGGCCACGCTCGAGGCCCGGGGCTGGACCGGGCTGACCGGGGCGATCGAGGTCGAGGAGATGGCGACACCGCTGGACTGGGCCGCCCAAGGCATGGCGGCGGGCACCCCGTTCGCCCTGGCCCACACGTTCGCGCAGACCGGCCCGTTCCGGCCCTCGACGCTCCCCCGCAGCGGCCCGGAGAACGTGGTGCTGGCCGGCTCGTCGGTGCAGCCCGGGGTCGGCGTGCCGATGGTGCTGATCAGCGGGCGGCTGGCCGCCGAGCGGATCACGGGATGAGCGACCGCCAGGAGCAACTCGACGCCGCGTACCGGCACTGCGCCGCCGTCGCCGCCCGGAACGGGAAGAGCTACCACCTGGCGACCCGGCTGCTGACCCCCGACCGGCGTCCGGCGGTGCACGCCCTCTACGCCGCTGCCCGCACGGCCGACGACCTGGTCGACCTGCCGGGCGACGACCCCGAGGGCGACCTCGCGACGTGGTCGGCAGCGGTGCTCACCGAGCTGCAGGAGGGCTGGTCCGACGATCCGGTCCGGCTGGCGCTGGTGCACACGTTCCGCCGCTACGACATCCCGGTCGTGCACCTCGTCGACTTCCTGGCCGCGATGACGAGCGATCTCGAGGTCACCGGCTACGCGAACCTCGACGCGCTCGACCGATACATGTGGGGTTCGGCGGCGGTCATCGGGCTGCAGGTGCTGCCCGTGCTCGGCACCGCACCCGGAGTACCCCGCGCGGAGGCCGAGCCGTACGCGATCGCCCTCGGCGAGGCCTTCCAGCTGACCAACTTCTTGCGCGACGTCGCCGAGGACGCCGACCGCGGCCGGGTCTACCTCCCCCGCGACCTCATGGCGGCGCACGGGGTCACCCGCGAGCAGCTGGCCGAGAAGCGGCACGACGCCCGCTTCGCGGCATTGATGCGCGAGATGGTCGACGTCGTCCGCCGCCGGTACGACGACGCCGCCCCCGGGACCCCGCTGCTCGCGCCGGAATCGCGTGACTGCGTGCGGGCGGCGACCGCGCTGTACGGCGGCATCCTGCGCGAGATCGAGCGGGCCGACTACCGCGTGCTCGACCGCCGGGTGTCGGTGTCGAAGCCGCGTCGCCTGGCGGTGTTCGCACGCCGGTTGACCGCCGCCCAGCTGGCGAGGGTCAGGGTG
>Ga0126307_10002675_pt1 | contig 12059 bp, 13 predicted proteins | sample Plot28_FD_89955 | JGI IMG/M metagenome (GOLD analysis project Ga0126307, IMG submission 89955) | Serpentine soil microbial communities from UC McLaughlin Reserve, CA, USA - Plot28 | ecosystem: Environmental > Terrestrial > Soil > Grasslands | place: USA: UC McLaughlin Reserve, Lake County...
AACCTCGGCGACATCGGCACGCTCTTTCCGTCGGACGACCCTCGGCTCGAGGGAATCGACTCGCTCGAGATGCTGGCCCAGGCGTACCGGCGGGTGCAGGCGGACGGCTACGAGCTGGTGAACGCCAGCTGTGTGCTCGTCGGGGAGGAACCACGCATCGCCTCGCGCCGCGGTGAGATGGCCTCGGCGCTGGCGGCCGCGATTGGCGTGGATGCGGGTCTCATCTCCGTCACTGCGACGACGACGGACCGGCTTGGCTTCAGCGGCCGCGGCGAGGGGCTGGCCGCGCAGGCGGTCGCGCTCCTCAGGCGGCAGACGGAAGGGTAAACGAGACGCGGGCGCCGCCCTCGGGACCGCTTTCGGCCCACATGCGGCCGCCCTGCGCCTCGACGAGGCCCTGAGCGATGGCCAACCCGAGCCCGCCTCCCGCGCTTCCGCCCGAGCGAGCCCGGTCGCCGCGCCAGAAGCGGTCGAACATCCGGCGGAGCACCTCGGGTGCGATTCCCTCGCCGGTGTCCTCGACGGTGATGCGCACCTCCTCGCGGGAAGGCTCGACGACGACGGCGACCGATCCGTCGGAAGGCGTATGTCGCAGCGAGTTCGTCAGCAGGTTGAACAGGACGCGCTCGACCTTCTCGGGTGCACACACGGCTCGCGCAGGCTGTTCGATCCGGGCTTCGAGTCGCACGCGCTTCGCCAACGCCTCGGCTTCGAGGCCGCGCAGGCAGGATTCGACCACGCCGTCGATCGCGGTCTCGCGTAACTCGAGGGTGAGCAGGCCCGCATCGATGCGGGCCAGCTCGAACAAGTCCTCCACCAGCGTTGCCAGCCGTTCCACCTGGTTGCGCAGCATCGGGAGATACTCCTCGGCGTCGGCTAGGCCGTCCTCGACCGCCTCGAGCATCGCTTGCATGGAGGCGATCGGCGTGCGGAGGTCGTGGCTCGCCCAGGCAACGAGTTGCCGCCGGGCATCGAATAGCTGCTCGACGTTGCGCGCCATTTCGTTGAAGGATGTCCCCAGCTCCGCCAGCTCGTGCGGCCCGGTTTCGGGGGCCCGCGCCGAGAGATCGCCCTCGGCCAGCCGCGAGGAGGTCGATCGGAGCCGGTCGATGCGACGGGAGATCGAACGTGCGAGGAGCAGCGCCGCTGCAACCGCAGCAGTCGCCGATGCAGAGGCCGCAGCGAGGATCTTCACGTCGGAGCCCATGTGGAACATGACCCAGCCCGAGGTGAGCACCGCTGCGAGGGGCAGGACGACCGCGAGCAGGGCGAGTCCCGCGAGTTGGAGCCTGACGGTGGGGAGCAGATGAAGCCCAATCACGCTGACGATCCCGACTCCGAGAGTGGCGAACGCGACGATGAGCGCCAGCTCGGTCACGAGGCGAACCGGTAGCCCACGCCCCAAACGGTCTCCAGGAAGCGCGGGCTCGACGGGTCGTCCTCGATCTTCTGGCGGAGTCTCCGCACGTGCACGGTCACCGTTCCCGTATCGACGGCTGCGTCGTAGCCCCAGATGCGATCCATGAGCTGGTCGCGCGAAAAGACCCGCCGGGGATGGCTTGCAAGGAACCATAGGAGGTCGAATTCCTTCGCGGTCAGCCGGACCTCGATTCCGCCCTTCGTCACGTCCCGCGTCGAGGCGTCAATCTCGAGCCCGTCGATGGAGAGGTGCTCATCACGGGTGCTGTCCGCGGTCGAACGCCGCATCACGGTTCGCACGCGCGCCGCCAGCTCGCGCGGGGAGAACGGCTTCGTCACGTAGTCGTCCGCCCCGAGCTCGAGGCCGACGATCCGGTCGGTTTCTTCCCCGCGCGCGGTGAGCATGATCACGGGCAGCTGCGAGCGCGACCGGATCCACCGGCACAGCGAGAGGCCGTCAGTTCCGGGAAGCATCAGATCGAGAACGACCAGATCGAGGGACTCGCGCTCGAGGAGCTCCCGCGCGCGCGTGCCGTCGGCGGCCTCGAGCGTTCGGTATCCCTCGCGCTCGAGGTAGCGCACGACCACCTCGCGAACGATCGGTTCGTCGTCGACGACGAGGACCGTTTCCACGTGTTCAGTTTGCCCACCGGGAGGTTACGAAACCCTGAAATCGACGCGGCGGGCCGGAGCCCGCCGCGCCTGCGAGCATCGACTACGCGCCAGGAATTCGAATCACGGGGCACTCGAACTGCTTGACCACCGGCCCGGCGATCGCACCGCCGGCGTCCGGATCGGCGAAGATCGCCTCGAGCTCGGCGTTCGTGTCGATGACACCGTTTCCGTTCAGGTCGTGCTGTGCGACGGCATCCGCGTACGTCGAGTTAAAGACGATCGGGCGAACCATCCAGCGGCCGCCGTTGAATCCCGGATCACCGGGTGCGGCCGTCGCGACGTTCAGCTGGAGCCCGCCGAAGTCGTAGATCGAGTCGAAGCTGTGGGCCGGAGCCCCGGTGCGGGAAAGATCCGTTGGTGTGTTCACGGTTCGGTAGAGCTGGCCGTTCACGTAGAACGCCGGCCCTGTCACTCCTCCCGCTCCATTCCCCGCCAACGCGGCAGTGGCGAGCACGAGCGCCACAACCGCGAGCACGACGCTCGGCATTAGTCTCCGCATGCTGTCCTCCTTCGTTCGCTTTCACTTGACTCTTCGACAGTTCCCCGAGGACATTGCGGAGCGCTTACGCCCGTCTTAAAGGACGCTGAAATCTACGTCGACAAAAGTCCGTCCCGCCGCAGTGCGGCGACCGCCTCGGGGTCGCCGGGATCGTCGCCGGCGAGGGCCGCCCGCAGGGCTCGCGCTCGCCGCTGGCGGAATGATCCCTCGAATGGGCCTTGCTTGCGAAGAGGCTCGTAGCGGCGGCCGCGCGACGGACACAGGTCTGCGACCGGGCATTCGGCGCAGCGGGGAAGTCGCGCGAGGCAGACGGTTGCGCCAAGGTCCATGAGCGCCTGTGCCGATTCGGCGCCGAACTGCATGCCCGAGCGCTCGAGGACGCGGCGAATGTTGACGTCGATGGGCAGGACATCGCGCCTGAACGCGAAGCACGCCAGCGCGTCCGCCGTGTAGCGCCCGACGCCGGGCAGCTCGGTCAAGTCGTTCGGCCAGCCGTCCTCGGCGACCTGCTGCGCGGCGCGGTGCAGGTTGACGGCACGCCGGTTGTATCCGAGTCCCTGCCATTCGCGCAACACGTCCGGAAGCGGCGTGGCGGCGAGCGACTGTGCCGTCGGCCAACGCTCGAGCCACGCCAGGTAGCGCGGTAGGACGCGCGCCACCTGCGTCTGCTGCAGCATCACCTCCGAAACGAGGATCTCGTACGGATCGCGCGTCTTCCGCCACGGCAGGTCGCGGCCGTTCGCGGCGAACCACGCCCCAACGAGGCGTTCAGGCGTCGAATGCATAGTCCGCCGACTCACAGACGAACTCGTAGCCGACCGCCCTGTAGATGCGGTTGGACGTTGGGTTGGCGAGGTCGGTTTAGAGAAAGCAGAAGTCCCATCCGCCCCGCGAGCACCTCCGCGCTCAGCTCCGCGGTGACGGCGCTGGCGTAGCCGCGGCCGCGCAGCTCCGGAATGACGAGGTCACGGTCTGCCGGTGAAGCGCGGCGCATCGTGCCGGTGCACCCATCCGAAACCTGGATCATCCGCGCGGCGTAGATGCCGTGCGCGATGCGCTGTCTACGGCGAACGTCCGCCAACGGCTCCCAGACCGCTGCGAACTCGTCCACCTCCGGCAGCGCGCCGGTGACGCCTGGCAGTTCCACGCCTTCAGCATGGAGCCCCCGAGCAAGGAGCTCGAGAGCGCCTTCGATGCGGGGTTTCGAGACGACGAGGTTGAACGGAGGTGTCATCAGCGCAGCTCCGACCGTTCGGTCGTCCTCGTGGAGCGTCCAGAGGTGGAACTCGAGATGCGCCTCCGGCGAGCGGGCATCGTGTCGCAGATCCCGTAGACGAGGTTGTGTCTCGCCTCGTCGTCCGCGAGCACCGGCTCCGCCGTTGCGAGAAACGATTCGACCGCCGTGTGCGCGTGGAGGTCCATGACGGGATCGTAGGGTTACGCTTTTCCGCATGAAGAGAGTCCGCTTTGCCCCAAGCCCGACGGGCACCCTCACCGTCGGCAACGCGCTGGGCGCGGTGGCCAACCGTGGGTTCGGCGAGTGGATGCTGCTGCGGATCGACGACACCGATCCGGCCCGCAACGTGCCGCGCGGGGAGGAGGGGATCCTGCGTGACCTGGAGTGGCTCGGGGTGCGCTGGGACGAGGGCCCGGTGCGGGCAAGCGAACGCGCGGAGCGGCATCGGGAGGCCGCTGCCGGGCTGCCGCAGCTGTTCGCGGGAGTGATGCTCTGGCGGCACGACGGCTCGCCGACCTACCACCTCGCGAGTGTCGTCGATGACGTCGACTTCGGGATCACCCACGTGGTGCGGGGAAACGACCACCGGCCGAACGAACAGCTCCACCGGCGCCTGCACGAGGCGCTTGGCACGACCCCGCCCGAGTACATCCACCACGGGCTGATCCTCGGCGAGGACGGAAAGAAGCTGTCCAAGCGTGCCGAGGGGGCGACGGTCGCGGCGTTGCGCGAGGCCGGGATCCCTGCCGAGGCCGTGCGCGCATACCTCGAGGAGTTGGGGATGCCGCGGCACGACGTGCACTACGACCTGGGCCGCATCCGCCGCCTGTCCCTCGACACCATCGCGTCGCTGCCGGATGAAGAGCTCGCTGAACGTGTCGGCGCGCCGGTCGAGGTCGTGGCCGCTCTGCGCGGCGCGCGCGACCTGAACGAGGCGCGCGAGACGGCGCGCGTGGTCCTCGAGCCGGCGGCTGCTCGGGTCGGCGAGGACGCACGTCCCACGCTGGAGCGGTTCCGCGAGCTGCGTGAGCGCGCGAACGGCGGACTCGACCACGACGCGGCGCGGTCGCTCTTGCGGGAGCTGAAGGCGGTCGGCGGCGACCTCCGCGCGCTCCGACTCGCGTTGACCGGCCGCGACCGCGGGCCGGAGCTCGCCGCCGTGGTCGCTGCGCTCGACCGTGACGAGACCCTGCGGAGGATCGATGCGGCTCTATGACACGCTGACGCGTTCGAAACGCGAGCTGCCGTCTCCACCGGCGCCGATCCGCATGTACTTCTGCGGGCCGACGGTGTACGCGCGCGCGCACATCGGCAACGCGCGACCGTTCATCCTCGGGATGTGGTTGCGCAGTTGGCTGCGCGAGCGGGGGTACGACGTGACGCTCGTCCACAACGTCACCGACATCAACGACAAGATCTACGCGGCCGCTCCGGGCGCGAGCGACCAGCTCGCCGAAGAGGCGACGCGCTGGTACCTCGAGGACACGGGCGAGCTCGGGCTCGGGATGCCGGATGCGATGCCGCGCGCAACGGAGTACGTGCCGCAGATCGTCCAGTTCATCTCTGTCCTCGTCGACGGTGGATTCGCGTATCCGGCCGGCGGCGACGTCTACTTCCGCGTTTCCAGCTTTCGCGAGTACGGTCGGTTGTCCGGTCGGCACGACAGCGAGGAGCCGCTCCGCAACCCCTCGGAGGAAGAGGAGCAGAACGAGCTGAAGGAGGATCCACGCGACTTCGCTCTGTGGAAAGGCCACAAGGAGGGCGAGGACACGTGGTGGGACTCACCTTGGGGGCGCGGCCGGCCGGGATGGCACATCGAGTGCTCGGTGATGGCGGAGGAGCTGCTCGGGCCGGCGTTCGAGATACACGGCGGCGGCGTCGATCTCGTGTTCCCGCACCACGAGAACGAGATCGCGCAGTCGCGCGCGCTCGGGCACGAGTTCGCCGCGGCGTGGACGCACAACGGGATGCTGCAGTTCGTCGGCGAGAAGATGTCGAAGTCGCTGGGGAACGTCCGGACGATTCGCCAGGCGCTGGAGGATTGGGGCCGGGAGACCATCCTGCTCTTCTTCCTCAACGGCCGCTGGGCGTCGCCGATCGACTACTCCGACGATGCGCTTCGGACGCCCAGGCGCGCGCCGAGCGTTTCCGAGACGTCTTCCGCGGGCCGTCGGAGCCCGCGGGCGACGAGGCATGGGAGCGCCTCGCCGCAGCTCTCGACGACGACTTCAACACGCCCCAGGCGCTTGCGGTGCTGCATTCCTGGCGCGACCACGACCTGTTGCGGCGCGGGCTGGGACTCTTCGGCCTCGCTTCTCTGGGCGACCAGGTCGATGCGCCCGACGACGTGATCTCGCTCGCCGAGCGCCGTCGCGATGCGCGCGCGGGTGGCGATTTCGGTGAAGCCGATCGGCTCCGCCAGGAGATCGAGGAAGCCGGCTGGGTGGTCCGTGACGACGCAGCCGGGTTCACGCTCGTCCCCAAGTCGTGATCCGGGAGCTCGTCTATGGGCGCCGGCCGGTGCGCGAAGCGCTCCGCGGCCCGCGGGAAGTCCTCGAGCTATGGGCGACGGAGCGCGCGCTCCGCTCGGAGCCGTGGTTGCAGGAGCCGGGGGGGCCGAGACTGCACGTGAAGCGCGACAAGGCGCTCACCGGCGCCGCGGGGACCGATGACCACCAGGGCGTGCTCGCGTACTGCGAGCCTTTTCGCTACGCCGACGGCCTGGAGCTCGCGTCGCAGTCCGAGCCGATGATCGTCTGCCTCGACCGCGTCACGGATCCCCATAATCTCGGCGCGGTTTGCCGCAGCGCCGAGGGAGCCGGCGCGTCGGGGATCGTGGTTCCCGCGCACGGCTCCGTTCGGGTGACGCCCGCCGTCTGTCGAGCCTCTGCCGGAGCGGTCGAACACGTCGCTGTTGCTGTCGTTCCGAACCTCGCGGGCTACCTCACCGAGATCAAGGGACCCAACCTGTGGGTGTGGGAAGCGTCCGGCACCACGGGCTCGCCGATGTGGGAGACCGACCTGACGGGCGGCGTCGGGCTGGTGCTCGGCGCCGAGGGAAAGGGCGTCCGTCCGCTAGTGCGGCGGGCCTGTGACGGCGCCGTCTCGATCCCGCTGCACGGCAAGGTCGAGTCGCTGAACGTCAGCGTCGCCGCCGGCCTACTCCTGTACGAGACGGCGCGTCAGCGCGCCGCGGCACGGGCGCATGCCTGAGCCGACGCTCTATCTGTTCGACGGATACAACGTCTTGCACGCCGGCGAGTTCGGCGGCGACGTGCGCGCGCTCACGGATGCGCTGGCGAGCTTCGTAGCGATGAATGGCGCGCGAGGGATCGTCGTCTTCGACGGAGTCGGACGAGATGAGACGTTCGGGCCGCTCGAGGTTCGCTACGCCGACAACGCGGACGCGCTGCTCGAACGCCTGGCGAGCGAGCACCGGGAGCGCGAGCGCGTCTGCCTCGTGTCGTCGGATCTCGCGGTGCGGGGTACCGCCGGGCAGCAGGTCGCGCACCTCGGCTCGCGCACCTTCGTCCGCGATCTCGAGCCCGCCGCGCACACCGAATCTCGCCCCGCGCAGCTCGGCGATCGGCTCGATCCCGAGGTGCGCGAGCGGCTCGAGCGTTTGCGGCGAGGCGAACACTAGTTCGCCGCATCACAAATTGACCCTTGTCAGGTCCGGACCTTGGTGCTATCTTCTGGCTCAAGTTGAGATTGAGGGACGAGGGGAGCCGTTCCGATATTTCCCTGCAGATCCTGTTGAAACTATGCCTCCGCAGACCGCAGCCGCCAGCCCACACCCGCAGAAAGCTCAACGTGAGGTTGAGGATCGCCGCCTCGCGCTTAGGGCGCGCAACGGCGATCTTCGCGCAGAGGACGAGTTGATCCGGCGGTACACCGGATTCGTCCGGCTGAAGGCGAGCTCGTACTTTCTCGCCGGGGGTGAGAGCGAGGACTTGATCCAGGAGGGCCTCATCGGCCTGTACAAGGCAGTCCGCGATTTCCGGCCCGACAAGGAGACGTCGTTCCGGAGCTTCGCCGAGCTGTGCGTGACTCGGCAGATCATCACAGCCATCAAGACCGCGACACGGCTCAAGCACCAGGCGCTCAACCACTACGTCTCCTTCGGGCAGACGCCGGCGGGCCAGGATTCCGAAAGCGACTGCACACTTGGGGACGCACTCCCGGGCTCGCGCGTGGACGATCCGTCGCTCCGGGTGATCTCGAGCGAGGAGCTCCAGAGCCTCGTCTTCTGTCTCGGGACCAGCCTATCGACGCTCGAGGCGGACGCCCTCCGCATGTACCTCGAGGGCTCGTCGTACGAGGAGATGGCGGAGGACCTCGGGTGCGACACGAAGACGATCGACAACGCGCTCCAGCGGGTCAAGCGCAAGGTGATCACGCATCAGCGCTCGCGTCAGGTTTTGCAGTAACTGCCGCTTACGCGGGCACGACGCTCACCTTCGCGATCTCGTAGTCGCCGGCGTAGCGGATCTTGCGGAGTAAACACAGCAGCGGACGGTACCCTTGCACGCGCGCCGGAGTAGCTCAGTTGGTAGAGCGACGCATTTGTAATGCGTGGGCCGCCGGTTCGAGTCCGGCCTCCGGCTCTACTCGCCCCAGGTCTCCCGGAGCACACGAATCCAGTTGCCATGGGCGATCTTGGCCAGCGTCTCGTCGTCGTATCCGCGGTCCCGCAGCGCCTCGAACAACGCCGGGAGCCGCGTGACGTCGCCGAGCTCCGCCGGCGGAGCGGCGCCCTCGTAGTCCGAGCCCAGTCCGACGCACTCGATCCCCATGCGCTCGACGAGGTACTCGATGTGGCGAGCGACCGTGTCGAGTGGCGTCGAGTCGGGCTCGACCATTCCGTCCTCACGCAGGAAGCCGACCGCAAAATTCACGCCCACCAGGCCGCCCGAGCCGGAGATCGTGTCCAACTGCTCATCCGTCAGGTTCCGCGTGGAGGAGCAGAGCGCGTGCGCGTTCGAGTGAGAAGCGACGAGTGGGGCATCCGAAATGTCGGCGACGTCGAAGAAGCCGCGTAGATTCAGGTGCGAGAGGTCGATCAGTATCCGCAGGCGGTTGCACATCCGCACCAGCTGTTTCCCCTCTTCGGTCAGTCCTGGTCCGGTGTCCGGAGACGCAGGAAACCGAAACGGCACGCCCTCTGCGTACTTGTTCGCGCGGCTCCAGACGAGGCCCAACGACCGCAGTCCGCGGTCGTAGAAGCGCTCCAGATCGTCAGGGAGGAGGATCGGTTCGGCTCCCTCGAAATGCAACACGGCGGCGATCATCCCCGCAGCGAAGCACTCCTCGATCTCGGCCGCTGACCGGACGAGGCGGATGGCGCCTTCGGCGTCCAGGGCGCGCAGGATCTCCTCCAGGTGCTCCGCTCGCGCCAGCGCTACCTCCGGGGCAATCGCGGGCGCCAGGGGAAACGAGTACGGCCCGTCGGGCTTGCCGCCCATGTCGCCCTGCTCGGGCCCCGAGACGAAAATCGCGAAGAGGCCGCCGGCGAAGCCGCCACGCCGGGCGCGCGGGAGGTCGAGGTGGCCCTCGCTCGACTCCTCCAGGAAGCTCCGGCCCTCGTCGAGCCGGAGCACCACGTCGTTGTGCCCGTCGAAGACGGGAATGGTCATCCGAGCGCTTGCTCGAGGTCGGCCCAGAGTGCGTCGACGTCCTCGAGCCCGACGCTCAGGCGGATGAGGTTCCTTGGGACGCGCTCACCTTCCCAGCGATAGCGCGTCTCCATCACCGACGATACGCCGCCCAAGCTTGTCGCGTTCTCGATCAAGCGAATCGACCGCTCGACCCGCTCGGCGTCGCCCGAAACGTCGAAGGACATGAGCCCGCCGAACCCTCCCGACATGTAGCGCGCGGCGACCTCGTCGCCGAGGCCCGGGTAGCGGACCCGTTCGATCCGCGGATGGTCTGCGAGGCGGCGCGCCAATTCGAGCGCACTGTCGGACTGGCGCAGGACGCGAACCTCCAACGTCTGCGTCCCGCGGAGAACGAGCCAGGCGGTGTCCGGCGCGGCGATCGGACCCGTGCGGCCGCGGAATTCCTTGACGCGCGCGTGCTCCTCTTCCGACGCGAAGACCAGTGCGCCCGCGAGCGCATCGTGGTGCCCGCCGAGGTACTTCGTCGCGCTGTGCAGGACGACGTCGGCGCCGTGCTCGAGCGGCCGGAAGAGAACGGGGGTGGACGCGGTCGAGTCGACGAGCAGGCGCGCCGGATGAGCGCGTGCCGCCTCCATGTCCGGAAAGGTCAGAAAGGGATTGGAGGGCGCTTCGAGCCAGACGAGATCGACACCGTCCGGCGGCGGGCCGGTCTGGTCGAACTCCACGAAGCGGACGCCCCAGCGCTCGAGCGCGCGGAGCAGGATCGACGTGCCGTAGTAGCAGCCCTCGGCCAGCGCGATCGTCTGCCCGGGCGAGAGCAGGCCGAGCGCGGCAGTGGTGGACGCGGCAGCGCCGGAGGAGAAGAGCAGGGCGTGGCCGTCCTCGAGCGCCCCCAGAGCGCGCTCGGCTTCGACTCCGGTCGGGTGGTCGTAGCGGGAGTAGAAGAACTCGCCCACCTTTCCTTCTCGGTACGGCCAGATGGTCGAGCGATCGATCGCCATCAGCCGACTCTAACGGGCTCGGGCCGCAGATCTTCGAGTCGGCCGAGATGCGCGAGCGAGGGGAAGAGCCGCGTCCACGAGAGCGCGATCCCGATCGTTGCGATCCCGCCCGCGACAACGGAGGTCACCGTCCCGAACAGCCGCGCGACCACCCCGGACTCGAACGCGCCGAGCTCGTTCGAGGCGCTGATGAACACCATCTCCACGGCGGTTACTCGCCCGCGCAGCTCGTTCGGCGTCACGAGCGCGATGGTGGTGGAGCGGATGTTCACGCTGACCATGTCCACGAAGCCGGCGACGGCGAGCGCCGCGAGCGAGAGGGGCAGCCACTTCGACAAGCCGAACACGACCATGCACACGCCGAAGAGGGCGACGACGACGAGCAATGTCGGCCCCGCGAGAGTTCGCAGCGGCCGCCGCGTCAGAAGAAGGGCGGCGAGAAGCGCCCCGACCGCGGGCGCGCTTCGGAGCGCACCGAGCCCGACGGGGCCGGCGTGGAGGATCGACCGCGCGAACACCGGCGCGAGCGCAATTGCGCCGCCGAAGAGAACGGCGAACAGGTCGAGCAGGATCGCGCCGAGCACCATCGGCGTACGGCGAAGGAAGCGAACGCCTTCGATGAGGCTCTGCCACGCCGGCGCGCCGCCGGGAGCGCTTGCCGGCGGACGCTTGTGCAGCGCGAGCACGCAGCCGAGGCCGCCGACGAAGAGTCCCGCCGACAGTGCGTAGAGGAGCTTCGGCGAGATCTCGAAGATCACCCCGCCGACGGCAGGGCCCGCGACGACGGAGATCTGCCATCCGACAGAGCGCAGCGCCATCGCACCCGCCATCATCTCGGTCGGCACGGTCTCGGGGAGGAGCGCGCGGAGCGCCGGGGCCGAGATCCCCGCAGCGACTCCGCTGACGCCCGCGAGCACGAGGTACGGCCACAGTTCCTCGCTGCCCGAGACTGTCACAGCGAGTAGGAGGAGCGCGATCGCGATCTCCAGCACGAGCGAAACGGCGATGATCGCGCGGCGAGGAACGACGTCGGCCAGCTGTCCGGCCGGCAGGGCCAGCAGCAGGAGTGGCACGAACTCGACCAAGCCGATGAGTCCGAGGTCGAGCGGGTTCTGGTGGATGGCATACACCTGCCAGCCGACCGCGACGAGGATCATCTGCGTCGCCAGCCCGGCGACGATGTTCGTGAGCCACAGGAGCGAGAAATCGCGCTCGCGCAGCGCAGGTGGTAATCGGTCCCGCACCCCGCGAAGCTACCAGCGGCCCCGTTAGGCTCCGGCCGGTGACGGATACGGGCCACGGCACGCAGGACAAGCTCGACCTCCTCGTCAAGCTTCGGGACGAGGCACTTCACGCCGGCACCGGCCGCGCCGTCGAGAAGCACCGCTCGCAGGGCAAGCTCCTCGCCCGCGAGCGCCTCCTGAAACTGCTCGATCCCGGCTCCTTCGTCGAGCTCGACCGCTATGTCCGGCACCGCGAGCCGAACTTCGGGATGCTGGAGCGGCGGCCGTGGGGCGACGCGGTCGTGACCGGCTACGGGACGATCTTCGGACGCAAGGTCTTCGTCTTCTCCCAGGACTTCACCGTCTTCGGCGGCAGCCTCTCCGAGG
>Ga0126307_10002676_pt1 | contig 12058 bp, 9 predicted proteins | sample Plot28_FD_89955 | JGI IMG/M metagenome (GOLD analysis project Ga0126307, IMG submission 89955) | Serpentine soil microbial communities from UC McLaughlin Reserve, CA, USA - Plot28 | ecosystem: Environmental > Terrestrial > Soil > Grasslands | place: USA: UC McLaughlin Reserve, Lake County...
AATCCTACATGGATAGTATCAGGTATTTGGAAAGGTAGCCTATCTATGGGTAACGAAACACAGGGTGTAGGGGGCAATCAAACCAATACCACATCTGCTGCTGCAAACGCAACATCCACAACAGGCGGTCCTGTAAATGCAACATTTAATTCCAAATTCAATATGGTTATGACAAATGGATCTGCTATGCATGATCACGAAATCTACAACTTCAAACTTGCAAGTATGTCTAATCCAAATAATACAACATCAGTGTTTAATGGAACCGCTACTATAACCATGAGACAAGGTCCAGTAGAAAATGTTCCTGTCAGTATAAAGCGAATAGATAACAATGTCATAAGTATATGGGCTGACCCTACCATGATCAATAATCACTTTGGAAACACACCAATATTTGGTACAATAGGAAAGCAGCTAAGCGTGGAGAAGTAAACTCAAGAATGCTTGCTATTCTTTATTTTAGAGCCTAGAATAGCAATCTTCGTGTCTTTTTCCCGGAGCTCTAGATGACATAATCGCTATAGATCTTGAGTGTTCACAGGTCAGAGTGCTAATTCCAGCATTATCAATGAGAAAGAATGAACCTTATCGATTTTTGAGTCAATATCGACCTACCTGTTATTCTAAATACATACACTTCAAATCCACCTTTTCCTTCTGAAATAGCCAAACAATCCGGCGATGTACAGAAGATGCAAACATTTGAAGTCCCTATACTTCGATGCTTAGTTTATTAGGCAGTACGCTGGGTAACACTCAAAACAAACTGATTATTATATAACTTATTAGAAAATGGATCTTCAAAGATTGCAGTATCACCAAAGATTTGATGAATTGTGTAAGCAATTATTATATTGCAACTACCCAAATTTGAGATCCATTAATGGAAGGGGAGGGGATGAGGGAACAGATTCTTATGTTGGTACCATAAACAGCCAAAAATGCATATTTCAGTTCAAATTTTTTCCTCACTATCTTAGATCATCGCACTGGAAAAAAATAAAGGAATCGTTCTCAAAATCACGCACAAAAAGACCAAAGAGATGGACGCTTCTCATTTCATCATACTTCACAAGAGAGGATTGGCAAAAATGGGAGCAATTAGAAAAAAGTGCTCCATCAATTAAACTCCAGGTATGGGATGGTCCTAAGCTTGCGAATATGATTTCAAAACACCAGAAGATTTTGACAACAGAATTTCCGGAGTTGTTCCCTGCAGAATTAGTAGCACAACAATTAGAAAAGAAAAATCAAAATTACAAATTGTTGTCTGAGAATATATTCGAAAGATTGATTCGATATGAATTGGAAGGGTTATACGATTATCCAGAGGACAGAATGAGACTTCATTACGACCTAACCCCAGTGATCTCATCACCTTACTATAATGAGGCAAAGGAGCATCTGAAAAAGGATTTGCCAAGTACCATAATTCAACCAGGCAAATTGGAAAGTCAGGTCAAAAAATACAACTCAGATTTAGATAAATTTATTTCAAATAATATTAATACCATTGCAAGGAAAGCTCTGAAAAAAGTTGTTTCGATTTCCGATAACACAGGCGACGCTACTACAACAATGAATGTAATAGCTATCCCATATTTACTGTGCGCCCTTAAGTGTTATTGGTTTGCTGGCATAGATTTTGACATTAATTACGATAGTGATTGTAAGCTTTGGATAGACAATAAAAATTTGATTGGGAAGATCTCTAGATCGGTATCAGAGGATGCTATTCAGACCATAAAGTCACTAAAGCATAATCCTTCTATTGTTTCAGGGGTATCCGCTCTGAGAGAAAAAATGAACCACTTAATATCGAAGCACAGCAAATTGTGCGCTTTCTTGAATAATGACATAATATCCCAGATACAACGGCAAAGATACAAGACAATTTGGAATATTGTCTACATGGGTAGCAGTGTTTAGGTATATGAACTCATGAATGATATATAGCAAGCCTTTGACAGTAAATTCTATTCTGACTTGTTCTCAATTACATGTAACTATTGATTGTAGATTTTCGTTTATATTTATACCGGAGGCCACATTATTCCAGTCATCAACTACCAAATTCATAGCTCCGTCGTCTATCAGTCTTGTATTATTCCTGAATCCAAGATAACCCCCATGATTGTCACCTAGTTCAATGGTAATATTTGTTAGAGGGAGAAAATCAGATTTTCTATCTCCATCGGCATCGCATATGGCACGAATCTCATTTTCAACAATTGTCTGTTTATAATTTCTGGGTAGAGATTTTGTAGCATTTAGATCATAAGGAAATTTCTGGTATCCACTATGTCCAAGAGCTCTATCTGCTTCAAAAGAAGGGTAAATCTGGGAGGGATAGAGTGGATTCGTGAAATTTGGCTCAAGAGCATTATCCTTGGTACTGAATAAATTGTAAAATTTGATCACCTCTTCTTGTATAGCTTTTCCATAGTCAGATTTTGGTGACCCCCAGTTTGTTAGGTCATTTAAAATATCTCTAGGATACATAGAAACTTCCTCATCGTCAACTGCAGCTCCCATTAAGTGGACGGATGTCACATTAAAATTGTTGGTGCTATTATTCCAAATAGAGTCCTTATGTAAATTATCCAAAGCACTTAGGACCACTCTAGCTCCCAATGAATGAGCAATCAATCTAATTTTTACGTTCTTGTCAGGTTCTAGGTGTTTACATGTAACCTTTGTGTTAACGATAAAATTTGCAAGCTTCGGTCCATTATCTTTAGCCACGAACTTGGCACTAAACCATGCCTGATCTGAATCCCAGCTAAGGCCAATAAGTGGATGAGCATAACTGTTGTTTTCCAAAGACAATTTCACCCTATCAAACCTCTCCTTAGCTTTCTCTTCATCATCACCCCATCCATGAACAAATATTACAAATTCCTCCGGACACCGTTGTTTTGTCAATTGATTAATTTCCAAAAATGAATAACTATCGTTATATCCTGGTTCCTGAATTCCTTCGTAATTTAGTCTTTCTCTAGTTGTAATCATATATGGATCAATTTTTTTTGTTACTTCTACATCAGTTGCTGCAACTACAGTACTACCTTCAATAAAGTTCATCAACATCAATATAACTACTGCACATGCCGATACAAATAGTGAATTGTGATGATGATAAGCTTCAAAATCATTCATTATTTTCTGCTAAGAGAGGATACTTAAATTATGTTTCTGTAAATTCATACTACCGCTGGGGGGTATTTCTACTACGATGGCGAACGTCTGCTCTTTTATTGCATTCTAAAGTTGACGGCATATCTATCGTATCAATCAAAATAAAGAACGTGCAGCTATACTAAATAGTAAAATTCAGACTAAACTAACTTGAGCAACAGGGACTAAAGATCTAATACAGTGATATAGATAAGCAAAATCTGATCCTCAATTAGGATAAAAATATCTGGTACGGCGTTTGAACTAGATCATATCATCATTGAAGGTTTCTCTAAGCACAAATAAGCATCTAACAACAAGTAGTATATGTAGTGGATAAAAGGTATAAGATGCACATCTGATGGAAAACCAGTTTATGAATAAGTATATACTTTGAATGAATTAATAGCTTTACTATAACCATCATTAAAAGATAATTGGAACAAACACTAGGGATTATAATATTAAGCAGTTAAAGCAGATCTCTTTTATCTCTCTTCTATATACTAAGAATTTGTGAAATATTGTCCTGAATGTGGCCATCAACTGGACAGAGGAACTGAAAAGTTCTGTCCTGAATGTGGGGAAGAGCTTGGACCAGTGGCAACATCAGGAAGATATGAAAATAAAAAGAGTTCAATTGGTATAACGAATACTAAAGGTGACGTATTTGGAGCAGGAGTCAGCGGTAGTGCCAATATTGTTGGTAAAGAGGTAAGTTATACAGTACAAGGAAATGTAATTCATTTTCATATCAGCGGCGATATGTCAGGAGAGGTTCCAAAGAAATTACAAAAGCTAATAACAACAGCAACTCAAATTGATCCAGCTTCACTAATAACCAAAGGCATAGCTACTACTACCAGTAAGAAGAAAGATATTGAAAAGAAGATGCAGGAGTCAAGTAATGCGCAACAGCAAATCAAAAACGTTTTAGAAGAAGTAAACAACATAGAGAAGAGGGAAGGAACAAAGATTGAAGAAATAAGAGCTGGAATTATACAAATTTCTAGAAATGAACTATTATTGAAAGAATATCATCTTAAAGCTAATGACCATTTCTATAAAAAGGAATACTATGATGCTATAGCTTGGTACAATAAAGCTATAGAGATGGATCCTAAATCTGCTCCTGTATGGCATAGCAAAGGTATTGCTTTTAATAATTTAGGAAGATACGAAGAAGCTATAAAATGTTATGATAAAGCTATAGAATTAGGGCCAAACATTTCTCTGACATGGTATAACAAAGGTGTAGCTCTTAATAATTTAGGAAGATATGAGGAAGCTACAAAGTATTTAGACAAAGCTAAAGAGATAGATCCTAATGATACTGTAGCATGGTATAGCAAAGGTTATGCTCTTTATAAGTTAGGAAGATATGAAGAAGCTATTGAACACTATGATAAAGCTATAGAAATAGATCCTAGGTACGTTGATGCCTTGAATTCCAAAGGTGTAGCTCTTAATAATTTAGGAAGATATGAGGAAGCTACAAAGTATTTAGACAAAGCTAAAGAGATAGATCCTAAATGTGTTAATGCATGGTATAACAAAGGCTCCGTTCTTGATAGTTTAGGTAAATATGAAGAAGCTATTGAACATTATGATAAAGCTATAAAGTTGGAGCCAAATCTTTCTCAGGCATGGAATAAAAAAGGTTTAGCTCTTGCTAATTTGGGAAAATATCAAGAAGCTATTGAACATTATGATAAAGCTTTAGAGATAGATCCAAATATGACAGTTGCACAGGAAAATAGAGATTTTGCATATAAACAATTAGGAAAAAAATCAAGATGGAAAACTATTATTACTACATTTTAAAAGGAAGGTGGAATCCAAAAATGACTAGGCATGAAGTTAAGATCTCTTTCTTCTTGCTATAGCATCAACTATTTGTTGAGTACCTTTACCAATCAATTTGCTAAATGGAGCTAAAGGTGTGAATGTAGCTGCAGTTTCTGCAGCTTCTGGCAAAACTTTTAACACTCTTTGTATAAGAGAAGCAGTTTTTGTTTCTATTTGTGTCTGTTTTACATAGTCTATTTGTTCTTCTTTTTGCTGTTCTCCTTCTTCTCCCGGTTTAATGTCTTCAACTTCCTTTGCAAGCTCATTCATATTATTATTTATTGACTTGACTTCTTCTTCTGGTATCTGCTTACCTTTTAGCTGCCGATTAATATTTTCTGAAAACTCTTTTAATGCTTGTGAGTATTCATTTGGTATTCTTTGAAGTTCTGTCTCACTAACATTTATCGTTCCAGATCCTACGACGACATTCTTACCTATAATATTTCCAGAACCTGAGACTCCAACTCCAACTACATCTCCACCTGTATTTTCGATATTAACGGAATTTCTATCTCTAGCGGCCGCCACCACTCCTTTATTTACATCATATCCACAACTAGGACAGAACTTTTCAGTTTCTGCTGTGAAACGATACCCGCACTCTGGGCAAAACTTCATGATATATCAAATACAAGGATAAATAAAAAGTTCAGGATTTAAGAAGCAGCGGAAGTAAAGTATATCACGCTATCATCTCTTCTATCAACATTATTGTACTTATTTGCAAATAGTGTATAGTTTTATAATAGAATTTCAAATCCTACCGTATTCCCAAATATCTTTTTATTTATCGCTCTGTTAGAGTACTTTGTGAAATATTGCCACAACTGTGGCTTTAAACTTACCTTAGGTACTGAGAAATTCTGTCCTAATTGTGGACAGAACCTTATCCAGCAGAGATCAGACTATGACAAGAAAGTAAGTATTAATGATACTGGAGGAGATGTCATAGGTACTGAAGTCGGTGGCGCCGGACATATTATTGGTAAAGAAATAGGTTATACCGTACAAGGAAATGTGATAAATCTCCAGATTAGCGGTGGAGTATCAAATGAGGTTTTACAAACTCTACAAAAGATGATAGCAGTACCAACTCAGGTTGATTCAACCGTATCTCTTGGTGGTAGAGAAAATAATGATAAAGAGATAAAAGAAAAACAAGAAGCAGCAGTAGAAGCAAATCAGCAGATTGGCCAGGTTTTAGAACAAGTAGATAAGATATCTAAGAAGGAAGGAACAAAGATTGAAGAAATAAAAGCTGGAGATTTGCAAATCTCAACAAAAGAGCTTTCAGTAAACAAAATTATGCTTAAAGGTAATGAACATTACTACAAAAAGGAATATTCTGAGGCTATAAAGTGGTATGATAAAGCTATAGAGTTAAATCCAAATTATTCTCAGGCATGGAATAACAAAGGTAATGCTCTTAATAGCTTAGGTAAACATAAAGAAGCTATTGGGTATTTTGATAAAGTTTTGAAGATAAATCCGAATTCCGTCAAAACATGGAATAACAAAGGCTTAGCTCTTTCTCATCTAGGAAAATATGAAGAAGCTATTGGATATTATGATAAAGCTATAGAATTAGATCCTCATAACGATAGTGCATTGGTTAACAAAGGTATTGCTCTTGGTATATTAGGGAAATATGAAGAAGCTATTGAACATTTTGATAAAGCTATAGAGTTAGATCCCAATGATGTTTATGCTTTGGGTAACAAAGGCTTCGCTTTTTATCATTTAGGAAAATATGAAGAAGCTATTGGATATTATGATAAAGCTATAGAGTTAAATCCCATTGATGCAAATGCATGGGCTAACAAAGGTTTAGCTCTTGATAATCTAGGAAAACATCAAGATGCTATAAAATGCTATGATAAGTCCATAGAGATTGATCCAAACTTTTCTCTAGCATGGAATTACAAAGGTTTATCCCTATATAAGTTAGGAAAATATCAAGATGCTATAAAATGCTATGATAAAGTTATACAGTTAGATCCACGCAACGCAGTTGCACAACAAAATAGAGATTTAGCTTATAAGCGATTAGGAAATCCTACATTTTGAGAAAGGAATACAAAACACTATACATCTGATGCAAAACCAGTTTATGAATAAAATATACTCTTGAATAAACTGATATAACTTACTATTACTACATTTTAAGAGGGAAGTAGTAGCTAAAGACTATTTGGGAAATGAATCTAACAAAAAAATATTTTGGTTCATAAACATCTTGGAACAAGCCTCTCTAATTTTGATGTATAGATATTGATATTAATTAATCTTATGTAGCGTGATCTTTGCTCTTCTAAAAAATAATGCTGTCTAGACCCCTTTTGTCTTAACTGTCTTAAGATTTCCTATTTTTTATCTACTACCAATAGAATGACATTTTGAGTTCATTTCATTTGTAGTATATTTGATATGATTCAAAACAAAATGGTAATGATCCTATTTAGAACTTGGATACCATTATAAGGTATTTGTATATATATTGCCTAATATTTTCATCTGATTTGGTTGGTTATCTGAAATGATATCTGTCTTTTTTCACCTTTTATTATGTTGGAACCCACTAAAAAGCATGATATCAGTTCGGGTTTGGTGGGATGCAATACACTGGTGTGCATAGTCTAGTTCTACTAATGAAGAGTAGTCCATTTCCAATGAATAATAAAGACCAAACTATCCATATACTCATAGAGCATGGAATGATTTCACCCGGGAGAGGTTGCATCTACCTACAAGTGTGTGTCAGTCTTTACAAAAGCTGTAAAACTGTTTGAAAATTTATCGGCATTGGAAAACAGAGTAGGGTCAGTGGTTTGTGAACCATATTTGACATGATTTTTGGTCCCACTTAGTTGGTAGTTAGAGAGTCAGTGGTCCGGGTTCGGTGGGATGCAATACACATCGGTAGTTCGTAGATTATGGTTATAGGAAATTGGCCGCTTGGAGACTGATTCGATTTACTGAAGCCTCCCTATTTTGGGCCTACGGAGACCGGTCTACTCCTTGTTGTTCTATATACTTTTGGGTAATAGTAAATTCGCCTCCCAGCGCAAAGGTTTTGATGAGACCTTCTTCTTCTAGGTAGTAATAAATCCTTTCCAAGGTTTCTTTATCATAGCCTAGAATGTCCATTATTTTGAATGCGCTAATTGGTTTCTTATTACTTCCTTCAGATAACTCGTACGCTTTTTTAAGAAATAAGGTCCTTTGATTTTGGATGGTTCTTATTTCATTCTTATTTGTCTGAGGTTCATCTGTATATGACAGATAGGGGGTTGTATGCTCATCGGATCCAAGTATCAAACTCTCCAATTTTTTTATTCCCTGATGCGTTATACTAGCAGTGGCCAACGCCTTTGTATCGACCAAACCATAGTTCCTTAAAAGTTGAAAGCCTTCAAGTATGACTTCCTGCTCCCTATCGCTATTGGACTGTAGTTCTTTATACAGAATATCAAACGGAATAAAGGTGTACTTATAGCCTTTTGAAATAGAATAAAGTGCGTCCAGTACCTTGAACCTTATTCTGTTCTTCTCAGTGTCTTGAGAGTTAGCCATTAGGCACACCTGATCTAGCGAAATATATGGCCATGCTTAAACCTTTTCTCCAGACGTTTTGATACCTGCAGAAAGACCCTTTATGCTAATCGCCAGTTCGTCTGCGATCTTTTCGATGCTCACATCTTCTGATTTATATGCGGTAATGCTGGCCATGTCCCAAGAAAAGGACTGAACTTCTGATGACGTAACTTTATGCCAGATAGAAAAAACTGGTTTACGCTGTTCCACCGCTTTGTACCTTATTATGCCAAACTCATGTATAGTCCAATTATTCTTGATATAATCTCTGCTTACAATAATGATTCCATAATTGGAACCGCTTATTCCTCTATCAATATTTTGTACAAGTCCATTGCCTAGCACTCTATCATTCTCATCGTACCAAACACTGAGGCTTCTATCAATAAGGGCTTTGGCTAAAGGTCGGGCTATCTGGTCGTTATCCTCTTTAGCATGGCTAATGAATACATCCCATGTTGAGCCACTAGCTTTCACATGACTCCAGTCGGAATGAACCTTCAAACTAGTGTCAATATTATCTTCCCGTATAAAGCCAAGGTCTTCATGCCATATCTCTGTTTTAATATGTCGCTCTTTCAATGCTTGTCCTGCCAAGGTAGGAATAGAAACTACAACCATTTCGGTCTCTGAATTCTGTCTTTGATTAAAGTCCTTGGGTTGTATCCATTTTAACACAGTTTCATCATTAACGTCTACTATTTTTACACTGCATCTATCAACCAGATTATGATGTATTTCATATTTGGAAATTATATTGTTCCTTTCACCAATGGGAACATCGACCGGCCTACAGTAAATAGGAAAAAGTAGTACAATGTTATTGATCTGGCCGTCATCTAGGGTTGCTGTATCTAGCCAGCTATGAAGCTGAGAAATGCGGATTCCTATTTTGTCCTTTAGACCTAGTTTCTGAATTTGCCCAGCGATACTTTGTGCCATAGTGGTAAAGATGATAAGGTGAGGATTCCCTTCGCTCTCCTCCGAAGTGTTATAGGAGCTGCTTTTTGAAGCAGTTGCAGACAGGATGTTTATCCATCTGTCATCAGGCAACTTAGCTTTTGTTTCTCCTATTTTTATAAATCCAGAGGTAATCTCATTGAGAATTGTTTGTATATTTTGTATACTGGTATTCATGAAGTCAACCTTAAAGAATGATTTATTGATTTCTCCAAGCTGTCTTTTAGCAGTCTGTATACTATCCAATTCGGTCTCAGTCTCTTTCGTCATACGAACTTTGAGGAATACGCACGTCCACTCAGCAGAGGGCTCATTTCTGGGTCTGGCTAGTATTGCACGAATGTCTATGCTCTTATACGTATCTCCGGCTATCGAAAGAATTTCATTCACAGTTAGATCGTCAATATTCTATTATCTCCCTACTCCTATATGATATAGGAAACATGCCACTTTTTTATCTTTTTCTAATAATCTTAACTCCATTCTCACGCATCTGACGTTACTCTTCAATCCCTAATGGCCCAACTAACTTTCTTATTCTTGTATTCATTAATGAAACGTTGAGTAAGTGTGGCGGTGTATAGCCTATCAGGAGTTACTTATCCTAGCTGCCTTTGAGAGCAGCATCTTTCTTGGCTGAACAATGAATTATGTAGATTTTTCTAGCCTTTTCAGACATTATAAATCAGTTCCTACCATACAATATTACTTTACCATATCTGATTTCTGTTTTATGATTGTTGTATGAATTTTAGTATATGCGACCTATGTGTGCCCAGCATGATGGAAATTCAAGGAAATTAATATGAGATCCAATAGGCAGCCTTATATTCGTCAAATGGTTAGCTAGTGTCACGATGGGATCATAAGGATGATATTATTCTAGCTTTCTCTTGCATTAAATCATCTTTGCTAGCATTAAACTCAGCCTTTAATTTAACGCTTAGTTTCGAAAGGTCACTTAAGATCCAATTATTTACCTTCCAATATCTAGGAGTTTCCTCAGTTACTGCTATGTTTAGAAGAAGATGTCTTGCATCAGACTTTATCTTAAATACGTTGGTATAGTAAAAATATCTAAACCCAGATTTTGCCTGGACAGCTGAAGTTTTCATTTCCAAATATGTGATATGATCGGAAGATTGAGAAATCTCAATGTCTGGATAACCAGTTTTTGGGAGTTTCTTAACAATGAATGGTTGTTCGTTCATCTCATGAACTAAAGCATCCTCTATTCTTCTTCCTACCTCATTTATGCTGTCTCCTTGATATCTGGAACGTGTAGAAGCAGATGTTTTCAAAAAATCCTTAAATATACTTTTTAGATTCTCTATTAACACTTTGTCTAGGGAATCCTGAAGGTTAACTGGAATTACATCAAATCCAGTTGATTGTTTTACAACAATGGGAAAAGGAACTCTCCCTAGCTGTTTAGAAAGCCCAAATACAACTTTAAGCAAGCTCTCCCTTTCTTCTACCAATGTTTTTGAAATATTCTCATAATGATAAATTCTTTATGCTAATGGGCTACTCTTTTCTTTATTCAAATAATACTCTATTATTCTTGTCATCTAGCCATACATCCATAACTCCTTTCTTTCTTTTCTCTATATCTTCCATAGCTACCTTGACATATTCGGCATCTATATCCGTACCTAGGTAATTTACCCCAAGACGAATACATGCTAAGGCAGTTGTGCCTATTCCCATAAATGGGTCATAAACAACCATATCTTTTCTCACTCCATGCATTTTTATGCAAAGATATGGTAATTTTTCAGGAAATACTGCAGGATGAGGTCTTTCTTCATTAATTGTAGGATATGGAATAAACCATACATTGCCTCTGTCTCTCTTATCTTCTATCGCAGACTTCCATCTCCCAATGTTCGTCTTATCTTGATAGGGGACACCTATTGCTTTTTTATCTACTCTTACATTCCCTTCTTTTGTAAGATGAAAAATGAACTCCTGAAGATCAGTAAGATATCTTTCACTGATTATTGGCTTGAAATGGCCTACGGAATAGTCATGACGCCTTCCATTACTTTTACCTACATCCTCTTTTTCAATTGAAATAGACTTTATCCAATGAATAGTATTCTGTAGCTTGTATCCTGCATCCTTAAACTTCTTAACTACATCAAAAGGAAGCATTGGGTCTGAGTGCGTGCCACCAATATTAAGAAAAAACGAACCGTTATCTTTTAAAACCAGATAACTAAGTTTGGCTATTTGATAAAGCCAATTCAAATACTCCTCTCTCTCTTTATTGTCCTTATATGAACTATATTCTTTGTTAATATTATAGGGCGGTGATGTTACAATAACATCTGTACGAATGTTTCCTGCATCCAGATTTTTCATAAATTCGACGCAGCTTTCGTTATAGATGTTATTTAGTTCTACCAATATAGGATCAGTTGTAGTAATGAACTAATAAATCTCTTTATCATTTTAGATAGAAATGTCA
>Ga0126307_10002677_pt1 | contig 12058 bp, 9 predicted proteins | sample Plot28_FD_89955 | JGI IMG/M metagenome (GOLD analysis project Ga0126307, IMG submission 89955) | Serpentine soil microbial communities from UC McLaughlin Reserve, CA, USA - Plot28 | ecosystem: Environmental > Terrestrial > Soil > Grasslands | place: USA: UC McLaughlin Reserve, Lake County...
ATCTTCGTACAGCCGATCTCGGTGATCGACCGCGTTGCCAAATCAGACGAAGATCGCGCGTAAGAACGCGCTTAAAGGTTCGTCTCCACGCGCTGCATCGTGCTTCAGTTCGTTGCAGCGTCGATCTGCGCCAATTGCAGCATCTTTCAGCTTGCCGCAGTTCCTCGCCGCTCGTTGACCCGGACTTTTAATCCCAAGGTCGCGAGTTCGAATCTCGCGCGGCCCATCGTGCCCGAGCGGGCACGAGAATCGGGGCGCTGAGCGGTCAGCCCTCCGAGCTCGCGCGAAAGCCGCGCCACACCGAGTACCCGAATTCCTCGCGGGTCGCCGTAAGTTCGAGCGATCTCCCCGGTTTCACGTGTGCGGACGACTCGATCCGCACAACCGACCGAGAGGAGACGACGATGTCGTTCCGGAAGCAGGTCCAGCGAGGCTCGCTCGCACTCGTCGTGCTGGCGGCACTGCTCGCCTCGTCGGCCGCCCAGGCAGTCGGCCCGCGCCCGGTGCTTCAGATGCCGGTTTCGTGCGGCCAGACCTGGGACGCCTCCACGTACGACGGGCACTGGCCCGACGAGGACAGCATCGACCTCGCGCAGCGCGACGGCGACGGCGACAACATCAGCGCGGGCGAACCCGTGCTCGCCTCGGCCGACGGAACCGTCATGGCGGTGTTCACGACGACGCCCGTCGACAGCAACGCCGACGGCGACTTCAATGACGACGACGACTACATCGGTGGCGAGAACCGCGTGTACCTCGACCACGGTGGCTGGGCCACCTTCTACATCCATCTCGAGACGGTGCCGCCGCTCCAAGTCGGCGACGCCGTCGCTCAGGGTGAGCAGATTGGGCGGACCGGCAACGCCGGCATCGAGAACGCGGGTGCCGAGGACATGCATATCCACTACACGCAAGCCATCATCAACGGCATCGACGACGCGGAGCCGATCAAGTTCAACGGCGCGACGATCGCCGCGAACGCCGCGAACGCCGCGAACGCCGCGAACGCCGCGTTGTACAACACCTACGGCAGCGATGCCGCCGAGACCCTCACGAGCCTCAACTGCCCTGGGAAACTCGTTCATGGCTTCACGCAGAACGCAATGCGCTACCAGCTCCTGTACAAGCCCGGCGCGGGCGAGGCGAAGATCGTTCGCCTCTACAGCGACGGCGCGGGCGCGGGCGCGACGACGACGATGTCGGCACCTGGACGAGGGGCTGGACGCATTTCGTACCGTTCACGGCACCAAGCGGCGCGCCGCATTTCTTCCAGTACAAGTCGTCGAGCGGACGCGTCCGCTTCGCCAGCATCGACGGCGGAGGCGCCGGGACGACCGAGCTCGCGGACGGCCACTGGTACGCGGGCTGGACGCATTTCGTGCCGCTGTCTCTGGACCGTGACCCGTACTTCATCGCCTACGACTCGCTCTACGGCTACGCGAACGTGGACCACATCAACGCGGAGGGCAGCGGTTCCGAACCCGTCTACTCGACGACGTGGACCAGCGGTTGGACGCAAATCGTCCCCTTCGACTCCGGCGGCGACCAATTCGTCCTGCTGTACAAGGGCGGCATCGGCGAGGTCGAGATCGACGAGATCAGCGTCGGCGGCGACGACGGCCGCCCGGCGCGACCCGGCGGCCGTCGAACCGCGAGGGGCCGCGCAAAGGCGGCCCCTCGAGTGACGTTGCGCTGCCGCGATTACGGCAGGTCGAGAGTCCAGGCGCCGAAGCCGTGCGTGGCCACGTACATCACCCGGTTCTTCTGGTCGATGTCGAGATTCGGAATGGTCGTCGTCGGCAGGCCGGGGTGCGCGTCGGTCCAGCCCGTCTGCGGGTTCTGCTGCTTGGCGATGCCGAAGTCGGTCCCCGCGTAGAGAACGCCCTTCCGCTCGTCACGCTCGATCGTTCCGACCGGCAGGTCGCCGAGCGCCTTCCCGCCCGAGCCGTCGAGGCTCGTGAACGTCGCGGTTCCCGACGCCGGGTTGAACCGGACCTCGAACACGTGGCCCGGCGTCGTCGGCGTCGCCTGGTTGTAGCCGCTGTAGGAGATGTACGCGTGGTACGGATCCGACGCGTCGATGTAGATGTCCGTCGGATACCGCTGCGGATCAACGCTCGAGCTCGTGTCGATCCGCTTCCAGACGATCGCGGCCGGATCCGCCGCGCCGGCGTTCGTCGTGACGAAGATGCGGCCCGCGCTGGTCGCGGCCCAGACGACGTTGCGGTCCGACGGCGCGGGCTCGTTCATCGAGATGTGCCCGCCGGAGCGGTCGTCGCCCCACGGATACGGCGCGGGACACGCAACTGTCCACGCGGCAGTCGGGGTGTCTGCGGGCGGACACGCCGCCAGAGGCCCGTACGTGAGCCGGCCGAGATGTCCCGCGGCGCCCATCGCCTTCCAGTCGTCGCAGACGTCGATCGGGCGTTCATAGGTGCCGTTCTCGTTGATGTCACCGTCGCCGTTCCAGACGTTGCAGTGCTGCTTCACTTTCGCGTACGGGAAGGCGGGGTTGACGCCGCCGTTCAGCGACCGGAAGACGTGCTCGCGGCCGGTGAACATCAGCTTCGAGACGTTCGGGTGGAACACTGTCGGAGCGGAGAACGCGACCTGCTCGCGGTCGTACCGGAACGGCGCCGCGAGCGCCGTGCGCAGCGTGTCGGCGATCCAGAACCCGGCGACCTGGTTGCGCGGCTCGTCTAGGGCGGCGAGCGAGCCGCTCTGCCACGAGAACATCGAGTAGTTCGGGTCGGCGGCGTCGAAGCCGTTGTACGTGCCGTCGGCGACGAACGTCTCGACGAACGTCTTTGTCCCGGGCTGCCTCATCCACGAGCCGTTGTCCTGTGCGCCGCCCGCGACCTCGCCGGGGCGGTTCGGGTTGAAGGTCATCTGGTAGAAGTGCAGCGTATTCAGTCCCTTGTTGAGGGACTGGAGCCGCTCCGGGATCCTCTTCGTGACCGCCAGGCACAGCGCGAGCCGTGCGGCCCTTGTCGGCGTGCTGTTGTCGAGATGGTGCACCGCCGTGCAGTCGCCCGAATCGTCGACGAAGTTGCCGTTCGACCGGACGACGCCGCCGTCGCTCGTCTCGATGAACTGCTTCCAGTCCCCGGGGTTGGTCACGATCGAGTGCTGGTCAGGATGGATGCCGTGCGGCTGGATGTCGTCGGCGTCGTCGTACGTCATGTCGGTGAACGACGCCCCGGCGTCCGTCGACAGGAGCACGGCGCGACCGTTCGAGGCACCAGTGCCGGCCTCGCCGTACGCGTTCGACCCGAGGAGGTACACGGTGTCCGCGCTGTGCGCCGACCCGTCGACCTTCCTAGGCACGTAGACGTAGTTGTCGTAGTTGCACTGCGGGTCGCAGTACCCCTGGCTCGTCGTGTTGGTCAGATCGGTGAACGCCAGCGTGCCGGTGCGGACGCTGTCGCTCCGGAAGAACCTGGCCGGGATCGTTGCTCCGTTGGCCGGGTTAACGCCGCCGCCGGCGCCGACGTACATGCGAGTGGCGCCGTTCGGCAGCGCGACAACGTCGAACTCGTCGCGTTCGACGCCGGCGCCGGTCGCCGGGGCGGTCGGCACCCAGAGCGGCGCGAAGATCTGCGTCCACGTCCCGGGATCGCCGTTCGAGTTGGAGCGCCAGATCCCCTTGGCGTAGAAGGACGCGTAGACGGTGTTCGGATCGACCGGATCGATCTTCACGCGGCGCGCACCGCGCGGGGAGCACGGCGTCGCGCCGACGAAGACCTCCGGCGGCGTCTTGTCGGTGCAGTTCGTCGCGTTGCCCTGGTTGACGAGCGCGAAGGTCTGTCCGCCGTCGGTCGATCTCCAGAGGCCGAAGTGAGGCGCGCCGGGGATGCCCACACCGCGGTCGACACCGGTGCAGCACGTGCTGCTGATCCCGCGAGACCCATGAGCGCCGGTCGCGACGAAGATCGTCGACGAATCTCCGGGCTTGACTTCGATGGCGCCGATGCCGCGGCCGCTGAAGTGCTGCTGGCCGATCGGCCCGCTCCAGTGATCGCCCGCGTCCTTCGACTTGTACAGGCCGACGCCCGCGATACACCCGCTGCGGCAGGTGTTCGGCTCGCCCGTGCCGGCGTAGAGCACGTTGCTCGTCGCGTCGTTCGGGTCGAGCTCGAGCGCGGCGGTGTTGTTGTGCTCGAATTCGCCAGACAGGAACTCCCACGCCGGTTGCGGCGCGAGCACGTTGTCCGTCCGCCAGATTCCCCCGCCCGCGTTGGCGATCCAGTACCGGCACCTCGCCGGGTTGCAGTTCGGGTCGATCAAGCTGTGCGCCGTCCGCCCCGCTGCGACGTACTCGTTCGGGACGTAGACGTACCGGTCGCGGAACGGGTTGAGCGGATAGACGGCGTTGTCGGGGCCGAGGTTCGTCCACTTGCCGTTGCCGTCGATCTTGGCGGAGTTACCGCGCGTCTTGAGCCCTTTCCAGTCCTGCCGGCTCGCCGTGATCGCGGCCAGTGAGACGTCGTTGAGCGGATACGCGTGCATGTACCAGTCCTGCGCGCCATCCCCGCCCTCTTCGCCGCCCTCGGTCTGTGTCTCGGCCGGGGAGAACCTCTGCGAGCGCGCGAGCTTCTGCCTCAGCACGGGCGAGAGCGCGCGCTGCTCCGGTTCGAGCGTCCGGACGGGCGCCGCGGCGCCCTTCACGGACGAGTCGCCCAAGAGAACTCCGCCGACGACTGCGGCGGCAAGCAACGCGAGCGCGAAGACCCCGACCGTAAGCGGCCGACGGAGCGCGCGCCCGCGGCCATTCGTGTGCTTCAAAGACATCCCTCTCCTCTCGTGAAACAACGACCTCGTCCCGCGCCGCCGCCGCGTGGCGGATTTCAGCTCAGCCGCCCACCTGTTGGCGGAACGAAACGCCGGCCAGCGTGCTGTAACCGGAGACGCGGCAACGCGTGCCCGAAATGTCCAGCCCCTGACCGAAGACCCCTAGTGGCTCTGCAGACGTGCAAAAGCGCGCGGATGGTAGCCGGAGTCGAAACCGGCCGCAACCAGGACCGACCGGCCGGGCTAGTCTGTCCCGGATGAGCCGCACTGCGGTCCCGTTTGCCGTCGTCGTCGTCGCAGCGTTGCTCGCGAACGGGGAGCCGGCGTCGGGACGACGTATGAGCCCGAGGCTGACGGTGACGAACGTGAGCCCGTTCGTCGTCGAAGGCACCGGCTTTCGCACCGGCGAGGCCGTACGCGTCGCCGTTCGCGCTGAAGACGGTCGCGCAATGAAGACGGCAAGAGCGAGTGCGGCGGGCGCGATCGTCGTGCGCTTTGCGACGCTGAAGCTCTCGGATTGCTCGGCGTATCTGGTCACCGCAACCGGCAACGAAGGAAGCAGCGCTCGAGCACGCACGCTTCCGCGCGCGTGCGGAATCGACCCCCGCGGCGCGCCGTAGACACGGCGCCGGCGGCGCCTTCGCACGGGCCATAGAGTCGCCTCTTGCGCGTCTTCACGTACGCGGAGCGGCCGGATCTCGCAGCCCGGACGGGCGAGGTCGGGGCGAGCTTCGCCGAGTTCATCGGCCACGGCGAGGTCGCCGTGCGGCACTGGGACAAGCTGCGGACGGAGCTGCCGGAGCTGCAGCTCGTCCTCTGGGACGCGGAGCGCGACGCAGTCGTCGGGCACGCGCGGACGATGCCCGCACGCGAGGCCGATGGGCTGCCCGGCGGCATCGACGACGTGCTCGAGACGTGGTTCGGCGAGGGCGAGCGTCCGGAACCGGATGTGCTCTCGGCCATGGTCGCGGTCGTCGACGCGCGCCGCCGGGGCGAGGGCCTTTCCCGCCTGCTGATCGAAGAGATGCGTCAACTCGCCGGCCGCGCCGGCTTCTCGTCGCTGATCGCGCCCGTCCGACCGACCGGGAAGGACCGCTACCCGCTGATCCCGCTCGAGAGGTATGCGTGGTGGACGCGCGAGGACGGCTTGCCGTTCGACCCGTGGATCCGCGTCCACGCCCGTCTCGGCGGGGAGCTGCTCGAGGTTTGCCCCGCGTCGATGCGAATCGAGGGCACGCGGGAGGAATGGGAGGCGTGGGTCGGCATGAGCTTCCCGGACGACGGCGACTACGTGGTGCCGGACGCGCTGGAGCCGGTGCGGTTCGCAGCAGGCCGCGGCGTCTACGTCGAGCCGAACGTGTGGATGCGTCACCGCGTGCAGCCGGCCGCGTAGGTGCCGATCGCTGCGCGGCACTAGCCGGTGCGGAGCACCGCAGCGATACTGCACCGATGAAGCCGGACGGCGACGACCAGCGATCGGGTCTCGCGGACGCAGCAGGTCGCGCCGCGTTGTTTCCAGCGCGGAGGGCCGCGCGCGTCTGGCGCGACCAGCTCGAGGCGGCGGTCGACGAGGTGCTGTCGGCGCCCGAGATCGCGCGCGTCATCGATCGTGCCCTCGCCGGGACGCTGCCCGAGGAGATCGCGCGCTCGGTCGCGCGCCATCGCGTGCTCGAGCGACTGGTCGCCGAGCTCGCTGCGAGCGGCGAGCTCGAGCGCCTGCTCAGCGCGGCGCTGAAGAGCCCGCGAACGCTCGAGCTCACGGACCGCGTGCTGGCGAGCGACGAGACGCAGCTCGCGCTGCGCGAGGTTGCGTCCAGTGCAGAGATCCGCGACGCGATGACGCGGCAGACCGTGGGGCTGGCGGAGGAGCTCGTCGGCGGCATCCGTGCGTCTGCGGTCCGGCTCGACGGTCGACTCGAGCATGCCGTCAGCCGGCGCGACCGTGTCGAGCGGCCCATCTACGCCGGCATCGTGACGCGTGCGCTCGCGCTCGCGACGGACGCGATCGTCACGACCGTCGGCTTCATGGCGGTGGTCGGCGTCGTCGCGCTCGTTGCGTCGCTCGTCGGCGGCATCGGCTCGAATTGGGTCGTGGGCGCGCTGCTCTCATCGGGATGGGTGCTCGTCGCAGGCACGTACTTCGTCTTCTTCTGGAGCACCGTGGGGCACACGCCGGGCATGCGCGTCCTCCGCCTTCGCCTGCAGGACATGGAGGGCGGCATCCCGTCGGTCGGCCGCTCGATCGTGCGCCTCGTCGGGCTCGTGCTCTCGATCGCGTTCCTGTTCCTGGGCTTCGTGCCGGTTCTCTTCACCGCCCACCGGCGCGGTCTCGCGGACTTTCTGGGAGGGACCACCGTCGTCTACGACCACTCGCTCGCGTCCTCCCGCGCTCCAGCGACGGAACATTCGTGAGGACGCGCCTGAAAGTAGAGCCGGGGACGGGCGACGGACCGCCGGTGACGAGTCGGTGGATCGTCGTCGACGGCCTCCGCGTGCACGCTTGGGCTGCGGGCGAAGGCGAGCCCGTGGTGCTCGTCCATGGGCTCGGCGTTTCCGGCCGCTACATGCTTCCGCTCGCGCGGTCGCTCGCCCCCTCGTCCTCGATATTCGCGCTCGACCTGCCCGGGTACGGACGCAGCCAGAAGCCGCGCGTTCCGCTCGGCATCGGCGGTCTCGCGACGGCGCTGGCGGGCTCCCTGGACGCGCTCGAGCTCGAGCGCCCGGCGTTCGTCGCGAACTCGATGGGCTGCCAGGTCGTCACCGAGCTCGCGGTTCGCGTCCCGGAGCGCGTCGGGCCGCTGGCGCTGATCGGGCCGACGGTGGATCCCTCGCAGCGCTCGGCGCGCCGCCAGCTCCTCCGCGGGCTGCGCGACTCGGCGCGCGAGCCGCTGTCGCTGCTCGCGTCCACGGCGCAGGACGGCGCCGTCATGGGCGCACGCGCGCTGCTGGCGACGATACGGTCGGCGCTTGCGGATAGGATCGAGGATCGGTTGCCCATGATCGAGCAGCGCACAGCCGTCGTGTGCGGCGAGCACGACCCGTTTGTCAGCGGAGACTGGGCCGAGCGGGTCGTGACCCTGCTCTCCGACGCCCGGCTCGTCGTCGTCCCCGGCGAGCCGCACGCGGTGCATTACACGCAACCCGACCTCGTCGCCGCGCTGGTGCGCGAGCTTCTTCTCGAGGGAGGCGAGCTCGCGCGTCCGCTTGCCGAATGGCCCGGCCCTGGCCGGGAGGACCGGGCGAGCGCCGCGATGACGTGGACCGCCGACGCGGATCCGGCGGCATCGTGAGCGTCTCGCTCTACAACGGCGGGCTCGTCGGCGCGATCGACGACCAGCGCCGTCCACGCATCACCGACGACGGCAACTGGTCGCTTCAGGGGACAAGCGAAGGGCCGGGGTACCGTGCGCTCGCGGTCTACGTCGGCGGCGTCAGCGACGCCGGGCTCGTGTTCGGCTACCGGCCGTCGGCCCAGCGCGAGCCGTTCGAGCAGGCGGTGCAGCGCAAGGGAGTCTTCACGCGCGAGGGCCTGCTCGCATGGCGGGGACCGCAGCTGCGGCCCGGTGACGTCTGCGAGATGATCCTGACCGGCGGCTCGCGATACGTCGGCTGGGGCGACACCGCCGGCCAAGACTGGATGGAATGGGGCTCAAGGGACCCGCGCGACGCCTCCAGGACCGTGGTCGCGACGACGGGTCCGCTCAAGGTCGGCGGCAGCGCACCGCCTCCGCCGCCTCCGCCGCCTCCCGGCGACCGGCGGCTGCAGCTCGACAAGCGGCTCCCCGCGATCCGCGACGAGGCGCTCAAGGAAATGCGGCTCGCGCAGGCTTCATGGGACGCCTGGTACCGCTCGAACCCCGACGAGCGCCGGAAGGCACTCGCGTATCTCGCCGCGCTCGCGGACGGAAAGTCGCCTGCGCCTCCGAAGCTCGCGACGCACCGGGGCCGGGCAGTCGTGGCGCTGCTGCGGGCTGCTGCCGGCAGCGTCGGACGTCTTCCGTAACGCAGTTCGGCCGTTCGGCCGAAAGCTTCGGTCAGGCGGCGCGCTTGCCGAGGAGTGCACCGACGATCGCCCCGGCCACCAGGAGCTGGACGTTCGCTGGGAACGCGCCCGAACGGTGCCAGCCGCGCCTGCCGTGAAAGACCTTTCTCCCACGTAGACGAAGCGGCGGGAACACGTGCTCCAGGTCGGGCGCCGCGGCGGCAGCTGCACCGAGCGTGGTGGGGTCCAACGGCCCGCGGCGCGCCGCGAGCAAGCCTAGACAAACGATCCCGCTCGCAATCTCGAAGCGCCTGCTCGCGATATCCTGATGCGGGACGCGGTCGCCCAGGAGATGGGCTGGCACGCCGAGCAGGAGGGCGCGTCCGCGCGAGCCGGCGACCGCGCCGACGGCGGCGCCCGTCGCGACGTGGAGCGAGACGATCACATCGCCAGCGTGACAGCCCGGGGCGGCCGCGGCAACGATCGCTCTCGGCAGATCCGACGCTTCGGCGTCGGCGACTCCTTACGGAATTCGTAATTCGGCTGCGGCGCGGCTTCGCACGCGTCCACGCGGGAATCCTTCTCGTGTTCGACCGGTCGGACAGATCTGTCTTTCGACACCAAGGAGGAACGATGACGCAACGACCGTGGTTCGCCATGGTCCTCATGGCCCTCGTGACAGCGCTGTTGGCCGCGCACGGTGCCGCCGCCGCCGCCGGCGGCCGGCAGAGCGCAGACCGCCTCGTGTTCGTGCAGACGAACGAGCCCGCCGCCAACCGCATCCTCGTCTACACCGTCGGCGGCACTGGCCAATTGACCCCCGCCGGCACCTACGCCACCGGCGGGAACGGCGCGCACGCCCTGCCGGGAACCGAGTCGGACACGCTCGCGTCGCAGGGCTCGCTCGTTTACGAGGCGGAGAACGAGCTCCTGTTGGCGGTCAACGCCGGCAGCGATTCCGTCTCGACGTTCAGCGTGCACGGCGACCGGCTCGAGCTCGAGGACGTCGTCGCCTCGGGCGGCGAGTTCCCGGCGAGCATCGCCATCCACGATCGGATCGTCTACGTCCTCAACGCGGGTGGGACAGGCATCGTCCAGGGCTTCCGGATCGCGGGGCATCAGCTCAAGCCAATTCCGGACTCGGCACGTTCACTCGGGCTCGCGAACACGGATCCGCCCAATTTCCTGATGTCGCCCGGCCAGGTCGGCTTCACGCCCGACGGGCGCCAGCTCATCGTCACGACCAAGGCGAGCGGCAGCATGATCGACGTCTTCGACGTCGGGCCAAACGGGCGGCTGTCGGCCGCTCCGACGCAGAACGTGTCGGCGACGCCGGTCCCGTTCGCGTTCACCTTCACGCCGACCGGACGTCTGGCGATGGCCGAGGCGGGCGCAAGCGCGCTGACGACGTACGTCGTCAATCCGGACGGCACCGTGTCCGATCCGAAGTCGCAACCGGACGGCCAGATGGCACTCTGCTGGATCCTCCGGGTCGGCGAGTACTACTACGTCTCGAACACGGCCAGCAACACGATCAGCGCCTACACGATCGCGGCCGATGGACAGCCCGCGCTGGTCGGCGCCACCGGGGTCGTCGCCGCGACGGCGCCGGGGCCGATCGACCTCACGTCGCCGTCGGGGACGGCATTCCTGTACGGCCAGACCGGCAGCGGAACGATCGGCGAGTACCAGGTCAACGCAAACGGCACGCTCACGCCGCTCGGAACCGTCACCGGCCTCCCGCCCGGAATGGAAGGGATCGCCTCGACGTAGCGGAGCGGCTCTGGCAGCGAGGGGCCGCCGCAGCGCGGCCCCTCGCCCGCTGTTCCGTGCTGTTCGTCCGGAATTTGCCTGAGAGCGCTTCCCGGTCCGCTACAAGTCACGGCCTGAGCAAGCTCGCCCTCGTTGCGGTGGCCGCAGCCACGCTCCTCGCGGCAGGGAGCGGGGCTCCGGGGCGTGCCGCGGTGACGATCGATCCTGCCGTCCTCGCTGACACGGCGCATGGGTCGACCGGGCGCTTCGTCGTCGTGCTCGAACGGCAGGCCGATACGCGTGCGCTCGATCCGACCGACGGCGAAGCGATCGTTCGGGAGCTTCGGAACACCGCAAGCTCGACCCAAACGCGGGTCCAGGAGACGCTGAACCGGCTCGGAGTCCCCCACCGCGCGTACTGGGTCGTGAACGCGCTCGCAGTGTCGGGTACGCGACCCGTCGTCGACGCTCTGGCGCGCGTCGCCGGAGTCGCAAGGATCGAGAGCGACCGTGCCTTCCCAGGGGCGCTCGGCACTCGTGGGCGCGCGCAGCACGCTCGCGCGACGGCCGTTGAATGGAACATCGACCGCATCGGGGCACCGGCACTCTGGAACATGGGCATCACCGGCCAGGGGATCGTCTACGCGAACGCCGACAGCGGCGTGATGTGGCAGCACGCGGCACTCCGACCGCACTACCGGGGGACGAATGGCACGTCGGCCACGCACGACTACAACTGGTGGGACGCGATCCACGCCGACATCGACGGAAATGGGACGAACCCGTGCGGCTTCAGCACGCAGGCGCCGTGCGACGACGACACCGGCAACTCCCATGGATCGCACACGATGGGAACTGTGATCGGCGACGACGGGGCCGGCAACCAGATCGGCGTCGCACCGGGAGCGAAGTGGATCTCGTGCCGCAACATGGACAGCGGGATCGGCCGCCCGAGCACCTACATCGAGTGTCTGCAGTTCTTCCTCGCGCCGACGGATCTGCAAGGACGCAATCCGGATCCCGCACGCCGGCCGGACGTCGTCGGCAACTCCTACGCGTGCCCGCCTGTCGAGCAGTGCTCGCAGGATTCGCTGCGCGTCGCCGTCGACAACATGCGGGCCGCGGGAATCTTCATGGCCGTGTCCGCAGGCAACGAGGGACCGGGGTGCTCGTCCGTGATGTGGCCGCCGGCGCACTACGACTCGTCCGTGAGCGTTGGCGCAACCAACATCAGCGACGCGATCGCCTCGTTCAGCAGTCGCGGTCCGGTCACTGCCGATGGAAGCGGCCGGCTCAAACCTGACCTCGTCGCACCGGGGGTCGGCATCCGTTCGAGCACGCGAACCGGCTACGCCGTCCTCAACGGCACGTCGATGGCGTCGCCGCACGTCGGCGGTGCCGTCGCGCTGCTCTGGTCAGCGCTGCCGAACCTCCGCCGTAACGTCGACGAGACCGAGCGCCTGCTGGAGCAGACGGCCGTCCCGCAGACGAGCGCGCAGTCGTGCGGCGGCGAAGCGGCGAACGCGGTACCGA
>Ga0126307_10002679_pt1 | contig 12056 bp, 12 predicted proteins | sample Plot28_FD_89955 | JGI IMG/M metagenome (GOLD analysis project Ga0126307, IMG submission 89955) | Serpentine soil microbial communities from UC McLaughlin Reserve, CA, USA - Plot28 | ecosystem: Environmental > Terrestrial > Soil > Grasslands | place: USA: UC McLaughlin Reserve, Lake County...
CGACACGCTCCCGCACTTCCAGGCGACCATGCACTTCATCGGCCCGCCTCGCGTCAGGAACGGCGTCGACCGGGCCCATGTCGACACGTACTGCGTGGCCCACCACGTCTCGAAGCCCGACGACGCCGGTCAGCAGACCGACATGGTGCTCGGCCTGCGCTACGTCGACCGCTTCGAGCGCCGTGACGGGCGCTGGCTGATCGCGGCCCGGGTGTGCGCCTTCGACTGGTCGTACACCGTGGAGTTCGATCCTGCGCGAGGATTCGGATTCGAGCCGGGCTGGACGCTGGGCGCCCGCGACGAGACCGACATCACGTATTCGTTCCACTTCTGACCAACGCTGAGGAGCAGCTCATGACCATCACCCAGGCTGGAGCCCCCGAGGCGCTGCACCTCGGCGCCGCCGACCTGCCCTTCGTCGACATCGGCGACGGCAACAAGCTCAAGGTGATCCACGTCGACGAGAAGGAAGGCCTCTGGATCGTCGAGAACATCTTCCAGGCGGGATATGCGGTGCAGAAGCACCGGCACACCGGTCCGGTCTGGGGTTACACGACCTCCGGGGCCTGGAAGTACGCCGAGTACGACTACGTGAACCGGGCAGGATCGTTCCTGTACGAACCGGCCGGATCCATCCACACGCTCACGTGCATCGAGGACGACACCCAGGTGTGGTTCCACATGTACGGCGTCAACCTAAACCTGGCCGAGGACGGCAGCATCGAGTCGGTGGCCGACGGCGCCGGCGCCCTCGCCGCCTACTACGCCTTGTGTGAGGCCCAGGGCTTCGATCGCCCGAACGTCATCGTCGCGTAACGCTCCCGACGCGCCCGGCCTCGATGGCGCGAGGATGATGGACGGATCGGGTGGAGCACGCAACGACGACGAGCGCGAGGAGGCGACATGGCCGCTGACGACTCGGACAACACAGCGCTCGGCGAGCTCCTGGGCATCACCGAGGCTGCGCTCGACACCGCCGATCCCGTGTCGCTCGCGCGCGGCTACCTCGGCGCCATGCGCCGGGCCGCGTTCCGGCCTTGGCGTACGGTGCCCGCGGTCGCCAAGTACGGCGCCGGTCTCGGCCTGACCGGCGCACACCTCGTCACCCGTGCCCTGGGCCACCCGTTGCCCGAGGTCGTGCATCCCGAACCCGGCGACAACCGGTTCCGCGATCCCACCTGGGCCGACAACATCTGGTTCCACGGCGGGCTCGCGAGCTACCTGCTCACCACGCGCCTCATCCACGACCTCGTAGCGGCTGCGCAGCTCGAAGGCAGCGAGGGATCGAAGGCCGACTTCGCGGCGAGCATCCTCGCCGACGCGCTGTCCCCGACCAACTTCGCGCTCGGCAACCCGCGTGCGGTGAAGCGAGCCTTCGAGACCGGCGGTACGAGCATCGTGCGCGGGCTGCGCAACTTTGTGCACGACGTCGTGAAGAACGAGGGCTGGCCGAGCCAGGTCGACAGCTCGTCGTTCGTGCTCGGGGAGAACACCGCGGCCACGCCCGGGCACGTCGTATTCCGCAACGACCTCATCGAGGTGCTGCAGTACGAGCCGAAGACCGACGAGGTGTTCGAGCGACCGCTGGTGATCATCCCCCCCTGGATCAACCGGTACTACATCGCCGATCTCGCCCCGGGGAAGAGCCTGGTGGAGTGGGCCGTCGAACGCGGCCACACCACATTCGCCGTCAGCTTCCGCAACCCCGACTCCTCGATGCGCGACCTCACGTTCGACGACTACCTGCGCTTGGGGCCCCTCACCGCAATCGACGTGGCGCGCGAGATCACCGGCAGCGAGACGGTCAACACCTTGTCGATCTGCCTCGGCGGCACCATGACCGTCATGTGCCTCGCGTACCTCAACGCGTGCGGCGACGACCTCGTGCACTCGGCGACGTTCCTCAACTGCGGGGTCGACTACGAGGACGCCGGCGTCGCGGCGCGCGTCTTCACCGACCCGGCGACGCTCGAGTCGCTGAGCCGGCGCATGGAGCGCCATGGCTATCTGCCCGGCAAGGACATCGCCCGCACCTTCGACTTGTTGCGGGCCAACGACCTGCTCTTCCGTTACGTCGTCGACGGCTGGCTGCTGGGGGAGAAGCCGCCGTCCTTCGACCTCCTCGCGTGGAACGCCGACAGCACCAACCTGCCGGGCAAGGCGCACAGCGAGTTCCTGCGCAAGGCCTACATGGAGAACGCACTGGCGCGCGACGAGTACGTCGCGCTGGGCGAACGGCTGATGGTCTCGGAGATCGGCACCGACTCCTACGTCGTGGCCGGCATCGAGGACCACATCGTGCCGTGGCCGGTGTCGTACCGCACGACGCAGATGTTCAAGGGACCGATGCGCTTCGTGATGACGTCGGGCGGCCACATCGCGGGCATCGTGTGCCCGCCGAGCCCGAAGGTGCGCCTCTGGACCAACGACGACCTCCCGCGCGACGCAGCCGCGTGGCAGGCGGGCGCCACCGAGCATCGCGACACGTGGTGGAACGACTGGAGCCGTTGGCTGGCTGAGCGCGCCGGTGGGCTGCTCGAGCGGCCGACGGTTGGGAGTGTGCAGCACCCGCCGACCGGGCCAGCCCCCGGCGAGTACGTGCGGAGCTGACGGCTGCTCCTGCGCTCCGCTTGCCAGCTCCCGCCGCTACGCGGGGGACGGCGAGTTGGCCTGCACGTAGCTGCGGTACACCGACAGCAGGGCCTGCTTCTGGTCGTCGGAGAGGCGGTCGTCGGACCGGATCGCCGACTCGGTGTCGGGGAGATCCGAGTCGTCAGCGTCGTTCTCGACACCGGCGTGCGCGAGCAGCGTGTCGGCCGAGACGTTGAGCGCCCGGGCGATCGACTGCAGGACTCGCACCGAGGGCTCGTGGAGCCCCCGCTCGAGCTGGCTCAGGTACGGGTTGGAGACCTGGGCCAGGTCGGCCATCTGGCGCAACGAGAGGTTGGCCAGTTGGCGCTGGGCCCGGATGAACGAGCCGAGCGCGTGGAGCTGGTCGTCGCGTTCGGCGTGTTCACTCATTGCAGCAGCGTAGAAGAACGGCGTCCCCCAGCCCGGAGGGGGGATCCGGGCTGGGGGACGCGCGTGAGGTGTCGCACTGTGACCCGAAGGTCGGTCAGGCGGTCTTCGCGGGGCTCAGGGCGTCGACGACCTTGAGGGCGAAGTCCTTCTGCGTGACGAGCAGCTCCTCGACGAAGCCGAAGCCGGACTCGACGACGGCCTTGGGGTCCGGGAGCTGGTCGACGAAGGGGACCGAGTCGAGCTCGGGCACGGTGAACGCCTTGCCGGCGATGTCCATCCACATGGTGATGCCGTTGAAGGCGACTTCCTGGCCCTGCTTGACACCGGCGATGACGGCGTCGGTGAACACGGCGGTGGGGTCGGCGGTCTTGGTGGCCATTTGGTACTCCTGAGGTTGGGGGGCCGTAGCGTCGGTGCGCGACGGGAAGGTGCAGCTCCAGAAGTATAGACAGCGGCTGCTTGATCTGTCAAGCGCACCGGGCAGACGGGTACCCTGGAGCCGTGGTGGCTCCCCCCGACGCCCAGCTCCGGGTCCTGTCCGTGCACGCCCATCCCGACGACGAAGCGTCGAAGGGTGCGGCGACGATGGCCCGCTACGGCGCCGAAGGGGTGCGCACGGGCCTCGTGACCTGCACCGGCGGCGAGGCCGGCGACATCCTCAACCCGGCCGCCGACACCGACGAGGTCCGCGCCGATCTGGCCGCGGTGCGGATGCGAGAGCTCGACGAGGCGGTCCGCATCATCGGGTACGACGCGCTGTACCTCCTCGGCTACCGCGACTCGGGCATGCCGGGCACCGAAGCCAACGCCCACCCCGACAACTTCGCCAACGCCGACCTCGACGACGCCACGGGCCGCCTGGTGGAGATCGTGCGACGGGAACGGCCTCAGGTGATCGTGGGCTACGCACGGGATCGCGTGTACGCGCACCCCGACCACGTGCGGGTGCACGAGGTCAGCGTGCTCGCGTTCGAACGGGCGGGCGACCCCGGCTGGTATCCCGAGCTCGGGGAGCCCTGGCAGCCGCTGAAGCTCTACTACAGCAACGGCTTCACCCGTCAGCGCATCCGTGCGCTCCACGACTGGTTCGTCGCCCAGGGCGACGAGAGCCCGCTGGCCAAGTGGGTCGAGCACATGGACGAGCGCGACGCCGCGGCGCGTGCGGAACGGCCGCTCGAGTCCGAAGCGGTCGACGACGGTCACGACGACGCGCTCGAGCAGGTCACCACGACGCGGATCGACGTGCGCGACCAGATCGACGTGGGGCGCGCCGCACTCCTGGCGCACCGCACGCAGATCCCGCCCGACAGCTTCTTCTTCCGTGTGCCGCTCGAAGTCGAACAGGAGCTGCACCCGTGGGAGGAGTACGTGCTCGCCCGTTCGCTGGTGGAGCCCGGCGTGGCCGAGGGCGAGTACGAAACCGATCTCTTCGCCGGACTTCGGGTGGCAGCGAGCCCCTGAGCCACGGCGGAGTCGTCAGGGCGACGGCCGCAGCCAGCGCCAGGTGACCGACACGCGCGGTCCGGCGACGCGCACCTTGGGCACGCCGTGCTCCCAGTCGTGCTGGCAGGCACCGCCCATCACCAGGACGTCGCCCGATCCCGGCGCGAGGTCGTAGGTGGGTCCCCCGGTGCGACCGCGCGGCCGGAGTCGGAACGGTCGCGTCGCGCCGAGGGTCAACAGGCACACGAGGGTGTCGTCGGTGTCGCGCAGCTCCCGGTCGCCGTGGGGCGCGACGCTGTCGCGACCGTCGCGGTAGTAGTTGCACGCGGCCGCGCCGAGCGTGACGCCGTAGCGCGCCGCGAGGCCGTCGCGCACCTGGGCGAGCACCGGGTGTGGGACGGCCTCGGGGCGTGGTGCTCGGTAGGACAAGCGCGGGTCGTCCACCATGCGGTCGTACATGCGGCGCCGACCGCACTGCCAGGGCACCGCGTCGATGACCGCGTCGAGCACGGTGTCGGCACCCAGGAGGTGACTGCGGCACACGTCGACCCAGCTGGTGTCTTCGAGCGCGAGCCGTTCCCAACGCGCGTCTTGGTCGACGCGAACCTCACCCGAGGCGAACAGCGAGCGTTGGCCCGGTAGCACCACCGCAAAGCAGTCTACCGCAGCAGACGAACAAGCGTTCGGGCGAGCGACCGCCGGCGGGAAACCGAGCGAACCGTCCGACCGCAGCCGGGGTGGCACCGAAGCGTCCCGGTAGCTTTGCCCGGTGACCGCTGCTGCCGCCGTCCCGGGAGCCTCGCGCAATGCGGGGGGAGGTGCGTTGGCAGCGCTCAAGCACCGTGATTTCGCTCTGTTCTTCTCCGCGGCGTTGTGCTCGAACACCGGCACGTGGATGCAGACCATCACCGTTCCCTACGTGCTCGACCAGCTCACCCACTCGACGGTGTGGGTGGGGCTGGGCGCGTTCGCGACGTTCTTCCCGGCCACCGTCGTGGGCCCACTGGCCGGCGCGCTCGCCGACCGTCACGACCGCCGGACGATCTTGTTGATCTCCCAGGTGATCCTCATGGTGTCGGCGCTCACGTTGTGGGGCATCTGGGTCACCGGTGTGGCCACACCCGCGTTGATCGTCGCCGTGGTCGTGGTCGGCGCGGTCGGCGCCGGGATCACCATCGCCGCGTGGCAGGCGTTCGTGCCCCAACTGGTGCCGCCCGAAGCGATGGTCAGCGCGGTGCGGCTCAACGCGATGCAGTTCACCGGCGCGCGCGCGTTCGGGCCGGCGCTGGCCGGTCTCGTGCTGGCCGAGTTCGGGCCCGGCACCGCGTTCCTCGCCAACGCCGCGTCGTTCCTCCTGGTGATCGGGGCGTTGCTCCTGATCGCGGCGCGCCCGATCGCCACGCACGCCGCACCCGGGCGCGTGCTCGCCCAGTTCCGTGACGCGCTGCGCTACATCCGTCGGCGCTCCGTGCTCATCGTCTCGGTGCTCGGTGCACTGTTCTCGTCGTTGCTCGGCGTGTCGATGATCCAGCTGGCGGAGCCCTTCGCCCGTCAGGTGCTGCACGAAGGCGCGGGGAAGTACGGGCTGCTCGTCGCGGCGTACGGCGTCGGGGCGATCACCGGCTCGGTGATCACGGTGGCGCGTGGCGACGTGCTCCGCCGCTCGTCGCTCACCGTCGTCGGCTTCGCGATCTTCGTCGTGGCCGAGCTGACTTTCGGGCTCGCGCCGGTCTACGCCCTCGCGCTCGTCGGCATGTACGGCATCGGCCTCGCACAGAGCTTCGCAATGGTCGCGTGTCAGACCGCGGTGCAGGTGAACGTCGACGAGCACTACCGCGGCCGCGTGCTGTCGGTCTACGTGATGAGCTTCTTCGCGGGCACGCCCATCGGCGCGCTCATCGGCGGAATCATGGCGTCGGTGATCGGACTGCGCGCGACGATCGTGGCCTCGGCGGCGCTGTTGGCGATCGCGGTGATCGTGACGATGCTGCGGTACCCGTGGTTCCGGGTGCTCGATGAGACCCGCCTGGGCTTCGACGGCCACATCGAGGACGATGGCCATCTCGTCATCGATCAGACCGTGACGGAGTGAGCGACCGCGAACGACGGCGGACTGTCGGCCCTAGCCCTGGGCGGCCGCGACCATCGCGCGGTACACGCCGATGACCTTGCCCGAGTAGTTCGGGTCGGTGGCCCAGTTGCCGTGGCCCATGTCGCTCCACGTGGGTGCCCAGCCCTTGGCGAAGTAGGCGTCGAAGGCAGCGTCCGAGCGCCAGATGTACGAGGACACCGGGTGGTGCAAGCCGGCGGCCCGCGAGCCGGCGTCGGCATAGTTCAACAGCAGCTGGATCTGTCCGCGGATGCCGTCGCGCGGGGTGGCGAACACGATGCCTTGGGGGCAGCCGTCGCACCAGCCGATTCCCGAGTAGTTGTTGTCGGCCGCGGCGGAGAACCCGCCGGTCTCGACGACGGCCTGCGCGAAGGCGAAGTCGCCGCGCACGCCCTCGTCGGCTCCCTCTTCGAGGTAGATCTGCGCGAGCTCGGCCACGGACGTGTTGCTCAACCGCGGTCGGTAGTCGCGCGTGTCGAACCACGCGACCATCTGGTCGGCGGTGAGCGTGTTCGGGCCCACCACCGGGTCGCCCGCCGCGTGCAACGCCCCGATCGCGCGCGCCCGTTCGAGCGCGGCGTTCGCCTGGGCGACGCGCTGGGCGACTGCGGCCTGTTGTGCCTGCAGCTTCGGGATGAGCGCTTCGAGCTCGGCCTGTTGCTCCTGCAGCGCGGCTTCTTCCTTGCGCAACGACGTCTGGATGTCTGCGAGGGTCTTGCGCGTCTCCTCGAGCTGGCGCGCCTGCTCGTGGTCGCTGCGCGACGCAGCTTCGCCCAACTGCTTGCGGCGAGCGCCCTCGAGGTAGGTCCCGGAGAACAGGTCGGCGCCGCTCGTGGCGTCGCCCCCCATGGAGTAGAGCGCAACCGCGCGCTGGCGGAGGTGGTCGAGGAGCGTGTCGCGCTGCTGGGCCAGCTCAACCCGTTGCGCGTCGAGCGCGACGACCTTCTGCTGGTGGTCGGCGACGTCAGCCTGCACCTGGTCGCGGTGCTGGGTGGTCGCTTCGAGCTCGGCTTCGGCGGCATGCGCGGCTTGTTGCGCCGACTCCACCTCGGCGCGCGCCCGCACGACCGCGGGATCGGAGTCGATCAGGCTCTCTTGCGCGTGAGCGGACGGGTTCGCCGCCGGCACCACCGTCAGTCCGACGGCGAGTGCCAGGACAAGCAGCGCGCACGTGCCGACCCGTTTCCGCGCGCCTCTTCGGCGCGCGTCTCTATGGCGGGCACGTCGTGCCTCGCAGCCCTCGCCCGGCGTCATCGGGGGCGAGTCTACGGCCCCGGCTGAGGCGATTCCACACCGGCCCCATTGGCCCCTCCACGCACGTCAGCACCAAGACGTCGTCACTCAGCGCGGGGAGGCGTCCCCGGTCTCTGGAGGCTCCCCAGGGTGTGCCGAGGGCGCTGGGGGAGCAGAGTCGGCGATCATGGCCGCCTTCGCCGCCCGTTGCGCCTTCCCGACGAGCCGACCGAGCTGACGGGGTCCGTCGTCACGTGCTTGGCCGACCGCGCCACCCACCTTACGGGCCAGTGGTACGTGAGCCTTCGTGGGAACGGGGGCGGGCTCGGCGGTCGACGGGCGCGAGCGCGCCCGTTTCATCCGCTTCACCGGCGCATGCCATTCCGTGCGCAGGGCGAGCCACACCATGGCCGCGGCTGCGACCTCGAGGAGCGCGATGGGGAGCACGTGGTCGAGGCCGAGCGCGAGAGGACTCAGCGCCAAGATGGCGGCGGCGAGGAGATCGAGCACACGATGGAGTCGGCGACCGATCCACGGCCACGCGGCTAGAGCGCCGTCGCTGCACAGCGCGAGCAGCAGCAGGAGGCTCCCGAGGGTGACGAGCACCGCGGTGTGCTCCCCGGTGCGCGCGCCCTGCACGAGGAGCAGCATCCCCAGCAGCAGTTCGACGAGTTGATGCATCCAGAACGGGACCCGGCCGCCGCCGTCGCCTGCAGCGTGGTCGCCTGCCATCGGCCCAGCCTACGGGCCGCGCTCCCGGGCGCCGGTAGCCTCCGCGCCGTGAGTGGCACCGAGAGTCCGGTGTGGGCACGCCATCTGCCGCCCGGCGTCGACCCGGCGACCGTCGACCTCCTCGCTCGAGGCAGCCTGCCCGCGGCATGGGCCGCGACCTGGGCGGCCAGCCCCGATGCACCGGCGGTGCACGACGACCACGGCTGGCTCACCAACGCCGACCTCGATGCGCGGTCGCGACAGATCGCGGGGCGCTTCGCCGGCGCCGGCCTCGGGGCCGCTGACCGGATCGTGATGAGTGCGGCGACGTCGGTGGAACTGGCGATCGCGCACGTTGCCGCACTACGGCTCGGGCTCGTCGTCGTCCCCGTGAACGGCGCGTACACCGTGCGGGAGGTCGGCCACATCGTCGACGACTGCGCGCCGGCCGCGTGCGTGGTCGATGCCGATCGCACCGAGGTGTTCCGGAGCGTCGCCTCCGACGCCTGCATCCTCACCGCTCCCGCGGTGGACCTGCCCGACGCCGACGCGCCGGCGCTCGACCGCGCCGAGCCGTCCGACCTCGCGATGCTCTGTTACACCTCGGGCACGACCGGCGCGCCGAAGGGCGCGATGCTCACCCACGGCAATGCGCTCGCGAGCTCTGAGGCTGTCCGGCTCGCGTGGCGCTGGACCGAGCACGACCGGCTCGTGGTCGCGCTACCGCTGTTCCACGTGCACGGCCTCGGTGTGGGCCTCCACGGCACGTTGCTCGCCGGTGCGTCGGCCGTCCTGCTCCCGCGGTTCGATCCCGACGCGGTGTTCGACGCCGCCCGCGACCACGACGCTTCGCTCTTCTTCGGGGTACCGACGATGTACGCGCGGCTCGGCGCGAGCGCACGCGTGGCCGAGCTGGCCCGGCTGCGGTTGTGCGTGTCGGGTTCTGCGCCGCTGCCGGCGTCGTTGCACGAGCAACTCCTCGCGGGGGCCGGTGTTGTCGTGCTCGAGCGCTACGGGATGACGGAGACGCTGATGAACGTCTCGAACCCCTACGACGGGGAGCGCCGCGCCGGCACCGTCGGCTTCCCCCTCCCGGGGGTGGAGGTGCGACTCGAGGAGCCGTCGGGGGAGATCCTGCTGCGGGGGCCCAACGTGTTCCCGGGGTACTGGGGGCGGGAGGACGCGACCGGCGATGCGTTCACGCCGGACGGGTGGTTCCGCAGCGGCGACGTGGGCGCCCACGACGACGACGGATATCTCCGCATCGTCGGGCGGGCGAAGGAACTGATCATCTCCGGGGGTTACAACGTGTACCCGCGCGAGGTGGAGGACGTGCTGCTCGGACATCCGGCGGTCGCCGAGGTGGCGGTGGTGGGGGAGCACTCCGACGAATGGGGCGAAGTGGTCGTCGCGGTCGTCGTCCCGGCGTCGGACGAGCAGGATCCCGAGGCGCTCCTCGCGTTCGCGGCCGAGCTGCTCGCGCCGTACAAGCGGCCGCGGCGGGTCCGCTACGTCGATCGGCTCCCGCGCAATGCGCTGGGCAAGGTCGTGCGCGCGCACCTCTGAGGCGCGCGGAGGAGAACTCTCATGTGGAGGACTCTCATGTGATTCTCAGGCCGACCCGTCAAGATGCAGGGGATGGACGTCCCCCCGTCCTGATCCGCCCGGGCCCGATCCCGCCGTTCCCAGAGCCGCGGCGGGGTCGGGCCCCGGCGCCCCGCTCGACCGCTCCGGTTTCCGCCCGTGGAACGGCGTCCCTAGGGAGCGCGTTCCTGGCGGGCGATCCACGCCACGAACTCGTCGACGGTCCCCGAGCTCACCTCGGCGATGAACGTCTCGGCCCACGCGTCGATCTGCGCGTCGTCGAATCCGTCGGCGTGCAAGCGTTCCCGGGCGTCGTTGCCCAACGTGCGGGCACCTTCGATCTGCGCGAGCTCAGGTTCCTCCTCCGGTACGCCGACCTCTCGCGGCTTCAGGGGTTCCGGTTCGGGTTCGGGCATCACACGCTCCTCGAGTGGCGGACTCACGGATGGTCGCGTCAGGAAGTGCCGGCCCGGTGGTCGTCGAGACGGTCGGCGGGCCACTGGCCCGAGTCGACCGCATCGTGGGTCCAGTCGGGCTGCTTGGTGCGCTGGGCATCGTCGAGCACGACGCGGCCATCGACCAGATCGACGATCGACGCGATCTCCACGGGCTCGACCGCGACCGCTGCACCGGAAACGTGCGCAGCCACGAGCTCGGGGAACTGCTGCAACACACTGCCCACGACGACCTGTTGCTGAGCCGCGAGGTTGCAGCGCGCGCCCTCGGCGACGAAATCGAGGCGATGTGTGATCTCGTCGACGTCGCGCTCGCCGGCGCGCGACGCGGTGAGCTGCGCGAGGAGCGCGGCGAGCGCGAGGCCGTCGTCCTTGCAGTGGCGACACTGCCCGCACGACTCGACGGCCAGAAAGCGCGAGATCCCCGCAGCCACCGCAACCAGGTCGGTGGCGTCGTCGAACACGATGAAACCGGCGGCGCCGAGCCCGCTGCCCGCGGCGCGCATCGCCTCGTAGCTCACCGGCGTGTCGAACGCGTTCGCGGGCAGCAGGGGATTGGCCACGCCCGACATCACCGCGAGCAGCTCGTGTCCATCACGCGCGCCACCACCGAGTTGTTCGAGCACCTCGCGCAGCGGCGTCCCGAGCTCCACCTCGGCCACGCCGGCGCGTTCGGTGTCGCCGCTCACCGTGCAGACGACAGTGCCCGGAGAGTCGGGCGTGCCGAGCTCGCGGAACCAGTCGGCGCCATTGCGCACGATCGCCGGTACGTTGGCGAACGTTTCGGTGTTGCTGGCCAGCGTCGGTGGAGCGACGGTCGCGTCGCCCGGACCCGCCATCTCGACGTGCGCGGCCGATCCGGTGCCCGACGCGGTGTCGTCGCGGTGCTCGAACACCTCGTCGACACCCTCGCGATACGGCGGAGCAATGCGCGGGAACGGAGGTCGACCGTCGATCACCTCGAGGAGCGCAGTCTCCTCGCCGAAGAGGTATTCACCCGGTCCGGTCACCAACGTCACCGGAACCCGTTCGGTCCATCCCGCGCGCCCGATCTCGTCGATCGCGGCCTGGAGTCGTTCCTGTTCACGTGTGAACGACGCCTTCGTGGCGACGATCACCGAGTCGGCACCCACCGCGTGCGCCGCGATCAGCGCCCCTTCGATCACCCGGTAGGGATCGGCGCGGAGAATGGCACGGTCCTTGAACGATCCCGGTTCACCCTCGGCGGCGTTGACCACGACGGTCGACGGGAGTACGTCCGTACGATTGGCGGCGACCGTGCGCCACTTGCGCGCCGCCGGAAAGCCGGCACCGCCCCGGCCGCGCAGGCCGGAGCCGTCGAGCAGGTCGATGATCGCACCCGGGTCGACGGCGCGGGCCGCGTCGAGCGCCTCGCCCGGCCGATCGGCATCGGCCAGTGCGGTCACGGGTACGTCCGGGAGCACCCTCGCCGAGAAGTCCCGCGACATCTGTCCGTCCTACCCGATTGAGGCCGTTCC
>Ga0126307_10002680_pt1 | contig 12055 bp, 13 predicted proteins | sample Plot28_FD_89955 | JGI IMG/M metagenome (GOLD analysis project Ga0126307, IMG submission 89955) | Serpentine soil microbial communities from UC McLaughlin Reserve, CA, USA - Plot28 | ecosystem: Environmental > Terrestrial > Soil > Grasslands | place: USA: UC McLaughlin Reserve, Lake County...
ACGCTCGGCTTGATGCAGGAGGGCCGTCGACGTCGAGCCGAGGACGACGCGCGAGAACGCGCCCAGCCCCCGTGAGCCGCAGACGATCACATCGGCGTCGATGTCGTCCGCGGCCCCTCGAATGGCGTGCCACGGTCTCCGGGCGGGGCGGGTGTCCGCGGTCGCCTCCAGACCCGCCTCTGCTGCGAGCGCTCTACCGCGCTCGGCCGTGGCCCTCGCGTCCTCGCGCGCCTCGCGCGCAAGGGCCTCGATCCCGCCGGCCAGAACCTCGGTGGGCACGGCGACGAGCGCAGCTGCGGCAGCCTCGTCGAGCGCCGTCCGGTCGTCGTACGCGCTGAGCACGGTCGCCTGCGCGCCGGGCATCAGCGCCGCGGCGGCTCGCATCGCCGAGCCGGCGGCATCCGAGCCGTCAAAGGCGACGAGGAGCTTCAGCTCGGCCATGGCGCGGCCATGATATGGGCGCCGGCGACGGCAGGCAGGCCGCGGCTGGCCCCCACCGTTCAGGCCAAGGTCTTGAGCGCGCTGCCGGCGCAGCGGAGTCGTGACGACGTAAGAGCAAGCGCGTCGCCGGCGCTAAGCCCGGCGTGACCGATCTCGCCTTCCTCACGCTGACCGGAGCCCACCGTGGCTGACCTGCAGGGGGCCGAGATCGCGCTATGGGTCGAGGCTCGGGACCGTGAGGCGGCTTTCGACGCCGCGACGACCCCGTGTGTGGGCCACCCAGCCGCGACGGGGATCGGTCCCGGCTGGCCGGCGCCGGCCCTGGGCGCCGGCGGAGCGGCCGGCGCTCGGCGCCGCGCCGCGGACGCACGAGCGGCGTACCTGGCGATGGCGCGGGCCCGCGCGCGCGCCGCCGCCGACCACGTGCGCGCGGTGCACGAGCGCAGCCATGGCCGCGACGGCTTCGCACAGCTGGACTGCACGCCGGACCTGGCCGACGACGCCGCCGCCATGGTCGCGTTCGCCGAGGAGGCCCGAGGCGCGGTCGGCGCGCCGAACCTGCTCGTGGGCGTGCCGGCGACCGATGCCGGGCTCGCGGCGCTGCAGGAGCTGACCTATCGTGGCGTCGGCGTGGCGGTGAACGCGATCTTCTCCCCGCAGCGCCACGCCAGGGCGATCGAGGCGTACACACGAGGGCTCGAGCGCCGCCTGATCGAGGGGAAAGCCCTCGCCGGCATCCACTCGGTGGCGTGGTTTCCCGTCGCCGCGCTGGACCAGCAGCTCAATCTCGCGCTGGACGCCGCCTCCCCGCTGCGCGACGCGGTCGCCGTGGCCGTCGCGCAAGTCGCCTACCTCAGCGCCGTGCGAGCGTTCGCGTCGCCGAGATGGGGGCGTCTGAGGGGCCGGGGCGCCGGCGAGCAGCGAGTCGGCTTCTGCGACCTGTCGGCGCAGCTCCCGCCCCCATCGGTCGCGTACGCGCGACGGCTGCTGCTTCCCGGCAGCGTCCTGGCGCTGGCGCCGGCGGCACTGCCCGCGCTCGCCGACGAGCCCGACGTCGAACCGGTCGAGGCTGACGAGACCGAGGCGAGGTGGGTCTTGCGCGAGGCTGTGGCGGCCGGAGCGCTCCCCGGGCGGGCGGGCGCCGAAGCGCAGCGCGCCGACCTGGCGCGCGCTCTCTGCGCCTACGGGAAGCGCCTGGTCGAGCTCGCGTCGACCACCCGGCGGCCGGGTCTCGATCCCTGCGGCGCGTGACGCTCGCTGCGCCGGCCGGCGGTCACGCGGCGTCGCGCCTCGGCATCTGGATCACCGTCGCGCCATTTGCGCCGCTCGCGTCGAGCAGCGCGCGCACGCTTTCGAGGTGCGCACGACCACCCGCGCGCGCGCACGCCGCTCGCAGACGCTCGGCCGGGCCGTGGAGCAGCTTCTTCAGGACCTGGGCGCTCAGCGCGTCGAGCCGCATGAGCTCCTCGGCGTCCAGTTCGGCGGCGAGCCGCGCCAGCTCGGCGCGGCGCAGACGCTCGGCCTGGCGCCAGACGAGCGCGACCGTGGCCGCCGCCTCGACTTCCTGTCGCCAAGCCGTGAAGCGCTCGACCTCGGTCCGCACGAGCGCGCCGGCCGCCTCCGACTCGGCGCGGCGGGCGGCGACGTTCTGGCGGAGCAGCTCCTGCACCGCGTCGATGTCGTAGAGCGTGACGCCGGCCACCGAGGCGGCGGCGGCGTCGACGTCGCGAGGGACGGCGAGGTCGACCACCAGCAGCGGCCGCGGCCGTGCGCCGACGGCGCGGCGAACGGCTGCACCGGACACGATCGCCTGCGGGGCGCCCGTCGCGCACACCACCGCGTCCGCGGTCGCCAGCTCGTCGTCGAGGCGATCGAGCGGCGCGGTCTCCGCTGCGTGGCGGTCCGCGATCGCGCGTGCCGCGCCGGCGCTCCGGTTGACGATGACCAGCCGGCGCGGCCGCTGCGCCGCCACCGCTCCCGCCACCGCTCGCGCCAGCCGCCCGGCGCCGACGACCGCCACGCGTGGCGCATCGTGTCCAGCGCGCGCGTCGCCGACCAGCTGCGCAACCAGGGACGCGACTGAGGTCGCGCCTACGCCGATCCTCGTGCGGCGGCGCACCCGGCGCGCGGCGGCGAGCGCATGCTCGAAGGCACCGGAGAGCAGGGGGCCGAGCGCTCCCTCGTCGCGCGCGCGGCGGGCCGCGGCGCGGACCTGGCCGGCGATCTCCGCCTCGCCGAGCACCGCCGACTCCAGGCCCACGGCCACGCGGAAGAGATGCTCGACCGCCTCGTTGTCGCATAGCATGTAGCCCGCGCCCTCGAGCGTCGCGGCGCCGACGAGCGTGTGCCGCAACAGCACGCCCCGCAGCGCCTGCTCGCCGGCGGCGACCGTTCCGGCGACGGCGTAGATCTCGGTGCGGTTGCAGGTCGAGAGCGCCACGGCCTCGTGCACGTGCGGGAGGGCCAGGAGGTCGCGCATCACTGCGCGCGACGCGGCGTCGCCGAGCGCCGCCTGCTCGCGCGCGGCGAGCCGCGCCGTGTGGTGGGAGAGGCCGAGGACGAGGATCGCGCCCGGATCGTTCATCGGCTCTCCTCGCGCTCGCGTTCCTCGGTGAGGCGACGCAGCTCCTGGCGCACGCGCGTCACGTTGCGAGCCATCACCGAGACGTAGACGACGAGCAGAACCATGAAGGTGATGTAGGCGGCCGCGACGTAGGCGCCCGCGTCGCCGAGGGGAAGCGCGGGCATCTCAGCCGGCCGCCGCCCGCGGCATGACCGCGGGCGAGCTCGATGGGATGGGACGCTCGCGCCGGCGGAGCCGCTTGAGCTCGATCGCCGCCGACTTGCGGGCCAGCTCGAGCCGCCACAGGACGACGTAGAGCAGCACCATGGCCGCCAGGCACGCCAAGAAGGTCACGCGCATCGCGCCCGGCATCTGACCTCCGGTGGCGCTCAGGACGCGTGGATGCGTGACCGTCTCCGCCAGGCGGACGGCCACGAAGTTGACCGGCACGAACGCGCCCGCCATGACCGCGAACGCCGCTGCCGTGCGCGCCTGGCGCTCCGGTTCCTCGATCGCGAAGCGCAGCGGCTGGTAGCAGCAGTACAGCAGGAAGACGATCAGGAACGAGACGAGCATCGGCTCGCTCCAGACCCACCAGTGCCCCCAGGACGCCCGCGCCCAGATCGAGCCCGTGGCGAGCACGCCGATCGCGAGGATCAGCGACAGGTGGATGGCGACGTACGAGCGCAGGTCCCAGATGCGGTTGCCGGTGCGCAGGAAGCAGAGCCCCATGACGCCGCCGGCGATGAAGCCGCCGAGCGCGACGATGCCCAGCGGCACGTGCAGGTAGAAGATCTTCTGCACGAAGCCCTGGTCGGCGTCGATCGGCGCATAGAAGAAGACGAGTGCGAACGCCGCGCCCAGCGACGCCGCCGCGGAGGCGCCGACGGCGGGCAGTCGCTTGTCGGCCATCACGCTCCCCGTCGCTCCTAGAGGGACTTCAGGTACTGGACGAGGTCGTGCTTCTCGTCCTGGGTGAGACCCAGGCCGAGGCACCGGTCGTAGTGGGTCACCACGGCGCCCAGGTCGGCGAACCGGCCGTCGTGGTAGTAGCCGCCCTTCGAGCGAGCCCACAGGCCGCCCAGGGGTGTCGTCCGGTACTTGCCCTCGGGCGAGCGGTCCGCCTGGAAGGAGTCGGTGCAGGTCTCCTCCGGCTCGTGGAGGTTGTAGCCGGGCTCCGTGAACAGCGGCTTGACGTGGCAGTTGGCGCAGGTCGCCTTGCCCTCGAAGAGATCGCGGCCGTCGCGGGCGTCCTGCCTGTCGAAGCTGCCGCGCGGGGGCTTGGGCGCCTTGAGCCCGAGCTGGTAGAAGTGCAGCGGGCCTAGCTTGGAGGTGATGCGGTCGCGCTTCGCGCGCGTGTGGCCCATCCGGTGCCTGGCGGCGACCGGGAACTTCTCCGCGTCGTCGAGGCGCGGATCGTAGAACGTGCCCTGCCCGTGCATCTCGAGGTTCGCCACGAAGGCGTTCCAATAGGTGACCGAGCCCCAGCCGGTGTACGTGTGGCGCTCGACGCCCTTCAGCCCGTAGGCCGCGGGGAGCAGCGTGGCCGCGGTCTTGCCGTCAGGGCGGAAGCCCTTGCCGTCCAGGAACAGCTCGGCATCGAACTTGCCGGGCCCCCAGGCGGCGAGCACCTTCTTGACGGTGTCCACGTCGGTGCCGAGGAGGTCGGCGATCGGCTGGAGGTTGGGCGCCAGCGAGACGATGGCGCCGACGTTCAGGTCGCGGTTGGGCCAGCCGTCGAGGCGACGCCCGATGCCCGGCGCGAAGGAGTCGTCGACGGTCGAGTGGCAGAACGCGCACGTGATGCCCATCGAGGTGAGCCGCGTGCCCTTGTCGTTGAAGTGACCCTTGACGCCGATGACGGCACGGAGCTTGAGCAGCGCCAGCGTGGTCGCCGGGTCGTCGAGGTCGACCTTGCCCTTCGCGATCGCTCGCTTCACCGCGCGCGGCAGCCGCTTCGAATCGACCTTCAAACCCACCGAAAGCGCCGTCTTCGGGCTCACACCGGGGCCGACGCCGCCGTTGGCCGCGCCGCTGATCGCGCGGTGAAGCTGGAGCGCGTCGCCCCAGAACGCCTCGTCTCCGAATGTCGCGTTGCGGAAGAACCGCTTGCCCTTGCGGAAGATGGCCTTGGCCTTCTTCGTCGCGTTCTTGCGGGCCTCGCTGCGCTTCGACGCGGCCTGCGCAGAGGGGTTCGGCGTCGGAGAGGAGCTCGACAGCGCGGCCACGTTGAAGAGGGCCCCGCCGAGCAGCACGAGCGCGGCCGCCGAGGCGACGGTGCGCGCTCCACGCGCGGTGAGCAGCTGTCGAACGGCTCTGAGCCGCATGCTGTCCTCCCCTCGAAAGGAACAAGCGTCGTGACTTAGACCGGAAGTGATGCAATTATCCACAACGAAGTCAAGAAATGCGTCGGATGGGGAACAGATGGCCGGGAAGCAGTCGCGCAAGCTGATCGCCCTGGGCGCCGCGGTGCTCCTGGCCGGCGCCCTCGCGTGGTCGAGCTTCACCGCGTCCAGCGAGGCCGTGAGCCCCAGCGGCCTGCTGCAAGCCGCGCAGGGCGGCCGTGCCTATGAGCTGACGGGCACGGTCCTGCCGGGCTACCGGCGCCTCGGTGAGGTGCTGCACTTCCGCGTCCGCGACCGGGCGGGGTCCGCCACGGTGCCGGTGCGCTACCGGGGAGCGGTCCCCGACCCGTTCCGGGCGGGCCGCGAGGTCATCGTGACCGTACGGCGCGCGGGCGCCGCGTGGGTCGGCGACCGCGACTCGCTGATCACGAAGTGCCCGTCGAAGTTCAGCACGGAGTCCGATCGCCGGTAGATGCTGCTGCTCGGCCGCGCCTGCCTGCTGCTCGCGCTGGGCCTCGCGATCCTCGGCGCGGCCGCGTCGGTGTACGGCGCTCGCAGCGGCCGGCCGGAATGGCAGGCCGCCGGCCGTCGCTGCGTCTATGCGCTGTTCGCCGTGCTGACTGTCGCGATGGGGGTCATCGAGCTGGCGTTCGCCCGCTCGGACTTCTCGTTCCGGCTCGTCGCCTCGCACTCGAGCACCACGACGCCGGCCTTCTACAAGCTGACCGCGATGTGGTCGTCGCAGGAGGGCTCGCTGCTGCTGTGGGTCTGGCTGCTCGCCGGCTGGTCGAGCCTGGCGGTACGCGCCGCGGGCCGGCGGGCGCGCGCGCTGGCCCCGTGGGCCGGAGCGGTCCTGCTGGCGTTGGCTGCGTTCTTCCTAGGGCTGATCAACGTGCTCGCCGACCCCATCCAGCTGCTCGAGCCGGCCGCCGTCGAGGGCAACGGGCTGCAGCCGCTGCTCCGGCACCCGGCGATGGTGATCCATCCGCCGATGCTGTACTCCGGCTACACGCTGGCGACCGTCCCGCTGGCGTTCGCGATCGGCGCGCTGGTCACGCGCAGAGTCGACGGCGCCTGGATCCGGGTGACGCGGCGGTTCGTCCTCGCGTCCTGGCTCTGCCTGACCCTCGGGATCCTGCTAGGCGCGCGCTGGTCCTGGTCGGAGCTCGGCTGGGGCGGCTACTGGGCCTGGGATCCGGTCGAGAACGCCGCCCTGCTGCCGTGGCTCACGGGGACGGCGGCGCTGCACTCGCTGGTCGTCCAGGAGAAGCGGGGCACGCTGAAGGCCTGGAACGTCACGCTCGCCCTCGGCACGGGCGTGCTGGCCGTGGTCGGCACCTTCCTGGTCCGGTCCGGGATCCTGGAGTCGATCCACGCCTTCGGGGCCTCGACGCTCGGACTGCCATTCCTGATCTTCATCGTGGCCCTGGTGCTGGGCTCGACCGCGCTGGTCCTCGCCCGCCGTGACGTCCTGCGCAGCAGCGCCCGGCTGGAATCGCTGGTGTCGCGCGAGACGGTGTTCGTCCTCAACAACCTCGTGCTGGTCGGGCTCAGCCTCGTGGTGCTCTGGGGGACGTTCTTCCCGCTGATCTCCGAGGCGCTGACCGGGCGGCGCGCGTCGGTCGGGCCGCCGTGGTTCACGCGTTACACGGTGCCGCTGGCGATCGCCGCGGTCCTGCTCTCGGGCATCGGGCCGCTCCTGGCCTGGCGGCGAGCGACGCCCCGCGCTCTCGGACGCACGTTCCGCATGCCGCTCGCCGCTGCAGTCGTGGTGGCGGTGGTGCTGCTCGCTGCTCCGGTCCCCGACGCGCCGCGCGCGCTCGCGCTCTTCGCGGTCGCGGCGTTCGCGCTGAGCGCCGTCGCGCAGGAGTACTGGCGGGGCACGCGCGCCCGGCGGGCGGCCACGGGCCTGCCCTGGCCGGCTGCGCTCGGCGGTCTCGTCGCACGCAACCGCCGCCGCTACGGCGGCTATCTCGTCCACGCCGGCATCGCCCTGCTGCTGGTCGGCGTCGCCGCCTCGTCGGCGTTCCAGCGCGTCCGCGACGCGCGGCTGGCCCCGGGGGCGAGCGCCTCGGTCGGCGGCTACGACGTCCGCTATGTACGGCCGACGGCGAAGGTCGAGCCGGAGAAGCTCTCCCTGGGCGCGCTCTTGGAGGTGCGCCGTGAGGGGCGGCTGATCGCCACCCTGAGGCCGAGTCGCGGCTACTACCCGGTGGCCGACGAGCGACGGCTGGGCACGCTCGGGCGCTGGTTCGAGGGCGAGTCGACGAGCGAGGTCGGGCTGCTGAGCGATGCCCGGCGCGACGTCTGGGCGGCGGTCGAGCCCGATCTTCAGCCGTTTCGCTCCATGATCGACGGCATCGACCTGCGCTTCCCCCTGGCCGGCGGCCGGATGGAACCGCTGTTCCTGCGCGCCCTCGCCGAGCGCTATGAGCTCGACGCGCCACCGGCCGCGTTCCGGCTGATCGTCTCGCCGCTCGTCGCGTGGGTGTGGGTCGGCGGGCTCGTCGCCTTCGGCGGCGGCGTGCTGGCGATCTGGCCCGCGCGTCGTCGGCAGCGTGTGCCGGCCCGCGCGAGAGCCGCCGCTGCGCCCGCGGCCGCGCAAGGGAGCGCCTAGGCAGTGGAGGCGGCGCTGTTCATCGCGCTCTTCACCGCGGTCGTGGCCTGGACCACCGCGCCGGTCTGGCGCCGGCGCTCGACTGGCGCGATCGCCGCCGACCTGTCGGCGCTCGAGGCGGAGCGCGACGCCCGGCTGGCCGCCGTCCGCGACGCGGAGCTCGACCTGCGGACCGGCAAGCTCTCCGAGCCCGACCACCGCGCGCTCGCCGCGCAGCTGCGTGCGGAAGCCGTCGAGGCGATGGACCGGCTCGAGTGGGCGCGCGAGGAGCGCGCATGAAGCCCGGACCGTTGCCGGTGATCGTCGTCGGCGGCGTGGTCGCCGTGCTCGCGCTGCTCGGCTACGGCGTCGTGTCCCGCGACGCCGGCTCCTCGATCGACGCGGCCATCGCCGACGGCCGGCGGCCGCCCGCGCCGGCGCTGGAGCTGCCACGGCTAAACCGTCTCGGTCAGGGGCGACTGTCGGACTGGCGCGGCCGCGTCGTCGTGCTCAACTTCTGGGCCTCGTGGTGCGGGCCCTGCCGCGACGAGTCGCCGCTGCTCGAACGCTGGCACCGGCGCATGCGACCGGCCGGGGGAACGGTGCTCGGCATCGACGCGCTCGACGTCACCTCGGACGCGCTTGCGTTCATCCGCGAGCTCGGCCTCACCTACCCGATGCTGCGCGACGGAGAGGGCACGAGCAAGAAGCGCTTCGGCCTCCTCGGCTATCCCGAGACGCTGGTGCTCGACCGCGCGGGCAACATCGCGGCCGTCAGGCGCGGGCCGATCGACAAAGGGTTCATGCGCCGAGAGGTCCAGCCGCTCCTCGAGGAGCCGGCATGAGGCTGCGCCCGCTCCTCGTGCTGGTCGTGCTGCTGGCCGCCGTCCCGTCGGCGGCGCTCGCCGCCGGCTGCCCCCGGGTCACCGTGGCCGACCTCGAGGACGAGGTGATGTGCCCGGTCTGCGGCACGTCGCTCGGGCTGGCGCGCGAGGCACCGCAGGCGCAGCGCGAGCGCGCGTTCATCGAGCGCCTGGCGGCGTCCTGCCGCTCCAAGGAGGAGATCAAGGCGCAGCTGGTGGCGCAGTTCGGCGCCTCGGTGCTTGCCCTGCCCGACGATCGAGGCTTCGGCGCGTCGGCCTACGTCGTGCCGGTGGCCGGTGCCCTTGCCGGAGCCGGTCTCGCCATCCTGGTGCTCCTCGGCTGGAGGCGCAGGGCACGGACTCGCTCCGCGGCCGGCGGACGCCCCGGCCACCTCGAGTCGTCCGACGCTCTGCGGCTCGAAGCCGAGCTGGACCGGATCCGCTGACCCGACGTCCGGCGCTGCCGCAGCGTCCGGGTGAAGCCGCGGTCGCCGCTAGCCTGGGCTCCAGGAGGAGACGTATTCCCGAACGTGCGACAGCGATACAGGCCATCGGCCACCCCGTCAGGCTCCGTGTGCTGCAGCGCCTGGAGGAACGTGGCCCCGCGTCTGCCGTGGAGCTGGCCGAGGCGGCGGGGGTGCACGAGAACACCGTGCGCGCGCACGTCGCCGTCCTTGAGGAGGCCGGCCTCGTGGCGGCCGAGCCGCGTCCCGCGGCGGGTCCCGGCCGTCCTGGCGTCCAGTACCGGGTCACGGCGGAAGGCGAGCGGATGGATGAGGACTTCCTCGGCATGGCCGAGCTGCTCGCCGCCGCGATCGGCCGCATCGGCGCTCGGCCCGAGCAGCTCCACCTCATCGGGCAGGAATGGGGTCGCTACCTGCTCGGCCGACCCGGGCGCCACGATGTCGCACAGCGGATCCCGGACGTGCTGCGCCGCCTCGGCTTCGCGGCGCGAGTGGACGGCGACGTCGTCCGCCTCACCGGCTGCCCGTGCCCGGTCGTCGCCGCCGATCGGCCCGAGCTCATCTGCCAGCTCGCCACCGGAGTGATCGAGGGCGTGCTCGGCGCCTCCGGCGCCGATCGCCACGTCGGTCCCGCACGGCACGACCCTGCGCGGCGCGACTGCCGCGTCACCCTCGTCGATGTCACCGGCCCGCGCGTAGGGCCCGTCGGGCCCCAGCTCCGGGCGCGGCGCGCGGCGATGTGACCAGGGCGAGCGGCGAGCGTCAGTCGACGTCCTGCTCGGCCGCGTCACCGCTCCAGGGCAGGGCGAGCTTGGTCAGGATGCCGTCGCCGGCCCCGTCGTAGCTCGAGTCGTGTGCGCCGCCGCTGGTGGGGTAGTCGCTCGACTCAGTCGAACCGGCCAGGTACGCCCAGCGGCCCTTGGCGTCCACCGCGATCCCCAGGCCGGCATCGAATGCCGTCCCGCCCAGGAACGTCGAGTAGACGAGCGCCGACCCGCTCCAGTCGGACTTGGTCGCGAACGCGTCGCCGCCGCCGTTGTAGCTCTGGTCGTACGCGTCGCCCGTGGTCGGGTAGTCGCTCGAGGCGGTCGATCCGATCACGTGGGCGGCCTTGCCCTTGGCGTCCACCGCGATCCCGAGGCCGGCATCGTTCGCCGTCCCACCGAGGAACGTCGAGTAGGCGAGGGCCGATCCGTTCCGGTCGAACTTGGTCACGAACGCGTCGCCGCCGCCGTTGTAGCTGCGGTCGTACGCCGCGTCGGTCGTCGGGAAGTCGCTCGACGCGGTCGATCCGGTCACATGTGCCGCCTTGCCCTTGGCGTCCACCGCTATCCCGCTGCCCGAGTCGCTACCCGTTCCGCCCAGGAAAGTCGAGTAGGCCAGCGTCGAGCCGGACGCGTCCAGCTTGGTCACGAAGGCGTCGTTCACGCCGCCGGTGTGGCTCGGGTCGGGAGCGTCGGCGCTGGTCGGGAAGTCGGCCGAGGCGGTGAACCCGGTGACATAGGCGTTGCGCTCCTCATCGATCGCGATGCCGTTGCCGGTGTCGCTGGTCGTGCCGCCGAGGAACGTGGAGTACGCGAGCGACGAGCCGGACGGGTCGAACTTGGTCACGTACACGTCGTTGCGGCCGTTGTGGCTCGTGTCGTAGGCGCCCGGCGTGGTGGGGAAGGCGCCCGAGCCGGCGAACCCGGTGACGTAGGCGCTCCCCTCGTCATCGACCGCGATGCGTTGGCCCCCTCGAAGCTGAAGCCGCCCGCGCCGAGGTAGCTCGAGTACTCCATCGCGGAACCCGACGGGGTCAGCTTCGTCACGAACGCCTCGCTGCCGCCGTTGTGCGTCGGGTCGAACGCGCCCGCCGTGGTCGGGTAGTTGGTCGAGCCCGTGAACCCGGCGATGTAGGCGGCGCCCTGGCCGTCCACCGCGATCCCGTTGCCGGAGTCGAACGCCGTCCCGCCCACGAAGGTCAAGTACGCGATCGCCGAGCCGGCGCTGTCGAACTTCGTCACGAACGCATCGACGTTCTGGTTGTAGCTGCGGTCGAGCACGCCCGGCGTGGTCGGAAAGCTCGCGGAGGCGGTCTGCCCGGTCACGTACGCATTCCCCGCGCCGTCGACCGCGACCCCACGGCCGGAGTCGCTGCCGGTCCCGCCCACCAAGGTCGAGTAGGCGAGTCCCCCGGCGATCACGAGCGGCCGGTTGCGGTCGTAGCCGGAGTCGAGCGCGAAGCCGTGGCCCCGGTCGCCCTCGAGCACGTGGCGGCTGTCGACCGGCACCGCCGGCCGTCGACCTGTTGGTAGCTCACCGGCCGCGCGTCGTTCGCCGCGCCGAGCGCGGTGTGCACGACCAGGTCTCCGTCCGGGGCGATCGACAGTCCGTCCGCTCCGGCGTACGCGAGCCGGATGTCGCGCGGATCGGCACCGGGGTGGAGGTGGAGCTCGTAGTCCAGCTCCCCGCCGTGGCCGCGGATGACCATGTCGATCTTCGGCCACAGTCGCGATAGGCGAGCTCCTCGTACGTGGGCAGGCCGGACCGCCAGTCATCGCTAGCGCCGGTGAAGCGGCTGACCGTGCCCCCGGCCTGCCCGCGCGCCTCGGGCGCGGCATCGGGGTTGGCGCCCACGAAGCGAAGGTCGAGCGCGAGCCCGCCGGCGGTCGGCCCGTCGTCAGCCCGCGGCGGGAACACGAGCACCGCCTCGGCGTCGGCGAAGAAGAACGAGTAGCCGGCTCCCTGGGCCAGGTACCGCACACGCTCGTCGGTCTGCCCGGCGTTCGCGGCGAAGCTGA
>Ga0126307_10002681_pt1 | contig 12050 bp, 11 predicted proteins | sample Plot28_FD_89955 | JGI IMG/M metagenome (GOLD analysis project Ga0126307, IMG submission 89955) | Serpentine soil microbial communities from UC McLaughlin Reserve, CA, USA - Plot28 | ecosystem: Environmental > Terrestrial > Soil > Grasslands | place: USA: UC McLaughlin Reserve, Lake County...
ACGGACCGGGCAAAGTCACTTCAGCCACACAAGTCACTGGCCGCGGCCATATACTGGCCTGAAATGTGATATCGCATGTGATATCACGTTGTGCAACAACATAACCCCACTAAGTTTGTGATGAGTGTGGCTGATGTGGTCTAGCCCTGACGCTGGTAACGCGTGCCGCGCGCTTCCCGCACCCACAGCTCTCCATCGCCTGCGGTCGGCCCCTGCGCGGCGAGTTCCCGCTTGAGCACCTTGTGGGTCGCGGTGGTCGGCAGGTCGGCCATGATGCGGACATACCGCGGCCATGCCTTCGGCGACAAATCGGGCTGCTCGGACAGGAACGACTCGAAACGCTCGGGCGTCAGGCTCGATCCTTTGTTCAGCACGACGGCGGCCATGATCTGATCGCCCACGTTCTCGTCGGGCACCGCATACACGGCGACCAGGTTGATGTCGGGCAGACGGACGAGGATTCGCTCGATCGGTGCGGCCGCCAGGTTCTCGCCGTCGACACGCATCCAGTCGGCAGTTCGGCCGGCCAGGTAGATCCAGCCGTCGGCGTCGCGATACGCCAGGTCTCCTGACCAGTACATGCCGTGCCGCATGCGTTCGGCGGTCGCGTCCTCGGCGTTGTAATAGCCGGTGAAGAAACCAGTCCCTGTCGTGTTGACCAACTCGCCTACTGCTTCGTCGGCGTTGATCAGTGCGCCGTCGGCATTGAAGCGTGCAACCGGACACTCGGTGACCGTCTCCGGTTTGTAGATCGCCACGCCCGGAAAGCCCTTGCCCAGAGACCCTTTCGGCGTTCCCGGCTCCCTGGTGATGATGACGGCGTTCTCACTCGAGCCGAAACCATCCCACACCAACGTGCCGAACCGGCGGCCGAACTCTTCGATGTCACGGTCGCTTGCCTCGTTTCCGAACGCAACCCGCAGCGGATTGTCGGCATCGTCGGGGCGTTCGGGGGTGGCCAGGATGTAGGCCAGTGGCTTGCCGACGTAGTTCATGTAGGTCGCGCCGTAGCGTCGAATGTCATCCAGGAATTTCGATGCCGAGAACTTGGCCGGAGCCATCGCCGCGCCGGTCGAGACGGCCACCCCCCACCCCGCCACCAACGCATTGGAATGGAAGAGCGGCATCGACAGGTAGCAGGTGTCATCAGCGGTGACGTCGAACTTCTGCACCAGGTTCGCGCCCGACATCAACACCATGAAGTGCGATACCTTTACCGCCTTCGGCTCACCGCTGGTGCCGGAGGTGAAGATCAGCATGTACGGGTCCAACGGGTCGGCCTCACGCAGTGGCGACAACTCCGCGGCGGACTCCAGAAGTCGCGCCCAGTCCTTGTCAGAGCTGTCGATCACCCGCACGCCGGGCAGGTCGACGCCGTCGAGCAGCGGCCGATGCTCCGCATCGGTAACCAAGACCTGACAGTCGGCCCTTCGCACATCGGCAGCCAACGCGGCACCGCGCCTTGTGGTGTTGAGCCCGCAGAGCACATACCCTCCGAGGCCGGCGGCGGCCATCTGATTCAGGAACTCCGGTGTATTGCCCATCAGCACGCCGACATGGACCGGCTTGTCATGGTCGACGAGCGACAGCAGCGCGGCGGCGCGGGCGGTCGCGTCGCGCAGGTGCTCGCGCCAGGTCCATTGCCGGTCGCCGTACTTCACCGCAATGGCGTCGGACGTTGCCCGTTCTCGCAGCAACTGCTGGATCGTCTCGCTCGGCATCCTGCTATTTTTAGCAAACAGTCAGTGAGGTGATGCATGCGGATCATTGATGCCGACGGACATGTTGCCGAGGGAGCGTCGCTAGCCGTCGAGGCAATGCAGCGCTGGCCGCAACACATCGCGCCGCGCACCGACACGCTGGGGTTGGTGATCGAGGGTCGCAACTATCCCGAATCCAGCGGTCCCGGTGCTGGCTGTCCGACGGAACACGGGCTGTCCGCCGCCGCCGGCATCAATTGCCGGTCCGCCGAGGGCGTGCTGGGCGACGCCGACCGCGATCAGATCGACACGATGGTGCTGTACCCCAGTCTCGGGCTGTGCACGCCCACCCTGGAAAACCCCGACTTCGCCGCGGGCTTTGCCCGGCTCTACAACCAATGGATCGCGGACTACTGCGCGGCGTCGAACGGGCGGCTGCGCGGCATCGCGGTGACCCCGATCGAGCACGGTGAGGTCGCGGTCGAAATCATGCGTGAGGCCAAGGACCTCGGCCTGGTCGCGACCCACATCCCGCCCGCACTGAAGACCCGCAATCTCGACCATCCCGATCTCGACCCGTTCTACGCCGCGGCGGTCGAGCTGGAAATGCCACTCGGCATTCACGGCGCGCCCGGCATTCATCTTCCCAAAATCGGCGTCGACCGATTCACCAATTACATTCAGGTGCACTGCATCAGCTTTCCGTTCGACCAGATGACCGCGATGACGGCGCTGGTCTCGGGCGGTGTCTTCGACCGGCATCCCTGGCTGCGCGTCGCATTCCTGGAGGCAGGCGTCGGCTGGGTGCCGTTCTTCATCGACCGCCTGCACGAGCACTTCGAGAAGCGCGGCGACTGGATCGAGAACGGCTGGCGACGCGATCCGCAGGAATACCTCCAAGCCGGGAACATCTGGACGACCTGCGAGCCGGAGGAGCCGATCCTGCCCGGTGTCATCGACGTGCTCGGCGACGACTTCATCATGTTCGCCAGCGACTACCCGCACTGGGACGGCGAATGGCCCGAGAGCACAAAGCATCTGCGCACGCGGCCGGACATCAGCGACGAAACCCGCGCGAAGATCGGCGGAGGCAACGCCCAGCGGTTCTACGCGCTCAGCTGAGCCCGAAGTCGATGACGCCGCGGATGAGCTTCCCGTTGAGCAGATCGTCGTAGGCGTCATTGATGTCGTCGAGCCGGTACCGCTTGGTGATCATCTCGTCGAGTTGCAGCTGACCGGTCTGGTACAGGCGCGCCAGCCGGGCGATGTCCGCCCTCGGATTGCACGACCCGAACACCGTGCCGACCAGGTTCTTGTTCCACAGGATGAAATCCTGCAGTGCGATCTTGGCGGACCGGGTTGTCTGCGCGGTCATTCCGGTCAGGACACACGTGCCGCCCTTGCGCGTCAGCTGGAGATACGAGTTGACGTCGTCGCCTGCGATCAGTGATGGGGCGACGACGACGCTGTCGGCCATCACACCGTAGGTCAGGTCGCGGACCAGGTCGGTGGCTTCGGCCACGGTGGCGACGCTGTGCGTGGCGCCGAACGTCAGCGCCGCCTTCTGTTTGAACTCGACGGGATCAACGGCGACGATCTGTGCCGCGCCATTGATACGGGCCCCCTGAATCGCGGCGGTGCCGATCCCGCCAGCGCCGATCACCACGACGGTGTCGCCGCCGCGTACGTTCGCCCGGTTGACCGCCGAGCCGTAGCCGGTCGGGATGGCACACGACAGCAACGCGCTTGGCAGCAGCGGCAGGTGCGGTTCTATCTTCACGATCGAGTGCTGCGACACTACAGTGTGTTTCGCGAACGCACCCACCTTGGAGAGGTGCCCAAGCGGCTTGCCGTCAACCGTGTGGTGGCGGAACGTCCGATCCGTCGGCATGCCCGGCTCCATCGTCCCTGCGCCCTCATCGCAGAGGTACTCCATGCCGGACGCGCACCAGCGGCAATGCCCGCACACCGCGACGAACGACATCACGACATGATCACCTGGCACGAATTCGGTTACGCCGTCGCCGATCTCAACGACGGTTCCCGAGCCTTCGTGGCCCCCGATCGTGGGAAACATTGGGGTGATGCCGAACTCGCGAGCGACCTCGTTGGAGATCGACATGTCGCCCTTGAGGACGTGGTCGTCCGAGTGGCACAGCCCTGCCGCGGCCATCTCGACCAGAATCTCGCCGGCGCGAGGAGGATCCAGCTCGAAATCTTCGACCGACCAGGGCCCACCCACATCGTGCAGGATCGCGGCGCGGCTTCTCATCGTGCGGGGCGGAACGTCACCGGAAGTTTCTTTGGCGAGCGGAACGGCATGCCGACGATCTTCGTGTCGTCGTCGGGCACCAGCTGCAGGTCCATGACGCGATCGAACAGGCTGTTCAGCATCGCGCGTGTTTCCACGCGGGCCAGGTGCATGCCGAGGCAGCTGTGCAGGCCGCCCGCGAACGAGATATGCGCGCGCCGTGGGCGGCGGATATCGAACGCGCCTGCGTCGTTCCACCGTGTCTCGTCGCGATTGGCCGATCCGATGCACAGGTTGACCTGGGAGCCGGCCGGGATCGGTACGCCGTGAATCTCCACATCCTGGTTCGTATTACGCGGCACCATGACCAGCGGTGTCTCGTAGCGCAGCCCCTCTTCTATCGCAGCAGGGATGAGATCGCGATCCTGCTGCAGCGCCGAGAGTTGCTCGGGATGGGTCAGCAGCAGGTACAGCAGGTTGGACGACGACCGATAGGTGGTCTCGAGCCCCGCAGGCAGGAGCAGCCGCAGAAACGAGATGATCGCCTCGTCGGTGAGCTTCTCGCCGTCGATCTCCGCCGCGACAAGATCGCCGATGATGTCCTCAGTCATCTTCTTGCGTCGTTGGTCGACCTGGTCCTGGAAGTAGGTGCCCAACTCGACCGAGGCAGTCAAGCCCGCCTCGATGTCCTCGGTGATCGAGATCAGATCCAGTGACAACCGCCGGAATAGTTCCAGATCCTCCTGCGGCAAGCCGAGGAGCGCCGCGGTGACTCGAGTCGGGAATTCGAACGTGATCGCCTTGATCAGGTCGGCTTCGCCGTCGGTCTTGATGCCGCCGACCAGCTGGTCGACGATCGGGTCGATCACCTCCGGTTCCCACTGCGCCAGAGCGCTCTGCCGGAATGCTTTCGCTACCAGGCTGCGATGGTCATGATGCTGCTTGCCATGCATGCCGAGAATCGTCGGGCCGAACACCAGCCCGATCGTCTTGTTGTACATCTCCGAGCCGTACACGTCGTCTTCGCGGAATGCGGCGAAAACGCTTTCGAAGTCGAAGAGCGTCCACTCCTGCTCGGACGACAGCTCCGGTGGCGCCATGGCGGTGTCCATGAGCGTGCCCCGCCACACCGGCTGGGTCTTGCGCATGTACTCGAAGAATCCATACGCATCGCTTGCCAGGTCGGGGGCGCTCGGCTGATCGTGCGAATCGGTGCTGATCGTCACCTGTGCCTCCCCGGCAGCAGCATCTAGCGGCTCTGTAGAACTATCTTTACTATTTTAGGTATTCTAGGTCAAGGAAACCGAGGGGATGTGATGCAGCGTCGACCGGTGTGTGCGATCGAAGACCTGCCTCCAGGGAGCATGAAACTGGTTCAGGCTGGCAAGTTCGGCGTCGGTGTCTACAACATCGACGGCTCGTTGTATGCGATTGCGAACTACTGCTCACACGAGGGTGCCCCGCTGTGCGCGGGATACGTCGGCGGCACCAACGAGTTCGCCCCTGACGTGCCCGGTCAGCTGCGGCACGTGCGCGCGGGCCGGGTCGCGCGTTGCCCATGGCATCAGTGGGAATTCGACATCACCACCGGGATCAACCTCGCGGATCCCCGCAAGCGCGTCCGCAGTTACGAGGTCGACGTCACCGACGGGCAGGTGTACCTCACCGCATGAGTGAAGCTTGCGAGCGAATCATCAACACGGAATGTGGCGGCCGAGCCTGCGAGGTCGGCACATGAGCCTCATCATCGACGCAAACGTCCAACCATACTTCCGCTACAACGCCGAGATCCGGCGGTACCTGTCGCCTGCGCACAAACTGCGTTCCATCCCTGACGTCGAACAGCAGTGGTACCAAGCGCCGGGCGGGGATTACCGCCAGGATCTCTACGGCGACGGCTACCCGGGCTCCGACCCCGACACCGTGGCCGGTCACCTCTTCACCGAAGGCGGCGCAAGCTACGCGATCCTCAACCCGTTGACGCGCGGCAACATCGCCGACTACCTGCTCAACAGCCGGATCTGCGCGGCGGTGAACGACTGGCTGCTGGATCGCTGGCTCGAACCCGACGCCACGGGCAGGTTCCTCGGAACCATCCGCGTCAATCCCGAGGACGTCAAAGGGGCGGTCGCCGAGATCGAGCGGCTGGCCGACCATCCGAAGATGGTGCAGGTCGGCGTCCCGCTGCAGTCGCGAGAGCCCTACGGCAAGCCGATGTTCGAGCCGATCTGGGAAGCGGCGGCCGCAAACGGCCTGCCGGTCGCGGTTCACATCAACGGCGGCAACGGCGTCGATCACGCGCCGACGTTCGCTGGCCATGCCTATACCTATCCGGGATATGCGGCGTTCATGCCGCTGAACTCGTTCGTGCACCTCGCGACGCTGATCATCGAGGGAATGTTCGGGCGGCTTCCTGGTCTGCGGTTCGTGTTCGCCGACGGCGGCTATGACATCCTCACTCCGCTGATGTGGCGGCTGGACACCTTCTGGATGTCGATGCGGGACCAAACCCCGTGGGTCGACCGCTATCCCAGCGAATATCTCGGCGACCACGTGCGCTTCTGCTCATCGGCGTTCGACGGCCCGACCGATGCGAACCTGGCCGAGCGATGGCTGGATTTCACCGACAAGGCGGATCTTCTGATGTACGGGTCGAGCTACCCGCACTGGTCGACGTCTCAGCCTGACGAAGTGGTCGCGGGGCTCAACGACGAGCAACGCGAGAAGCTGTTGTGGCGCAACGCAAGTGACCTCTACGGGGTCGGGCGCCAAGTCGAGGGAAGTCTGCGATGACGACGATAGAACGTGCAGAGTATGCCGTAGCGCAGGACATCGCGGTGACGATCGTCGACACCGATGTGCATCCGTTGCCAGTGTCGGCCGAGGTGCTCAAGTCGTATGCGCCCGCGCAGTGGAAGGACAAGCTCTGGCCGACGGGTAACGCGACGTCCCCGGTGCCGCACTTCTACGACACGCCCGACTCGTACAAGACGATGTCGCTTCGGGTCGACGCCAGCCCGCCGTCCGGTGGCATCGCGGGCAGCGATCCCGATTTCGCCGCCAAGCAGCTGCTGGTCGACGCCGGGGTGAGCATCGCCATGCTGGAGCCGATGTGCGATGCGCAGCTGCCGCAGGCCGAACACATCCTCAAGGCCACCCACAACGACTGGCTGGCCGACGTGTGGCTCGGTGAGAACAACTGGCACGGGCGCTGGCGGGGAGCGATCAGTGTCACCGCGCAGGACCCGCACGCCGCGGCCAGGGAGATCGAACGCTGGGCTCCTCACCCGTACATGGCCGAGGTGCTGATCACGCCCCAGACCCGCGGGATTCCGTTCGGCAGCCCGCATTTCGATCCGCTCTACGAGGCCGCTGCCCGCAACGGCCTTCCGGTCGCCACACATCTGATGGGCCAGACGCCGTTCGAACTGATCCCGATCTACCCGGTGGGCAATCCCGCGCACTGGCACGACTTCTTCGCGTCGTGGCCGCTGCTGTACGTGTCGCATCTGATGAGCCTCGTGTTCGACGGCGCGTTCGACCGGCATCCCGACCTACGGGTGGTGTTCGTTGAGGGCGGCTTCACGTGGGCGATGCCGGTGATGTGGCGGATGGATCGGATCTGGGAGCAGCGCAAGGGCGATCTGCCCCATGTGCGCCGCAAGCCGTCGGAGTACATCCGCGAACATGTGCGGTTCACGACACAGCCGCTCGAGGACGTGAATGTCGGAATGTACAGGGAATACCTGGAAATGATGGATCTCGGCGACTGCCTGATGTTCTCCACCGACTACCCACACTGGAGCTACGACTCGCCGGACTGGGCGATCAGGCGGTTCCCCGCCGAACAGCGCGAGCGGATCATGCGCGGCAACGCCACAGCGCTGTACGGCCTGCCGTCGACGGTCAAGGCGCTCCCCGGAGAACAACCGCCCGTCGATGACGTCGCAATCTGACGACGAGGTCGCCAAGGCTCTGACCGATCTGGTTCGCGACTACGACAAGTATTGGTCCAGCCTGGATTTCGCTCGCCTGACTGATCTGTGGGAGCGCGACCGTCCGCGGCCGATTTACCTCGGCGACGAGTACGCGACGCCGCTGGCCGGCATCGACGAGCTCGATCGGCATTGGGCACGCGTCGCCAGCAGGGTGAAGACGGCGTCCATGTCGTCGACTCTGCATTCGTTCGATGTGGTCGACGAGGTCGTCGTGCGTGCGGTGCTGCTCAGCCGATGGCGGTTGACGGGCAGGGAATCGGACTTCGAGCACACCGGCGCGAGTTGGATCACGTGGCTGCTGATTCGCCGCGGCGAGCAGTACCGGATCTTTCACCACATGGAGTCACAGGTCTACCTGAACGAAGGGCAGTAATGGAACTCAACGTTCGTCCCGTCCCGATTCCCGACCCGGTGAGCGCGTTCTACTGGGACCACGCCAAAGAGGGCAAGCTGGCGGTCCAGGGTTTCGAGGGCACCGACCTCCTGCAGCATCCGCCGAGCCCGGTGCCGGAAGTGCCGGGTGGTCCTGGCGATGACGTCGGCGACCCCATCGCTGTTGAGGTCAGCGGCCGCGGGACCCTGTTCGCGTTCACCGTGCTGCACCAGCCGTTCCATCCCGGCTTTGTCGACGCGGTGCCGATGATCATCGGCCTGACCGAACTCGACGACGCGCCGGGTGTGCGGATTCTGACCAACATCGTCGAGGCAGACCCAACCGAATTGCGGTGCGGGCTGCCGATGGAAGTCGTGTTCGAACAGCGAGAGGACTTCGCACTGCCGCAGTTTCGGCCCCGGCGTTAGGAGTCGTTCCATCTGGGTTTGGAAATTGCATAGAGGGTCGTGATCTCGTGCTCAGCACAGCCCTTAACGCAATATTGCGCCGGAATGGATCGCGCCGCGGCAAGCTGCCGTTAGGACTTCGCGGCGCGGCGCTCCACCTCGATGGGAACAACGGGTTCCCGCGCTGCGGGGCCGCGGGTGATGGCGTGAAGCCGGATCTCGGGAAGATCGACCGACGGGTCGAGGGTGTCCAGCCACGCAACGGCTTCGGCCACGTCGGCGGCGCGGATCGCATACATCTCGAACGGGACGTCGGCCAGCATGTCGGTTTCGACCGGCCCGGGCGTCACGAAGTGGACGTTGATGCCGTCGCGGTCCACCTCCTGCGCCAACGCCAGGGCGAACGCGTTCATGCCTGCCTTCGACGCGGAATACGCGGTTCGCGCCCGCATCGGTTCGTGCGCGGCCGATGACGAGATGAACACGAACCGCGAGCCCGCTTTCATCCTGGGCAGAGCGGCCGACGTGACGACGAAACACGAATCCAGGTTGGCCGACATCGTCGCACGCCACTGTTCGAAAGTCTGCTTGCGCGCATAGGTTCCGCCGAGGATCCCCGAAGCGTGCACGAGCAGGTCGATCTCGCCGGCCGCCTGCACCGCCGGCTCGAACTTATCCGGTTCAGTCGCGTCGGCGACGACGTAGCGCGCGCCCATTTCGTCGGCCGCCGCCCGCAGTGGCTCCTCGCGCCGCGCGGTGAGGATGACGTCGTAGCCGCGCTCGACGAGCTTGCGGCCGCAGGCCTTTCCGATGCCGCCGCTACCGCCGGTGATCAAGGCCGTTCGCACGCGGCACCTTTCAGCGTTGCCGCCGCGCCAACGCCTGCGGCGAGAGCGCCACGATCCGCTGCTCGGGGTCGGCGGCCAGAAAGAACGACTGGGTGTCGGCAAGATGGCGCGCCGACAATTTGCGGGCACGCTCGGCGTCGCCGGCCTCGATCGCGTCGGCGATCTTATTGTGAATGCCTAGCGCGATGCGCCGCTTGCTTATCGCTGGGTACTGGCCTCGGGCAGCGGTTTTGTCGGCCCACCACTGCAGGTGGCTGCTCCATAGTGTCTCCAGGCTGCCGACCACGGCGATCATCGTGTGGTTGCCGCATCCGCGCACAATCTCATCGTGGAACTGGCCGCCGATCTCGGTAAAGCGGGCGCCGTCCTCGATGTGCTCGGCCATCGACTCGTTGAGTTCCTTGAGCTTGGGAACGAGCGTTTCGCCACGGTCGGGCCGCTTCGCCGCCAGCGCCGCGCACATGGGGTCCAGTTCCTGCAAGGCGGTGCCGAGATCGGCCAGCGGAACGTAATCGCTCTGCAGCAGCAGCCCGAGCATGTAGGCCGCGCTGGCCTTGGCGGGCGCATGTACAACGGCGCCACCGCGGTTGCCGCGGCGAACGGACACCAAGCCCTCGGTCTCGAGTATTCGCAATGCTTCTCGCAACGACACCAGGCTGACGTTGAACTGCTCGACGAGCACCTCTTGGCGCGGCAGCAGGTCGCCGTCGGACAATTCGCCGTCGATGATCTGCCGCCGAAGCTCATCGGCCACAATCTCCGCAGTGCGGCGTGCCGACAGCCGGTGGCGGGCCTCGGGGCCGATTCCAAGTGTTGTCATGTCTTAGCAATATTAACAGCGGTAGAGCTGCATCGATGGCCTCCATCCGCTGTCTGCTAAAAGTTACTAAGATGATAAAGAAACCAGGGAGGTTGTGCGGTTGAGCGGCGTTTCGCCTACCCCGCTGACTGAACTGCGCGTGCTCGAGATCAGTGACCGGATCGCAGGCGCGTACTGCGGCAAGCTTCTCACAGACGCGGGCGCCGATGTCGTGAAGGTAGAGCCGGTCACCGGAGATCCGTTGCGCCGCTTCATCGCAACCGGTGCTATGCCGCCGAAGGGCACCGATGGGCCGCTGTTCAGTTATCTGAACTCCGGGAAGCGCAGCGTGACCGCCGCTTCCGACGAACTCCTTGCGCGCGCCGACGTTGTGATCATCACGGCGACGCGGCCATCGGCGATCGAGCGCGGCGTCGATCCGCAGAGATTGCTCGAGGCCTCGACGCGGTCCGTCCTGGTGACGGTGTCCGACTTCGGCTGGACCGGCCCGTGGTCAGAGCGCGCGGCGACCGAGTTCACGCTGCAGGCGTGGTCGGGACTGACGGGTTTCCGCGGTGATCCTGCGGGTCCGCCGATCTCTATCGGGGGCGAGCTGGGCGAGTACATGGGCGGGGCGTGCGCCGCCTATGGTGCGCTGGCATTGTCGCGGCGAGTGCGCCGCGGCGGTCCCGGTGGGCACCTGGACATGTCGATGCTCGAAGCGATCACGTTGATGCAGAGCAGTGAGTGGTTGCATTCGCAGCTATTGGACGTTCCGCCGGTCCGGCGGTCGGTGGAAGTGCCGTCGATCGAGGAGGCCGCTGACGGCTACGTCGGCATCAGCATGGTCACCGGACAGCAGTGGCTCGACTTCGCCGCCATGGTCGATTGCCAGGAACTGACCGAGATCCCGGAGCTTCGTTTCCAGATCGGGCGATGGGACTACCGAGACTGGATCCGTGAGCGGATCGGGCCATGGATGCGAGAGCGCACCGTCGACGAGATCGTCGAACTCGGCCAGATGTTCCGGCTGCCGATCGCCCCGCTCGGCAACGGATCGACGATCCCGCAGATGGATCATCTGCGCGAGCGGGGCGTCTATACCGACAACCCGGCGGGCTTTCGGCAACCGCGCGCGCCCTGGCTGATGTCGACCGCGGCGCCTGCCCCGGTAAGGCAGGCACCTGCGCTCGGGGAGGCGGACAGCGAATCTCTATGGGCGGCAAGGGACTCCGGTGCGCCCGGCACTGTCGCCGACCTGCCGCTGGCCGGTGTGCGGCTCATTGACCTGACCGCATTTTGGGCCGGCCCCGCTGCGACGCATTCGCTGGCGGCGTTCGGGGCGGACGTTATCAAGGTCGAGTCGATCCAGCGGCCCGACGGCATCCGCTATTCGGGCGGCATGCGCACCGATGTCGACGACTGGTGGGAGTATGGCTGGCTTTTCCACGCCATGAACACCAACAAGCGCTCGGTGACGCTGGATCTGTCGGACGAGGACGGCATCCGGCTGTTCAAGCAGTTGGTCAGCCAGGCGGACGCGGTGATCGAAAACTTCTCGCCACGCGTGATGGACCAGTTCGGGCTGGGCGGCGACGCATTACTTGAGCTCAAGCCCGACCTGGTGGTGGTGCGGATGCCTGCCTTCGGATTGACGGGTCCCTGGCGTGATCG
>Ga0126307_10002682_pt1 | contig 12049 bp, 16 predicted proteins | sample Plot28_FD_89955 | JGI IMG/M metagenome (GOLD analysis project Ga0126307, IMG submission 89955) | Serpentine soil microbial communities from UC McLaughlin Reserve, CA, USA - Plot28 | ecosystem: Environmental > Terrestrial > Soil > Grasslands | place: USA: UC McLaughlin Reserve, Lake County...
AAGGCCGGCCTGGCTCGCCGATTATCTCCTCTACGTGATCTCCGCCCTCGACCTCGGAGACGAGCGCAGGCGCCTCGACCAGACGTCGCGGGTGGGCTACGCATGGGGCGGAAACATGAGCATTCGCACGGAGCCGGCACTCGCAGTCGGCGGCTTCGACCCCGACCGCGGAATACGGCCTGACGATCTTTCGGATCGCGGCGAGGAGGAAGAGTTCCAGCGCCGCCTGGCTCGGGTCGGCTTCGAGACCTGGTACGAGCCGACGGCGACAGCTCTTCACCTCGTCCCTCCTGAGCGACTCACCGAGGACTACTTCGCGGACGCGTTCCGGGCGCGTGGACGTGCCGAGGCGCGCGGGGGGAGTGGGAGGACCCGTGGACTCGCCATGCTCGGTCGCGGCCTGGCCCGCTACGGTGCGCTCACAGCCCTGCGGCGCCCCGAGACCCCGACGGCGCGCTTCACGTGCGCCTACGGCTGGGCGCTTCTCACGACGAGGCGAAAAGCTCGCCCACCGGCGGCGGCTCTTTAATGACGTCGATGTCCACGAACGGCTCCGTGCTCTCGATCGATCGCCTCAGCAGGCGTTTCGGCAGCCATGTAGTCGTGCAGGAGCTCGACCTGAGCCTCGAGCCAGGGGAGCGCGTCGCCTTCTGGGGGCCGAACGGATCCGGAAAGTCGACGGTGCTCCGGTGCATCGCCGGCACGCTTCTTCCGAGCGAAGGAGCCGTGCACGTGTGCGGCCACCAGGCCGGCACCCTCGAAGCGCGCGCTCTCGTCGGCGCCTCCCTCTCGCAGGAGCGCTCGTTCGACATGCGCCTCACCGGGCACGGGAACCTCCTCTTCTTCGCTCGGCTTCGATTCGGGAGCGAACACGACGCGGCGCGTAGGGTGGACGCGGTGGAGGAGGAGCTCGGCCTGAAAGACATCGCGGCCGAGCGCGTGAACCGGGCGTCGTCGGGGATGATCCAGCAGGTGGCCCTCGCACGCGCTCTGCTCGGCGACCCGGCGCTCGTCCTCCTCGACGAGCCCACCCGCTCCCTTGACGCGGACGCGCGCGAGCGGCTTTGGCAGGCACTCGAGGGGCGAGAGCGAACGAGCGTCGTGATGGCAACCCACCTCGATGAGGACGTCAAGCGCTGTGGCCGCCGCGTCAACTTTCCTACCTAGAGCCCGCCCGCCCCGCTTGAACCGCGTCCTCACCCTGGTGCGGCGCGAGTATGCGAGCAGGCGCACCTACCGCCTCGCCTTCCTGCTCGACCTGCTCTTCGGGGTCGCGAACCTCCTCGTTTACTACTTCATCGCGCGCACGCTCGAGGTGGCCGCGGACTCGAACCTGGGCGTCCCCTCGTACTTCGCCTATGCGCTCGTCGGCATCGCGATCACCAACGTGATCGGCGCGGCCAGCACCGGGCTCGCCTACCGAATCCGGGAGGAGCAATACACGGGCACCCTCGAGGCGTTGATTGTCCAGCCGGTCACCCTCACTGAGCTCTCGGCGGGGCTCGCCGGGTACCCGTTTCTCTTCTCGATGGGCCGCGCGGCGGTCTACATCCTCGTGGGCGGGAGCCTCCTCGGCGTCGACTTCACGCACACAGACTGGCTCGGCTTCGTCGTCATGCTGCTCGTGTCGGCGTTGGCTTTCGGGGCGCTCGGCATCATCCTTGGCGGCGTAATGCTGGTCGTGAAGAGGGGAGAGGCGCTCGTCGGGCTCTTCACCTACGCGCTAGGGATCCTCGGCGGCGCGTTCTTTCCCATCTCGACGTTGCCGGACTGGCTCCAGCCGATCGCCCGCGTCGTGCCGACTCGCTTTGCGTTCGAGGGCCTCCGGCACGCGATCTTCCTCGGGGGCGACTGGGTGGCGGACGCGCTCGTGCTCTTCGTGATGGGAATCGTCGCCCTGCCCATCGCCAACTATTTCTTCGCGCGAGCGGTCGATCACACGCGCCGGGCGGGGACGCTGACTCAGTACTGATGCATGACCGTCTCCAAGCTCTGGAGGTCGTGGGCGTGACGCTCGCCCTCGACGCGATCGCGGTCGAGGTGGTCGCGGCGCTCGACGCGGACGACATCCCGAATCTGCTCGTGAAGGGGCCGGCGATCGGGCGGTGGCTCTACGACGCGCCGGGAGAGCGGCCTTATGACGACATCGACCTCCTCGTCCGGGAGTCCGACCTCGCCCGTGCGGAGCAGATCATTCAGCGCCTCGGCTTTCGCTTCGTCCACGATGACTGGCATGGACGTGTCTGGCTGCGCGGCCCGGTCAACCTCGACCTCCATCGCCGTCTCGCCGGAGTCGCGGCAGATCCGGCGAAGGTCTTCGACCGGCTCTCCGTCGACGCCGAGCCGCTCTCGCTCGGACGCGGGTCGGTCCACGTGCCGAGCGCCGAGGCGCGCGCGCTGCATCTGGGCCTGCACGCCGCCCAGCACGGTCCGGGGCTCACGAGCCCGCTCGAGGACCTGCGCCGGGGCCTCGAGCGGCTGCCCGACTCGGTCTGGGCCGGCGCTGCCGGTCTCGCAAGCGAGTTCAGCGTTCAGCCGGAGTTCGCGGCGGGCCTCGACCTCCTTCCCGCCGGGCAAGAGCTGAACGCCCGCTTGGGCCAGGAGCCCGGGGCTTTGGTCGAGAACCCCGGAATCACGGCGGGCCTTCGCCGCTTCGGCGCCACAACAGGTCTGGGCCGGAAAGCCGAGCTCGTCGTCCGGGAGGTCTTTCCAACGCGCGACTACCTTCGGGCGCACGTGCCGATTGCGCGGAGGGGGCGCGTCGGCGTTGTCCTAGCCAGGATCTGGCGACCCTTTTCTCTCGTCTTCCGACTGTTCCCCGCGCTGATCGCCGTCGCCCGTTCGCGGGGCCGTCCTCCCGCCTGACCCCACCTCCTCGCGCCGGCCGGCGCTGTCGAACGCGAGGATCGGCACCAGGCCGGCCAGCGATTCGGTCGAGTCGTGCACCGGGACGCCATCGATCGTGAGCCAGGCATGGCCCGGCGGCCCCTCGGCCTCGCTGGCACGAACGCCGAGCACGAGGCGGTACCGGCCCCCGTCGGCGGGGAGATATCGGTAGGTGAGGAGGCTTTTCTCGAGGCAATTGTCCCTGAACCCCGGGATGCGATAGACCCAGCGGGAGAAGGCGATGACGGTCTCCGGCCGGCGTTCTACGTCGGCTCGGGCATCCGGGACCGCCGTTTGGACGAGCTTCGGGAGCGGCATACGGCGCTTGAGTATGGGCAGCGCGACTGCCCAGCCGAGCATTCGCGCGAAGAGGAGGACGTCCGCGGGACTGCGGACGACGTTGCGAACCCGAGCCGCGCGCCTCTGGATGCTCAACGCGCTCCGGCCGGGCGCAGAACGAACTCCTCGATCCGGTCGAGGAGCTTGGGCAGGTCGTCGAGAGACTCGGGCATCGTCACCCGGAATACGTCGATCTTGCCGGCCAGCCCGAGGTAGGCGCGGAGCATGCGTTCCTTCCGTGCCGCATCGGCGAGGGACGCCCAGTATGCGTGCGGCAGCAGGTTCGAAACGACCTCTCCGGCAGGCATCGCCTCGACAGTCGACCCGCGCAAGCCTTCCTCCGGGCGTCGGAGCACGCAGATGGCGGCGAGGGGAAGAGACGTCGCGCCCACTTCGATCGACCCATCCACGGGCTTTTCCTCGGGAGGAAGCGGATCGACCCCGAAGTGATCCCTCGATTCGGGCCGGAGCCGAACCGCGAACGGGAGCGCGAGCGTGCGCGCTCCGTCGAGCCCCGTCTCGAATGCCAGGGCGTCGTCGGACCAGGGCTCGTAACCGCGCTGGGCGAGGGCGAACGCAAGGGTCGACTTGCCGGTCTTCGAGTATGCAGAGAAACCGACGACACGCCCGTCGACGACGACGGCGCTCGCATGCAACACCTCGCGTCCGAAGAATTGGAGCGCCTGGGGGAGGACTGTGCGGCGATAGGCGTCGACGAGCAAGCTGAAGGGCGTCCCCGGCTCGGGAAACGCAAGGACGCTCCCATTCGTTGCCACGCGAAAGGTCCCGATCTCGTTCAGGCGTACCCAGTACTCGTCGCCGACGGGATAGAACCACGCGTGCGGCTCCCAGTCGGCCGTGTACCAGACCTGCGTGTCCGGATGGTCCGGGTCCGGCTCCGGAACCTGGACAGCACTCGACCCGACGGTCAACGTCAGGGTGGTGATCATGAGGCCAGCCTGCTTCGGCTCGGGACCCGCGGCCCCGAGCCGAGTAAGGCTCCTATTCCTGGCCCGGTGGCTTCAGACAGGGCTCCCCCGGATCGCTTGGGGAAGGCACTGTCTTGCCAGGCGGCAGATTGCTGCAGTCGGTGTTGTTCACACCGCCCAGCATCACTTCCTCCACCTGTCCTACGTGGCGAAGCTCCATCGGCTCCCAGGAAGATGCAGTCCCTTTGAGGGTCATCTCGTTCACCTCCTTCTCCTCCCGGTCGACCTTCACCCTATACCTCTCGTTTTCAGACCCACTGTCGCAGCCATGACTCGACGTTGAGCACCGTCCATATGCCGTGCGCCGCAATGGAGCGCGCTAACGTCTGCTCGCCGCTCGAGCCTTCAGGCTGCTTGATGAGCTCCAGTCTTCTCTCCACGTCGGATTGTAAAACTTTTTCGTCGACTATTCCAGCCGCCGAAAGGGCTGGAACTCCCCCCATCTTCGCCCAGGCTCCGGGAGTCTGCTCATACATCAAGCGTGTAGAGAGCGTGGTCGACAAGACCTTGCGCTGCGTGGCGAATCCAGCGTCCGGAAATCTCTCCGCGAGCTTCGTGCGCACCAGGCCTTTCGACCAATAGCCCCTGTTCATTAGATGTGGAGGCACTCGGGCGAGGAAGTTGTCCAGATCCGGGTCCCAGAAAGGCATGTACGTCTCCACGCCCATGCGGCGTCCGCGCTCGAACGCCTCCTCCCGCTCCATCGCGCCGATCGGGTTCTCCAGGAAGGGGAAGTTGTCCTTGGCGAAGCGCACCTCCGGGCTCTCGATGGCCGTGAGCGAGCCGGCTCGGCGCTCGACCTCGGCCCCGAGGGTGGGATCGGGAGTGAGCCAGGAAGGCCGCGAATTGCGGAATCGGCGCGTCTTCAGACCGCGGCCGGCGCTGGGCAACGCGGCGTCGAGCGACTTCATGGCGGCGGACCGAAGCGTGTGCCGGATGCCGTAGCGCCACAGGAGATTCTTGAGCAGGGGGCCTCGCTTCAGGTTGTACGACTGAAGATACGTCCTGTAGAGGTGGTGCATCTCGCGTACGTGAAGCCGACGCAGCCGCGAGAAGCCCCACTGCGGGCTGACCTGGAGCCACTCGTCCCCGCCGGCCCCCGTCAGCACGCGCCGGATTCCCATCTCCTTCGCGAGAAGAGCCAGGTGCGCGTACGCCGGCTGCCAGAGGTTCACGAGGGGCATCGGCCACGTCCCGCTCGTTCGCACGGCGCTCATGACGAGACCGTCCCGGCCCGAAGCCTCCTCGAACGGCACGAGCGTGTGCGGAAGCCCAAGCGTTCGGGCGACCGTCGTCTGTATCGCCGTCTCGTCGAACTCCGGAAACATGATCGAGAGTGCCGGAGGAAGCCCCTCGCCGTCGGCGGTGAGCAGGTCGGCCGCGTACGTCGCGACCGTCACGGAGTCGAGTCCCCCGCTCAGGAAGATCCCGGTGGCGCCGGGCTCGACTGACCGACGGACGGCCGCTTCCATCAATCCTTCGAACTCCGGCAACTCCTCCTCGCTTGCCCATTCCGTCGCTCCGTCCGGGGCCACGGGGAACCAGTAGCGGCCGGCGGAGAGCGTCGAGCCCTCGAGCCGGTACAACCAGCCCGAGCGCGCACGCTTGACCGACTCGAAGCCTGTCTCGTCGGAGCTTCGCGTCCGGTGAATCAGCATCTCTGCGACCACGACGCGGTCGATCGAGCTCGGCACCTCAGGGTGCCGAACGAGACGCACGATCGAGTCGGAAAGGTGCACGGCCCCCGTCTTGCGCGCGAAGAAGAGGGAGTGATGGCCGAGCTGGTCGCGCGCGAACAGGAGCGTGTCCGTGCGCCTGTCGTGGATGACGACGGCGAAGACGCCGCGAAGATCCCCGAAGATCGCCTCGCCTCGAGTGCGGTAGGCGGCCAGCAGGAGCTTCGCCGTGGACTGCGGTTCGGCAGACGCGGGCCCGCCCAGCCGCTCTTGGTCGACCAGTCGGCCCGCGAAGACGACTGTGCACGTCTCGTCTCCGGCGGCAACCGCGGTCTCGTCCGGCCCATGGGCCAGCTCGAGCCCGGCCTCGACGCTGTAATGCGCGAGGAACGAGGGCGGCGTGGAGGAAAGAGCCTCGACTCCCGCCCGCAGGTCCACTGCGGTCATGCGGGCTGGATCAGCTCTTTTTCGACGAGCTCGTCGAGCAGGCCGTCGAGCTCGCCTTGAATCTCGGAGTCGTCGACCGAGAACTCCTCCGCGAGCCCGGCCTCGACACCCGGACGGTCGCGCCCCTCGGCGATCAGCTCCCACGCGCGCGCGGCGGTCCTGTTCAGCGTGTAGATCTCGTTCGTCCGCAGGTTCACGAGGACGACTTCGTCTTGGACGCGCTGGGCGACGACGTCAGGGTTTGGCTGGTAGCTCAGCTCGGCCACGGGTCTCCTTCATGTTGGGTACGGCCCCAGACGTTGTCAATTGGTGCCCCGGTCGGGAACCAGCTGGCGATCGTGTAGCGGCGGCCGTGTGTGACCGGTGAGACGCCGTGGATCATCTGGGACGGAAAGGCAACAAGGGCGCCGGGCGATCCGACGAGCGGCAGTCCGATCCCCTCGCCCTTCGGGTCGTCCTGAAGGAGGCCGTAGAAGGAGAGCGCGCCCCCACCGTACACCCCTGCGGCGGGTTCCTCCGATGTCTCGTTCAGGAAGATGACCGCCGAGACGCGCCGGCCAGAAGCCTCGTCGGCATCCTTGTCGCTCGAGTCCATGTGGGGTCGAAAGAAGTCACCCTCCTCGTAGACGAGGAACTGCGGCTTCTCGCATTCCTGGAGCTCGAGGTCGAAGTGCCCGGACAGCGTCTCGCGAAGCGAGTTGAGGCGGTCCCGGACGACGGCCAAGGTCTCCGGGTCCACCTTCGCGAGCCGCGTCTTTCGGTGCGAGCGGTCGACCTCGTACGTGCCCTCGTCCTCGATCGTCGCCTCGACCTGCTGGGCGTCGTCCATCGCCGCGCGCACCTGCGCGCAGGTGTCGGCGTCCAGAAGCTGCGGCTCGATGTAGAGCCCGAAGCGGGCGAAGAAGCTCGGATCCACTAGATCTCGATGGTGAGCCCGTCGGTCGCGAGCTGGACGCCGTCGGGGATCGGGAGCTCGACCGGCCTGTGGGTCAGGAGAATCGGGCCGTCCGCCGCGGCGAGCGCTTCGTCTGCCGACAGATGCCCGCGAGGCTCGCCGTCCTTGTCCGAGCGCGCGAGGGTCGCCTCGCAGACGAAGAGGTCAGCCCCGCGCGCGAGCGCCGAGAGCTCTTCGGTCGGCGCGGAGTCGCCCGAGTAGGCGAGCAGCTTGTCGCCCTCCCGGACCCGGAAGCCGTAGGCCTCCATCGTGTAGTGGGGAAGCCGGTGCGCCTCGATCTCGAATCCGGCCGCCTCGAACGGGGTTCCTGGCTCGAACTCGTTGAGGTCGAACGCGGAGTCGAACATGCCCGGATTCCCGAAGGTGGCCGCGAAGGCGTCCAGTTGCGAGCGGCCGTGGGGCGGGAGCCAAACGGAGCACGGGATGTGCTCCTCGGGGGGGCCGTAAGCGTTCAGCCAGGCCCACGGGACGAGGTCGCCCCAGTGGTCGAGGTGGAAGTGCGTGATCGCCGCCGCATTGACTCGGTTGCCTCCGTTCGCGCGGAGCCGTCCGAGGACACCCGGGCCGCAGTCGAGCAGGAGGCTCCGACGCGGCTCGGCGCCCGTCTCCACGAGGTATCCCGACTGCGCGCTGCCGGGGTTCGGCCAGGCCGGGGATGACCCGATGACGGTGAGCCTCACGTTCATATACTGACCGACCGCTATGAATCGCGAGCGCAAGATCCGGGTCGTCATCGCCAAGCCGGGGCTCGACGGCCACGACCGCGGGGCGAAGATCATCGCCCGCGCGCTCCGGGACGCCGGTATGGAGGTCATCTATACCGGCCTGCACCAGACCCCGGAGCAGATCGTCGAGACCGCGATTCAGGAGGACGCCGACGCGGTCGGCATCTCCATCCTCTCGGGCGCGCACATGACGCTCGTCCCGAAGATTCTCGAAGGCTTCAAGTCGAACGGCGTCGAGGACGTGGTCGTCGTCGTCGGCGGCACGATCCCGAAGCCGGACGTCGAGGAGCTGAAGCGGCAAGGCGTTGCCGAGGTCTTCACGCCCGGAGCGCCCCTCTCCGAGATCGTCGACTTCCTCCGCGAGCGCGTACCGGTCACGCGGTGAGCGTCGACGTCGTACGTGACGGCGGCGTCGCAGTCGTGACCGTCAACCGGCCCGACGCCATGAATGCGCTCGACGTGGAGCACGCCGAAGCGCTGCGCGACCACCTGGAGGATCTCGCCGCCGATCCGGAGGCGCGCGTCGTCCTCCTTACCGGCGCGGGCGACAAGGCCTTCGTAGCCGGCGCGGACATCAAGTACATGCAGTCGCTGGGCGTTCTCGAGGCGAGGCGCTGGGGGGAGCTCGGCCAGGGGTGCGCGAACCTCCTCGAGACGATCCCGAAGCCGACCATCGCCGCGATCAACGGCTACGCGCTCGGCGGCGGCTGCGAGCTCGCTCTCGCCTGCGATATCCGGATCGCCTCGCGCGAAGCAAAGCTCGGCCAGCCCGAGGTCAACCTCGGGATCATCCCGGGCTGGGGCGGGAGCCAGCGCCTGCCCCGCATCGTCGGGCTCGGCTTCGCGAAGGAGATCGTCTTCTCCGGGCGCTCCGTCGGGGCCCAGGAGGCACACGACTGGGGCCTCGTGAACCAGATCTACGACCCGCCTGAGCTCATGCCCGCCGCAATGAAGCTGGCCCACGAGCTGGCGAAGAAGAGCCCGCTCGCCCTCGCATACGCCAAGGAGGCGACCAACCTCTACCTGACCGGCGAGGCGAGCGCACACATGGAGACCGAGCTCCGCCTCTTCGCGATGCTCTTCTCCTCGGAGGACCAGAAAGAGGGCATGGCTGCGTTCGCCGAGAAGCGCGAGCCCGAGTTCCGGGGCCGCTAGGAGCCGCAAAGACGCTGCTAGCCTGGGAAGGAAGCCCATGGACGACACTTTGACCATCGCGGGCCGGGAGTTCGACTCGCGCCTTCTTCTCGGGACCGGCAAGTACGACACCTTCGAGACGATGCGCGACGCGGTCGTCGCCTCAGGCACGCAGATCGTGACCATCGCGGTACGGCGGATCGACTTCGACGCACCGGGCGAGGACATCACCTCGTTCCTGCCGGAGGATGTACTCCTCCTCCCGAACACCTCGGGCTGCGAGACCGCCGACGAGGCGGTCCGGTCCGCGAAGCTCGCCCGGGCCGGCGGCCTTCCCGATTGGGTCAAGCTCGAGGTCATCCCGGACGCGCGATACCTCCTGCCGGATCCCGTCGAGACGCTGCGTGCTGCGGCGGCGCTAGTCGAAGACGGGTTCACGGTCCTGCCCTACATCCTTCCGGATCCCGTGCTGGCCCAGAAGCTCGAGGAGGTCGGCTGCGCGACGGTCATGCCGCTCGCCGCGCCGATCGGGAGCGGCCGCGGCCTGAAGCTGCGCGACTCGATTCGGATCATCGTCGAGCAGGCCGGGGTGCCGGTCGTCGTGGATGCCGGCCTCGGGGCTCCGTCCCACGCTGCGGAGTCCATGGAGATGGGCGCCGATGCCGTGCTCGTCAACACGGCCATTGCGCGCGCAGAGGACCCGATTGCCATGGCCGGTGCCTTCCGCCTCGCGGTCGAGGCCGGCCGCACGGCCTTCCATGCCGGTGTGATGGAGGAGCAGGCGCCAACCCCGTCGAGCCCGATCGGGGGGACGGTTTGACCGTGGACGTCAATGGACGCAAGGAGGAGCTCGCTCCGGGCGAGACCGTCGCCACTCTGCTCGCGCGCCTCGGGCTCGAGGCCGGCTGGGCACTCGTGGAGCGAAACGGCGAGCCGGTCGAGCGCGCCCGCTACGCCGAGATCGAGCTCGAGGATGCGGACAGGCTCGTGGTCGCCCGCCCCGTTGCTGGCGGATAAGAAGCTTTACCTCGTCACGCCGGTGAGGCCCGGCTTCGGCGAGTTCCTCGCGGCGGCGATCCGCGGCGGCGTGGACGTCGTCCAGGTGCGCGACCGGTCGCTCGCCGACGCCCGGCTCCTCGACGCTCTCAGCGAGGCCCGTGTCGTGACGGCCGCCCACGGCGTCCCGCTCGGAGTCAACGACCGGCCCGACCTGGCTGTCCTCGCGGGAGCCGACTTCGTCCACGTGGGCCAGGACGACATCCCCGTCGAGGCCGCTCGGGCCTTCGGCCTCCCGGTCGGGCTCTCGACCCATGCGCCCTCCGAGATCGACGCGGCGGGCTCCGACTACATCGCCGTCGGGCCCGTGCACGCGACGCCGACGAAGGAGGGCCGCCCTGCCGTCGGGCTCGAGCTCGTGCGTTACGCCGCCGCGAACGCGACCGTGCCCTGGTTCGCGATCGGCGGGATCGACGCGTCCAATGTCGCTGAGGTCGTCGCGGCAGGCGCGACTCGGATCGCCGTCGTGCGCGCCGTCCTCGAGGCGGACGACCCTGAGCGGGCAGCGCGCGAGCTTCGCGAGTCGCTTCCGGGCTAGCCCAGCAGGAGCAGGCTCTCGACGGCGAGCGCGTTGGGCGTCGCCCGCAGGCGGGGCCAGGTGGGGTCGAAGGCGGTGGTCACGATCCGCGCGCGCTCTCCGACCTTCACGTCCGAGAGCGTTGTCGTAGACAGCGACCCCGAGCCCGACTTGCGCCGCACGGTGGCGTCCGAAGCCGAAAGCGTGACTCTCCTCGCATAGAGGTAGTCGAGGTCGAGGGACGGCACGACGATTCGCTTCGTCCGCACAGTGATGCTGTCAGCGGTCCTGTCGAGAACCTTCGTGCCCTTGAGAGTCACCTTGCTGTCGGCCGGTGTCCTCGGGAAGAGGAGGTGCTTCGACTTCTTCAAGTGGCTGAACGGATTGATCGCCCGGCCACTCGGCTTCCGGACTTCGAAGTGCAGGTGCGGCTGGATGCCGTTCGCGTCACCGGAATCGCCTACGAACCCGACGAGCTGTCCCCGGCGGACGTGGTCGCCGTTGATCCCGCTGGGCCACGAGACCCCGCCCTCGCAATGGCCCTTGTTGTCGTTGTTCGGGCCGAGGTCGTTGTTCAGATGGATGTAGACGTAGGTCATTCCGTTCTTCGCGTGGAGATAGAGCATGCAGGTGCCTGTCGAAGAGCCCGGGCTGGGCACATAGGTCTGCACGCGCCCGGCGACGAACGCAATCGCCGGCTGGTGGCGAACGGACATCAGGTCGTTGCCCTCGTGCCAGCCTCCGGGACGCGGATCGCCGAAATCGTCCGTGTATGTCACGTTGCCGACCACGGGGAACGCGGTCTTTTCCGGGACCTCGGCGGCACTCGCGGTCCCTGTGAAGACCCCGATCAAGAGAAGGAGAAGAATCCCTCGGGCTGTCGTCCGGTGGCTGGGCATAGGCTCCGGTTCGCGTCCGAAGTGGCGGACGGTAACAGACCCTTCGGCAGGCGGCCGTCCGATCTTGAACGGATAGGATCGCGCCCGCATGAAGATCGCCGTTTGTGTCAAGGAGGTTCCGGATGCCTCCGCTCCCAAGCGCCTCGATCCGCAGACCTTCCGGCTCGACCGGAGCGTTGCCGGCGTGCTGAACGAGTTCGACACACACGCGATCGAGGAGGGACTGCAGCTCAAGGACAAGGGCGCGGAGGGCGAGGTCGTCGCCATCCTCATGGGCCCCGAGCGCGCCGCCGATTCCCTCCGGAAGGCCCTCGCGATCGGCGCCGACCGGGCCGTTCACGTCTCCGACGAGGGGCTGGCCGGCTCTGACCTCGTCGCGACGAGCAAGGCGCTCGCCAAGGCGCTCGAGCGCGAGGGTGCCGACAT
>Ga0126307_10002683_pt1 | contig 12043 bp, 11 predicted proteins | sample Plot28_FD_89955 | JGI IMG/M metagenome (GOLD analysis project Ga0126307, IMG submission 89955) | Serpentine soil microbial communities from UC McLaughlin Reserve, CA, USA - Plot28 | ecosystem: Environmental > Terrestrial > Soil > Grasslands | place: USA: UC McLaughlin Reserve, Lake County...
AAAGTCTTGCCGTACAGGGAATTGATATTGATGAAACAAGGATAGCAGATACAGGAGGAGGACAAAGGGATGCCATAAGTGTAATTGATGGACAATCAATCTATGGAATTGTACCGAGATAGAAAAAGGTATATGCGCGTACTAGGATTCCCCTCTAATAAGTAGAGTTGCTGTATCGAGGAATCAGCCCACTGCTGTAATGTCAGATCGTGGTATATAAGTGCCCCAATATCCATCTTCATTCTTCATTATGCATGAAACGCACAATAGTTATTGATAGCTTTAAACCTGTAACAAAAACAAAAACTCGCCAGCTAATCTCAACTAAAAGACCAGCTGGCAAGGAGTGATCATGTGAACCTCAGAGACCTTAGAGGTGCACGCGTTCATTTAAACGCTATCTGCTATGTTAACTTTTTCAGATTTTTATTCTTACTACCAGAAGGTGCTAAAAAATCTGAGCATCTATAGAGATTATCGGTAAATGCTCTAGCAGCGCCAGTATAACAGTCTGACTGCAATAACTATAAAAGCAAGGTTTCCAAAGTAACATTTTAGGGGCTCAATCAGTCCATTCATACGTACATATAAAATACAATGCAGCATGCAACTCCTTCTTTGGATCTGAAGTGCTTGCTATCAGGCTCATGATAGGAGAAGAGAGATATTCAGATATTCAGACGTATATCTTCTTATGATAACTGAATAATGTTAGACTAATCAACTAACTAACCACCCAACAACAACTTCTAACTACACAGATCTCCTATCCCCGTACTCAATCAAGAAACTACTAACGTTCTAGCCGCTTTTCTCATCTCGATTCCATAACATTAAGGAGAAACGCTTAATCCGCATTCCATTAAAGAATCCTTTGATGAAACCTGTTTATGCCAGGATTAGCCTTGCAGGCGTGACTTCGTTCCTTTTGGTTGCAGCATCACTTTTAGGCTTTAGCTTCGTGATGCCTAAAGCGGCGGTAGCATCATTCGCAGTAGATAACAATACAACAACTAATGAGGGTAGTACTCCTACTGCTAATCCTACAGTTGACTTAGAAGACCAACCATTTGCTGTAGGACATTACAGATCAACCCCTACTAACATAACTGAAACGCAGGTACAATTTACGTTTGAAGGAAATACAACAATAACACTACCAAACTCTACAGAAACGATAATGACAAGAGATACAGGTCAAGGTAATGTTACATTCCTTCCAGGAGAAGGAGGTGGTGGTGCTATACGTGGACAGATTCACATGACCACTCAAGATGGAAGCGAAAATGCAACAGGAGATTTTGCTGAATTCATGAAAAGTGATGAATCCACAGGCGTCGGTGTTGCATACTTTAGTACAAGCTCGACTGGTGGAATGCTGGCGCCCCTTAATAATAAGATAGCAGTCTTCCTAGATGAAGTACAGTCAAACGAGGACAGTATCGTAAGGTTCTTTGAATGGAAAAGTGGTGATGGAGGAGCACTTAAAGGCATCGACAATGGGGCTACTACCGCTACCAAGGGGGGAGGAAACGATACTGCTGCAGCACCAGCAACAGCTGCAGAAATACCTACTTTCACTATACCATAAAAAATAACTAAATAGAAGGGTACCGTGTCTGACGACCCATGCTTCCAGGGTTGACTACCATGAAAGTAAGATGATGAATTCGTTTCGCACACATTTGACGAAGCTTATATCTGGCAGTAGTTTTATTCAATCTATTCCTTGAGTTCAACGAGCACCCCAGCGGCATCCTCTATTCCAATATTTTCTACAGCGTGTGAGAGCCCATCGAGCCATACTGCCTGACCACGTTTGAGATCGGCATTTTCGCTTTTACCGTTTGGGAAGGTAAACTTGAGTCGTTGGTCATTCAAGCAAATTGCTACACTTCGGGGATGAGAATGCATCTCAGATTTTGCACTCTATTTCAGTCGGAATTCAACGACTCGCACTGCATCATTTTCCAGCAAGACCTTGTAGACGTCTGGTGCCACCTTAACGGCATCCTGTGACATAAATTTCTTCATAGAATAGTGAAACATAAGTGTTGCTCAGAATCTTACTAGCACATATTATGGAAGGAAGCCATAACAACATGGATGGGAGGATTTGAACCCCCGACCTCAGCAATGCCACTGAATTGAGACATTCCAAAAAGACATGTATATGTATAGTTAGGTGATGAAGGGGCAAAGTACTCCTATTTACTAATTGACTAAAAGTCGCTCTCGCTGTTGTCGTTGCTTAAGAGAACCATCCTAGCAAAAATGAGACAAATTGAGACTAATTTTGCAACTATGTCTAATAAAATAACTGATGCTTTTGTAGCAACTGCTTACCATACGCTGTTATGATATTGGAGACAGGCGGGAATTGCCCGTGTTCTGATTCACCTGTTACCCTTTCTATCAGCCCCAAGTCTTTTGCTTTATCCAGCACTCTTTGGGTGTATGTATCATGAGAGCCTATTTTGTCTAAGAGCTTGCGGGTTGTTATGCCCTCAGGTCCTGCGGCATTGACGATTGTAAGTAAGCGAAGAAGGGAGTAGTTACCACGCTTAAAGAGGTCTATTGTTGATGATGATAATGGTGGTAGATGGGTATCACGATTGCTGCCCTTGATGTCATGACTTCTTCTGTGCTTTGTCAAATCAGATAACCTCCCTCCTCCTCATCCTCCTCTATCTCTATGTCGGCAATACCAAAACCATGCTTTCTGTCCATCTCCGAAATTGCTGCTGCCAGATTGTTGAATGCATCAAACGCTTTAATTCTATCACCATGCCGCTTGTCAATCTCTTGCCGCGTATCCTCAACTTTTAGGAAACCCTTTACCTGTTGCAACTCCTTTTCAATCTTGGTTGCTTCTTCCTCTGTTGCATCATTGGTTATTTTATCGATATAAGCTAGAAGCTTTCTGACACCTGGAGGGTAGTGATGTTGCAGCGAGTCAGGTCTTTTAGTTAAGACTCGGAGGTAATTCCTTGTTGGATAGGCTTGCTCTAATTGTGTTTGAAGATAATCCCAAATACGTTTTGGATTGTTGTTAACGTGTGCTAGCACTGCATCTATTTCGACTTTATGTTTATCTAGGAAGTCAATATCTACAATTTTCTTGGATGAAAATCTTGGATCTTGTAGTATCTCATAAACTGTATCTTCCTTTAATCTCTTTTTGGGTTGATAGTCGACTACTCCTTCAGTTTTCTGTGATATCTTGAAGTGTCTTAACATCCGTTCGTCAACTCCAAGCCATAGCACACCTGGAAGCTTTGAGGCGATGTGTATTCCAGGGATATCGTAATCCGTGAATATGGCGATGTTTCCCCCTGCTGTTTCCTTAGTTGCTGCTGGAATATTTCTCCATCCAAGTTGTCCACCTAGCTCTCCTTCCTTTCGCATTGCTAGCCTGGCGAGGTCTTTAGCATAGTCTACCAGTTGACCACGAGTATTTACCAAGCCAACACCATAAATGTCGGCATGAGGACCTAGAGCAGCCACAATATCCTGCTTTTCTATAAAGACGATATCAGTTCCTTTCTTTGATAGATCCTCTATGTCTTTGAAACTGATACCATACCAGCGACCTTGGTAATACAAAGTTGCCCAAGGTGCCGCAACAATCCCGACTTCTTCACGCTTGAGACCATAATGAGCAGTTACGTTTGGAATCTCTGGCAAGAAAGATCTTCTCAGCGGCATACTCTCTTTCTCTACCTTTGCAGCTGTCCATATGGGGAGACTGTTATACCATATAGACATTTGAGTACGCTGCCGAGGGATAAGCTTCTTCATCTCTTCCTCATTTGTTATCTTTCCTTCTGCTTTAGCTTGCTTGACGGTTGCGCAGTCTTCACCGATTACTTCATTGATTACATGCTTTATTTCAGGGGCTTTTGTATCGCTACCTTTTGATGTGGCTTTAACTTCTCTACCAGTCTTTTTGTTTAATAGTGTGATTCCTGCACCTGTTATGGTTCTTGTGTTGTCATCGTTTGCTAGCTCTTCAACTGCTCTTATGATAGCATGAGTAAAGGGAGTGGCATTGATTGCTGACTTGTCATGACTTTGATAACTTACTTTTGGAGTTATCAGATTAGCAGCGATAATACAAGGCATTTTCTGATGTAAAGAATAGCCATATTCTGTAAGAATATCTTTAATGCTGACTGTCACCCCGCCACTTTTAGATTCAACCACATGATGAATCATTCTACCTCTAGGATTGTCTTCTGTCTTCTTACCCCCCTTGACAAATATAGCAAATTTGCCATAATCACCCTGAAATGTATTTGCTTTTGGAGACACGGTGTAATTTACAGCACCAGCGATAAACCTAGTTGGGAATATCTTGCTTTCTTCCCCGCCTTTGCTACCTTGGTCTATCAGATAGTCTCTGTCGATAGGTATTGCAATGATTTCGAATGCAAAGGGGTACTGTACCCCGTTTGTTGTTGGTGTTCTTACTTTTTCACTATCTAGGATTTTATAGATAGCTCTTGAGATATCAAACTTGCCATAGTGTATATGACTCAAGCCGTATATCTGAACGATTCTATCTATGAGGTGCTCCTTTCTCTCTTTTGGTCTGATGTGTGAATAGGGAAGCGATAGCTTCTCTAGCGGATTTGACTTCTCTCTTAACTCGTCGTACAGTTTTTCTATCTTGTTCTCTCGCTGTGAGTCGCTTATGAGGTCTGCAATTGTCATACTCAGATCGGGTCTTTTTTGTGAAAGCTGAGATGCTTCCCTTGGTAATACCTCTTCTAAGATATCAAAGATTTTTGTATCTTCTGGCTCATTTACCCGAAGTAAGGTCTTCCTAAACTCGTCTAACTCATATGAATGGATGCTGCTTTTGTTAAACCACTTTGGAGATATGCCATGTAAAGCAGGTGCATCTATAGTTGTTCTGGGTAACAGTCCAGCTTCTGCCCTATTGCTTTTGTCGGATATCTTTACCTTAAATGAAACATCAGTTGTAAATATTAGATATTGTTTACAAAAATGTAAGACGTCAAGTGAGGTCAGACATTTACTTCTGTTTGACTCCCATAACACTTCTGGGATCATTGGAAAGGTAACTTCTATCTCGGTTTCAGTGTGTGACACTTTTTTTGTAGAGTTCTCAATTATGATTGGCTTTGCTTCTTCAGTAGCAAAGTCTAGATATACAGTTACATATCTCTCTATTCCATTGGCTCTAAAGTAAGTCGGTATAGTCCATCTCTGTAGCGATTGTTGTGGACGGCTCGTTCTATTTTTGATGTCTTGCAAAACATGAGGAAATGCAACAGTCTGTTTTAATGCATCTCCTAATGTGCCGCGGCTGATTATGTGTTTGTTCTGTTTTGAGCCGTAGCGCATTGTAAAATCTAAGATATTTGCCAAGTCTTCCACTGTGAAAGGTACAGATTTGTTATCAGGGTTTGAATTTCTGACTGTGAGGCGAAAGTATGAATTGTCGATTTCTATATTGGTTGTAATTACAGCGGCACCCTTTGGGACACCTGGGTATTGCTCCCAGAAGAAATCAATCGCATTATCAAAAAGCTCTTTTATTGTGAGTAGATACCAATCTCTCTTATTCTGGTAGCCTGTTCTAAGCTCTATGCCCTTCTCTGTGAAATAGTCCATGTGGTGACCTGTTGACCAGCTTATGGGTTTCTTTTCCTTCCTACCAGCAGGGGGGATGTCCCTCTTTTCGCCTGGGATGTCATGACTTCTGCTATTGGTTAAAGTCATACCCCCCTCCCACGTCGTCACCCCAATCCTCGGTTGTTAATACCATGTCCTAATATACGGACATGCTGAGCTATATTTGTTTCGCACTTTATTTTTACCATCATGAAACTAGTAGTCCGCACATATCACAGTGGTATTACCTTCAAGTCCTTTCCTCTTCCTCCTGTCCACGTTAACTCGTCGGGCAGACTGTTTTATTGTGACTTGATAAGAAACCACCACCATCCCGTCTCAAGTTGCATAAATTCAAGCTTTTAAATTTTTGGGGGGTTTGTCGTCATCGTTAACTTATCGTAAAGCTCAGGGTTCTTGACTTTCAAAGTAGCAAGTTTCATTTGCGATATCTTATCATTCTTTACTTCACGGATTCTAGACCTGACCTTGTAAATAAAATCCCTTCTGGATGGTTCCAGTCTTCTAAGTTCTGCACATCTATCAGCCCACTGCATGACAATATCAGATATCTGAGTCTCGTCTGTCATACCTCTTCTAAGAACCAGATATGGAACTATGATAAGGTCCCGCGCGCGTTTACGGTAATCTTCAATTGGGGTCTGGAGCAGTTTTTCAATCCAATATATTATTGGAGTTGTTGTCGATGACGGCATAATGTGATCGAATGATTCGTGCATACACAAATCATTCTGATTCTGTTGTCTCCCAACAACGTCAGCATAGAAGCTGCCAAGTAGCAGCCTGTAGTCTGGTCTATGTCCGTCCCACCTTTGTATAATTTTGACCTCTGCATCTATACCCGCAGTCTTGCATTTGGAATTAAGAGAGTATGGAATTCTCAGCATACATGATTTCAGAGCGGGATGGTGTCCCTTGTCATATTTGTTAGCGGATAAGTATCTCTCCGCAAACTGTAAGAACTTATTTGATGTGTGCGGCTCTAGGGCTGCAAACTCCTTTATCCTCTCTAGAGGTATAGGGCAATCAATCGGCTGGATAATGTGATACCCTCTACCACTCCAGAGCACTGTAGGATGCCCGCCTATCTTCTTCTCAATATTCTTCAAAGTTGTAGTCAATGCCAGTTTAAGTGACCGCATACTTGCAAAGTTCTCAGCGTCAAGTTCGATAAATAATAAGTCTGGATTTTCCTGACGTACACCAAATCCTGCGATACGGCAGTCTTCCCACAAAGCCCCTTCGAAATATAACATTGCCATGTCTCTGTTGCTTACTTCGCGCTGTTCTCGCCTTGTCGCTGCAGTTGATACCCTTCTAGGGAACCAAGACTCCTTTTTAAAATGGGTAAGGATGAACTCTACACCGCTTTGAACCCTTGAAAAGTAGAAAGAAAAATCACCTCCACACACTGCTATTTTTTCGTCGTTTTCACGCTCAGCAGGCTGGTTTTGATGACTCAAAATGCTCATTTTCCCTCATTTTTTGACATGTCAGACGGCGAGTTTTTTACTAGTATATCGAATCCTAACCTTGTTACTTTACCACTGTCTATTGCATCTTTTACTAACTGTGCAGCTTCTCCAGCTGTAAACATACCTAGTGATATCAAATCCTGTTTCAGTGCTGACTCACTAACTGTCCCTTCAAGTCCTTGAGTTTGTTTTTTCTTTTCCAAGTCATTGTAATATCTCCAGAACGAGGAAGGGAAAAAATCATCTGAGTGTGGGGATGTTTTTTCTTTCTGCTTTACGGAGAATTCCTCCACATTATCTCCTTGTTTTGAGCTCCTTTTGTCTAAAGAAGCAATATTTGAGGAGATTCGTGTAGGAGAAAACCCCGCTCGCAAGTGTCGAAAATCACGTCCCAAGCACCATCTAAATTGGCTTACTAGTTCAATTTTGAGCTCTGAGTTGTAATAATCGCCATCTTTTTGTCGGTCTGCTAGTTCCAGTGCAAACAGCTCAGTCATTGTTCTGCGTGCAGTTGGCTCACTAACCCGTAATCCGTTAACAATGGCACTTGTGTCAAGTTTCCCATCGTTTTTAAGCAGTAATTCAAACACTGCCACCCGCTCTATTGGGGCAGTTGACAAAACTACCTTAGCGATAAGTGGTACATCAGCAATAGTTAGGTAGTTTCGTCCTTGGGATAGGGCGTGTCCTCTGGCTAGATTAGTAAGTTGTCTATTTGCTCTGTCTGGCTCTTCTATCCTGCGGTAGTTATATGCATAGTCCGACCCCTGAGTTCCGTGAGTGTCCCATGTGTCAACCACGCCACGCAAATGCGCCAACAGTTTTGCAAGTCTTGCAATGTATTTTACAGCCTTGTATTCATCTTTGGACTTGTCCCATTCCATCTTTGGCAGCCCATCCTTTTCCTGCATTGCAGGACAAGCTTCGAACCATTTCAGATAATCGTAGAGTGAATTCTCAATCTTGTCATGATCTGACTGAAACCTGCCCGCGGTTGTCTGTTGTATCAATTCTTTTTCAGTTCTATCACTCCATGGCAGCCGCAGAAAATGTACTTTAGGACCTAGATTCCCCATTATGTTATACACATGGCGGGAGATGTCCACGACTGCTCCAAGCCACATGAAGTTATACTCTCCCTCATATCCTCTACGACCAAAACCGCCAGAGTTGCTTTGTAAGCCCTTACCGTCTAAGATTGCTGAGAGAATGGCAAATGTTTGTTTAAGATCCTCTTCCTTAGCGTTAAACATAGGAGCTAGTTCTGGAGTTAACAAGAAGCGATCCTTCATCTTGGGCAGCATGTCCACCTGTTCTCTTAATACATCTTCAGAAAGGGATGTATTATGTGACACAATAGATTTAGGAGTAAAATAGTGGGTGAAATAGGCACGCCAGTATTTTCTGAACAGGTCTATAGTTACAGTCTTTAGAGAGCTAGGTGGTGCTAGTAGTATCCCAGCAAACGGTTCTGTAACATCTGCTATATGGAATATAGATTTGATAGATAGAGCAAAGTCTAGCGGTACCCAAAGATTGTGCAGCGGCATTGCTGACTCTTTTATTGTGTCTTGGAGTTTCTGGTATCTGGTTAGTAGTTGGGTCTGCCATTCTTTAAAGCTCATATCGTCTAGTCTTTCAAGTGGTGTTTCTGTCTCTATCGATGCCGAAGCTTTTGCAGCAGCTATGGCATGTCCGTTCATTAGTTTAAGGTAGCTAGAAGATAAAGAAAGCAGAGTGCCTTGAATTATTTCCAATGGAATTCCTGCTTCACCTAATTTTTCTTCTATCTTCTTAGTGGTTTTGTTCCAGTCATTCTTGTAAAAACCGACTCTATTGCAAGAGCCATTATGATACAGCGCTATAGTCGAACCTTCCTTAACTACACGATATCCTTGATTCTTCATTCCTTCAGAGGTGATATCTAATTCTTCGACCACTTTATAGCTCATCCTCCTGTAATCCTTCGTATTCTTCTGAACCAAAAGCTCGCTGCTTGTCCTTGTCCCAAAAAATATCAGCAGGTTCAATCCAAGGAGCAGCGAACTCTACGGTTTCACAACCGTGCATTATCTGCTGCAATCGAAATATGGCGTCCCTAGCCTGGACTATGTCGTTGTAAACTCGCATATCTTCAGGCATAAGCTTTTGGATACGGTCTAGAATGCAATCAAATCTGCGAATTTCCTCCTCTAGCCTAGAAATCTTTACATTATAGCTATGAGTATCTTCCATTGTTACACTTCAGCCTCCTGGGTTTGTCCTTGGAAGTTAGCTGTTGTTGTGGTGGTAGTGCCAAAAACCACTACTTCTTTGACCGTTGCTGTTCGGGGCTGGCTGGACACCTGATTCCCCGACGGCACAACAGACATCATTATTACTATTTTTTCTTGGTCACTCAGTAGTCCTGATTCAAATATCACACTGGAGAACTCACTTCTTGAGGTTTTGCCTCTTCGCCTATCAATTTCGTCTTCTCCTCCTAAAATACTGACAGGCGCATAAAGCCCTAACATGGTTTTGAATTCTGCTATTGTATTAGTAGTCATGTTGTCCCTTCCTTCCATCTCTCTTTGATTAACTCGCTACCTTGACAATGACAAGGGCAGTGGCAGACGAACCGCTTTCCTAGAACATTGCTAAGATAACGACCAGTGCACTCCTGACATGATGTCAGGCACTTGTAGATTATTTCTGTAACTAGTTCGCCGCTCATTTAGCACTGCCCTCCTCCTTCTCCTCTGGTTCCTGCGTGGTGGTGGACTTTTTCAAAAGTCTTGAAACTACATCATTAAAGCTTTCTCCTGCACTTCCTAGTCGCTTGAGGGCGAGGTAGTTCCGCTCATCGACTGTGATATGTTTTAATGTCTTTACTGACACATCTATAGTTACAGTCTTTAATAGTAGTGAGAACTATGAACTGTACCTATCACAGTTGCCAAGAAAACGGGCTATATTACCCCAGCCCTGCCCTCTTTGCGGGCGGACAGATGGAAACTACCAATATGTGATTTTTAATCACAAAAACATCAGCAGTAGGCGAGCAGTCGTTTGTAGGATTGGACATTATGACAAGAATTATTATCTTTCACGAAAAGAAAGCAGAAAACTGCCTACTATTGGTCGCAAGATCAAAAGACCTTATGGTAGAATCTGGCACAGTTTCAAAGTTCGACCACTATTCAACATAACTCGCTACGGAAAGACGGTTAACCTTAGTCGATACTTTGATACATTTAAAGAAGACAAAACGAGGCACAAAATGAGCCTTACAATAAAGCCTAAACCATGGATGTCAGATTACATCATGAAGTTGGGTTGGCAGATGATCCCTGAAGAATCACTTTTGATTGCAAGGCGAAAGGTAAAGGAGTATTATTGTCCTCCTATGCCTCTTTCTTGATTATTCCCTGTGCATAAAGTACCCTGTACAGCTCATCGACATGCTGCTTTAGCGATAGATTCTCTGCCATTACTTGCTGTGTCTTTGATTCTACGTCTGCACCTTTAGCTTCCAATGACGCAACATCTAAGTATGTGAGATAAGGCTCTAACTTGCGGAATAAATCCATTCGCTCTTTCTCTGATTTCTGATAATAGGTGCTGCCTGCATGACCTATCATCCATTCGCTAAAGTCAGAATAACCCAAGTCAGATATTGTGGATTTCACAAAATCACGGAACGTCTTTAATGATACTTTGCGGCGCTCGCCTACCTTTCTGCTATTACTGCCATCATCATCATTACCTATACCGCCCTCTAGAACATCGATAAGCTCTGCAAAAGCTGCTGACAAGTAATCGTATAGACCATCGGGTGCTGCTTTTTCTTCGTTGAGATGTGGCATTGATAATAAGAGATTATGGGGGTTCCGTTTTGGAGCTGCAAACTTTCTTATAGACTCGCCATTTTCCTCTTCTTTGACCGTTGTCCATCTTGTTCTATACTTGAATTTATCCCATAATCGCAGTTGGGTAGCAGCTTCTCTGGTAAGTGGTCTTGTACGGGCTACCCTCATTTTTGAATATTCTGCTCTGTATGTGATGGTTGCAGAGTCAGAGTCAAGGTTTACGTCACATTCTCTCACAGCGCATAGCTCTATAGGTCTAGGACCATTAGAAGCCATTACATGTAGTGCTGTTTTAAGCTGGATATTCTTGCAAGCATTGAGATACCCAGCGACGTCAGTTTTGTCAATTCCTTTTTTTGAGGGTCGTTCTTTTCTTGGCAGTGGCACCAACTCATTAAAGTCCTCAACTGTGACTAAGATTTTGTTAAAGCGAAAGAATTTCCTTACAGTTTTGACACGAGCTCGAATAACATTAGCAGTTAGTTTACTCTCAGTGTTAGGTCTTCCATCTCTCAAAAAGCCAGAATATTCTGTCAAAATGTCATATGGATCATATTTTCCAGCTTTAATCTGCTTCAAAAAATCGTCAACAGGTGTTTTATTATAACGTCTGTATACGAATTGAGCAAAAGACTGCATCGTTGTCTTGTATGTTATCGCCGTATTCTTGTCTTGAATTGTCTTTGCCTCGATATACTTTACTATGGTTTTGCTGGTTTCACAATGTTCGATTTCTGCGGGGGTGCATAACTTCAAACGTCTTGAATTGTAAAAAGAAGATGATGACGAAGGCGGTAATAATTGTTCTCCTCCTTTTTGCCGCATTGTTCTTGTCGTCGTCGCTGCTGTTGTGGCTGCAACTTTGGTTATTTCACAAGACATGATATATTTTACTACTGTATACTGGGAGGAACTGAGCTTTAGCTTTTTTGGTGTCTATAGGGTGTTACCGGTTCTAGTTGCATATATTAAACGTCTCGTCAGAAGCCAGCTTATTGACTGAGCGGTTCATATTCATACCTTCAGCCGGTCAGATAGCTATGAGTAACATTG
>Ga0126307_10002684_pt1 | contig 12040 bp, 13 predicted proteins | sample Plot28_FD_89955 | JGI IMG/M metagenome (GOLD analysis project Ga0126307, IMG submission 89955) | Serpentine soil microbial communities from UC McLaughlin Reserve, CA, USA - Plot28 | ecosystem: Environmental > Terrestrial > Soil > Grasslands | place: USA: UC McLaughlin Reserve, Lake County...
GGGTGGCGCGAGTATTGGTTATCTAATGGATCAGATGTTATTAAGGTCAATCAAAAGATAGCTCCAGTTCAATCATTTCTTGGAACATTTGGTATGACAGGACTTACGGCATATGTAGGGCTTAAATTGAGTTTAAAAATGGTGATACTGTATTTGTTTCATCTGCATCAGGTGCTGTAGGTTCTATTGTATGTCAAATCGCAAAGATCAAAGGTTGTCGTGTTATAGGAAGTGTTGGCTCAGAAGAGAAAGTAAAATGGCTTATTGACCAAGCAGGAATAGATTATGCCTTTAATTATAAGCAGGTAGATGATATATCTGTTGAGCTCATAAAGGTCTGTCCTGATAAAATTGATATTTACTTTGATACTGTTGGTGGAAAACACCTAGAAGCAGCTCTTGATAACATGAAAACATTTGGCAGAATCGTACTTTGTGGTATTATATCACAATACAATTCTAATTCTCCGCTTCCTGGTCCATCTAATCTCTTCTTGGCTATAACCAATCCACTAAAGCTTCAAGGATTTAACGTAAGAGATCATTACGATATACTAAACGAGTTTCATATAGCTATGGCCAAATGGGTTGGTGAAGAAAAAATTAAGTGGAAGGAAACAGTGTCAGAAGTAATAGAGATGCACCAAAAGCATTCCTAGGACTTTTCAAAGGAGAAAACTTTGGAAAAATCTTAGTAAAAATTGCAGATTGAAAGACAGATCATTGAATTAATTCGATTATTATCTTCATTTATTGCAGGCGAAATCGACTTACGAATTCATCCAGTATCTAAAACTAAGACTCATATTCAATTCAATAGACTTGTTTTGTTTATAGAACTCATAATGCTATCATTATGATAACCACCGAACTTCTGAATAAACTTCGATAACAATTATTAAATCTCGAGTTAATTTATATCTATTGTTGAAGTTTAAGAGACAAGTAAATTTATCATTTCGATAGTTTTATAAAACAATATCTGGTGGATCTGATAAACAGTTCCAAAAATTGATTAGAACAATCCAGTTTTCAATATTGACTAAAAATAGTGACTTCTATAATGATAGTTTCTATGATATGCTATGGCAATAAAAACTATAATAAAATGTAAAGCATCATTATTCTATAATTGATATTTTTTAGTTTTTTTGCTTTTGTTAAAACAAAAATCTTTAATTTTTGAGTATGATTTATGATAAAATTATAAATTATAGTCAAATAATTTGGATTAGATCCCATAACTGTATTATAACATTCTATATCGTTTTTCCTTTGTAATTTGCATGGAGAATTATTATAATTATCAATATTATTTTTATTATTGTTTTTGTAAATTTGATTATCATTATCCTCAGATTCGAGAAAAATTTTTCTTATTGTTTCTTCATTTTGCATGAGATTCATTATTAATTCTAATAGTCTTAAAATGTATTTGTCGTAAAAGTTTTAGATCTATACTATTTTTTATTGAGCAATAATACTATATAATTGTCTAAACTTTTAAATCATATGGTTAATCTTTTCTCTTTCTTTTTGTTTAAGTATTATAATCATTCAGTCATTTGTTAAATCTCTTCTTAACACCGTGGGTCTTCATTTGTTGTTATTTATTGTTCATCCTATGACAAAAAATTATTGTTCAAAATAAAAATATACTTGCAAACTATTAGATATTTTAGATTAATATGACTGAAAATATAACTCTAGAACAATTCGAAAAACTAGAAAGAAATTCGGAAAAAGCAGCAACATATCTACAAATTATATCTGATTTTTTCCATTGGAGCTCTCCTAATATAGATAATATAAATGTAGAAGAAATTGAAAATATCTTTGATGATTTTATAAAAAGCAATGAGTATATTGTACAAAGGATAAAGAACATAAGTTCTTTATAATTTATTTATTTATTATTATTACTTAATAGTAATATCTAAATTTCTTAACTTTAAAACAATATAAAAAAAATTTCATATGGTTATGGTATTTATTATTAAAAAATATTTGTTCTAATTGTTCGATAATATAGCCTTCTTTATGAATTGACATATCTAATAAATTAAAACCTAATATAGAAGGTTTAGCAAATGGCATATTTTTAGGTACAAACCTTTACTTTAACGGAAGAATCAAAATGTAATACAATATGACTCATAATAATTGACTAGAAAATTTTAAAATTAAAAATACTATAATTTATAGATTTATTAATAAAATGGCTTACTATTGAATTTATGATAGATGATGATCATACTCCTACAGTGTATAATGCAGAAGATGTATTAAAAAAAGAAGCAAAAGGGATAGATGATAATGCTGATCTAGGAGAAGTTCAAGAAGTTAGTCCTGAATATATTATAATAAAAATAGTTTGTGATATATTAAATAGCTAAATTAATCAAATAGTAATAAAAGCTAAATACGTGTTAATTGTAGTATATCTATAGTAGACTTTTATTTTTGCATCGCTATCGGTATTACTCCCGACGAGCCTGTAGTTTTCTCGGGTTCACTATTTCAATGATAACTTTAAAATGAAAATGCCTACTAGTGTATTTTGGTTTAGCATTATATAAATGAGATTTTTTAGTATAGTTAAAGTAAGACAAAAAAAATTTTTTTAAACAAAAAAATAGATAGTTAGAATAGTATTTAGAATGTTTTACTATAATTTATATAAATAAATATTATCACAAATAATAAATAATAATTTAGTTATGGATTATTTAAATAGGAAAATATCATATAAGACCGTAATAAATCAAATTGTCATAGCCTGAACCTATAAACCCAGTTCATCTTCTACTGCTATTTCAGACTATGACAATTACTAAATAATAATATCTTAATAACATTATTTAAATCTCTAGAATAATAGTTTCAAAGCCATAACTAGTATAGTCTTTAGATAGTGAAAACATCTACATAGGAAAAGTTTACTGCATATATTGTCATAGTCTGGCTATGCTAAATCCTATAAACCCAAACCATCTCGTTTGTTTAGGCTATGACAATTAAATTAACTTTGTTTAGACATATTTTTAAGGTCCAGAGAAAATCTATGATTAATACCAACTCATAGGCAAAAACAGTCATAGCCTTCAATAATATGTGATAGTCATTTCTTCATTGATGAGGGCTATGGCTTTTACTAATATACAAATACATTCTTATTGTATCACAAGAAAGCAAAACTTTCTACAACTTTTATTATATTCAATAGTTATTACTGTTACAAAAGATACTTTCAAATACTACATATATTATTATGATAATAATAATCAAAATTGCTGTATAAATTTCAAATCTTTCTAATTGAAAGAAGAAGTAGAGAGGAACAATAAATTAATGCCAATATTACCTGAAAGCGACAATAGAGTTCATGATGATCTTGCCATATTTGAAATTAAAAATAACAATGTAGAAGAAGGCATAGAATGTTTTAGCCACTGGTTATCAATTAAAGACGGAAATTGTGATGAAGATAATAGGAACAGCCAATTAACCCTGATCACATTTGAAAGGGAAAAAAACAAATTATTACTTCATGATAACCTTAACAATTTAGATATTGAGGTTGTGTTCACTGATGGTGTTCCATTATGTACTTTATGCCAGATAGATGATTGTGCACATACAGGTTTTGCTATATGTGTAAAACAAAATCTTTTTGATTAAATAAATATTACATATGTAATTAACAATTAAAAAATTAAAGTTATTGTTATTGTTTAGATTAATCCATTATAAGATCATCATTCTTTATCATAATAATGATCATGGTTATCCGCTATTCCATTTAACTTGATAAATTTTAATAAATCTGTATGATCGTCAATATTATAATATTTTTTCATATTTTCCAAGGTTTCATCATCATTTAGTCGATGATGATGAGGAAATTCTTTTTACATATGGACTTTTTTTAGAAGGTCACTATTATAATATAACCTCTTTTACAAATCCATCTGATATATTGAATTATATCAAAGACCTTTCAAATTTTGATGATTTATTAGTAACGCTTGATATTAGAATGGAAAATTTGAATGGATTTCAACTACATCAGCAAATAAAATCTATGACTCTACAATTAAGATTCTTTTTGTTACTGTTTTAGATATAGTAGATGAAATATTAACTATAGTTCCTGGATTATCAAAAGAATAAATTTTGAAAAAGTCGGTTGAATAAAAGATATTAGTAAATACGATAAAAATGCTGTTAAAGTAATAAAAATTCTATTTTATTATTATTGCGATGTAAAGTTATTCTTTAAATATTATTTTCTTTATTATCAGACATTATATTCTTTTGATTTTATGTCGACTTTATTTCTTCTATAGTAACAAATTTTCTAATTAATCTATCTAATAAATGACTTCTGTATTTTCGAGTTTCATATATTATATTCGTTAAGGCTATTCCGAAGATAAGAAGTATTTTTCTATAATTCACTTGTTTTTATAATTCTATATATTATGATTTATCTCTACATTATCTATATTTGATACTGTGATACTCTTACACAAGAATAAGTTTTACAAACACAATCCGTTTAATAACAACTTATGTTCAATGACGATTAGCCCTCCACTTTTGACTCTCCTAAATTTTCAAGAAGAATTAAATAAGTTTCTAAATAATAAAAGCTAAATATAAGGTGGTAGAACCCTACTACATGGACGAATCCACTCCCAACTAGCCGGTAGTTTTCTAGGGTTCACCTATATTGAACAATAAAGAATTTAGATGTGTTATATCTAGAATTCAATGACCATAAGACAATTTGGTCAAATTGGAGGACATATTCCAGGAGCAGTAAATGTGCCATGGAGTAAAATGGTTAATGAAGATGGAACTCTCAAGTAAGCAGATGAATTGAAGAATCTTTACTAATCAGTAAATGTTACAGCTGATAAAGAAATAATAACATATTATAGTATTGGTGAAAGAACATCATATACGTGGTTTGTTCAAAATATTTACTTGGTTATCCTAATGTAAAGACTTATGTTGGTTCATGGTTAGAATGGGGTAATACTATGGGAAATCCTATTGAAAAATGAAAAATTAATAAAAGAATCACATTATATATTGTATAGTGAATAAATGAATGTGTTCTTGGAATAGCTCTTGCAACAATGGTTTAGAACTTATGGATTAGATGATGAGTGTTGAGAAGCGAACAAGAAATTCAAAACAGAGTTGAAGAACTACGAAAAATTAGGTTCCAGCATTCCAAGAACTGTCAAATACCTTTGGATAAATGTGATGAGGCAAAGGAGTATGACCTACTTATAGATGCACTGGAATGGGTCTTGGAAAGTTAAAATAATTTTAAAAGTGTTTCTTTAGTTTAAGCTTCTAAATTTTATAACAAACCCAACTACTGAATCATTATCTCAACAATACACACCACAACAACAATGCCTATCAAATATTCCCAAGAACAAATGCATCAACAACAAATAGTAAAAATAAAATAATTATTAGAAGTAGTACATAATTTTAGTACATGTTCTCTCTTTTTTTATAAATTGATTAAATTATTTTAATTAAGTTTCTAATAATAAAAGCTAAATACAAGGTAGTAGAACCGTAATAATAGTATTTTGTAATTTATAGTTATTATCAAAAATATTTTATCATTAACAATTTTTTTAAATTTGTATAATAAATTCTAATGTATTATGAAATTATTTTTATTATGGAGAATTTATCTGATTAGGATAACAAACTAGTAATGTTTGATTAGAATTGCATCACAATACTTAGTATCCTGAAAACGATGTATTTCTTAATTGTGTATCTGATTGATTAATAATATTAATATAGGAACAATTACTAATGAAGGTTATGGGACAGTAAGACTCGCAATAACAGAAACTGGAAAGAATGTTGTTGAATGCAGATATTATAAAGCAGAAGTTACAGATAGTAAAGCTGCAGTTATTTATGTTGGCGGAGTTGGAGAGGGATGGGATAGCCCTGCTAAAGAATTGTACTCGAAGCTATCTCATAAACTTGCCAAAGACGATGGGATTAATTCACTACGCATTCGATTTCGTGATTCCACAGATTTAGAAGAATCCATCTTGGATGTACTTGCAGTATTGGATTCCTTACTTAAGAAGAAGGAATAACATCAATTGGTCTGGTTGGTCATTCCTTTGGAGGTGCAGTGGTTATCTCTGCAGCAGCTTCGATTGCTTCTGAAAACATCATCAAAACAGTGATAACTTTAGCAACACAAAGTTATGGTACCGAAGATGTTTCTAGATTAAAGGAGGGCAGTTGTTCTATTTTACTAATACATGGTAATAATGATAAAGTATCATCTCCGTATTGTTCTCATCATATTTATAATAACGCCCATGAGCCCAAGAACGTGGTATTATATGATAATGTTAGTCACAGTCTTGATGAGGTTGCAGATAAAGTATTCCAAAAAGTTCACGAATGGCTTTTAGAAAATTTAATGTAATTAATAGTATAAGAATAACTGATTTGGTAATTATAACAAAATGTTATCTGTATGTATAAAGTAATAAGATGTAAGCAAAGAATATATTCTTTTAATTATAATATCTAAAAGTAAATTCACGGATTATGAAAAGATAATCCCGAGAATCTTCTTCTAGTCTGTACTTCAACATTTCGTCTTTTAATGGATCTTCTTTTTGTTTATGACTATCTCTCTATTTTTGTCAAGTTCCTCAATAATATTATATATTATTACTTGTTCATCTTCATTCTGTTGTTGAGTTTGAGTTTTCTTTAATAAACTATCTTAAAAAAAATTGGCATTGTATTGAAATTTCTAGAGGATTCCACCGAACCAGTAAATTAGTTATTATAATTGATAAGAAAAATAGTTTTTAGAAATCATTTTAATAAACTAATCTAATAAATTTGTTTTACTATTCTTATAAATGTATTAATCATATATGTATTAATCATAATACTGTCAGGAATTATAACAAAAATAATGACGAACCCAACCAAGGCTAGACAAACTATCAATACAATACTACACGAAAAAAATCAGTTTTGAGAAAGATCGAATCATAGAGAGGGCTATGATAGGGCTATTTACTTAATCTTTCTCTATGCTGTCGTTATTATTTTTCTCATTGTTGTTATCAGTATCATCTTTATCATTTCCATTATCATTATTGTCATCACCACCATAATTATCATCATCATCATTATTATCCAAATCTTGGACAGCAATATTTTGAACATCAATTTTTGTTAACTCATCACTTGCTAATCTAAAATCTACTATTTCAGGTCTTTCCGCACCTGATTTCTCTCCTATCTTGCATATTATCTCACTAGATTTAACAAATAAAGCACATACTCTAAATTGATCTCCAAGGTCTATTTGACTTGAGTTGAGATTAAATCGGATTTCTGTAGTATTGCTCAGTTTTTTGCTTTCTGAATGAGATAATAATTTTGCTTGTGTACTGCTATCTGAATTAATGAATGTTATTATATCATCGGTATTATCATTTATATCAAAAAAAGTTACTATTACATTCAGATCTTCTTTTTCCTGTCCTTGTACAACAGAAAAGGAGGATATTGCAAAAAAGGATAAGATACTAACAGTTATGATTGAAAAAAGATACTCTATTCTTTTAGACAAATTTTTTTTGAATTTCATTGAATAGTGAATATTATTTTTACATTTAATATTTTCGTAATGTGATTCTATAAACTAATACAGTAAAAAATTAGGAATTTATTTTGAAAATTGCTTATCTTTCTAGTCTACTGTATTTATCAAGCAAACTTATTGAATTTTGTAAATATTTTAAAATCACTTCTTTATTACAAATACAAATGCTTAGGTAAGGTAGTATATCTACATTAGACTCTTATTTTAGCAACCGTTATCGTATTATCCACTCTTTGGAATATTTCTATAAAATTTAATATATTGCGAATATCTCGTATAAAATAAGTTTCTAATAATAAAAGCTAAATAAAAGATAGGTGAACCCTACTACATGAACGATTCTATTCTCGGTCAGTTGGAGGAATGTGTAGATAAAACCTACTATTGAAAAGGTAAACCTGATTAATAGATTTTTATTCTATATTCTAAAAGTAATTTGTTGATGAATATTTGTTTCTTAAAATCAAAGAATTTATTGCTATTATTTTTTTTATTTTATTTATATGTAATTTCATAACAAATATACAACATCTATTAGAAGTACCCTATTTTAATTAGTTAAATCTATAATTTCTGGAATACAAATACTTATCGCATCGTTAGCATTCATAATAATTTCTACAATGAGATAATAATATTATTTCTCAGATGAGCTTTTAATCATCTTTATATAATTATAATAACTTTGGACAACGTCAAAGTAAAATTTATGTGCAAATTCTATTGATTTAAGGAATGTATCCATATTTTTATCCATAATTTCATTTATTATTCTTGTGGCACTAGTTTGATTATCCATTAGATTTCGGTTTATGTTACTATATAAATTAGAATATTTTTCTTCAGTCTCTGAATTATTAGATTATGATAAATCATTTCATCTAAATGTTTAGAAAATATGGAATAATAAGTATTGATAATATTTTTATGTTCGTCCATAAAATTGTATTTTATTTCTTCCATAGTCTTGATTACTTCTTCATAGTTAACCAAATTAGCAAAATTCCTATTTTTAGTAATTAAATTATTAAAGTATTGCAAAGAGTATTCATTTTCTATATTAATTGTATTATCATGAAAACTACTGAGTTTATTCTTTATATCTTGTAGGGAATCTTCCTTAAAGATATATTTGGGATGAGGACATACTATAGTAATATCTTTGTTATTTCTTATCCAATCTGAATGAACATCCTGCGACCACTTTTCCAAATCTATACATTCTTTAAAGTGTCTATTTTCAGATAAAGTACATGCTGCATCTGAAAATATTAGTATTTTATCTTTTTTTCCTTCAGAAAGACGTTTATATAATGTATATTCTAATTCTGATTTTAATTCTTCAAATAGTGTTAGGTCTCCTTTGAGTGCAAATTCATAATAAGGTTTAAAATTGATAAATTTAAGATTTTCATTCTGAATATTTTTTTCATAATTTATTATTCTAGAGGATAAATTATCTATTAAGGAAATACTTTTAGAGTTATCTATATCTACAGATGCATATATACATAAACAGCCATTTTTTAATCCTTCATTAATAATATCTATGATAATGTTATTACGCTTATTCTTATCTTCGTATAATAACATAATATGTTGGTTTTATACAAGATTCGTGACATCATTATTGTCAACATAACGCATTTACATGTTCCATTATATATAAGATCTATTAGTATATATAAAAGCTATTGGTAGGTAATGAGCAAGAACACATTGAATTTAAACGATTATTCTAAGAGTATATAACTCTGCATAGTCGTCTTCTTCCCTTCCAATTAATGACAAAGGAATGGTATTGAAATTTCTAAAGGATTTCCGAATCCGAGTGAAATTATACACTATTAGATTAAAAATGGACGATAAACCTCCTAAATAAAATTCTGATATCCTACAACTATTACAACAAAGAGTTTTCTCCCTAATGAATATTTTGTTTATTCAAAATAATCCTACATTTATAATATTTCGGTTAATAGAATTTTTCTATCAAAGTAATAAAAAAAATTAATATTTTAATACTTACCTGTAATATTAATTGAAAATTGCCTCGATAATTCCTTATATTATTATATCGATTTGACTAGGTTTTGTTAATTTTTTTATGGGCAAAAGTAGTTCATTATACTCCAACAAAATAAAATTATTTATTTTTTGACAATAATCAGAAAAATCAACAATTTTTTTTATTTTTCTTTTATCTTAAATTACTAATCAACCACAAATAGAAGGATATAGACATAGTGAGGTGTTAAGGTTTGTCATTCTCCCCTTTAATATTCAATAATTAACAATTTTTTATTCTATACATTCTATTCTTAACAATCAGTTTGGTATCCTGTTGATGTGTATTCATTCTTGGGTGTTATTGAGTTTATACCTTTAATACCCATTATTACATCTATTTATACGTCTAATAAAATTAATCAATATATTTTATCCCATCTATCAAATAATATATTGTCATATATCAAAAAAACATAATATTAAAAGTTATACTGCAATAATATACAAATCTTTTATGATAACAATCAGAAAAAATATGATAACTTTCAGCATATTAGGATTTTCTTTAATATCCACAGCAATACTATTGTATTTTCTTAAAAAATATTTACTACAGTTTGTCTACTCAATTTGTATTAGAACATTTACAAAATGCAAAATAGTCCTTGAAAATTGAAATACAAAGGAAGTTATGAATCAACTAGAATTCGCACAAGAAGTGATTAGAATGGAGTCAGATGAGAGTGAATATTAATAAATAGGAATAAATTAAAGGCAAAGGCCCGTTTATTTATTAAAATTTTTAATATGATACATTAATATTAGTTATATTACTATAATAATATTTGCTAATAATTATTAGAATAATTTATAATTATATTATATTTTCATTTTAAATTACTCTAATATAACTAAATTACTTATGTAATAATATGAAATATAGGGGTAGAACAGAAATAGTTAGTAGTATACTGGATGCTGCAAATGGAGGAGCAACAAAGACAAAAATTATGTATAATGCTTTTCTAAGTTATAACCAATTAAAGGATTATCTTTATGTCTTGATTAAAAACAATCTCATAGAATATCTTGATGGGACTCGCGAATTCAAGACTACAGAAAAAGGATTAAACTTTCTCAAAATGCATAATGAGATTGGCGAGTTATTACAAACTCAGTCAGAAATGATGAAGAATTAATTTAATATTTTTCGATATACTAAAAGATAAAAGATATTAATTTTTATAGTGAACTCTTCATTAAATCTATTTTAAAAATAATGAAAAATAAATTTTAAAGTTATCTTCTTTATTATCATACATTAGACTCTTATTTTAGAACCACTATCGGTATTACTCTCCGACGGATTGGTACTTTTCTCGGGTTCACTATGACTATGTCTTCAAAATTTTTGATTTTATTGATTCTAAAGGTATTATAATTGGGTGTTGAAAAATGGGTGTTATATTTGCCGCATAACACCCACGAAGATGAACAGTCTATGGATAATACTTTTGGTGTATTTACTAATAGAAGGTAGAATAAAAGATTGTTGATTTTTAGGTGTCAGAAGATGCTACAGACTTCTAACACCCATCACTTGATACTCAATCTAGGCTTGAGTATATAATAATACAGTAAAGTAAAAAATTGCTTATTTAGGATATATTATTCTATGTTCCTTTATTGAACAGAAAAGTTAAACGCTTATATAATTTTTAGATTTAACTCTTATAATGAATTTCCTATCAATCTTGGTGGATATTTTTGTCGGTCGACTATTCTTAAAAATGCTCTTTTGGCCTTTTGGGTATAGAGATTAGCATCACAATATTTTTTTTATAAGCCATAAGCAATAAGTCTCAGTTCAAAAAATTAGACACTAACAAGAGTGTGTTCTAAAAGATTCGATGTTCTAAGGAATATTACTAAATCTAAATGAAACTTTTCAATACTACTTTTCTTATTGATAGAAAATTCAATCATCATTAATCATTAGTCTTTTGATATTGGCTATGATAATAAAAAAATTGTCTCTAAGTAATAATAATTATGTAATCAGAGCTTGCACAATGAGTAATGACAATAGAGGTCTAGCCTCTGCAGATGAAAAGACAAGAAAAAGAGTTGCAAGTGAAGGTGGAAAAGCTCCACATGATGAAAGGGGATTAGAAGCAGCAGATGAAGAAACAAGGCAACGTGTCGCACGTGAAAGTGGAAAAACATCTAGCGGTGGCGGCGGCAAAAAGAGCGATTAATAACAAATAACAAATAAAAAAGAATGATAATCTTTCCATATCAAGAAAGGAAGGTTATTCTTAATTTTTTTCTCGTTTA
>Ga0126307_10002685_pt1 | contig 12039 bp, 9 predicted proteins | sample Plot28_FD_89955 | JGI IMG/M metagenome (GOLD analysis project Ga0126307, IMG submission 89955) | Serpentine soil microbial communities from UC McLaughlin Reserve, CA, USA - Plot28 | ecosystem: Environmental > Terrestrial > Soil > Grasslands | place: USA: UC McLaughlin Reserve, Lake County...
CGGCCGGAGGCCTCCGCAAGCGCGCGCTGACGGGCGCGCTCCTGGCGAGCGGCGTCGCGCTCGGCGCGCGTCGACTCACCGCGTTTGCGGCTTCGCCGGCCCATTCAGGTGGCTAACGGACAGCCCGAGCTGATGACCACTCGCCACCAGCCCATGAGCATCCCGATAAAGCTCCAGCGCGGCCGCACGTGCCAGTGGCGGCAGCCCGGCTCGCCGATGTCCTCGTGCGAGACGCGAACCCACTTGTAACGCTCCGGCGCCAGCAGCATCTGCTCGATCAGGCGGCGATTCTGCTCCTCGACCCAGGTGCGGTCCGACAATGCGCGGCGAGAGTCAGCCACCCGGTCGGCGAGCTCGTCGCGCAGCTCCTCGAGCTCGCCCAGGGACAGCAGGCGTGGCCCGCCGCCGCGTCCGGCCACGAGCGGACGGGGCATGTTCGTGCGAGGCCAGGTCGAGCAGAAGAGCTGCGAGAGCTCGTTCTCGAGGCGGGCGATCTGGTCGAGCAGCGTGCGGCGCGCCGCGCGCTCGTCGGGGAGCGTCGGTGCAAGCGGGCCGACTGTCCTGTCGAGAACGCCAGGCACGAGGCCTCAAGTGTAAAGCGTCTCGGCCGCGCACCACAGCGCTTCCTCGAGGCTGATGCGCGGCACGCCCTTCACCCCCAGGGCGCAGAGGATCATGTGCTCGGTGTCGGGCGTCACGCCGGCGTCCTCCCCCACCTCGCCGAGCACCACGGCCACAGGTCGCTCTCCATCGGCGATAACCAGCTGCCGCGCCGAGAGCGGGCGCGTCCCCCCGAGCTTCTCGCCCGAGCGCGCCAGGCGCAGCCCCAGGTCGCCGTCCACGCGCTCGGCGTCCAGCGCGATCAGCGGCACGCCCGTCTCGGCGATGGCGATCGTAAGCGCGTCGTCCACGACGTTCTCGCTCTGGAGGCCACCCTGCTTCAGACGCCGCAGGGCCACGCCCTCGACCGGCGTGCGGTCGGTGTCCGGGTCGATGCCGACCTGACGCGAGAAGACCCGGTAGGCCCATGGGACCGGGTCTTGGCGCATGTGCACGACCTTTCCCCCCGTATAGCGGTCGGCCAGCATGCGCAGCCGCTGCTTCAACTCCCTCGGCGAGGGGCCCGGATGAACCTCCACGCGCGCGTGGACCAGGCTGAGTTGCGGGAACTCGTCGGCCAACTCGGGCTCGACCCAGCCGTCCACGAGATCGAGCTCGGTCATCCGCGCAGCCGCTCCGCACGCGTGCGCAACTCGTGCTCGGTGATGTTGCCGAGCTTCGTGCTCGCCACCTTTCCGCCGGCGTTCACGAACACGGTGGTCGGACAGCCGCCCACGCCATAGAGATTCGCCACCGCCCCATCCTGGTCGACGGCCACCGGCTGCGTCCAGCGCCGCTCCTCCACCAGCCGCCTGATCTCCTCACGCTTCTTGTGGCTGAAGAAGACGGTGGCGAACCCAACCGCGTCGAGATCGTCCTTGACGCGCTCGGTCCGGTCCACCTGCGGGTAGCAGTCGGCCCCACGGTCGAAGATGAAGGTGAGCACGAGCGGCCGCTTGCGAAGCTCGCAGACGTTCACCACGTCCTCCGACACTAGCTCGCACGCCGGCCGCGCGCCTGCCTGCTTCGGGCAGGGCTCCTTCTGGCACACGTTGGCGTCGCCGCTCAGATCGCCTGTGGCGGACGGCGCCGCGAACGCCTTCAGCCGCTTGCCCACGGGCGGTCCCTCAAGGCCCTCGCCGCTGTTCGGGATGGTCTGCACGAACAGCAGGACCGCCAAGCCCATGAACAGCACGATGCCGACGAGCCAGGCGTACTTGTTGCCCGCCTGCGGCATGTCCGGCCGGCGCATCGGTTCCGGATGCGTGCGGTCGCGCTCGGCGAGCCGCTCCCCCGGCGAGAGGTCCTCGAAGCGGTCCCTGTCGTCGGTCACGTGGTGTCGGCCTGAGCCCTGCGAAGCCGCACGGCGGAGAGCAGGTCGCGAACTCGAAACGGTCCGTGCTGCTCGGCCCACGTGAGCGCGGCGGGCAGCACGAGCATCACGCCAAGCAGGGACACGGTGAGGTCCACCACGGTCACGATGCCGAAGTCGCGCAGCATCCGGATGTCCGAGAAGATCAGCGCCGCGAAGCCGGCTATCGCGGTGGTGCCGGAGGCGAGCACGGCGGCCCCGGTGGACGCGTAGGCGAGCTCGATCGCCCGCGCCGGCCCGGCGCCGGCGTCGCGCTCCTGCCGGTAGCGCGAGGAGAGCAGCACGCTGAACTCCGTCGAGATCGCGATCACGAGCGCACCGAGCGTCACCGACATCGGGTTGAGGTCCACCTCCAACGGGCCCGGCAGGAGGCCGAGAATGAACAGCACGAGGCCGGACCAGCCCGTGGCGAGCGCTATCGGGATCAGCGGCACGGCCGCCTCGCGCGCCGAGCGGCGCGCGGCGAACAGTACGAGGAAGACGCCGGCGAGGGCGGCCAGGAGCGTGAGCCCACGCCGCCACGGCGACGAGAGCGAGCTGTTGGCCTCCGCGGCGAGCACCGGCACGCCCACAACCGACGCGCTGACGCCATCCGGCGGCTTCAGCGCAGCCTTGATGTCATCGACCACCTGCTTCTGGCGGTCTAGCGGCATGAGCCTGATGCCGAAGGCGAGATTGGCGGTGGTGCGGTCGGCCGTCACGACGCCTTGGGAGAAGTAGCTCGGCACTGCGTCGAGCAGCGTGCTCACCTGCGCCTGAGCGGCCGTGCTGAACAGGTCCGGCAGCGACAGCGCGGGACACAGTTCGGGCGCATTCCGCTTCTGGGTGCAGCGCTTGCCCTGCCGGTAGCCATGCTCGCGCAGCACCCGGTTCTGGAAGCCCGTCATCCACGCGATCACCTCCGGATCGGTGATGTCCTGCGCGCGCACGGTCACGTCGATCTCACCCGACACGCCGGTCTCGTCCTGGAGCACGTTCACGTCGCGGAGCGCCTGGAGATCCTGCGGCACGAGCTCGCGCACGTCCGAGACCACCTCACTTTGCGTGTCGAGCGCAAGGCCCACCACCGCCACGGCGAGCCCGATCGCGAGCACGCGCCGCGGGCGCGACAGCGCCACTCCGAGCGCCCGCCAAGAGCGGTCCGCGATCCACTCGCGCGTGGCGTGCACGCGCGGGTGGTCGCGGAGAGCCGACGCGCGCGCGCCGAGCCGGGACCGGGCCCGCTCCCCTTCTTGGCCACGGAAGCGCGCGAGCGCCGCGAAGCCGGCGCACAGCGTGCAGCCCAGCGCGAGCACGATCCCCACCACGAGCAGCAGCCCGAAGCCACGCACCATCGGCACCGGCGAGAGCAGCAGCACGAGGACTCCGGTGGCCGTTGCCAGGCCGGCCGTGATGATCGTCGGCCCACCCGCCACGGCGGCGGCCACCGCCGGCTCCGTGTCGCCGCGCACCTCGGCCTCGTCGAAGCGGGCCTGGAACTGGATCGCGTAGTCCACCGCGAGCCCGATCAGCACGGGCAGTGCCGCGATCGAAGCCATCGTGAGGCTCCCGCCCGCCACCGACAGCGCGCCGAACGTCATCGCCGCCGCGGCGAGCGCAAGCGCCAGCGGCAGCAGTCGCAGCCGCGAGCGGAACACGATCGCGAGCGTGGCGGCCATCAGCACGAGCGCCGCGCCGAGCAGGATGAAGATCGAGCGCTGGACGGCGTCGGCGAGCCCCTCCGCCACGACGGGCACACCCGTGACGATGTAGCGCGCGCCCTCCTGGGGCCTGAAGACCTTCTCGCCCGTGGCCTCCCGGATCAGGTCGATCGCGCGAGCCTGGTCGGCCTCGCGGAGGTCGGGCCGCAGGCGGATCTGGATCAGCGCCGCGTTCTTCGAGGGGAACAGGTATGCGAAGCGCGACTTCGGCACGCCCGCCGCCCCCGCCGTCCTGTCGAAGACGAGCGCGGACACGAACGACGGGTCGTTGATCCGCGGGATGCCGCTGATCCCGTATTTGAGCGCGAGCCGCAGGGTCTCGTTGATGAACTGCGCCTGCACCGCATCGGCAGCAGCCCGCGCCAGGCGCTGCTGCTCCGAGGGTGGATCGCCGCGCCGCTTCGATAGCCGGCGCGCGGCCTCGGCGGCCTGCTGCGACTGCGAGGCGGCGGTCTGCTGCTTTTTCGCGAACTGGTCCTGGATCTGCCCGACCGCCGTGTTGATGAAGGTGGCTGGCCCGTAAACGACCTTGGCGGGCTTCAGCTCGGCGATCTTCCGGCACACCGGGGGCAGGCTGCCGAGGCCCTTCTTCGTGTCCGGCACGTTCCCGCCGAGGCAGCCCTCGAGCCTCAGCACGCGGTTCAGGTCGGACGTGAGCACGGTGCGCGTGAGCTCTCCGTGCACGAGCACGAGGATCGCCTCGCCGCCGAAATCGCGCTTGAAGCGCTCGGTGTCCTCGAAGCTCTGCGAGCCCCGGTTCACGAGCGTCTCCGTGGCCGCGCTCGGCTCCAGCCGCAACGCTAGCGCAGCGCCACCGAGGGCGAGCACCGCGGTGAGCCCAAGCACCACCAGCGGCCGCCGCGTAACTGCGCCCACGAGGCGTCGGAGCACGCGCTCGATCACGCAGTCAGCTTAGGAGAAGCTCAGGGGAGTGGTTCCAGGTGCGGGAACTGTCCCGACTGGCCCAGCAGGCGCCCGAGGGGCGCCTGCGGGTCGCACGGAGGCGCCTTGCCGCGGTTCTCGGTGCCCCCGACGATGAACTGCTCGATCTGCGCGGCGACGCTCGCCGAGAGGAACTCGTGCGTCTCCGGCGGCGGCGGCGTCGGCCTGGAGGTGCAGTACTCGCTGCCGAGTACCTCGAGATGGCGCTCGGTTCTGAGCTTGTCGTACCCGCCCGGCTCGGTGTACGGATTCGAGCGATTCGTGCCGAGCCGGAACGGCCAGCCGGTCATGGTCTCCGGGTTCACCGGGTTCGCCGTGCGCAGGTAGTGGAGGAAGTTGCTGCCGTCGTTGAAGCCGCGCTCCGTGCCCTGCGTGGCCGCCGCGTCGTTCGCCAGGAAGGCCGAGATCTCGCGCTTGTAGAGCCCGAGGTAATCCACGATCGGCGTGAAGTTGCGCAGCCACGGGTCGAGCCGGCGCAGGATTGGGCGCGTGTTGTCGAGCACCTGCTCGGTGGCCGGCAGGCCGCGCTTCGAGACGCGCACGAGCGGATCGAGATCCTGGAACAGGCCCTTCAGGTCCGGCGCCAGCGCGTCGAGGTCGATCAGCGTGGGCGACAGCTCGCGCGCCGCCGGGCGCAGTTGCGTGACCAGTGGATCCGTGTCATCGGCGAAGTTCGTGAGGCGCTGCGTGGTGGCGCGACCCTCGCGCAGAAACGTCGGGAACACCCGGAAGGTGTCCGCGAGCTCGGCGTCGCGGTTCGCGATCGCCTCCCAGGTGCGGTTCGAGTTCCTGATCAGCTCGCGCAGCTGACCCTTGCGCTCGCTCAGCGCGTCGAAGACGTATCCGGTGTCGCACACGAAGCGCTGCGTCGCGCCGCTCTGCTGGCGTAGCACCTTCAACACCTCGTCCGTGTCCTCCGCGAACGGGGTGAGCAGCGCGAGGGCGTCGTTCAGGTGCTCCGCGTTGCCCTTCGCCGCCACCCCCGCCTGGTCGAACCACGTGGAGAAGCGCGCCCTCGTCTCGGGGTCGAACCCGCGCAGGATCTCGTCTAGCTGCACCGTCTCGGCAACCTGCCCGGCGCCGAGCTTGCCGCCGTCCGCCACGTTCCCACCCTGCGCGGTCCCCGGCGACAGCTCCACGTAGGTTTCGCCCAGCAGCGACTTCTGGCGCAGGATGGCGCGCGTGTCCTTCGGGATCGGGGCGTAGCGCGCCTCGATCTCGAGCTCGGTGTCGGTGAGCCCGGTCTGGGGGTTCGCGGCCTTCTTCTTCACGCGGCCCACGCGCACCCCTGAGATTCGCACGTCCGCCTCCTGGGCGAGTTGCGTGGCTTCCGGGAAGCCGACCGTGACCCGGTAGCCCTCCGGCTGGAGCGGCACCGAGCCGCCGAAATTCAGCCACAGGAAGACGAGAATGCCGAAGCACGAGAGGCCGAACGCGACCATCGCGAAGATACGACCGAAGCTGGGGGTCTGCTTGATCACGGCACGAACTGGTCGGGGGGGTGGGTGGGACAGGCCTCCTGCTCGGGCGGCAGGTTGAGGAGCCGCGTGAGCAGGCCGAGCTGCGGGTTACCGAGGATCACCTGTTCGAGGACGTCGTAGCCGTTGCACGACACGAGCACGATCCCGCGCCGGAGCGGCCCGTGGGCGTCCTGAAGGTTGAACATCGTCGCGCCCGCGTGCGCGCCCCACGAGGCCCAGAACAGGTACGGCTCCGCGGCGCCTGGCGGGTCGTAGGCGAGCTCGTTGAAGAAGCGGTTCAGCACTCCGAAGCTGCGTGCGAGCCGCGGCGTGACGACCGCGAGATCGTTGGTGGCCGCGCGCAGGTCGCGGACCGTCGGCTGCACGTCCCTGGCGAAGGGCCGGATCTGGTCGCGGATGATCGGCGTGGTCTCGTCGAAGAACGGCCGCGTCTTGCGAAGCGCCGGGGCGAGGTTGCGCGCGAAGGGCCGCAGCCGCTCGAGCGCGGGCCCCAGCTCGGCGGCGAGCCCGCTCGTCTTGCGCAGGGTCTGCTCGGTCTGGTCGAGCGCGCCCGGGAACAGCCGGATCGCCTCGCGCAGCGACGCCTCCTCGGACGCGAAGGTCTCGAAGTTCGCATTCGCCGAGTCCACTAGCGCGGCGAGCTGCTTGTCGCGCTGCGCGAGCGCCGTCGAGAACGTCTGGAAGTTGTGGATCACGCGCCGGATGTTCTGGCGGCGCTTCACGAGCTGCCCTGTGATCTTCTTGCCGTCGCGCGCCGTCGGCTCGAAGCGCTTGAAGACCTCCCGTAGGTCCTGGGCGGCGGTCTGCTCGTAGCGCTGGTCGGCGCCCGTGATCTCGTCGTCGAAGGCCGTGCCGCCCGCGTTCAGCAGGATCTGGAGGTAGGCACGCGTGTCCGAGTCGAGCTGCGCCAGGAACTCGTCACTGTTCACGTCCGGAAGCGTGTTGGCCACGCGCACGCGGCCGCCCTCCGGAAGCTCGCCCGCCCGCCTGTTGCCGGGATCGAGCGCCATGTACATGTCCTTGAGGCCGGTCTTCGGCCGCAGCAGCACCGTCGCGTCGCGGTAGATCGGCTCGTACTCGTCCTTGATCTTCAGCTCGACCACGGCCTTGCCGTCCTCGAGCCGCACCGAGCCGACCTCGCCGATCTTCACCCCGGCGATGTTCACCGTCTGGCCCTGCCCAGGGACCACGGCTTGGCCGGTGGGAAGCTCAGCCTTGACCGTGTAGAAGTCGCTGCCGAGCACGGGCACCCAGGCCGGCAGATAGAAGCGTTGGTTCGACAGGATGTACCCGCCGATCCCGAGCGCCGACACAAACAGGAACAGGATGGCCACGAAGACCGGCGCCTGCTTCCTGATCTGGCGCATCATGGGCCGCCGCCGATCCCCGCGTCGCTCAGGTTCTGGACCGGCTGCGTGTGGCACTTCACGTTCGGCTTGTAGGGAGGCTTCGGCGTCTTCGCCGGCCGGGTGCCGAGCGGCTGCTGGCTCGCGCTCGCGTGCAGCGGCCCGGTGGGCTCCGGGAGGGCCGGCGTCTGCACCGCGAACGGGCCGCCGGCCTGGATGCGCACGTAATGCCCGTTGCCGTCGAAGTTCTGCGACTCGCCGGCGAGCGAGACCATGCCCTGGAAGAACTCCTCGTAATTACGTAGGCCGGTGGAGAACGCCCCGTCGTCGATGCGCTGCTCCTGCGTCGGAAGGACCACCTCGTAGATGCAGCGGTTGAGGTCGTCGAGCACCGGCAGGAAGTCGACCTGGCCGTCGGTGAACTCGGCAAAGTCGGCCACCGCCGGCTGCAGGTCGTCCACGAGGCCCTGGAGCTCTGCGGGCGACAGCAGCGCTCGGGTCTGGCGGATCCACGGGAACCCGGCGTCGATCGTAGCCGGCGTCTCGCGGACGCCGGGGATCATCTCGAGCGCCCACGCGCGCGTGGACGGGAAGGCCGCGTTCAGGTTGTCGAGCGCCGGCCCGGCGGCCTCGAGCACCTGCGGCAGCTCATGGATCGTCGCCCGCAGGTTCGACTCCTCGGACGCGAGCGCGCCCATGGTCGTGTTGAAGTTCGTGATCAGGTCCTTCAGCGAGCCCTCGCGGGAGGAGAGCGCCGCGAAGATCTTCTGCTGGCTGCCTATCAGCTTGGAGAGGTCGTGGAGCTCCGTGCCCTGCGTGGCGTCGTTCAGCACGGCGCCGCCGCGCAACGAGTCCGCCGAGTACTCGAGCGAGTCGTTCAGGGCCTCTGCGCCGGTCTCGCCCTGCGTGTCCGGGTCCTGGTCGTCGTCCTCGCCGGGCTGCGGCTCGCCGTTCAGCGCGTCGCCGTAGCCGATCAGGAGCTTCTGGAGGTCCTCGCGGGTGTTGCTCGTCAGCGTGCCGAGCACCTGGTCGAGCTGCACCGGCGCCGAGGTCTGCGACACCGGGATCGTGCCTCCGTCGTCCACCGTGCCCGCGTGGGGAGTGCCGGGGCGGATGTCGAAGAACAGGTTGCCCTCGAAGAACAGCCGCGGCCGCACCTTGATCTGAGCGTCCTTGTGGATCGGCAGCGCCTCGTCCTCGAGCTTCATCGTCACGACCACCGCCGGCGAGTCGCCGCCCACCGGCTCCACGGCCGACACCTTGCCCACGTCCACGCCGGCGATCCGGACCGCCTGGCCCTTGTGGATCGGCGGCGCGTTCTCGAACACCGCCTTGAGCTGGTACGGCTTCGTGAACGGGATGTCCTTGGAGGCGCCGAGGTAGGTGCCGATCACGATCACGATCAGCGCGATCAGGCCGGCCTGGAACGGGGTGAAGCGACTGCCGGGCCCGCGCCTCATGGCTTCCCGTCCGTGGTCAGGCCCTGGTTGCCGGCCTGGTTGCCAATCAGCGTCTGTCCGACGGCGTAGCGCTCGTTGCCGCCCTCGCACTCCTGCGTCTGGCCCGGCGCCGCCGCGTTCGGGTACGGGTTCACGTGCAGGTGGTTGTGACGCCCGGGGCCGTTCGCCGGGCCCGACGAGGGCCCACCCTCGTTGTTGGGCCCGAGCTCGAATGTGAGCGGGTCGGTGGGCGCCGAGATCACGAGGAAGCGCTGGTAGTTGCCGTTCGCGTCGCCCTCGGAGAGCAGGCTCGCCACGTTGCGGAGGAAGATAGCCGCGTAGTTGCAGGTGGTCTGGACCGGGGTGAGGAAGCGCAGCGTCGGGCGCAGGGAGCTGGCGAGCCGCGTGAGCTGGTTCACGCCCTGGCGCACCGTCGGGTCGTCCGAGAAGTCGGCGAGCGCCTCGAACACGTCGGCCAGGTCCTCGTTCATTTGGATGGTCTTGGGCAGCACCTCGGTGCCGGCCTCGAAGGCGTCGGCGAGGATCGGAGCGCCGTGCGGGAGCACCGCCACGCCGGGTCGAAGCTCGCGGAAGAAGGCGGTGTTGTTGCGAATGAACGGGCGCTGGCGCGGGAACTGGTCGATCGCCAGCTGCTCGCTTGGGGGGCTCTCGCTGATCGTCTCCTGGAGGAACGGCCGAGCGATCGACGCGAACGCCGTGAAGGAGGTGTCGAGGTTCACGAACAGCGACGCCTGCTCCTCGGCCACCGGCGCCACCTCCTCGGAAGCGCGCGCGAGCGAGGCGAAGAAGCGGTTCAGCCGAGTGTCGGGGTCGGACAGGTTGCGGGCCACGGGCTCGAGGTCGGTGAGAAGCGGCACAAACGCCTCGATCGCCGTGTTGATGTCCTGACCGCGCCCGGCAAAGCCGCCGCCGAAGCCGTCCAGCGAGTTGCGCGCGCCTACGCGCGTCTTGGCGTCGAACATGGCGAACAGGTCGTCGAGCTCCACCACGGCGGGCCGTGCCTGGCGTACCGGGATGGTGGAGCCGGCCGCGAGCCCCGCCTGGCCCTCGCCGGGCGACAGCTCGATGTACTTCAGGCCGAGCGACGAGCGCGGGCGCACGAGCAGGGTCGAGTCGGCGGGTACGGGCTCGATCTCCTTGTCGAGCTTCATCGTGACCACGGCGTAGGCCGTCCCGTCGGCGCGCTTCTTCGGCTCGATCTTCGAGATGAAGCCCACGCGCGCGCCGCCGATGCGCACCTCGAAGCCCTTCACCAGCTGCGCGGCGTTCGGCAGGTTGGCCTTCAGGTCATAGGTCGGCACGAACGGCAGGCCGGAGTTTGCGTTGTACGAGAGGAAAACGGCGACGATCGTCACGAGCACCGTCACAGCGCCCACGAGCACCGGGCTGGCGGTGAGCGCCGCCTGGCCGCGTCGCGGGCTCACTGGGACTCACCCCCGAGCAGGTAGTCGAGCGCCGGCTCGGCCGGGTCGGCCGACGGCGAGCCCTGCTCCGAGCGCCGGCGCAGCGCCTCCAGGTTCTTCTCACGCTGCCTGTCAACGCTCGGGTCGCTCTGCCCAAGCAGGTCCTTGAGCAGGGTGCCGGTGGGCGGCACGCTGCCCTTGTCCGTCTGCTTGCTCGGATCCGCGTTGGCGGCCTCGAGCCGGGTGCTCGCCGACGACGTCTCGGCGGCCGGGTCGTAGAAGGTCGAGCGGCAGGCCGGGCTCGGCTCGAGCGCGTAGGTGGAGCACACGTTGGTCACGAGCCCGGCGCGGAGGTAGTGGCCGAGGCCGTCGAAGCCGTTGCTGGCCAGAGTGATGTAGTAGATGAGGTCGTTGAGGCGCTCGATCGCGTCCGTCCGGTTCAGGCTCTTCGTGAGCTCGTCCAGGTTCACCGAGACGGGTGCGGCCTCACGCCCCAACTCACCGAGGTCGCGGATCAGCGGCCGGGCCTCGATCAGCGCGGGGCGGCCGCGCTCGAGCGCGTCGCCGAGGCTCGGGAAGCTCTCGCGCGACGCGTCGGAGAGCGTGCCCTGCGCCTCGATCAGGCGGCCGAGGGCCGGCGCTGCGGCGTTCAGGTCGGTGAGCAGCGGCGTGCCCTGGTCCGTGAAGTCCTCGAGATCGGCCATCAGCGGACGCAGCTCGCGCAGGAAGCCCGGCAGCAGCTGGATGCTGCGGCCGAGATCGCCGCGACGCTCGGCCGAGGCCTCGCCGGTCGCGTTCGCCTGGACCACGAAGTCGGCAAAGGACTCGCGCTCGCGGGCGAGCGGCTTCAGGACGCGGTCGGAGTCGCGCGCCAGGCGGGCCAGCACGTGGTTCTGGTCGGCGAGGATCTTGAGGACCTGGTCGGTCTCCCGCAGCGCCGGGTTGGCACGGTGGATGACCTCGTTCAGCTCCTCGCCGCGCCCCGCGAGGCCGGTGCCGAACTCGCTCAGCAGGATCGCGAAGCGCTGGCGGTAGGGCAGCCGCATGATGTTGTTGAGGAGGTCGAGATCGACCGGCGAGCTGGTGCGCTGGACCGGCAGCAGCCGCTCCCCCTCGCCGTCGCCATGGTCGATGCGAGCGAGCGCCCTCGCCGAATTGGAGCCCGGCTGGCAATCCACGAACTTCTCGCCGATCAGGCCCTGTGAGCCAATCTTGCACCTGGCGTCGCTCTTCCAGGGGATGAAGCCCTCGTCGTCGATGCGGAGCGTGACCGCCGCCTTGTTGTCTGGCGTGATGTCGAGGTCGCTGATGACGCCGACCGGCACACCGGCCACCTTCACGTCCTCGCCCGGCACGAGCGTCGAGGCGTTGTCGAAGATCGCGCGCACGAAGTAGTGGTCCTTCGTGTCGTCGTCCGTGCTCTCGCGCACGATCCCGATCACGATCCAGGGCAGGAGCGCCACGATCAGACAGAGGTAGACGAAGCGCCTCATGGCCCGGGGGGGTCCTCGGAGTCTGGGGTGGCGGTGGGCTCACAGCCGTTCACGACCCACGGGGCCGAGCCGTCGGATGTGGGCTGCGTGGCGCCGCCCGGGCAGTCGGGGCGGCTGTCCCTGCCGTACGAATTCAGACGGTCGGACGGTGGGACGCCGATCAGTCTGTACTGGTCGCGGTCGAGCCTCGTGGGGCGGAACACCGGCTGAACGCGCGCGTAGTGGCCGTTGGCATCGTAGTA
>Ga0126307_10002686_pt1 | contig 12039 bp, 8 predicted proteins | sample Plot28_FD_89955 | JGI IMG/M metagenome (GOLD analysis project Ga0126307, IMG submission 89955) | Serpentine soil microbial communities from UC McLaughlin Reserve, CA, USA - Plot28 | ecosystem: Environmental > Terrestrial > Soil > Grasslands | place: USA: UC McLaughlin Reserve, Lake County...
CGGGGCTGACGGCGCTCGGCATCCCGTTCGAGGTCCACCCCGGGCTCGTCCGCGGGCTCGACTACTACACGCACACGCTGTTCGAGTTCCAGAGCCTGGCGCTCGACGCCGCCCAGTCCACCGTCATCGGCGGCGGGCGCTACGACGGGCTGGTCGAGCAGCTCGGCGGGCCGCCCACGCCCGGGATCGGGTTCGGGTCCGGCATCGAGCGGATGCTGCTGGCCTGCGACGCCGAGGGCGTGTTCGCCGCGCCCGAGACGACGCTCGACGCCTTCGTGGTCGACGCCACCGACGGGTCCGCCGCCCGCGACCTCACCGCCGAGCTGCGCGGCGCCGGCCTCCGGGCCGACCGGGCGTTCGACCGCCGGTCCATGAAGGCGCAGATGAAGGCGGCCGGGCGCTCCGGCGCCCCCGTCGCCGTGATCGTCGGCGAGTCCGAGGCCGCCGACGGCACCGCCACCGTGCGCGACCTGCGCCAGGCCGAGCAGCAGGTCGTCCCCCGTACCGAGGTCGTGACCCTCGTGCGCAAGATCCTGGAGGCATCGTGAGCCAGCCCCCCGAGCCGAGTGCCCCCGCCGTCGGGCTGCGCACCCACTGGTGCGGCGAGCTCCGCACCGCCCACGTCGGCGAGCGGGTCGCCCTGTGCGGGTGGGTGGCGCGCCGCCGTGAGCACGGCGACCAGCTCGCGTTCGTCGACCTGCGCGACCGCGAAGGGGTCGTCCAGTGCGTGGTCAACGGGGCGGTCGAGGCCCGCACCGAGTGGGTCGTGCGCATCACCGGCACGGTCCGGGCCCGGCCCGAGGGCACGGTCAACGACGGCCTGCCCACCGGCGAGGTCGAGGTGGGCGAGTGCGAGGTCGAGATCCTCAACCCGGCCGAGCCGCCGCCCTTCCCCCTCGACGACCGGGTCGAGACCGACGAGACGATCCGCCTGCGCCACCGCTACGTCGACCTACGCCGCGACCGCCTGCAGCGCAACCTGCGCGCCCGGGCGAAGGCGAACAGCGCCATCCGCGCGTCGATGGAGGGCCAGGGCTTCACCGAGATCGAGACGCCCATGCTGATCGCGTCGACGCCCGAGGGCGCCCGCGACTTCGTGGTCCCGTCGCGGCACAAGCCGGGCACCTTCTACGCCCTGCCCCAGAGCCCACAGCTGTTCAAGCAGCTGTGCATGGTGGGCGGCATCGACCGCTACTACCAGATCGCCCGCTGCCTGCGCGACGAGGACCTGCGGGCCGACCGCCAGTTCGAGTTCACCCAGCTCGACATGGAGGCCAGCTTCGTCGGCCAGGCCGAGGTCATCGCCTTCGTCAACGAGGCCGTGCGGGCCTGCACGCAGGCGATCACCGGCGTCGACGTCGACACGGCGGCGTTCGGCCGCATGACGTGGGAGGAGGCGGCCGAGCGCTACGGCTCCGACAAGCCCGACACCCGCTTCGGGATGGAGCTGGTCGAGCTGACGCCGGTGTTCGCCACGACCGGGTTCAAGGCGTTCCAGGCGCCGTGCGTCAAGGGCATCCGGGTGCCGGGCGGGGCCGAGTCCACCCGCAGGAGGCTCGACGAGCTGACCGACCAGGCGAAGCGCTGGGGCGCCAAGGGCCTCGTGTGGATGCGGGTCACGGCGGAAGGGCTGGACAGCCCTGTCGCCAAGTTCCTGTCCGAGGACGAGCTGGCGTCGCTCCGCTCCACCATGGCGGCCGAGCCCGGCGACCTGCTGCTGCTCGTCGCCGACGAACGCTCCCAGGTCCGCCACGTGCTCGGCCTGCTTCGGCTCGAGCTGGGCCGCCTGCCGGTGACGGAGGGCGGGCTGAACTTCCTGTGGATCGTCGAGTTCCCGCTGTTCGAGGCGCTGGGCGACGACAAGCGGCCGATCCCGGCCCACCACCCGTTCACGATGCCGCACCCCGAGGACATGGGCCTGCTCACGGCCGACGACCCCTCCGAGCTGCTGAAGGTCCGGTCGCAGGCCTACGACCTGGTGCTCAACGGGTGGGAGCTCGGCTCGGGCTCGGTGCGAATCCACCGCTCCGACGTCCAGCAGACGATCTTCTCGCTGCTGGGCATCTCCGAGGAGGAGGCGAAGGGCAGGTTCGGCTTCCTGCTCGAGGCGTTCCGCTACGGCGCCCCGCCGCACGCCGGCTTCGCCTTCGGCATCGACCGGCTCGTCGCCCTGCTCGTGGGCGAGGAGAACATCCGCGAGGTCATCGCCTACCCGAAGACGCAGTCGGGCGTGGACCCGCTGACGAACGCCCCGGCGCCCATCGACCCCGGGCAGCTCAACGAGCTGGGCCTGCGCCTCCTCCCGCCCACGGCCTGACCCACACGGCCCGACCCGCCCGGCCGTCCGCCGCTACTGGCGGGCGCCCGGCGGCGGCATCGAGGCGATGGCCTCGACGAAGTCGCGGTGGGCGATCGGGGTCATGTCGGCCGTCCCGCCGGCCCGCGCCTCCTCCAGCGCCTTGCGCCACTGGACCCGGCGGACCACCTCGTCGAGATCGGCGCCGGTGAAGCCCGGGGTCAGCTCGGCCAGGCGGTGGACGTCGATGTCGTCGTCCAGCAGCCGGAACTCGGCCGTCTCGTGGGCGGTCACGAGCCGCCGCAGCATCGTGAGCAGGATGTCGGCCCGGCCCGCCGTGTCCGGCATGGGGACCTCGACCTTGATGTCGAAGCGGCCGGCCCGGACGATCGAGGCGTCGATCCGGCCTCGGAAGTTCGTGGTGGCGACCACCATGACCCGGGGGTTGTCCTGGGCGAGGGTGTTCATCTCCTGCTTGAACAGGCCCGCCAGCGAGTTGTTCATCTGGCTGGCGGCATCGGAGGGCGTGCCCGTGTACGAGATGATGCTCTCGAACTCGTCGAACAGCAGGACGGTCGGCCGGGTCACCGCCCGGGCCTCGGCGAAGATCTTCTCGAGGTTCCGCTCCGAGGCGCCGACCCACTTGTCGACGATGTCCGGGGCGCTCACCTCCCGCAGCTCGGCGCCGGCCTCGACGGCCAGGGCCTTGGCCAGCGTGGTCTTCCCGGTCCCCGGTGGCCCGTAGAGCAGGATGCCCCGGGGCCGGCGGGCGCCCCACTTGGCCATCACCTCCGGGTGCCGGAACGAAACGGCGATGTCGCGCAGGTCGGCGACGATCAGGTCGAGGCCGCCGAGGGCCTCGAGGCCGGGATGGGCGGCGGTCCCGGCGGCGGCACGGCTGGCGTCGACCACGTAGGAGCGCCCCTCGACCAGGCCGTCGTCGCCCCCGACCGCGGTGGCGACCTCGAGCAGCAGGCGTACGAAGGCGGCCAGCTCCTCGGGCGTGGCGTCGCCGTCGGGGCCGAGCGGGACCTCGACCGTGGCCGTCCGCCCCTGGCGCCGGCGGGCGTGGCGGATGGCGATGTCCCGCCCGTACGCCTCGCTCGCCACGGACGTGGGTAGGTCCTCGTCGTCGCGGGATGCCGCCGCCTTCGACCGGCCGTTGGTGTCGCCGCCCCCGCCTCCGCCGAGCGACGTCACGGCGGTGAGCAGGTCCATCGCCACGCCGAGGAAGTCGGCGGGGGCCGCGGTGGGCGTGCCGGCCAGGCGGATGGTGCCCCGGAGGACCGGCTCGGCCTCCGGCGTGCCGCCCAGGGCACCCGCGGCGGCGGCGATCACCGACAGGGCGACGCCACGGACCGGCTCGGGCCAGTCGCCGGTGAGGCCGACGGCGACGCCGCTCGTGCGCAGGACGGCCTCGGGGTCGATGATCCGGACCGTGGCGCCGTAGTGCTGCACGACGTCGACACGCGGGCGGTAAGCGGAGGCCATGGCGGTGGGCTACCCCGTCGAACCGGCTCAGACCCGGTCGAGGAGGACCGTGAGGGCGTCGTTCACGTCGCGCCGGGCCGCGTCCCACCGGCGACCGCGCACCCGCAGCGCTCCGGCCCCGACGGCGGCGCCGGCCGGGAACGCCATCAGCACGAACGCCGGCTCGGCCAGGAGCGCCCCGCCCACCCCGGTGACGAGCGTGACGGCGGCGCCGGTGGCGGCGGATGACCCCACGACGGCCGACCGGCTCACCGCCAGCTCGGCTTCGACCCGCACCAAGGCCCCGTCGTCGGTCGGCGTGGCGATCGTGGTCATGCTCACGACGTCGGCCAGGAAGAGGGACCCGTTGAAGTCGAGCTTGCGCCGCAGCTTGGCCACCATGTCGGTGCGGGGCCGGTACACCGTGCGGTCGGCGCTGCGGCGCCGGACCTCGAACATCTGCTGGCGCAGCAGCCCGTCGAGCACGGCCAGCGCGGTCTCGGGCGGCGCCGCCACCAGCCGCTGTTCGGCCACGACCGGCGACGCGGGGGCCTTCGTGCGGGTGGCCCGCCGCGCCAGGCGCCCGTTGGCCCGGGCCATGGCGGGCACCCCGCCGGCGCCGACGCCGGTGCCCGGGACGGCGGGCGTGCCCCGGGCGGGGCTGCGCGGCCCGGCGGCAGTCGTGTGCGGGCCGCCCAGCGACCCCACCCGCAGCTCGGCGACGGCCTGGCGCACGGCGGCGGTCGAGAGCCCCACCTCGCTGGCGGCCTCCTCGACGGCGCTGGCGTCGTACCGCTCGTCATGGACCGTGCCCGGGCCGTCGGCCAGGGCCTCGAGCTCGGCCGCCCGGCGCAGCACGAGGACGACCTCCTCGGAGGTGAGCTGCACGTCGCGCCGGGCCTCGGTCACGCCCCCCATGATGGCGGCCCCGACCCGGTCCCGCGCTCGCGCCGGGGATGGTTCCCGACGTTTCCGGGGTGGCGACCCGGATCGGGGAGCGACGTGGCTGCCCTGGAACGCGTGCGGTCCCCGAACACGGAACGCAGGGACGAGGGAACGACGGGACGGCGGGGCGCCGGTACCCTCGCCCCGCGATGGCGAGAGGCGGCCCGGGCGCGGGCGACGACCTGTTCACGGCCGCGGCCGAGGAGCACCTGGCGAGCCAGGCGCCGCTCGCCGCCCGGCTGCGCCCGCGCCGGCTCGACGACATCGTCGGCCAGGAGGCCCTCGTCGGGAAGGGCCGGCCGCTGCGGGTGCTGGTCGAGGGCGACCGCCTCTCGTCGGTGATCCTGTGGGGGCCGCCGGGCACTGGGAAGACCACGCTGGCCCAGGTCATCGCCGAGCACACCGCCAAGGCGTACGAGCAGCTGTCCGCCGTCGCGGCCACCGTCAAGGACGTCCGCGAGGTCATCGCCCGGGCCGAGCAGCGCCTCGGCGAGCGGGGCCAGGGGACGATCCTGTTCCTCGACGAGGTCCACCGGTTCAACAAGGCGCAGCAGGACGCCCTGCTGCCGTCCGTCGAGTCCGGGCTGCTCGTCCTCGTGGGGGCCACGACCGAGAACCCGTACTTCGAGGTCAACGCGCCCTTGATGAGCCGCTCGACGCTGTTCCGGCTCCAGCCGCTGGGGCCGGAGGCGATCGGCGAGCTGCTGCGCCGGGGCCTCGCCGCCGAGGACGCCACCGCCGACGACGAGGCGATCGCCCACCTGGCCGAGCGCTCCGGCGGCGACGGCCGCCACGCCCTGACCAGCGTCGAGGTGGCAGTGGCCCTCGCCCGGGCCCGGGAGGCCGAGGCGGGGGAGTCGGACCCCGCGCGCGGCCCGAACGTCACGGTCGCCGACGCCGAGGCGGCGCTGGGCACCAAGGTCCAGCGCTACGGCCGGGACGACCACTACGACGTGGTCTCCGCGTTCATCAAGAGCGTCCGGGGCTCGGACCCGCAGGCCGCGCTGCACTGGCTGGCCCGCATGCTGGAGGCGGGGGAGGACGCCCGCTTCATCGCCCGCCGCCTGGTCATCCTCGCCAGCGAGGACATCGGCGAGGCCGACCCGCAGGGGCTCGTCGTCGCCACGGCGGCGGCGCACGCCGTCGAGTACGTCGGCCTGCCGGAGGCGCAGCTCAACCTCGCCCAGGCCACCGTGCACCTGGCCACGGCGCCCAAGTCCAACCGGGTGGCGCTCGGCATCTGGCAGGCCCGGGCCGACGTGGCCAAGGGGACGGGCGGCGAGGTGCCGGTCCACCTGCGCGACGCCCACTACCCGGCCGCCCGTTCGCTGGGGCACGGGACGGGCTACGACTATCCTCACGACGACCCGCGGGGCTGGGTGCCGCAGCGCTACCTGCCCGACGAAATGGGCGACGCCGTCTACTACGCACCGTCCCCGCACGGTTACGAGCAGGAGATCGCCACGCGCATGCAACGGTTGGGCGACGAGGCCCCCGAACTCCCCGACGGCGACCCGGCCGGTGGCGGCGAGTGAGCGCCACCGACCTCGCCGCCGTGATCGTGGCCGGCTGCTCGGTCGTCGCCGTGGTCCTGCTTGCCGTGGCGATGATCGCCCTGGTGCGCACGCTGCGGGCCATGCGGGACGTGGCCCACCAGCTGCGCACCGAGACCGTGCCGGTCCTCGACGACCTGCGCGAGACCGTCGACGTCGCCAACCTCGAGATCGAGCGCCTCGACCGCCTCGTCACGACGGCCGAGTCGGTGACGGGCACGGTCGACTCGGCCTCCCGCCTGGCCTACGTCGCCATGGCCAACCCGGTCATCAAGGGCGTGGCGTTCGCCAGCGGCACCGCCAGGGCGGCCCGCCGCCTCCGGGGCCGCAAGGCCGAGGCCGAGGGCTGACACCCGCGTCCCCTGGGAGGATCCGTGTTCCTCGTCCGCCGACTCGTCTGGTTCACCACCGGGGCCACCGCCGGGTTCGGGGGCGCGATGTGGGTGCGCCGCCAGGTCCTGCGCAAGGTCGAACGCCTGGTCCCCGACCGGGTGGCCGCCGACGCCGCCGACTCGGCCCGACGCGCCCGGTTCACGGTCGTCGACGCCGTGCGTGAGGGGCGCGAGGCCGCCCGCGAGCGCGAGGCCCGGCTCCACGCCGAGCTGCGGCCGGGCGCCGGCGGGGTATCTGAGCAGGGGCCCTACACCCCCTCCGGGTAGGCTGGTCCCCTTATGGCACCCAAGTCCTCTGCCGAGCTCCGCCAGGCGTGGGACGACTTCTTCGTCGCTCGCGGGCACACCGTCGTCCCCTCGGCCAGCCTGATCCCGACGCACCCCAGTGCGCCGATGTTCACGAACTCGGGGATGATGCCGTTCGTCCCCATCTTCCTGGGCGAGGAACAGGTGCCGTTCTCGCCGCCGCGGGCCGTCTCGATCCAGGCCTGCGTCCGGGCCGGCGGCAAGCACAACGACCTCGACGCCATCGGCCGGTCGCTGCGCCACCTCAGCTTCTTCGAGATGCTGGGCAACTTCTCCTTCGGCGAGTACTTCAAGGAGAAGGCGATCCCGTGGGCGTGGGAGTTCGTGACCGAGACGCTCGGGCTCGACGGCGACCGCATCTGGGTCACGGTCCACATCTCCGACGACGAGGCCGAGCAGATCTGGCGCGAGGCCGTCGGGTTCCCCGGCGAGCGCATCCAGCGCCTCGACAGGGAGAACTTCTGGGAGATGGGCGAGACCGGCCCCTGCGGCCCGTCCTCCGAGATCTTCTGGGACTTCGGGCGCGAGATGGGCCCCGGGGGCGGCCCGGCCAACCCGGCGGCCGAGGAGCGCTACGTCGAGATCTGGAACCTCGTGTTCCAGCAGTACCTCCGGGGCGCCGACGGCGCGCTGCGCGACCTGCCCGCCAAGAACATCGACACGGGCGCCGGCTTCGAGCGCATCCTCGGCGTGCTCAACGGCAGCCCGAGCCTCTACACCGCCGACACGCTCGTGGCGCTCATCGAGGAGGCCCAGTCCGTCACCGGCAAGGTGATGGGCCGGTCCGAGCTGGGCGACATCGCCCTGCGGCTCATGGCCGACCACGCCCGAACGATGACGTTCCTGGTCGCCGACGGGGTGATCCCGTCCAACGACGACCGGGGCTACGTGTTGCGGCGCATCATCCGCCGGGCCATCCGCTTCGCCTACCTGCTGGGCGTCGAGCGGCCGGTCCTGCCGGCGATGGTCGAGCGCACCATCGCGCTCATGGGCGACGCCTACCCGGTGCTCCGCGAGAACAGCGGGCTGGTGCTGCCGATCATCGAGCGTGAGGAGGGGTCGTTCCGCAGGACCCTGGCCACCGGCTCGCAGATCCTCGACACCCGGCTCGACCAGCTGGCCGAAGGTGAGGCGCTGCCCGGCGAGGTCGCGTTCCAGCTGCACGACACCTATGGGTTCCCGTTCGAGGTCACGCAGGAGACGGCCGAGCTGCGCGGCGTCGAGGTCGACGTCGAGGGCTTCGAGGCCGCGATGGCCGACCAGCGGGCCCGGGCCCGGGCCGCCGCCAAGTCGGGCGGCGTGGCCTCGGGCGACGACGTCGACGAGCAGCACCGGCTCCTGCGGGAGCACGGCCCGTCGGTCTTCACCGGCCGGCAGGAGTACGAGACCGAGGCGACGATCATCGGCATCGTCGGCGACGGTCTCTTCCTCGATCGCACGCCGTTCTACGCCGAGTCCGGCGGCCAGGTCGGCGACACCGGCACCATCACCACCGAGACGGGCGTGGTCGACGTCCTCGACACGACCTACGCCCTGCCCGGGCTGTCCCGCCACACGTTCAAGGTGCGCGAGGGCGCGGTCGAGGTGGGCCAGCGGGCGGTCGCCCGCATCGACGGCGAGCGGCGCGACGCCATCCGCCGCAACCACACGGGCACGCACATCCTCCACTGGGCGCTGCGCCAGGTGCTCGGCGACCACGTGAAGCAGCAGGGCTCGCTGGTCGCGCCCGACCGGCTGCGGTTCGACTTCAGCCACTTCGAGCCGGTCACCGACGACCAGATCCGCCAGATCGAGGACCTGGCGAACCACGACATCCTCCACAACGCGCCGGTCCGCCACTACGAGACGACGATGAACGAGGCCCGCGAGCTGGGCGCCATCATGTTCTTCGGCGAAAAGTACGGCGAGATCGTGCGGGTCCTCGAGGCCGGCGAGCACTCGACCGAGCTGTGCGGTGGCACCCACGTCCAGCGCCTGGGCGACATCGGGCCGGTCAAGATCGTCAGCGAGGCGTCGATCGGCTCCAACCTGCGCCGCATGGAGGCCGTCACCGGCTTCGGGCCCATCGACCGCCTCCGCCAGGAGGAGGAGTTGATGGACCGGGCGGCCGAGGCCCTCGGCTCGCCCGCCGACGAGGTCCCGGCCGCGGCCGCCAGGCTGCGCGCCGAGAACAAGGCGCTGCGCGACGAGCTCAAGGCCCTTCGCAAGGAGCTGGCCGGTAACCAGGCCGGCACGCTGGCGTCCCAGGCCGTCGACGGCGTGGTCGTGGTCCGGGTCGACGGCACGACGCGCGACGAGCTGCGCGAGCTGGCGCTGGCCGTCCGGCAGCAGCCGGGCATCCGGGCCGTGGTCGTGGGCGGCCAGCCCGAGGGCGGCGGCGCCGCGCTCGTGGCCGCCGCCACCAAGGACGGGGGCCTCAACGCCGGCGAGCTGATCGCCGAGGCCGCCCGCACGATCGGGGGCGGCGGCGGCAAGAAGGCCGAGCTGTCGGTGGCCGGCGGGCGCGACCCGTCGCGCCTCGACGAGGCCCTCGACCAGGCCCGCGCCGCCGCCGCCGGCGTGGCGTGACCGCCGGCCCCGGCGGGCCGGCCTCCTCGCGCCGGTGAGGGCCGTCGCCCTCGACATCGGTACCCGGCGGATCGGCGTGGCGCTCTCCGACAGCGCCGGGACGCTGGCGACGCCGTACGAGGTCGTCCAGCGCTCGGGTGACCGGGCGCGCGACCACCGCCGCATCGCCGCGCTCGTGGAGGAGGCCGGCGCCGAGGTCGTCGTCGTCGGCCTGCCGCTGTCGCTCGACGGGACGGTCGGCCCGGCGGCCCACAACGTCCTCGAGGAGGCCGAGGAGCTGCGTGCCGGCCTGGGCATTCCGGTCGTCACCTGGGACGAAAGGCTGTCGACCGTCGAGGCCGAACGCCGCCTCCGCGCCGCCGGCGTCAAGGCCAAGGAGGGTCGCCGAGTGGTGGACCAGGTCGCTGCTACGGTGATCCTCCAGTCGTGGCTGGACTCGGGGCAGCCGCTCGACTGAGTCCCACCCCAGCCTCGCCCCACCGCCGCATGCCGTCTTCTGATGACCAGGAACCGCTCCGGTCGCGGCGTCGCCGTGCCCGGCGACGCGCCGCCGACGCCGATGTCGGCGACGCCGACTTCTGGGGACGCGACGCGTACGAGTCCAGCTGGTGGGAGGGCGGCGGCAGCCCGGAGGGCCCGCCCCCGCCGGTGAGGCCGACGCCGGCGGCCGGCCCGGCCGTGCCGCCCTCTGCGCCCCCGCCGGCTCCCGCTCCCGCGCCTCCCGGGCCGCCGCCGTCGCCCGCCCGCGGCCGGGCCGTGCGGGGCCCGTCCCCGGCGCCGGGCGACGACCCCGGCGCCCGCCGCGGGGCCGGTCCCGGCCAGCGGAACGCCCCCGATCCCGGCCCCGTGCGCCCCGCCCCGAGCGGCGGCTGGGGCGCCCCGGCCGAGGCCCCGGCGCCCCGGGCCACGCCGGACTTACCCACGGGCGCCCAGCGGCGCCTCCCGGCCTCGCCGGCGACGCCGCCGGCTCGGGCCGTCCCGGCCCCCGGGGCCCCGCCGGCCCGGGCGTCGGCGCCCCGCCGGCCCGTGCCCCCGGCGCGAGCCGCGGTCCCGCCGGCGACGCCCCCACCGGCTCGCTCCGCGGCCCCAACGCCCACGCCCGCACCGGCTCGCCCCGCGGCGACGCCGCCACCGGCTCGCGCCGCGGCCCCAACGCCCACCCCACAGGCTCGTCCCGCGGCCCCAACGGCGACGCCCCCACCGGCCCGGCCCGGCGACACCGGCGGCATGCGCCAGTCGGCGACCAGCTGGCGCGGCGGGCCGCTGTCGTCCGAGCAGGACGCCGTCTCCGTCCCGCCGGCCATGCCCGGCGCCGGCGGGCCCCGCCGGAACGCCCCGTTCTCCCGCCGACCGGTCACGCCTCCGGGCGCCACGCCGGCGGTCCCGCAGGCACCGACCCCGGCCGCGCCGGGGAGCCTGCGCCGGCGCACGTCGCCACCCGCGCCCGGCGGGCCCGCCGGGCCGCCTCCCGGGGCTGCGGGCGACATGACCGGCGTGAGCCGGGCCATCGCCCCCCGCAGCACCGCCTCGACGCCGCGCCCGACCGCCGACCCCCGCTCGCCGGAGGCGCCGGGGCGGCCCACGCCACCCGGCTCCGGGCGCCGCCCGCCGATCGCCCCGGCGTCCGACCCCTTCCCGCTGGTGGCGCGCGACCCGACCGGCGGCAGCCGCGTCCCGCGCGACCCCACGGGCGGCTTCCCCGCAGGCGGCCCGCTGCCCCCGCGCGACCGGAGGGGCGGGGACCTCGCGCCCCGGGACCCGCGCGACCCGACCGGTGGGGGCCGCATCCCCCGTGACCCGACGGGCGGTGGGCGCATCCCGCGCGACCCGACGGGCGGCGGCCTCGCGCCCCGCGACCCGCGCGACCCGACCGGTGGGGGCCTCGCGCCCCGCGACCCGCGCGACCCGACCGGTGGGGGCCGCATCCCCCGTGACCCGACGGGCGGTGGGCGCATCCCGCGCGACCCGACCGGCGGCGGACGGGCGTTCCCCGACCCGACAGGCGGCCCCCCGGCACCCGGCGCGTTCCCGGCGCGGGCCGAGCCGCCGCTGCCCCCGCGCGACAACACGGGCGGCGGGCGCGTCATGCGCGACCCGACGGGGGGCGGCCACTTCGTCGGCAGCGACCCCAGCGGGGGCGGGCGCATGGTGCGCGATCCCACGGGCGGCGGGCAGGTCCCGACCGCGTCCTACGAGCCGGGTGGCCCCGGCCAGCCGCCCGGCGCCGACCGCACCGCCCAGCGCGTGGCCGGCACCGCGGCCGGCGGCGCCGAGCCCCACGAGCCGCGCCGCGGTGGCGGGGGCTACGGCGGCAACCGCCCGTACGAGGACAACTACTCCGACGAGGACTACGACGACGAGGACCTCTACGAGGACGACTCCGACGGCGCCGACGGCCGGCCCAGCCGCCGGCGCAGGGTCGTGCTCGGCATCCTCCTCGTGATGGTGCTGGCCCTGGCGGCCACGGCGTTCGTCGGCTGGCGCTGGTGGAGCGACCAGGTCGACCCGC
>Ga0126307_10002687_pt1 | contig 12039 bp, 9 predicted proteins | sample Plot28_FD_89955 | JGI IMG/M metagenome (GOLD analysis project Ga0126307, IMG submission 89955) | Serpentine soil microbial communities from UC McLaughlin Reserve, CA, USA - Plot28 | ecosystem: Environmental > Terrestrial > Soil > Grasslands | place: USA: UC McLaughlin Reserve, Lake County...
ATGTCTAACCCGCGCCAGTTCCAGAGCTGCATGTTGACCTGGCGTGGACCATCCTGGTGATACCCGGCAATGACGAGCCGTCCTCTTTCACTCGTAAGCTCGCTGGCGAGATCAAGCGACTCCTGAGTCCCCGCAGCTTCGATGACGCACTCACAACCACGTCCATGCGTTAGTCGCTTGACGTTTTGCACCGCACGCTGTTCGTCGTCGATCTCAATCGTTTCTGTGGCGCCAAACTCTTCCGCGAGCTTCAGTGAAGAACGTCTGTGCGACAGGGCCAACACGCGCGCACCTGCTTTTGCGGCCAGTTGTGTAAGCAGTGTGCCCAGGAACCCGATGCCAACGATGGCAACGGTTTCGCCGGAACGGATAAGTGCACGTTTGAAAATGTTGATGGCGCAACCGAGCGGTTCGGCTGGAAAGGGTGAGTGGTCTAACGCTGAAGGAAGTCGAACCACTTCGGATGGCGCCGCAAAGTCGTATTCGGCAAATGCATGTGACGACAACATCGCCACGCGATCGCCAGGCTCGAGAGCGGTTACGCCTTCACCAACAGCATCGATTCGTCCCCATGCCTCGTGGCCCGGCGCGCCTGGTTCGAGTGGATATTCAAACCACGGTTTTCCTTCCCACACCGGCAGGTTGGACGCGCAAACGCCGCATCCCTCGATTCGCACGCGGACCTCGCCCGCGGCAGGTTCGCGAAATTCGATTACCTGCAAGTCGATCTGCTGAGGCTTGGAAACGATTGCGGCATGTCCCAGTACGGCGCGTGGTGACAACGATGCCTCGACTGTTTTCACTGACTGCACTTCAGTTTTGCTCCACACCTGGAATTTGATTCACGGGTGTAACTGTAGGGCGGCACTCCGTGGCCGCCCCAGTGGGCGCATCTTCAAACGCTGGTGCGGCCACAGAGGGCCGCTCCTACAGTTGCAGCCTCCAACAGCCGATCCGCGGAAAAGTCGTCACTACCTGTCTTGATCCATTCATATAAACGCCTGACGCCTTCATGGACTCCGACGCGCGCCTCCCAGCCAGTCAGCCCGCTGAACTTACTCGTATCCGCTACGTAATAGCGTTGATCCGCCGCTCGCCAGTCTTCGAAACGGACAATAAGATCACCGCCGTGCAGTTCCGTTAACAGATCAAGTAACTCCAGCAGGCTGATACTGTTCGCTGGGCCGCCTCCAATATTGAAGGCACTCCCCGAAAGCTCTTTCATGTGCTGTTGAGCAAGAAGAAATGCATCGACAAGATCGTCGATGAACAGGATGTCGCGTACCTGCCTGCCATCGCCGTAAATCGTGATCGGTTTGCCGCCAAGTGAACGAATCACGAAATGCGCCACCCAACCCTGATCCTCGTTTCCGTACTGGTGCGGACCGTAGATGCAGCTCATGCGAAATACGAGTGCGGGAATTCGATACGTGCGCGCGTAATCGACAACGTACTGATCGGCGGCGCCTTTGGAGCAACCGTACGGACTGTGAAAGTCGAGCGGCCTGTTCTCGGCAATGCCTCGTTCACAGATTAAAGAATCGAGCGGAGCGTAACGAGTAGCTTGTTTAGTGAACTCGAGGTCCGCGAGATTGCCGTAAACTTTATTGGTCGAAGTAAAAACGAGCGGCGGCGGATTTTGGACGGCGCGAATCGCCTCCAGCATATTCAGCGTGCCACGCGCGTTGATCTCAAAATCTTCAATGGGATCGACGAGACTTGACGTCACCGCTACCTGGGCGGCGAAGTGAAACACCTGAGACGCGTCTTTGACGGCTTGCTTGATGATGGAAAGATTGCGGAGATCGGGGACTTCTATGTCAACGAGATCTCCATGGGTTTCGATGAGCCAGCGCAGGTTGCGCTCAACGCCGGCGCGGGACAGATTGTCGAGCAGACGAACGCGCTGTCCCGCGGAGAGCAAGCGATGCGCAAGGTTTGAACCGACAAAACCAGCGCCCCCGGTGATCAAAATCGGTTTGGATTTCCCGTTTGTGTGACTGGACGTCGGGGATACTGCGGTTAAGTTCTTACGACGTCCGTTGCCATTTGTTGGCGCACTTGTCTTTCCCTTCGTCATAGACAAACCCCTTGATCGATGTCTGCTTCTTGTGGGTGCAGGTTGAGGAAAGTACATGCGGATGTTCGGGATATCCGTACGCCAGCGTACCTCTATCCGATAAAAGTAAAGACCGTGAAGAATTTGTTAGGAACTTGCGTGAGGGCGCTTGATTTGGACGTTGATTTAGTCTTGTTGCGCCGCGATGATGGCGTAGCAACTACATGCTGCCTTTTCCAGACCCTTCCGATCGAGAAATCTAATTCGACCGCGAACAGACTCGATGAGTTTACTGTCCTGTAGTTGATTTGAGGCTTGTGTGATAGTGGCACGGCGTGTTCCGAGCAGACCTGCGAGACGGTCCTGCGTGATGCGCAGCTCGGTCGTTTTCATGCGGTCGTTGATCATTAACAGGAGTCGCGCAAGCCGAGCTTGCGGAGTGTGATAACGATGACAAGCGGCGAGTTGAGCACTCTGCGCGAGTAGCGCGTTTGCGTAAGTGAGCATTACTTCGCGTATCCGGCTGCTCCGTTTGGCTTCTTTCCTGAGAACCGCGCCCGGAAGACGAAGCGCCTTACCTTCCGCGAGTATCAAAGCCTGATTGGTGGAGTGCTTTGCGCCCATCAGAATTGGAGCGCCGACCATTCCTTCGTTGCCGATCAAACCCACTTCAACAGTGGCTTCGGCTTCAACCGAACTGATCAAAACGACGATGCAATCGAGTGGAAAGTAAACGAAGTTCAGTTCTTCTCCGTTTTCGTGAACAGTTTCCCTGGCAAAGAGCGTGAGAATTTCCAACTGCGCAATGAGACGAGATCGATCCCGTTCAGGAAGCGCCGTTAACAATCTATTCTCCTGCCAACGCTCTTCGACGCTTTCGCGCACCACTCCTCCGGCAGAAACTCAGTTGGGACTTTGGAGTTCGGCACTTTACGCTTGCAACTATGTACGTTCCGTTCGTTCGCGTACGCTGATAAAGAAAACAAGATATTCGAAACGATTAACGCTAACTTGATCCGGATGATGATCTTTGAAGATGAGTCACGTTGTTGCAAACAAGGTTGAGGAATGGATCGAAGCGATGCGCCGCGGCGATTTTGTGACCGCGTGGAAGATCAGTGATGCGCTGCTACTCACGAGACGCGACGAAGATCAACTGAAGCTTCAACGTTGGCAGCAGAGCATCTGGAACGGCGGCGACGTCGCGGGGAAGCGAGTGTTGGTGCGTTGTTATCACGGTCTTGGCGATACGATTCAGTTCATCAGGTATGCAGCTTTGTTGAAGAAGATGGCCACGGAGGTGATCGTTTGGGTGCAACCTTCTTTGATCCCTTTGCTGCGCGGCGTCAGTGGCATCGATCGACTGCTACCGCTGCACGATGGTGTGCCTGACGTTGAATACGATATTGATGTTGAGCTCGGCGAGTTGCCATATGTGTTTAGAACAACGATGGAGAGTATTCCTGCGGAGGTGCCGTATATTTTTGTCGAGCCCGCGACACTGACATCGAATGGACGACTGCGAGTCGGCTTGATCTGGGAATCTGGAGATTGGGACAGTCGCCGGTCAATTCCGTTTTCACAAGTGCGACGACTGTCGGAGGTCGCCGGTGTTGATTGGCACATCCTGCAACGTGAACCACTGCGCGCTGGTTGGGACGGGAAGTTGGGTATGATCTCCGGCGGTGATAATCCGCTGGACGACGCGCGCGTGATGCGAACGCTCGATCTCGTGATCTCCGTCGATACGATGACTGCTCACCTCGCCGGCGCGCTCGGACAAAAAACCTGGACACTACTCCCATTTGACTCCGACTGGCGCTGGATGCTCAGCCGCCACGACAGTCCGTGGTATCCGACGATGCGTCTCTTGCGACAGCCGGAAGAGGGAAACTGGGACGCTGTGATCGACGACGTTGTGAAGTTATTGAGCTTACAATCACAGTAGACGCTGATAGCCAAAAATCTTCCTAATCACCCTTAGTTCATGAAACTCTACAGAGCCTCGCGGTTTGCCCCGAGCTTCTTTCCGGCGAAGTCTTTCAAAATACACGTTAACGTTCTTGTTTTGAGTCAGTCGATTACGCAATGCTCTGAGAGCGGCGCGAAATCGGTGCAGACCACGCTCAGTCTTCTTAAGAGTGAAGCTGTAAATGCCGGTGACGCCAAACCCAACGCAGGTTTGGCAGACGCCTATCTCTACAGCTCCATCCCTTACAAACCAGTGTTGTAGGCTAGGGTTCTCGAAGGACAATTTCCAGCGTGCGCGATCAATACTCGCATCGTGTCCGTGACGGTTGAACCCCTCGGAATACAGTGCAGACCAACGTGTTGTATCTTCCGGGAGTGCGAGTGCGAGTTCGAGGCTTATGTCGCCGGCTTCGAGCCGCGGAGTTATGGCACCTGCCACTGTTGTATTAAGCGAAGTGGCTACGAAACCGATTTTGGCGAGCGTTACATTAATGGCGTCAGTAATGGCAATCTCGTCTATGTAGATGCTGGTCGAAGACTTCACTGGATCAGGTTGGTCCAGTACAAACTTCAAATCGGAGAGAGCTTCGGAAGGAGGCCCGTAGATGAGCCAGGCGTCGTAATCGGCCAGGTCTGGATGATTGACATAAAACAAATTGTTTCGCCGTTGGATTTCACAACCGAAACTTTCCAGCCATAGCAGGTTATTCTCAAACGTTCTTTGTTGTAGATCATCAACTTGGGGTGTCATGTAACTCAATCCCGCAGTCCACATCATTTTAGAGCCGGACAAGGCGTGGTCCCCAGGCTTTGTGCCAACGCAAACGTAAACGTCCGCGCATCCATCCTAAAAGATAATAGGGTGGGACCGCCGACTCGCCTCCCCACTTCAGTTTGAAGTTGTAATGTCCACGTGTAGGACTCGGTCCTACATTAACACTGGCGGCACCTAAACGACTTGCGTACCTAAGCATTTCACCATAGAGAAAATCAGAGACGCCCGGTGTCTGGTGATCGTGATAAAGAAAGAGCGCGACCAGCATGTCTTTAAATGACTCGTGCAGTGCGAGAAATCCACAGAGCCGGCCATTCTGCCTTGCCTCAATCAAACTAACCCTTCTGGAGCGCAGCACTGCCGGAATAGCGAAAGCCATTTCAGCGAGATAACAAGTGATCTCCCGCCGGGAGTAGAACGTCTCTATCAACTTCAGGTGTTCTGCTGAGAGGATTCCGCCTGTTTTGACAGTACTCTTAAATCCCCTGGAGCAAGATCGGCGATAGAATCTGTGCTTAAAGACTTCGTCAGAGTTGCCGTTGCATTTGATCATGAGTTCCGCTGAGAAGTTTTGTCCCCTGAACTTTTCGACGCGTCGCAGACTGAAAGCGCGCAAGCAGCGAAGGTCAAGTGATTGCGGTCCGATATGAATAATACCTTCAGCAGAACGCTCCTTAATCCAGTACTTGGATAAATCGCGCAGAGAGGTTTCTTCGATTAGCGCTGCGCCGCGCAAGGGAAAACCACACGCCGTAACCAATCTTCCGTCGAAGTAGCTCAGAACACCGTCCTCCAAATAGGGCTCACCGGCGGTCAATGAGAGTATGCGAAAGTCATGTAAAGTCGAAATTCCTTTCTCGTCCAACAAACTGATCTGTTTGCGTGTAAGCATAGATTTAAGTCTCTGCCGCCTTGGCGCGAGACTGTTTCAAATCGAGCCCATCCTAAACCAGATGAGATAAGCCAGTGGCTTGGGCTCTTCTATTTCGAAAGAGTACAGATAAGTTCCGTCGACCTGCCTATTCACGACTGGGATTAAGAGGTCCGTTTCAGTGATTCCATATGAAATGACCTTCTGATCGACCGGTTGCCAGGGCAGGTTCGCCTGGTACCGCAGACGATCAACCGGGTGTTTGAAATACATTAAGTTAATGCCGTCAAAATCATTCGGTTCCGTGGCTGACGCTTGCCATTTGAATTCGAGAGTAAGGTCAAACTCACCACCCGGCATGAGCGGTTCGTAATAATGCACCAGCAGCACCTTTTGATTAGGGAAGTTCTTTATGGCATCAACGTGCAGTGTGTTGCCCGCAGCATCAGTTGCTCTGATATCCATGTCCTCGAGTCTCATCTCCGGGCTACCGGTAATTACGAAGACCAATCCGTTGTCGAGTTTAGTACCAACTACCTTTCCCTTGCGGCGATATTTGGCGCTGTATAACTGCCCGCTGGATATTTCGACAATGTATTCAAGCAGTTCATATTGATGCTTTTCGTCGTAGGCTTCCTTGCGACCTTCGAAGAGTGTACGGATGGCCCTGTCTTCGGCCCGCTCCGGCTCATCTGGCGGAGTGATACGTATGGTGCTGATTGGTTTGATCTTGAGTTTCGTTTCTGCCCCAAGGTTTTCTCCATAGCCAGTCTGTTTGTATTCAAAAAGGCGATAGATCGCTTCAAACGGGTTAAGGATGTCAATAATGTTGAAGGAGCCGTAAGTGGAGTTGCTGCCTGCGAGAGCAGATCCTGCGGCCGCAATATTCGGAATGCGACCGTGCTCCATCTCCCACATGTACGGCACATGCTGGTGGCCGTGGAGAATAAGATGAAAACCACGCTTACCTATGTATGTCATCATTGCGGCCCCATCAATCATGTCGTCATAGCCACGGTCTATGGCGCTGGCGTTAATGTTTGGATTGTTGATCGGATGATGATGAAGGAGTGCTACGCGAACGGCACGCTCGAGTCGCTCTTTTACATCGGGATTGTCCAGGTACTGGTTAAGAGCGTTGTATTGAACTGGACCGATCCTTCCTTCGTTGGCCATAAAGCCGGGATCATTCGTGCTATTGAAAAGAAAGAAGATGATCTCCCCCCAAGGTGTTGGTACAGCCACGGGTATGCTCGGGTTAAGTTCGCCATATTCCTCTTTCGTTATCACCGCCTGATAATTCTGCAAGAGTGCAAGTCCATTCCCGTTATCCAGGGCATTCAACATTTGCTGATCCAAACTGGTTTTTCGGATCATTGCTGTTTCCTGGTTGATCAGGGAGATTGCCCATATAATGGCCCGCTTGAATGTGCTTTTGCTTCGAAGATGTGCGACCCGTTCAGCGAGGCAGTCATGATTGCCCGGAATACAGATGATTTTTTGTGCTTTAGCAATCTTCTTCAACTCAGTCAGAATTTCTACAGCTTTTTTGAAACTCTTCAGATCTCCGTAATTCGTAATGTCACCCGTAACGACTATCAGATCAGGCGTTAATTCGCGGAACTTGTTTTTTAGCGCAGTGAGCTTGTTTTCGTTGTGCTTTTCCGCGACAACATCAACTTTGAATTTCATATGCCCCAGAACTTGACCGAGCCATTGGAGGTTCGTCTGTTCTTCAGGTTCGAGATCACTGATGTGCAGATCGGAAATGTGAGCGATGCGATACATGGGGGGAAGACCTCCTCAGAAAATATTTTGAAGGGTACGAAAGTGCACGTGTTGAAGACCGCGAGCCATTGGCCGAGCTAAATCTTGCAGGTTAGCGCGAGCTTTTTTTGAGGTGTGCAAATGATTACCTCCTACGATCACGGTTGTTGGTCCAGATCCGTTATAAACTTCACGCACGCACTTGAAGACTGATTTCAAGCACTTGATGGCAGTTGCAGCCTCATAAGAACTTTCCTCGCGGCTGTAAACGTTAACCGCATACAATCCATCGGGTTTCAGTCTTGAGCAAACGAAAGTCATCCAGTTGGCTTCAGCAAATAGCGGCTTAGCGCTCTGCCGTCCCGGGGGCCACATGTCGTCGATGATGACGTCGAAACGTCGCCGCGTACTTCGCATGAAGGCCTGACCGGACTGATTTACCGTTGTAAGGTTGAGTGAGTTCAATCCGAAGTGTTGTCTGGCGATTCTGAGCACGCGAGCGCTGATCTCTACGCCGACGATCTCAGCCTGAGGAAACAGGGCACGACACTGCCGTGCGACAGTGCCTGCGCCAAATCCCAGGATAAGTATTGAATCGGCCGGGCGCTTTAACAGTAACAGACTCGCTGTTTCCGCATCCCACCCGCAACCTGTAAAAAGGTGATCTGGATGGTAATAGCTATACGTGCCTTCCGGCCCTACCATCATTACGGCTTTTCCGGATAGTTGTACCTGAATTGAGTTCATCGCCGATGTGGGAGCCATCGTCAGGATACCTTATCAACAATACTGAAGGAGAGCCGTTGCGAGCCGATTTCATGTTAGCGCGCGGCAAAGGTTACCCGGCGTCTACACGAATTTACCTTTAGCAGGAAAATCAGACATGAGGCTCGCGAGTTTGCGAATGCCATCACTGAGAAATGACGCAGTCAACCATTATCAACAGTAGTAATACTTATCGCGACGGCAGAGTTTACCATGTGTCGGGCAGCGCAACCAGAGTCACTGCGATAGGCGGCTTTTACTGTAGAATCTGCCGCCGATGAGTCCGCCGTCAAATTTTGCAAAAGCAAGTGCTGCTGGGGGCCTGTTTGTGTGGGTGGTTCTTCTGTTCCTCACGACTTCTGATTCTTACGAGACACAACTGATTCACAGAGTCGCGCTGTTTGGCAAGCTGGTGATCGTACCCCTGGGACTTTCAGTTATTACGCGCGGTGCTGATTCCTTGTTGTATAGGATCGTCGTGATAGTGCAGCCGTTCGCGGCGTTGGTAAGTGCGGTGTCTTTTTTGCTCGAGACGAGTTTGCTTGCAGCGGTCCTTTCCTCCACATGGTTTGTATTCACTGGTCTCGTCGCGATACTCGGAATCACCAGAATCATCTCGCGCGGTCTTTATCCTTTGGAAGAGTTGAGCATCGATGCGGGTTTGTTGTATTTGCCGGTGGCCGGCGTGTGGCTGGTAATTTATCGTTTCGGCATACAGCCATTTGGTTACGGCGAAACGATCATATTACTGACGGTCGTGCATTTCCACTTTGCAGGATTTGCGGCGCCGATCATCGCGGGTATGAATGGGCGAGTCTTGGCGAGGAGAGAATACCCGCGCCGGATGTATGCGTTTTCAGTGTTTGCGATCGTGGCGGCGATGCCTTTGGTAGCAGCGGGAATCACTTTCACGCCGGTTGGCGGTTTGATTGGAGCGTTGCTGCTCTCGATCGGTTTGGTGTCGCTTGCAATCCTCACTATCGCTTGGGTAATACCCGCGATTGGCCCAATAGAGAAGCGTTCACTTTTGGTCATCGGAGCGCTCTCGAATTGTGCGGCCATGGTGCTCGCTTGTCTTTACGCTTACAGTCTTGTAGCGCAGACCTTAATCCTTACGATTGCAGCCATGGCCGCGACTCACGGCCTTCTGAACGCGTTCGGTTTTGTGGGTTGGAGCCTACTTGCGTGGGCATTACCAACAACTGCGACCGATCCTGTCTACAATCAACCTGCGAAATAGTACACTTTCACCGAGATGAACATTATTCGTTTTTCAGTGCTGCTTCTGATTACGTGCTGTGCTTCGTCGTTACAAGCGCAGACGAAACCAGACAAAGACTATCTCGTCTACGTCTTGTCGGAAGGCGCAGACAAGATTGCCTTGGTTCGCTTTGGTCCTGAAGGCGCGCGCGTGGATCGTCAGATCGATACCGGCGACATGCCGGTGGATATTGATGGTCCGCACGGCATCGTCATTTCTCCCGACCGGCAGTTTTATTACGTCTCGATAGCACACGGGCGCCCGTTTGGTTCGGTTTGGAAGTACTCGACCAGGAATGACGCGCTCGTTGGGAAGTCCGTTCTCGGTTACTTTCCAGCCACGCTCGACATCTCGCCGGACGGCAGCTTTTTGTTTGTCGTGAATTTCAATCTGCATGGCGACATGACACCGTCGTCGGTATCGGTAGTCTCGACACAAACGATGATCGAAGTCGCGCGAATACAAACCTGCACGATGCCGCACGGTTCGCGTCTTAATGCACAGGGAACTAAAGAGTACTCGGCTTGCATGATGGACGATATGCTGGTGGAGATCGACACGCGTTCGTTGAAGGCCGCGCGATATTTCGTCGTTACAAAAGGGCAGGAAAAAGGGCTGACGGGGCCAACTCATTCAATGCACGGGATGAAGAGCAGCGCGGGGCATGGCTCTGAGGCGCCGAAACCTGGCGACAATTCCTGTTCGCCGACGTGGGCGGAGCCTTCAGCCGACGGGGCTTCGGTTTTTGTAGCCTGCAACGGTTCGAGCGAGATCGTCGAAGTGAACGCGAATAGTTGGCAACTCGTCAGGCGCATACCGGCGCGCGCAGGCGTCTACAATCTCGAGATCACTCATAATGGTCAACGTTTGATCGCGACGAATAAACGAGATCAGTCAGTCTCGATTTACGATCTGAAGAGTGGGAAGGAACTAGCGAGGCTGCCGACTAAACGGAAAGTGCTGCACGGCGTGGTGGTTTCGCCGGACGATCGTTATGCGTTCGTGACGGTGGAAGGTGTCGGTTCAGAACCGGGCACGGTCGAAGTTATCGATCTCGTAACGCTGAAGACTGTCGCGACTATCGACGTCGCCCAAGGTGCCGCCGGGATTGATTTCTATAAAACTGAGCCGTAATTGCACTCCGTAGCCGCCTTGTCTCCGACTTCCCAAGCTGGGGCGGCCACGGAGTGCCGCCCCTACAGTTGCACCCGTGAATAGCTCACAGGCCGGGTGTGGTCGTGGAGCCTTTGTCGATCTTCTCGCCCAACTTCATAATCCAGATACCTGAGTTGATATCGTTGAAGTAGATCAGACCGTTGTGCGGCTGCGCGCCCCATGTGAACGGGAGGTTTGGATGAAAGCCGTTGGGATCGCCGGTCCAGATGCGCGCAATCTCTCGACCCTGCCGGTAAAGATCGCCACGCAGTTCGCCCGACACATCCACCACACGCCCGCCACCGCTGTAATAACCAATGTACATCACATCATTCTCTACCCACATGTTGTGAGCGCCGCCTTCGGGCACCGGGTACTCCGCGACTTTGCGCGGCTGGTTGATGTTTGCCACATCGACAACATGAACGATGCCGCGCACGGGAGTGCGCTTCGGTGACTTGGTGTCGAAGATTGCCGGAAACACTTCGTCGCCGATAAACACGTAATTGCGATAGCGATAGACTGAATGCGTACCGGCGAGCCATCCGTTGCCATAGAGCTCGTTGTGATTGAAACGCAACTGACTCACGAGTTGCGGGCGCTCCGGACTTCCACTTTTCATGCCCGCTCCGACATCAAGAATCACCAGACCATCGTGCCAGTAAGCGAGATACGCCAGACCATCTTTCACGTAGACATCGTGAATGTAACGTCCGGCTATCTGATCGCCTCCCTTCGTGCGGATCGTTGACACAAACTGACCCTCGGTCTGCCAGCGCGCGACTTCTTTCGGGTTCTTCACGTCCGCAAAATCGATCACTCGGAGCGATCCCGTGGCATCGTCGGTGAGATAGACATAGTGTTTATCGACGAATGCACTGTGAACGCCGCCCGTGACAGTTGTGGTGTATTCCGAGATCAACTTCGGATGAGCCGGATCGGATGTGTCGTAGAAAGCGATTCCATTCTTTCGATTCGACGCGCCTTCGCGAGAGATCACGAGAATCTTTCCGTCGGCTGTGGTCGAGATGTCGTTGACGATGCGCGCGTCGACTTTGATCGTGTCGGTCAGTTTCGGCTGCGTGGGATCGGAGATGTCATAGACGAAAAACCGATCGGCGATCGTGGAGTAGTAAGCATAGTTGCCGATGATCCATTGTTCCGCACCCTCAAACTCTTTCATCGGAGCGCGGCCCACGAGCTCCAGCTCGCGTTCGAGATTGCCGAAGAACGCTTGCAACTGCTCGCGCGTCGCCGGGTCCGATTTCTGCGGCATCGCGAACGGCAGCTTGCCGCCGGTGACGTGTTTGCACCACTCATAGGCGATGACCAGTACCGCCTGCGCCAGGTTGAGCGAAGCAAAGGCGGGATTGACCGGCAGCGTCACGATCGCGTCGGCGAGCGCCACCTCGTGG
>Ga0126307_10002688_pt1 | contig 12037 bp, 5 predicted proteins | sample Plot28_FD_89955 | JGI IMG/M metagenome (GOLD analysis project Ga0126307, IMG submission 89955) | Serpentine soil microbial communities from UC McLaughlin Reserve, CA, USA - Plot28 | ecosystem: Environmental > Terrestrial > Soil > Grasslands | place: USA: UC McLaughlin Reserve, Lake County...
AACGGGAGGGACAAGCATGAGGAATGGGTCTCGCAGGCCACTTGCGGTCGCAGCGACGGTGCTCATCCTGGCTGTGGCGGCCGGCATCGTCGCGGCAGCCACACGCTCGGACGCGTCGCCGTCGTTCCGCGAGAAGCTGGTGCAGAAAGTCGCGCATCCGGCCGGTCAGGGTTTGTCGCAGCCTAGGGGCGACGAGTCGGCGGAGCTGCTTGCTGCGCAAAAGCAGTGGGAGAGCCAGCGGACGCAGGGGAGCGTAGTGGCTCCCGGAGCGTATTCAGCAGCCTTCAGCAGCCTGGAGGGGCTGCCTTCGGCCGGCGGCACATGGTCGGAGCTCACGCGGCGGCCGTACGACGCGGATGACCCCGACTACCGCGACTACTACTCGAACTCGAGCGTTGGCTCGGGTCTCGTCACCGGCCGCGTAACCGGCCTAGCCGCGGACGGAAGCGGGTACGTGTACGCAGCTGGCGCGGACGGCGGCGTCTGGCGCTCGACGACGGGCGGCGGCAATTGGCGGCCGATCGCCGACTCCTTGCCGACGCTGTCCTCGGGTGACCTCGAGCTCGCTCCGGACGGCTCGCTCTGGTACGCGACGGGCGAGGCGAACACCGGCGGCACGAGCTACGTCGGAACCGGTGTGTACCGGCTCGCGAGTCCGAAGACGGGCCAGTTCGCCCGCACCGACCGCATTGGTGGCAGCGAGCTCGAGTCGACGACGATCCACTCGATCCGCTTCGCCAACGGCAAGGCGTGGATCGCCTCGCTGCGCGGGATCTATTCGCATCCGCTCGGCAATTACTCCGCTGCGTGGACGCGTGTTTGGTCGCCGCAGGAGAGCTATCTCCCAGGTGGCTCGAACGATGACGCGCAGAACGCCGCCTACATGAACATCGTCAACGACCTCGTGATCGACCCGAACGACTCGAGCCACATGCTCGCGGCCGTCGGCTGGCGCTCAGGCGCGGCCTACAACGGCTTCTACGAATCCACGACCGGTGGAACCACGTGGACGAAGATCAACCCGGCGGGCGGCATCGACGGCACCGACATCGGCTACGCGAACTTCGCGTACGCGAAGGACGGCAAGACCCTGTACGTGATGAATCAGTCGCCGCGGAAGCTGAACTCGCTCGGGTTCCAGCAGACGCTGCTCGACGGTGTCTACGTCTCCCAGAACGGCCTCGTCGGGCCCTGGAACCGGATCGCGACCTCCGACAAGCTCGGGTCGACGTCCACCGGATCGGCCCTCGCTAACGTCCTCGGCCAGGGCTACAGCCCGGGGATCCAGGCGTGGTACAACCAGTTCATCGCGGTCGATCCGGCCGACGCCAACCACGTCTTCGTGGGGCTCGAGGAGATCTACGAGACCAAGGACGGCGGAATTTCCTGGCACACCATCGGTCCGTACTGGAACTACGGGCTGCCATGCTGGCGCCCGGACGCTCTGTACCCGCCGAACGGCAACGGCCCGTGCCCGCAGGGAACGCATTCGGATCAGCACGCGATCGCCTTCGGCACCGTTGCCGGAACTCCGACGATGTTCGTCGGCAACGACGGCGGCGTCTACCGTCGGCCGCTCTACGGTCAGATCAACTCCAATGGGAACGCGATCGATTGGCTCAGCCTCAACGACGGCACGATCGATGCGCTCCAGTACTACTACGTCGGCGTCGGCAAGCTCAACGCAGACGACGCGCAGCGTCCCGACCTGCAGTCCGGCGACAACGTGCTCGTCAGCGGCGGCCTCCAGGACAACGGCGGCTCGCTGCTCAGGCCTGGTGCCCCGAAGATGGTCTCCAACTTCGGCGGTGACGGCGGAGACGTGCTCGTCGACCCGAACGACGGCTGCAACATCGTCCAGGAGTACATCTACCTGTCGATGGAGGTCACGAAGACCTGCGCGAATCCGGGCAACCCGGAGGCGTTCCTCGACAAGACGAAGGCCACGACCATCGACATCTCACCGCCGGACGTGAACGCGCAGTTCATCGCGCCCTTCACGGCGAACGACAAGAACGTCGGCCAGTGGCTGGCTGCCGGTAACTCGATCTGGTACCAGGACAAAGGATTCGACATCACGTCCGGCTCCCAGTGGCAGCGCGTGAAGACGCTCTCGTCCTCGAGCCAGACGTTCACGGCAGTTGCCTACTCCGGGAGCAAGGCACTCGCCACGTGGTGTGGCCCGTGCTCGAACAGCACCGCGGCGACGTTCGCCCGCGGGGCCACAGTCGGCACGTTCGCGAACGGCAGCTGGACGTGGAAGGACGTTGCCTTCCAGCCCGCTTTCCCGAACCGCTACCTCCAGGGCGCCGCGATCAACCCGAACGACGAGAACGACATGTTCATCGTCGTGAACGGGTTCTCGCGCCGCTTCTCGGAGGGCCCGGGAGCAGGCCTCGGCCACGTCTACGAGTCGAAGGATGGCGGAGCAACGTGGACGAACATCTCGGAGAACTTCCCCGACATTCCGTCCAGTGACATCGTGGTCCTGAACAGCGGCGGGCTCGTGGTCGCAACGGACCTCGGCGTCGTCTACCGGGCGCCGAATGCGACCTCCTGGTCGCGGCTCGGCCCGAATCTGCCGGTCACGACGGCGATGGATCTCACCGTCGGGCCCGACGGGAACATCTACGTCGCGACGCACGGGCGCGGAATCTGGCGGATCCCGGCGAGGGGACTCTAAGCTCCCCTTCGTAGCGCAACGGAAAGGGCCGCCTTCGGGCGGCCCTTTCCTTCTCACCGTGGCCGGAGCGGGCCCAAGGTCGCGCTGAGAAAGCCGGACCGCGGGCTCCCAAGAAAACCGAGGATCCCCTCTCGGCCCTGCCGAAACTAGACTCACTGAATGTTCGAGGACGGCCTCGCCGAGCTGCACACCCACCTCGGCGCGTCGGTTGCCTCCGAGATCCTCTGGAGCCTCGCGCACGAGCAGGGGATCGCGCTCCCCGTCAAGGACTACTGGGAATTCGACGCCCTCGTCACGATCTCCGACCCACGCCGCGTCGACAGCCTCGACGCGCTCGACCAGATCTACCATTGGACGGAGTTGATCCAATCGAGCCCGCTCGCCGTGGAGCGCTCGGTGCACACCGCGATCGGCGGCGCGTACCGTTCGCAGGGGATCACCACACTCGAGCTCCGCTTCAACCCGATGAAGCGCAATCGCGGCGGCGAGCGCGATCTCGACCACATCATCATGGCCGCCTCGCGCGGCCTCGACCGCGCCAGCCTCGAGTACCCGCAGGTGCGCGCGGGGCTGATCCTGATGATGGACCGCACCTTCGACGAGCGGCAGAACGCGATCATCGTCGAGAAGGCGATCCGCTACGCCTCGCGGGGGATCGTCGGGATCGACATCGCCGGCCCGCGCCCCGACGGGGGCCGCTATCCCTACCGCGAGCTGGCTCCGCTGATCGAAGAGGCGCGCAACGCCGGCCTCGGCGTGACCATCCACGTCGGCGAGGAGGGCGAGGAGCACGGCGACGCGGAGATCGGAGAGGTCGTCGAGCACCTGCGGCCGGACCGGATCGGGCACGGCATCCTCGCCGCGCGCAACCCGGAGCTGATGGCGGCAATCCGCGAGCAGGAGATCGTCCTCGAGATCTGCCCCACCTCGAACCTGCTCACGCGCGCGCTCGCCGACGAGCAGACACTGCGTCAGACCTTCCGCGCGTTCGTCGAGCACGGCGTCCCGTTCACGATCGCCACCGACGGGCCCGAGATGATGCGCACCCACCTGCGCGACGAATTCGAGCTTCTGAAGCGAATCGAGGCGCTGGACGAGGACGAGCTACACGACGCGAACGCGCGCGGGCACGAAGCGAGCTTCGTTCATGCGGACTCGGCGAGAAGCGCTTCGCCGTCGCGCACGTAGCGCGTCGCCCCGACCTCGCGCCAGAACGCGAGCGCCGGGGTGAGCTCGGCGTCGGCCTCCGCCCGCTTCCCCTGCCCGACCAGTTCCTTGGCGGCCCTCAGCCGCGCGTAGGCCTCACCGGGCCGATAGCCGATCTCCGCGAGCACGTCGGCCGCCCGCCGGAAGTCGCCCGTGCAGATCGCAATTCCGGCCTCTGCCCAAGGTCGGTCGGCCGAGCGCTCCAAGAGCGGCGCGTACTCCGCGCCGAGCCCGAGGTCGTGCATGACCCAGGCGGCGTCCACGATGATCGTGTCGTTCATGACGTGGACGAACCGTTCGCCATGCTCGAGCGCCTCGTGCGCGAGCGTCAACGCCTCGGGACCGCGCCCCTCGTCGAGCAGCCCAACGGCCCTTCCGAGGAGCGCCTGGCTGAGAAGCTGCGCCTCGTTGACCCGCCGGGCATGCTCGAGCCCCTTCTCCCCATCCTCGGAGGCCCCGGCAAGGTCTCCGGCAGCGCGACGCATCCAGGCCCGAACGGAGCGCACCGGAGATTCGAGGTAATGCGGGTTCCCGGCTTCCACCTCCGCGATGAACTGCTCGACGGCCTGCGCCGCCTCCGACCACTTGCCCTGGATGAAGGCAAAGCTGCCGGTGAGCATGAGAGTCCACCGCCGCTCGGTCTCGGTGGAGTACCGTTCCAGGTTCCGCTGCATCACCGAGAACGTCTCGAGCGCCGCCTCGAGCTGCCCGAGGCCGAGCTGCTTTTCCATGTAGTTGTTCAGGGCGGTGTGAAGCCGGTCGTAAGCATGGACCTCTGTAGCCAGCCGGATCGCCTCCGCGAAATCGTCGAAGCCGCCCTGGTCACCGAGGGTCAGGCGCGTGTAGGCCCGTGTCTCGAGCAGACGCACCCGCATATCGCCGAGCCCGAGCCGTTCCGCCGCCGGAAGCGCTTCGGTCGCGAGGTCTCGCGCCTCGCGATGCCGACCGTCGAACCCGTGCCTCGCGGCCTGGTTGGCGATCGCTCCGACCCGTGCCGGCGAATCCGCCTGATCGCCAACCAGATCGAGAGCCCGCTCGACGTAGGCGTCGTGGCGCTCAATGTCCCCGTGTGACCAGAGCACACGGCTGAGGATGACCGCTGCATCCGCCGCCGCTTCGATCTCGCCGGCCGCTTCGAGCTCGTCCACGGCCGCCTCCATCAGGTCGAGCCCCTCGCCGCCGGAAAAGGCGCGCGCGCGGCCGAGGCGGAATCGGAGGTGCGGACGTTCCGGGTCGTCAGCCGGCCAGAGCTCGTGTGCCTCGCCGTAGAAACGGGCGGCTGCAGGCCAGGCGGCGAGCAGCGCGGCTCGATCGCCGGCCTCGCGAAGCGCAAGCCGAGCCCGCTGCTCGAGCGCGGCGTCCTTCCGCCCGGAGGCGCGCGCGTACTCGAGCGCCGATGAGAAGTGGTGCGCGAGCATCTCCGCCTGCTCCTCGGGCCGGCCGAGCGCCTCAACCCAGTCGGCCGTGGCGCAATGCTTGTCCACCCGCGCCGCGCGCGGGATCTGACCGTAGGCGACGTCTCGCACCAGCAGGTGACGGAAGGCGTACTCGGCCTCGCCCTCGACGGACGAGCGCCGCGCGCGCTGCACCAGCTCCTTGCGCTCGAGGCCCATGAGCGCCGCCTCTGCCTGGCCGCGATCGACACCGCCGATCGTCCCCACCGCTCCGAGCCAGAACACCTTTCCGACCACGGATGCGTCCTGCAACAGCGACTTCTCCGCAGCCGAGAGCCCGTCGAGCCGCGCGGCGATTATCCCCTGCACGGTCTCTGGAAGCGGTAGCTCCTCGCCGTCGCCGCGCTCGCCGAGCATGCGCGCGTACTGCTCGGCGTAGAGAGGGTTGCCGGCCGCGTGCGCCAGCAGGATCGATTGCGTCTCGGCAGGCAGCACCGCCCGGTCGAGCAGCGACGAGAAGAGCCTCGCCGTCTCGTTGTCCTCGAGCGGCGGCAGCGAGATCGTGGTCGCGTTCGCCTTCCCCCCGCCCCAGCCGGGCCGGCGCTCGAGCAGCTCGGGCCGCGCCGTGCAGAGCACCAACACCGGCGTCTCACGCGCCCAGTCCACGAGCTGGTCGACGAAGTCGAGCAGGCCGTCGTCGGCCCAGTGCAGGTCTTCGAAGACGAGCACGAGCGGATGCCGGTCGGCCAGGGCCTCGAGGAAGCGCCGCCAGGCCGAGAAGCTGTCGCCTTGCGCGACGCTGCCATCATCGGATCCGCTGGTGCCGACGAGGTTGCCGAGCCGCGTCGCCATCCAGTCGGCCTCCCCCGGCTCCGCGACCACCTGGTCGACCGCAGCCCGGAGCTTGCGCTCGACCTCGTCCGTCGAGTCCGACTCGAGGATCCCCGCCTGTGCCTTCACGATCTCGGCCAGCGCCCAGAAGGTCACGCCTTCCCCGTACGGAAGCGACCTGCCCTGGCGCCAGGTCGTGAAGTCGGGCTCCGCCTCCACCGCCCGGAATAGCTCCGACACGAGCCGCGACTTGCCGATGCCCGGGACGCCGACGAGAGTGACGAGCTGGAGCAGGCCGCGCGAGCGCGCCCGCTTGAGCGCGTCGCGGAGGATGTCCAGCTCGTGCTCGCGCCCAACCAGCGGTGCGTGAGTCTGCGCCAGGTCGACTCCCAAGCGCGAGCGCGCCTCGAGCGCCTCCCACGCCGGAACGGGCACCGACTTGCCCTTTGCCTCCACGGACGCGGCCTCGCGGTAGTCGATCACGTCTTTGGTCGCACGGTAGGTCGTCTCGCCGACGAGGATGCCGTTGACCGGCGCGGCCGACTGCAGGCGGGCGGCGGTGTTGATCACGTCGCCCGAGGCCATCCCCTCGCCCTCGGAGGGCCGGGCGCCGAGGGCGATCAGCGCCTCACCGGTGTTGACGGCCACGCGCAGCTGGAGCTCGTTGCCCTCCTGCGAGACCCAGTCGCGGATGGCGAGCGCCGCCCGGACCGCGCGCTCCGGGTCGTCCTCGTGGGCGGACGGAGCGCCGAAGAGCGCCACCACGGCGTCGCCGATGAACTTCTCGACGGTGCCGCCAAAGCGCTCGAGCTCCTCGCGCAAGTGGGCGTGGTACGGGGCAAGCAGGCCGCGGACGTCCTCTGGATCGAGCTGCTCGGCGCGGGCGGTGAAGCCGACGAGGTCGGCGAAGAGCACTGTCACGACCTTGCGCTCCTCGCGCACCGGCGCGGCGGGAGCCTCCAATGCCGAGCCGCACGCGTGGCAGAACCGGGCGGTATCCGGATTCTCGGCCGCGCAGTTCGGGCAGACGATCATTCGCTAAGCGTACGAGGACGAGCTACTCGAGGCGAGCGAGCTACTTCCGACGGCGTAGTCCAGCGAATACGCCGTCCGACCGATAGCCGCCGAGCCGGACCGTTGTTAGTGTCGACGGCATGGTCACCGTCCTACATGAGGGGCCGCCGATCATCACGGATCGGCAACGTCAGGTGATTGAGCTGATCGCCGCCGGGTGCTCCAACGAGGAGGTCGCTAGCCGTCTCGGCATCTCGCCACGCACGGCCAAGGCCCATTCGGATGTGCTTCGGCAGAAGCTCGGGTGCGCCCGGCGTCGTCAGATCCCCAGCGCGTACAGAACGTTGACCGGTCGCGATCCCCTCCCTCAAAGCCTCGAGACAGATCCCACCGCCTCGGGGGACTAACGACGCCCACGCCTGCGGCCGCGCGGCCGCAGGCGTGGCGTCTCCTTTGGACCTCTTGGCCGCGCGCCAACTCAGGTCTAGGCTACGCACGCGGGATCAAGGCGCCCGCACGGAGCATGGGCGAGAACCCAGTCGTAGAAATCCCCGCAGGGCGCCGGCACATCATCGAGCGGCCGCGGCTTACGCGACTCCTTGATGAGACGTCGGCCCGAGTAATCATGCTCGTAGCTCCCGCTGGCTATGGAAAAACAACGCTCGCCCGGCAGTGGCTGGCGACGCGCCCGCACGCGTGGTATCAGGCAAGCGCCGTGTCTTCGGATGTCGCCGCACTCGCTCTCGCGGTTTCTGAGGCACTTGATTCCTTTGCACCAGAGGCTCGGCAGCTTTTGTTCGAGCGCATAGGCGCGACGCCTGACGTTGACCAAGAACTGCCTGTCCTTGCTGAGATCCAAACTGAGGCGCTTCGAGAATGGCCCAGCACTGCGTGGCTCGTGATCGATGACTACCAACTCCTCAAGGCATCGCAGATCGCCGAGTCGTACATCCACCTTCTTCTTTCTAGCTCACCTCTACGGCTGCTCCTAACGAGCAGAGAGCGGCCCACCTGGGCGACGGCACGAAAGCTCCTCTATGGAGAGGTCTACGAGATCGGTAGATCGCCGTTAGCAATGAGCCAAGACGAAGCTCAGAGCGTTTTCCGCGCATCATCAACGGACGGTTTGCCCGGTCTTGTGGCGCTGGCGGAAGGATGGCCTGCAGTTATCGGCCTGGCCTCACTTAGTCAACCCGACGACCTTGAGGGTGTAGTACCCGAGACGCTTTACGAGTACTTCGCGGACGAGCTCTACCAAGCCGCTAGCCCTACGCTGCAACGAGCCCTTCCCGAACTCGCTCTATCACCACATCTAACACTTGAAATGGCAACGTCTTTTCTTGGGCCCCGAAGGGGACCTCGTTTGCTCGAAGAGGCGTGCAACGTGGGATTCATGACGATGACCGCGAGCCGCGCTGAACTTCATCCCTTGCTTCGTACGTTTCTGCTGCGCAAGCTCGAAGATCTTCCCGATGCTCGTGAGGGCGCAGTCAGGAAGATCGCGGAGTTCCATCTTGAAAGGAAGGCATGGGATGACGCGTTTGCGCTTCTTCGAGAATGCCCTCTCTCAGATGTGCTTCTCACCCTCGTAGAATCCGCGCTGGGCGTGATGTTGCGGGCAGGCCGCCTAAGCACATTGGCTGAGTGGTTGATCTTAGGCGCAGAACTCGATCTCCGCTCACCAGTCCTCGAACTCGCTCGTGCAGAACTGGCTATACGCAAAGGGAACGTTCGGGATGCCGAAGCCCGAGCGCTGCACGTTACGAAAGAGCAGGCAACCGCCGCCTTACTCACCTCGCGCGCATTCTGCTTGGCCGGTCGTGCTGCCCACCTCGATAATCGCGAAGATGATGCGCTTGCGCATTTCCGCTCGGCAAGAAACCTTGCGGAGAGTGAAGCGGAGCGACGCGACGCCATGTGGGGCTCCTTTCTCTGCGCTCAGGCCCAGGCCTTTGAGAGTGAGGAGGAACTCCGCGCGACGCTCTTGGAATTTGTGAGCCAGGACACCCTGAGTCCCGATGAAATGCTGCGCTCAGCCAACGCTCGGCTGATAGTGGGCGTGACGATCGGCGGCATACCGGAGGCACTAGAGGAGGCGTTGAGTGCACGAATGTGTATCCCCGAGGCAGCCGACCCTCTTGTCCGGACGAGCTTCTTGAACTTACTTACGCGGACACTCTCCTTAGTCGGTCGCTACGCAGAAGCAATCGATATAGCCGAGCAGGAGATCGAGGAAGCTCACCGGAGCCGCTTGGCTTTCGTGCTTCCTCATGCCTATGTTGCGACGGCCGTAGCCGCCGTCGGGCTCCGTCATTATGGGGAGGCGGAGAGGGCTCTAACCAAAGGCAGACGTCTAGCCGAGGACATTGGCGACAAGCACAACCTCCTAGACGCCCAAACTGTGCGATCGAAGATTGCGATCGCGACCGGGAACTTCGCGAGGGCCCTTGATCTCACCAGCGAGGCTACACCGCGTGTACAGCTAACACCCTTGATGCTCGGGGAATATGCAGCAACCAGAGCGCTGGCTAGCGCATGCGACGGAGATCTTGCGGGTGCGCGTCTGGCGTCGCGAAAGGCGGAAGGGTTGAGTGGATTCCCGGAGGTGGCCTCTCTAATCGCATGCGCAAGAGCCGTTATCAGTGTGCAAAATCGCGATACGAACGACAAAACTCCTCTCTTCGAGCTTGATCCCGTCTATCGTCTGTCGGTTTTCGATCCTCTCGTTATCGCGGTCAGAGGATGCCCGGCCCTCATCCCGACCCTCACTTCGATGACCGCTGAACTCCCTCTTCAATTAGCTCGCGAGCTCACAAGTGAAAGGATTGATGTCCCGGAGCCTACTCGCGGAGTGGCGCTTCTCTCTCCTCGCGAGGCAGAGGTGCTCGATCTCCTCACGCTTGGCTATGCGAACAAAGACATAGCGAAGGCTCTCTACATCTCCGAAGTCACAGTAAAGGTGCATGTGCGGCAAATATTGAAGAAGCTCGGGGTGCGCTCACGCACCCAAGCGGCTCTGGCTGCCGTCCGAAGTCGCTGACCTAAGCGACGCCTGCCGCGCGAGGAATAGCAACGATGGCTGCGCTCGGCAGAGAGGGACTGAGATGCTCTTCTTGATCAATCTCTTGTTCGCGACCCGCCAAAATCGCCTCAAACGCGAGAACAACATTCGTATCAAACTGACTTCCAACCGCTTGAGCGAGCCTCAGGCGGGCGACCCGACTGGGCATCGGATCGCGGTACGGACGATCAGACGTCATAGCGTCATATGCATCTGCCACAGCGATGATCCGTGAAAGAAGCGGGATTTCGCTTCCTGCGAGCCCGTCTGGATAGCCCAGACCGTCGATGCGCTCATGGTGGTAACGAACAATTCTCGCAATTTCAGCGTAATCGTCGACCTTCGCAAGGATCCGTTCCCCGATGGCTGGATGCTGTTCCATCTGTCGTCTCTCTGCGAGGGTTAGCGGTCCTGGCTTCTCAAGAAGACCAGGAGGCAGGCCGATCTTGCCCACGTCATGAACCAGGCCGCAAAGGTGCACCAGTCCCTGATCTGCCTCGCTGAGTCCTAGGCGCCGTGCGATTGCACTCGCGTAGGCGGCAACGGCCGCAGAATGGCCAGCGGTGTACCGGTCTCGCGCGTCAAGAGTCGTGACGAGTGCCGTCGCGAACGAAAGGTTCGCGGCTTCAAGCCGTTCATTAGCCACGACTAGCTCGAGAGAAACGTCGCGCTGGCGCTGATAGAGATGGAGAACGCGCTGAAGTGCCAAAGTAGGGCCGAGAAACGTCGCCGCTGTCCAAAACGAATAATGCTGGTAGCCATAGACCATCAGGGCCACGAGGGGCACATAGAGCGGCAATGAGAGAACGGTAAGCGGTCCAACCGACCTGATATATGCGCTGATCGGCGCGGATCGGCGTACCAGAAGAGTGCCGACGTTGAAGAGAGCGTCGAAGGCAACGCTCACGATCCCTGCCACAACGGTAGCGAGCATGGCTCGGCCAAACGTCGAATGAGGACCAATCACCGAGGACGCAAGGAGCCCCGTAAAGGCACCGGCGAGTCCTCGCGCCGGCACATAGATTGCCCAGCGGAGATACGGCCGTCTGAAATCAAGGGTATTCGCGCATGCTCCGACCAAAGAGGCAGCGAGAGGTCCGAACGCCACCGCCGTAAAGACGAATGGCAAAAAAGCAACAGAGGTCTCGACGTTGCGAGCAACCCGCACGCTCTGGCGTTCGGCAACCGATGTGACGGCAGCAAGCGCAATGAACTGCCACCACGAGGGAAGGTCATAGCCCTTTACCGCCAAGGCGCTAACTGTCCCAACCCAAGATGCGGTGAGAATCAGGATCCACGCCAGGGTTCGGCGCTCTCGTTGAGTGAATGCGCGGATTCGCTCGAGCGAAAGGCCGATTGATGCGCGCCAGTTGATAGTCCCCCAGAAGGGGTATAAACTCGATTCGTCGTCAGTTCCCCCCATAGGGAGGTATCCCGAAATGATCGGGTTGCGTATCCGCGTCTTCAGCCTCGTTGGCACCCTTGTCGCCCTCGCATCAGTTGTGGGCACGTCAAAGTCCTTCTAGGCGCCAAAGCATCTGTTTTCCACAGCGACCTCACATCACCCTGTTGAGGGATATCCACAAAGCTGGGGAAAACCGAGGTTCCGGGCCGCCCGGCCCGGCGTAAGTTCTAGGCGATCAGGCTACGCCTGAAGCCCCACGGCTTCTAGGCGATCAGGCTACGCCTGAAGCCCACGGCTACTGCGTGGGCTCGTGACCTCGCCTGCAGCTTCGCAAGCAGGTGACGTACGTGGGACTTGACCGTCTCTTCCGAGAGGAACAGCCGCACGCCGATCTCGCGATTGACGAGACCGTCGGAGATCAGCTGGAGAACCTCGATCTCGCG
>Ga0126307_10002689_pt1 | contig 12035 bp, 14 predicted proteins | sample Plot28_FD_89955 | JGI IMG/M metagenome (GOLD analysis project Ga0126307, IMG submission 89955) | Serpentine soil microbial communities from UC McLaughlin Reserve, CA, USA - Plot28 | ecosystem: Environmental > Terrestrial > Soil > Grasslands | place: USA: UC McLaughlin Reserve, Lake County...
GCTCTAGCCACCTTCTCCATACTACGCTTTGCAGCAACCATGTTTCGTACATGGCTGCACAAAGTGTCTAGATATACAAAGTATCTGGAGATACTGAACATTCGTGCAGCGCTAGATAGTATTGCCACCGTCGAGAGAAACTCGGCACCTAAGTAGAGGCTTAGAACTTCGCCCCTTATGTGGCACCTGGGACGGAGAGAGCCAGTGGTGCAACCGGCTACTTTGGATCGATGTGATCCACTGGGGCCGTTTTTCTTTTGGGAAAGGGAAGGCTGAAAGAGGAGGTACCTCAAAGGGCAGTAGCTACCGATAGGCAAGAAGAAGCAATTGGATGGCACATATGGAGGATGGGAGAGAGGAATCCTTATGCGCAAGCGCATAACGATGTTGATTACGGCGGCCGTCATGGCGATGACTATGGCGTTTTCTGCGGTCCCGGCGTTCGCTGCGAGCCCGAATGGGACCACCGAGTCGTTCGATAATGGGATCTGCACGACAACGACGACGAAGGGTGCGAACGTTACGACGACCACACACCAGGGCGAGTGCAACTCTTCAGGTGAGGAAAGGGGAGGCGGTTCTGGGAAGCAGCATCCAGACGTGCCGGCCTAGATAAGTAAGTAAGGCTTATTGGTCGGGGCCGGGGTCTAAGAGCCCCGGCCCTTTCTATTGCCTTCCTATTGCCCTTATTCACCAACGTCGTGGAAGGGGTGTTCTCCGAAGTTCAGATCCACCAGCGTGCATACCCCTCGCTCGGCCCCGGTCCTATAGCCCCAGCACGCCCCCACATGATGAATAGAAGTCACATATCAAGCACTTACGTGCATGATCTTGCAGCGTTGTGAATGCTGGGTAGTATTTATTTTTAATACTACAAAGGTCTACATATATGCCCTACGACAGTGACTCTCGACCAAAGGGTGCGTTTAGCCCTGACTAGAATGCAATCGGCTTTAAGGTAAGTCAGGTAGATCTTGTTTTGCCTACCTGCTCCTGTAGTGTTTCGTGCTAAAGGGGCCGGATCTTGACCCACATCTGGTAAATGCGCGGTCTTCCCATCCTCCGGCCCCTTTAGCATCATGACACATCGGCCCGCGCTCGGGTAGATCCAAAAGTCCAGAGATCTCAGCGCCGTGGTGGAACCCCGGCATAGGACCGGGGCCTTGGCTCTCCCACGGTCCTATGTGCCCTCCGCGCATGCGACCGGGGGTCGTGGTTGTAAGTGGCAAGCGGCGGGTTAGGGTGTGACCATGACGCCGGGGTTCTTGGACTTTCCCGTTCTTCCCCGGCGTTTTTTGCTCGCCCCCGGTCCCAGAGCGCAGCTGGACCGGGGGCGGGGCGCGCTTCGGACCGGCTAGCCCCGATGCTGCGTTCTTGTGCGTGCACATAGTCTGCACGCGGGGGAGTGTCTTTCCGGAAAGACACTTGGGCGCCGGCAGCCATTAGGACCGGGGAAGACTGTCCTTCCGGAAGGATAATTAGGCGTTTCGCAAGATACGCAGGCTGCCATGAACCTCCCGACGTTGTCGTAGTAGAGAAGCACGTAGGCTATCTCGCCAATGACCTTGCGTTGATCCTGTATCGGCTCTAGAAAGAACCTCTGTGCGAATTGGCCTCCGACGAAGATTACGACCTCGCCTAATATTGTCAACGCCACCGTCAGCCACTCACTCATGCGCCGACCAGGCTACTCGAACCCGAAAAACTCCCGCCACCACGAGCGGCGCTCTGAGGGGGTGGGCTCCACCGGCTTCTCGGCGGCCTCCCCCATCGCTAGGAGCCGCCCCGCTCGCTCAGGCTTTGCTCGACCGTGCCCATAGCGTCGATGATGGAGGCTGCCACGTTGGAGAGGGACCTCGCCACGGCGAGGTCAGTGTCCCTCCCCTCCGGCATGTCGAGGAACTGCTGGGCGGACTGTATCTCCCGCCCAGCGCGCGCAAGGCGGTCCCTCATCTGCTTCAGGGCCATCTCGTGCTCCAGCGCTCCCCCCTTCGCCCGAACATCCTATGCCACCAGCGCATCTTATTAACTCCTCCCTACTCGAACCCGAAGAACTCTCGCCACCACGACCGGCGCCGCGGCTCTTCGTTCGTGAACGGTCGCTCCTGGGCCACGTGAGGGCCTTCGGTGTTGGACCTGGGCTCCGCCCTCTCCGCCTCATCCGCGTGGCTCTGAGGTGCCTCTAACTCGGGGACGCGAGCGGCGAGGGCGGCGTTGGCCTGGGTGAGCTGCGCAATGATGGTGTCGGCCCGCCTCCTCGACTCCCTCTCCTCGCGTAGCTGTTCCTCGAGCACGCGGATCGTCTCGTCCTTGGCGGATATGAGTGCGGCAGGCTCACCGTTCAGTTCTTGTTTTGTCTCCGAATCGTCGGAGTCCACCCAAACGTATACTCGCCCATCAGGGTCCTTATCGGACCCCAGGGTCCCTCTCCTGGCGCGCATCCTCACGGCGTCCACCGAGGTGCCCAGGACCTCTGCCGCCTCCTGCACGGTTAGTCTCCGACTCGTCATGCGTATACCCCCCGACTGATCGCTCGTTCGGGTGCAGGATAGACCCTCCAGGGCGGGGTCGTAGTCACTCGCAAGATGTGGGGCTATGGAGCCCCGCTGACCCCATATGGCGAGTAGGGTTGAACCTAGAGTTTAGACTCGAGCGCCTTAGTTCTTCATGTACAGCCGACCGTAGGAAGCCATCATACCGGCGCATAGAGCCGCGTGGGAGGAAGGAGGCAGGATACAGTGTTTACGGCCATCGTAACGGCCCTGCTGGCGGCCCTGGTCCTCGTGGTCACCTTGGCCCTTCTTCTTGTCCTTATGCATGAAGGTCGGAGAACTCGAATTCTGCGAAGTTCATATCCGGAATGCTGCATAGCCCCGGTCGTATCGGCCCCTCAGAGCCGCTCTAAGGGCCTCCGCTCCTTGGACCGAGGGACCATATATTGTAGTGCCAGATAAAGATTCGCTCGGGTGAATGATGCGGGACGATCAGCGCTCGCGGGCTAGGCGGGCTTGCAGCAATTTGCTGGCCTGCTCTATCTCGTCGTCGTGGCCGTACTTCTCTTGGTACATGTCGGCCTGCTCAACCCACTGCCGGGGGTCCGGCCCTCTCGGGGTGTCCTTGTCCAGCAGCCACCTCACGAGGTTCTGCCGATTGTGGGGGCTGTAGCGCAGGCGCTCCATACTGCCCCGATGATACCGAAGCCCCACTGGCCGGGCATGAAGAAGCTCCTGGCTCTAACCTTCAGGCACCACCGAGGGGTAAGGGCACGCTGCTAGGTATTATCTGGCGTAGTAACGTACTTACTCCCAGACTAGATTTAGGCCCACAAACGGGAAGGAAGGAGGCCAAGATGCCTAAAACGGTTTCGGAAGAAACCGAGCGCTTGAAGCGCGTCTGGGAGAGGGAGGCGCCCACCTACGACCGGCGCATGGGCTTTTTCGAGAGAGTGCTCTTCGGAGACGGTCGGGAGTGGGTGTGCTCGCGAGCTTCCGGCGAGGTGCTGGAGGTGGCTGTGGGTACGGGACGCAACTTCCCCTTCTACCCGCAAGGGGTGCGGCTCACCGGCATAGACCTAAGCCCCGCCATGCTCGAGATCGCCCGCAAGAGGGCCGACGGGCTCGGCGCGAACGTATATCTTAGGGAGGGCGACGCCCAAGAGCTACCGTTCCCCGGCACTTCTTTCGAGACGGTTGTGTGCACGCTCTCCCTGTGCAACATACCCGACGATCGCAGGGCCATAGCGGAGATGAAGCGCGTCCTCCGTCCGGGAGGGAGGCTGCTGCTCTTGGACCACGTCAGGGCTTCTTCGAAGGTGTGGTTGGCTGTGCAGCGGGTGCTGGAACCGCTCTCGTGGAGGTTCTCACGCGACCACCTGCTACGTCGACCGCTAGAGCACGTTCTGAGCGAGGGTTTCGAGGTCGAGCAGAGGGAGCGTTATAAGGCCGGCATCGTCGAGCGCCTCTCAGCCCGCAAGCCGGGGTAGTAGTGCGCGGGCGGATGCCCGCGGAGACTGGAGACCGGGGCTATGCGGACTTCCGAGAACTCTGCTTCCACGACGTTGGGTGAATAGGAACAGAAGTAGGGCTCTCTTGCATAGGGGTTGTCGTCGTGCATGGGGTGCCCCGCAATGCATGGGGCTACAGTCCCAATCATCCATAGGTGTTCGAAGCATCCAAGAGGGTGACCAAGCTCCATGGGGTGCCTGTGTTCCGTGAGGTTATTCACATGACCAACTTCCAACCCATCCCCGGCCCCTGATGATTAGCCTGTATTGCTCTCGCCGAAGCTCAAAGTTGCTGGGAGACAGGAGGCTAGGCCTCCCCCAGTGCTCCTTGACTCATCGACTCAGCGGGAGGCCCCAACTACGAAAAAGGCCAGGAAGGCCAAAGACACCACAAGTAGCAGCACTAAAAGCGCTACGAGCCACCACAGAGGGCGCCTTGCCGGTTCGTGTAGCGCTTCCTGCGACCTCTCCGAGGTCGTGTGAGCGCCTTCGCTCAGTTCGGAGGGCATGGGCTCCACTGTCCCCTCTGTGGCGGTGAGGGGGGATTCTGGCAGCGCTCGCGAACCCGTGGCATTCGTGGCTGGCAGCCGGCGGCGCATTTCCTCGAGTTCCTGCTCGGCCTCTTCTCGCCGCCGGTTCGCCTCGGCCAGCTCCTCCTCGAGCGTGGACTGGGCGCGCTCGGTGAGTTCGAGTCGGATTCTGAGCTCCGTGGCCTCCGCCGTGCGTGCCTCCAGGCGCTCCACAAGGTGGCGCAAGCCTTCGCCGGCGTTCGCGAAAGTCGGCGCCGTCTCCCCCTCCGCCGGGGACGTCGCTGCGAAGTTCGCCGGTTGCTCAGCTTCGCGCCTTCGCCGGTCCACAAGGGAGTTGAGCGAGTCTATGGAGATCAAGAAGCGCCTGTTTACGCCTTCGCCTTCCTCACGGGCGTCGAGGAGGCCGCGGCCGACGTAACCCTGCACCGAACGGCGAGATACATTGAGCGCCTTCGCCGCCTGTTTCGTCGTGGTCCACCCAGATGCCCCCATGCCTTCGCGCAAATCGCGTGCAGGTTCGCCGGGAGGTTGCGCCGAGGATGCGCCGTGTTCTTCGCCAGCCACGGTCCCATGCTAGACCATTCGGGGTGCCCGCGCAGCCCTTAAGGAGGAACCTCGCGCCCCAACGAAAAAGATGAACCTGAAGGTGAGCTAGACCCGCTGAACTTGGGGTCCAAGTAGACGGTGCGCCGCGCCCCGGCGCTTGCTAGGGTCGGCGCACCTTCATTGGCCCGGTCCGGACCCGAATCTCCCCTCCTGAGAGAATCTCCGGGGTTCCCGGGCCGGGTTCCCGGCCCATCGTCTCACACCAAGGGTCTCGGGCCAAGCGACAACTCCGCAACAGCGCCGCTAGCGGGGCGGGAAGGAGAAGGAGCGAGGCCCCTGCCGTTCATCCTGGGGCCTTGCTCATTGTGCTGACGATCGCCGCCCTGCTGGTCGCCGTATTCTTTGCGGTGAAGCGGTTGCTGTATGTAGCCTGTATGTAGCTTCCGAGCCGTGCATGGGGTACGTTTCTCAGGGTCGCGGGGGCGTTCCCGAGGCGCGCATATGGCAGTTTCTTCGGGGCGTCACCCAGAAGTCGGGGAGGCCGGGAAGGTGTAGCACAACGCCGAACGTGTCGCCCTTCCCCCCGCCGCCGCTACGCGGCATCGCCCATCGCCGAGCTTCCTGCTCCCGACGCCGAACCAGGACCCGTCGTAGCGGTGGCCATCTCCGTCTACCCAGCACTCGCGGCGGTGGTCCCACCCGCTCACGGCTCCTCTCCCCCCGGCCCTTTGGGCATGTGTTCGCCGGTCTGCGCCCTCGCCAACTGGAGGGCCAGATCGTGCGGGTAGAAGTAGCCGTTCGCCGGGTTCTTCCACACGACGGTGCCCTCGGCGTCCCTAGGCTCCCACCCCGCGCCCACCAGCTCCCGGCGCTCGGCGTACCTGTCGTCCCGCTCCGTCACGGCCCCTCCCTCTCCAGAATCGTTTCGCGCCTCACGGGAGCATCCCGAGCAGCTCCATCAAGGCGGCCGCGCACACCAGGACGAAGGCGACGGCCGCGGCAGCGGCGAGCTGCACGTCGCCGCTCTTCCTGGCGAGGAAGAAGTAACGGGCGAATCCTACGGCGACGATCACGAGGAACCAGAAGAACAGCCCCGCTCGCACCCCACTCAAAAGGCCCCCCAGAACAGCAGCGCGGCCAAAACCGAGGAGGCCACGAACACCCCGGCCGCCCGCCAGGCGCGGGGCTTGTCTCCTTGGTGCTCCGCCACGAGCAGCAGTAGCCCGCCCAAGAAGACCCCCATCATCGCCAGCACGAACGAGAACGGGTACACGACATCCTCGAAGACTGCGCGCCAGCCCTCGCCCAGCAAGAGGAGCTCGACGACGGCGCCCATCACGAACCCGAGCGCCACCCCTACCGCCAAGGGGACCGCCGGGAGCAGTCCCCCGGCGCCCCGGTTGGGGTATCCGTGGCGCCGCGAGGTCATGCCGCCCCTTGGAACTCTTCCAGGGCGAAGGGCAGCGCTGCCCCCACGTCGAGGTCCCCGGCCGGTTCGCTCGTGTAGCCGTGCAAGAAGAGCAAGACCGCGAGTTGGCGTGGCGAGAAGCCGTGCCAGTCCGGGCGCTCGGAGAATGCGCCCCGCAAAGCGACCAGCACGGCGGCGGCGTTCACGACCGCTCCTCCAGGTACGCCTCGAGGTGCGGCTTGACCTCCTGCCAACGGCCCGCGCTACCGTAGAGCTTGGCGGGTATCGCGGAGGCTGTAGAGTTTACCCAACGCTTCGGGTCCTTGCGACAAGCGGCGAGCTGCTTTGCCAGCCACCCGGGCGGGTCCTCGAGCAACTTGCTTACATAGGTTCCGTCTACGGCACCCCCACTAGCGGACGATGCGGACGATGCGGACCTTTTTTCCGAAACCTCTTCTTCGCGAGGTTTAGCGTGAGGGGGGGGTTTGTTTTTAGGTCCGCTATGGTCCGCTGTCTCGAACCACTTGGGCGTTGTACCTGCAAAACCGGGGGTTTCGGTGCGCGGACCATCGTCCGCTGAGCTTGAGCTTGGCGGACCATCTGCTCTCGGCGACGCTGCCCTGCCCCGCCCCCGCTCGCCGTTGGGCGGTTCATTGGGGTCGGGATGGTCCGCTCTTATGCCAATGCCCAACCATCCTTTCAGGTCCTTGTGTGGACCGCGCTTGATCTTGCCGTTCTCGAAGCCGCGGTCCCTCAAGCGCATGCCAAACATCTTCTGCGTTTCCGGCTTTTCGCCGGCGTCGTCGCACCAGAGTTGGTACTGCTTGTAGAGCGGTGTAGCGGGTGCGACGAGGCCCTCGCCCAGCACGCAACGATCCTCGATGAACGCCGCCAAGGTGTCCATTTCCTCTCGGTACTGCTTCGTGGCCTCCGTCACCTTGTCTGGTTCTTCTAAACCGTGCTCTTGCCACTCGAGGCAGCCCTCGACCATCCAGGCGAACACGCCCGCACACTCTTCTCTGAGTCTGTCGGCTAGCTTTGCGTCAGCCCTCTCTCCCTCGAAGCGCTGGGTAAAGGGTATGAGCCGCAGCCGATCCCATATGGCGTCGTCGGTACCCTGAATCACCGGCTTGTTATTGGTGGAGAGCCAAAGCTTAAATTCCGGTTTGAAGTCGAAGTTCTCGCCGAACAGGAACCGCGCGGTCACGGTGTCACGCCCGGTGAGCTGCTTGACCTTCGACTCCGCGAGCCTGCGGCCCCTCTCCACCTCGGCAGCCGACACGAACCTAGCCCCCTTCAGCGCCGCTACGTCGTTGCCGACGCCCTGATACTTCTTGATGAGGAGGGTCTCCACGTCGGTGTTTCGGGCGTAACCTCCCAGGACCTCGTGGAAGAGCTCCACCAAAGTTGTCTTACCGTTCTTGCCCGAGCCGTAGAGAATGGCTAGCAGCCGCTCCCTCGTGACGCCGGTCAGCGTGTAGCCTGCGTAGCGTTTCACGAACCTGATGAGCGCGCCATCCGCCAAGAGCTCTTTCAGGAAACGCATGAACCGGGGACGTGGGGCGTCAGGATCGTACTCCACCGGGACGACCTTAGTGATGCGGTCCGCCGGGTCGGGGGCTTTCAGCCTGCCCGTCCTGAGGTCCAGGGTCCCGTTCTGGCAGTTGAGCAACCACGGGTCTCGGTCGAGTTCGTCCATCCCTACCGCTAGGTAGGGCTTCGCCTGAGACAGCATCGCGTTTATGCGGCCTTCGTTTTGGGAGGCGAGGGCCCATTTGGTGATGTTCTTCTGCTCGGCCTCGTCTTCGGCGTAGGCGGCCTCGTGAAAGATGCTCCTGGCCGTCTTATGCGCAAGCTTCAGGACTTCACCCCGTTCGTCCCAACGATACCGTTTCTCGTCCCACGTCAAGAACGATTTGCGAGCGGGACACCAAAGCACACGGTCATGGTGTGTATCCACAAACCGCTCGGCGTTGCCGAGGTCGGTGCGTGGGTAGTGGCGCCGCTGCTCGCGCATGTCGGCGCGCTCCCAGCCCAGGAAGTCGGAGAGCTTCTGGGCCATGCCGGGAATCAGTTCCTCCAGCTTCCGGCCCCCGGTGGTCGGCTTGTTGTGCGCCAAGCGTGCGGCCGTAGACCGCACGCTCCTGCGCGCGTCCTCGAGTGCGTGTCGCGACGCTTTACGCAGCTCCCACGCGGCGACGAGCATCTGTTCAACGTCTTCTTCGGCCTCACCGTTGCGGAGCATGTAGCCAGCTAGCGCCAGGACGAGGTCGTGACGACCCCCGCCACCCTCCTCTCTGGACCGGGGTAGATTGCGGGCTATGAGAGCTGCGGCGACAAGCATCCCCATGCGTTTACGAAGCTCTTCCTTACCCACGTCTGCTATTGAGGCCGGGTTGTAACCCCCAACGAAATGGTACGGGCCCTTCTCTCGGTGGACGGAGGGGGCCACCGCGACCTGGTGCCCGGCCCCGTTGTTGGAGGCTTTGATGGAGGCTAACTCGGAGCCGTCGAGGTCGGTGAACTTCTTGAACCCCAGCCCCACGGAGCGGTAGAAGTATTGCGAGGGGGCTTCTTGCCCCTTCGCCCCGAGCAAGGTCTCCGGGAGAAAGCGAGGCGCAAGCTGCCTGACCTCTGTGCAGTCCAGGTCGCTCGCGCCTATCCACCCGGACACCTCGCCGCATTGCCAGCCTACGTCTCCGCCTTTACGCACCCACTCGACCGCGTCTGCGAGTGAGATCTCACGGAGCTGCCACTCGGTGTCTACGCACTTCTTGGTCTTGGGGCTGAGGCGGACGAGTTTGATGCTCTCGTTGTCGTAGAAGCGGAGGAGGTCGGTGTCCCTCTCCGCAACGCGCCTCATTCGATTCCCCGCTCGAGGAAGCCAGTGCGTCGAGGCTTAACCTCTGCTAGAATGCCCATACAGCTCCTCTGGTAGGGGGTTGGTGTCGGGGCGAGCGGGCACTCGCCCTTTTTCTATGCGCGGGCACGGCTATACGGGGCCTCCGCCGCCGCACGTTGCGCTTGCTCCGCGTCTTCTCGCAAATCCTTGTAGAACGCTGCCGCGGCGATCGCCTTGCGCTGGCGAGCCTTGAACTCCCCGGCGCTTTCGTGCTTCTGCGGCGCGAAGAATTGTGCGCTCATGTGCCGGCCAAAGAGTGTAAAGTACGAGTCGCCCCAACGCCCCCCACGCGGCACGAGCTCAGGATCCCTGTCCGCTTTCCCATGCGTTGCCATGAACTCTTCGGCAATTAGCTGATATTCAGCGGCTATTTGCCGCCGCCGGAAAACGGCCTCTCCCCTGCTCGCGCCCCGCCACCAGTTGTCCCACTCGGCCTCGGGCAGGGCTAGCCAGCGACTGCCGATGCGCACTTCGAGGAACGCGCCTATCTGGTCGAGGGTGAGCCCGCCGCCCTTGGACTTGTCGGGTTGCTCAAGCGGCAACGGGGTCGGGGTTTCTGGGAATAGATGGGCCACGCTCACGCCCAGAGCCTTGGCTAGCTTCGCCAACGTCACCGCGCTGGGGTTTCTGGCCCCGGTCTCTATCTGACTGACTCCGGAGACCCCCATACCGGCGTCGGCGGCTAGCTTGGCTTGGCTCCAACCCTTCGCCTCCCTCAACCGCCTGATCTCTCGCCCTACTTCCATCGGTCCTCCGTCCTAAGAACGCGTCATACGCTATTCTCTCACAGGATTTCCACATAGTGAAAGGCGATGTGCGGGAGTTTTCAGGCAAATACAAGATGTGGGGTGGGTGTGGCTCATGGTGTACTACTTAAGGGGGGTTTGTCCGGCCGCGTTCGCGGGTGTGGCAAGGGATGAGCTGGTAACAAACAATGCCCTCGTCCCCACATTAGCAGCACGCGCGGGTGAGGGGTCTTCAGGGGTAGATGGGCGCGTGCTCACGACCCCCTGCTCCCTGATTGCCTAGCGGAGCCCTCTGTCCTGCGTGCCCTTGCGCGAGTCAGCCCTAGCCGTGGTTCTTAGGTTCTTAGAGGTTCTTAGATTTTCGTACCCACGTAGGGGGGCAGGTACCCGGATGCGACGGATACGTGCGTAAGGGCGCTACCCTCGTCGCGGAAAAATCTAGCTCCGGAGCTCTCTAGCTCTCCAGGAGCACCCAGCCTGGAAAAGGACCCACATATTTTTGAATGGCTCGTCGCACCTGGTAGACTGCTTTGTCGCAGCACTGACGATCGTTAGGGGGTAGTATCTCGGGGGAGAATAGACGTGGCATCTCGCGTTCGACGGTCGAGCAAGACAAGAGGAGGAGTGTTGCGGAAACTAAAGGTATTGGTGGCCACGCTGGCGATGACGTTGCTGATCGCTGCTCCGGCCTTCGCCCAGGGGATGACCGGCTTCGATGAGTCCGGCTTCGGCGGATTCAACGATTTGAACGTCATCACGTTCGGAGGGAACGGGGGGAACTGCGTAGTCGGCGATTTCGCCGAGATCTGCACCGTCTTCTAGGGGGCATTCTCGCCCTTTTTCACTAACGTCGTGGAAGGCGAAGTTCTCAAAATTCGCCTTCCGCGACGTTCTCGGAAGTTCGCAACCGGCATTACGCGTAGCCCCAATTAGCGGGATAATGCCCCGTGGGGCGTGAGGCGCAGGCTCACGCCCCCCAGATAAGCTAAGAAGAACGCCGCACGACGGCGAAGGATACGATCCCCGCGCCGGCAAGCAGCATCAAAGCACCTATCCCCATCACCGGCGAGATGGGACCGCCGGTATCCGGAAGGCTTCCACCAGCCGCCGAGGCAGCAGAGGCGGTCGCCGTGCTACTAGCCGTGGCGGTGGCTGTCGAAGCGGCGCTAGCCGAGGACGAGGCCGTCGGGGTAGACGACGCTGAGGCGCTAGCGCTCGAATAATTCTGGGCTAAGGCCACGGACGCGAACAGCAGCGCGCCTAGCATGGTTAGCCCCACCAAGAGCAGCAATCTTTTCCTCAACGGTGCCTCCTTCGGGTTGTGGTGTGCCTTGGGGAGTGCCTGCACCTTCCCCCCTGTCTACAAGCATGTAAACAGTTTCGCAGGCCCGGGTCAATCCATGGATACGACCCCCGACGCCTTATTCACCCGAGGGCGTAGAAGGGGTGTTCTCCGACGTTCGGGGCGCGGAAGGAAAAAGGACGTCGCCTACCCGGTGTAGCCGGGGGCTACCATCGACGCTCGGTTCTCGCTACACTCTAAAGCTCGTGCAGATGACCGCACCATCGCAGATCTAGACTCTTGGGGGACGATGTTCGTGGACGCAGTGATGGAGATACTTCCTTTTCTCGCCCTCGGCGCCCTCGTCGTCGCCACCCTCGTTGCCGCCCTGGGGGCCCTGCGGAGTGCCCGCAGGTGCGAACAACTGGGTGAAGACCGACTTGAGCTGCTGCGTGACCAGCACGAGCGCCTAGAGCTACTGCGCGAAGAACGCCGGACGCTGACGGAGGAGCTGGAACTCGAGCGGCGGGAGCGCCTCGAGGCCCAGAGAAGGGTCCAATGGCTTACGCGGGAGCACCCGCACCTGGAACTCGAGCGCGAACTCCAGCGCGTTAAGGA
>Ga0126307_10002690_pt1 | contig 12034 bp, 12 predicted proteins | sample Plot28_FD_89955 | JGI IMG/M metagenome (GOLD analysis project Ga0126307, IMG submission 89955) | Serpentine soil microbial communities from UC McLaughlin Reserve, CA, USA - Plot28 | ecosystem: Environmental > Terrestrial > Soil > Grasslands | place: USA: UC McLaughlin Reserve, Lake County...
GAGCCGACCGGCTCGAGCGGTTCATCCGGGCCCGCGAGCACTGCCGCCGTCCGGTCCTTCGCAGCCTGCACGTCCGGCTGGTTGAACGGGTTGATCTCGAGAATCGATCCCGCGACGGCCACTGCGAACTCCCAGCGGAAGAATTCCTGCCCTAGCTCGTAGGCATCCGTGAGGCGCACCTCGTGTGCCTGCCGGGCGGAGCCGTGGGGAGACTCTCCGGGGGCGGGAACCAGGCCACGGCCCTCCTTGCCCGTCGACTCCGCGATCAGCTGCTCGGCCCAGAGGCCGAATCCGTGGACGTCCTCGAACACGACCTTGTCGCGGCCTTCGCGCCACCCGTCACCGAGGGCGAGCCCGAGCTCGAGGCCCGGGTTGCCCTCGGCGAGACGACACGCCTCACGCATCTCCTCGGCGCGATCGAGCACGCGGCGCACGTCGACGCCCATCAGCACCGCCGGCACCATTCCGAACGGCGACAGCGCCGAATAGCGGCCTCCGATCGTGGCCTCGCCGTGGAAGATGCGGATGAAGTGGTGTTCGCCGGCGAACGTCTCGAGCTCCGAGCCCGGGTCGGTGACGGCCGCGAATTGGGCGCCGCGCGCGAGGAAGTAGTCCGTGTGCGCGCGGGTCTCGAGCGTCGTCCCCGATTTCGACGCGGCGAGGAAGAGCGTGCGCTCCGGGTCGATCTGAGACTCGAGCCGGCGGATAGCCGCAGGATGTGTCGTGTCGAGGACGTGGAATCGCTCGGCGCCGAAGGCGCGCCGCAGCACTTCCGGCGCGAGCGACGAACCGCCCATCCCGAGGAGAACGGTGTCGTCGACCGCGCCTGCCGAGACGATCTCGTCCGCGAACTCGAACAGGTCGTCGACCTGCTCGCGCATCCGCGCCGGCTCGTCCAACCAGCCGAGCCACCGTGCCTCGTCGTCGCCGGTCCAGACCGTGGGGTCACGATCCCAGATCCGCTCGACGAGGCCGGTGGCGTGCCGGGTCACGCCGGGGCCAGGACCTCGCGCTTCTCCGCGATCCCCTGTTTCAGCTCTCGGAACGAGTCGCTGAACTTCTGGACGCCCTCGCGCTCGAGCGTCGCGGTGACGTCGTCGTAGTCGACGCCCACCGCGCGCAGCCGCTCGAACACATCGCTCGCCTCGTCGAGCCCGGTCTCGAGCGTGTCCGCGAGGATGCCGTGGTCCTGGAACGCCTCGATCGTCTCCTCAGGCATCGTGTTCACGGTGTCGTGGCCGATCAGCTCCTCGACGTAGAGGACATCGCGGTACTCGGGGTTCTTCGTCGACGTCGACGCCCATAGGCAGCGCTGCGGCGTCGCACCGCGCGCTGCGAGCCGCCGCCAGCGTTCGGACGCGAACGTCTCCTTGTAGTGCTGGTACGCGAGCTTCGCGTTCGCGATCGCGAGCTTCCCGCGCAGAGCGAGCGCCTCGTCGGTGCCGATCGCCTCCAGCCGTTTGTCGGCTTCGGTGTCGACGCGGGAGACGAAGAACGATGCGACAGAGTGGACGGTCGCGGGGTCGCCGCCGTCCTCGACGAGCCGCTCGACCCCACGGATGAACGCCTCGACGACGTCCTTGTAGCGGTCGAGCGCGAAGATCAGCGTCACGTTGATGTTGCGGCCGGCGGCGATCGAGTCCTCGATTGCGCCGACGCCCGCCTCCGTGGCGGGAATCTTCACGTACAGGTTCGGCTCGTCGATCCACTCGTGCAGACGCTTTGCCTCCGCGAGCGTCGCATCGCGCTCGTACGCCAGATCGGGATCGACCTCCCACGAGACGTAGCCGTCCACGTGGTCGCTCGAGTCCCACGCACGACGCAGCAGGGCACATGCGTCCTTGACGTCGCCCGCCGAAAGCGCGAGGAAGATCTCCTTGGGATCCTGCTCGCGGTCGAGGAGCGACTTGAGCTGCTCGTCGTACGCGGAGCCGCCCGACAGCGCCTTCTGGAAGATGGTTGGGTTCGATGTCACGCCGACGACGGCGTCGCGCTCCATCATTCGCTCGAGCTTCCCGTTCTCGAGGATGTCCCGCGAGAGGTAGTCGAGCCAGACGCTCTGGCCGTGGTCAGCGAGTTGCTGCAGTGGTGTCTTGGACATTTCGCTTCTCCATTTCGTCGATCTTCTCCAGCCGGCGCAGGTACCGGTCGCCGCCGTCGAACTCGGCGCCGAGAAACGCGCGCACGAGCTCGCCGGCGAGGTCGGGTCCGACGATGCCGGAACCGAGGCAGAGCACGTTCATGTCGTCGTGCTCGACACCCTGGTGCGCCGAGTACACGTCGTGGCAGATAGCGGCCCGAATGCCCGGGATCTTCGACGCGGCGATCGACGCTCCGACGCCCGAGCCGCACACGAGGACGCCGCGTTCTGCAACGCCGGAACGGATCGCATTCCCGATCTCCTGCGCCTTGTCCGGATAATCGATCCGCGGCTCCGGACGATCCGTTCCCAGATCGACCGCCTCGTGGCCGAGCCCTTGCAGCGTCTCGAGGATCCGGTCGCGGAGCTTGACTCCGCGATGGTCGAACGCGACTGCGACACGCATGCTCCTACGTTACCCCTCTGCTGCTTCGTAGACTCCTGTCCATGAGCGGCCCCGAACTGTGGCGCGAGCTCGGGCAGCAACTGCGAGTCGATGCGGTGCGCGCGAGCGCCGAGGCGGGATCGGGGCACCCGACCTCGTCCATGTCTGCCGCCGACCTCGCGGCGGTGCTGCTCGCAGATCACTTCCGCTACGACCTGGACGACCCGAAGAGCCCCGCGAACGACCGGCTGATCTTCTCCAAGGGCCACGCGTCGCCGCTTGTCTACGGCCTGTTCCGGGCCGCAGGCGCGATCTCGGAAGAGGAATTCATGACCTACCGGCAATTGGGGTCGCGCCTCCAGGGCCACCCGACGCCCGTGCTGCCGTGGGTGGACGTGGCGACGGGCTCGCTCGGCCAGGGGCTCCCGATCGGCGTCGGCTTGGCGCTCGCGGGCAAGAGGCTCGACCGGCTTCCGTTCCGCGTGTGGGTGATCTGCGGCGACAGCGAGATGGCCGAGGGCTCGATGTGGGAGGCGATCGAGCACGCCGCGTTTTACGAGCTCGCCAACCTGACCGCGATCATCGATGTGAACCGGCTCGGGCAACGCGGCGAGACGATGCACGGGTGGAATCTCGACTACTACTCCGCGCGCCTTCGCTCGTGCGGCTGGCGCGCGATCGAGATCGACGGGCACGACGTCGAGGCCGTCGACGCCGCATACCGCGAGGCCGAGGCGAGCGACCGCCCAACCGCGGTGGTTGCAAAGACGCTCAAGGGCAAGGGCTACTCGAAGGTCGAGGACCAGGAGGGCTGGCACGGCAAGGCTGTGGCCGAGGAGGGCGTGCAGGAGCTCGGGGGCGTCCGCAACATCCGGATCGACCTGCCGAAGCCGGAAGCGCGCGAGCGGCATCGTTTCGACACGCCGGGCGGCGAATGGCCGCGCTATGAGGTCGGTTCCTCGGTCGAGACGCGGAAGGCGTACGGCGAGGCGCTCGCGGCACTCGGCGACGATCGCAGCGACGTCGTCGCGCTCGATGGCGAGGTGTCGAACTCGACCTACGCCGAGATCTTCCGTGACGCGCATCCCGACCGGTACTTCGAGATGTATATCGCCGAGCAGCAGCTCGTAGCCGCGGCCGTCGGCATGCAGGTGCTCGGCTGGAAGCCCTTCGCCTCCTCGTTCGCCGCGTTCATGTCTCGTGCGTACGACTTCATACGGATGGCTGCTATCTCACGCGCCAACCTCAGGCTCTGCGGCTCGCACGCCGGCGTGTCGATCGGTGAGGACGGCCCGTCGCAGATGGCGCTAGAGGATCTCGCCGCGTTCCGCGCGGTCCACGGCTCCACAGTGCTCTATCCGTGCGACGGCAATCAGACCGCGAAGCTCGTCGCGGCGATGGGCGATCTCGACGGCATCTCCTTCCTGCGGACGACGCGGGCGAAGACGCCGGTGATCTACTCGCCCGACGACGATTTCCCCATCGGAGGCGCGAAGGTTCCGCGCGACGGCGACGACGTGACGCTGATTGGGGCGGGGATCACGCTCCACGAGGCGCTCGAGGCGGCCGAGTCGCTCGACGCGGAGGGAGTATCGGCACGCGTGATCGACCTGTACTCGGTCAAGCCCATCGACGTTGCGACGCTGCGCGAGTCGGCAGAAGCCACACAAGGGCGGGTCGTGGTGGCGGAGGATCACTGGGCCGAGGGCGGTCTCGGTGAAGCGGTGCTGTCGGCGCTGGTCGGCCTGGAGCTCTCGTTCGAACACCTGGCCGTGCGGGAGATGCCCGGGTCGGGCACGCCCGACGAGCTGCTTTCGGCGGCCGGGATCGATGCCGAGCACATTGCCGACGCGGCGCGGAAGCTGGTTCAGGCCGAGGCGGTCGCCCGGTAGAGCGCGTCGAGGCGCTCACGCGCCTCGCGGTGCTGAGCCGTCCGCTCGGGCCGAGGCTCGAAACGGCGACCGAGCGGCACCGGCTCGTCTTCGATTCCCAGTGCGAGCATCGCGGCCCCGCGCGCCGACGCCTCGGCCGCGTCCGCCATCGCCACCGGCGTTTCGAGCACGTCCGCAATGAGCTGCGCCCACCCGGGCCGCGAGATGAGAGCGGCGCCCGTCGCCACCACTTCTCGGACCTGATCAACCTCACTTGCAAGCTTGGTCTGACTAGACCAATCAGACCAGCTTGACCTGAGCAACTCCCAGATCGTCCCAAGCCTGTAGGCGATTCCCTCGTAGGCGGCCTGCGCGATGTCACAGGCGTGTGTCGAGTGCGTAACGCCGGAGATCACGCCCGCAGCGTCGCCGCGCCAGCCTGGAGTGCGCTCTCCGCCGAGTTGCGGGAGGAGGAGGACACGTCCCGGAGGGAGGTCGCGCGCATCGTCGACGTCCGCGCCCGTCAGTCGAGCGACGGTCGAAAGCAGGTTGCCGCCGTCCGAAAGCGCCCCGCCCTGGACGAGCCGCTCCGCGTCGAGGCGGTAGAGGAACAGCCCAGGTGTGCTCCGCGCGTCGTGCCGGATCACGCGGAGCGCCGAGCTGGTCCCGATCGTCACGACCGGGCGGCCGTCGAGGCACCCCGCGCCGACGTTCGCCGCGGCGCCGTCGCCGAGCCAGACGCCTGCTTCCAGAATGGGCGGCAGCGCGGCTTCGTCCAGGCCGAGTGCCGCCAGCAGGTCGCGGTCCCACCGCCGCGCGTGCACGTCGAGGAATCCGGTCCCTGAAGCGAGGGACATACTGGTGGCCAGCGATCCTTCGACGCGCAGGCGGAGGTAGTCTCCCAGCGCCGCGAGACGCGAAAATCCGACGCCCTCGCGCCTCAGCCGCCGAAGCTTCGCCGGCCAGAACGAGGGATGAAGAGGAGCGCCTGTCCGTGCATGCACGGCGGCGGCGCCGAGCTCCCGCCCCAGCGCCTCGGCGTCGTGCGCCGCGCGGAGATCGAGCCACGTCGAGACCGGCGTGAGCGGGCGGTCGCGCTCGTCGAGCGCGACGAGCGAGTGCCAGAGCGTCGACCACGCAACGGCATCCACTTCGCCGGCGGCCGTGAGCGCCTCGTCGACGAACGAGACGATCGGCTCCAGCGGCAATTCGCCGTTGGCGTCGGCCGCGTGGTGGAGCCGGCCGAGCGACGGCCCCACCGGCTGGGCTGCATCGTCGTAGACCTGCGCCCTGGCGGACGACGTGCCGATGTCCACCGCCAGCACGCGCGTCACGCGCGGGACCTTACGGATCCACCGACCTGCGCCTAGTCTTGACACATGGCCGTCGTGATCGCATCCAGCCTCCGCAAGGAGATCGCCGCGCACGTGCTGTTCGACGGCGTCTCGTTCAAGGTCGAGCGTCGCGACCGACTCGCCCTCGCCGGCCCGAACGGCGCCGGCAAGACGACGCTGCTTCGGATGCTGGCGCGAGAGACCGAGGCGCACGGGGGCGACCTCGCGTTCCAGAAGGGCACTCGCGTCGCGCTCCACGATCAGCGGCCGCCACTCCAACGTGGTTTGTCGCTGCGCGAATACGTGCTCTCCGGCGCTTCCGACCTGGTGGCATTCGAGACGCTCCTCCGCGAGCTCGAGCAGCGGATGGCCGGGGGCGACCATGGTCCGGAGGTTCTGCGCCGGTATTCCGAGGCGCAGTCACGGCTCGAGCATGCAGGCGGGTACGCGTGGCGCGAACGCGTGTCGTCCGTCGCGCGTGGGCTCGGATTCGCCGAGCCCGACCTCGACCGGCCGCTCGACACATTCTCGGGCGGCGAGCTCACGCGCGCATCGCTCGCGCGGGCTCTCGGCGGCGATCCCGACCTCCTGCTTCTGGACGAGCCGACGAACCATCTCGACGTCACCTCGCTCGAGTGGCTGGAGAACGAGCTGCAATCGCTCGACGCCGCCGTCGTGCTCGTGGCGCACGACCGCTGGTTCCTCGAGGCGACCACGACGGCGGTCCTCGAGCTCGAGGCAGGCCGCTCCACCTACTTCGCCGGTCGGTGGCACAACTGGCGGCTCGAGCGCGCTGCGCGCCTGCACTCGGCGCAAAAGGAATCCGCGCGCATGTCGGAGGACATCGCGCGCCTCGAGCGCTTCGTCGAGCGGTTCCGTTACAAGAAGAGCCTCGCGAAGCGGGCGCAGGCGAAGCTGACCCAAATCGGCCGGCTCGAGCGCGAGCGCGCGAAGCAGACCGAGGAGATCGAGCTCCTCACGCGGCGCTCGCGCCGGCTCGGGTTCGAGTTCTTCAACCCCGCGCGGAGCGGACGGACTGTCGTCGAAGTCGAGCGGCTCCACGTGCGGATCGGCGATCGCGTGCTCCTCGAGGATGCGTCATTCGCACTCGAGCGGGGAGAACACGTCGCGCTGGTTGGGCCGAACGGCGCAGGCAAGACGACGCTCCTCGAGACGTTGCTCGGCAACCGCGAGGCGAACGGCGGACGGGTGCACCTCGGTCACGGCGTCGTGCCCGCGTACTTCTCGCAGCAGGAGATCGAGCTGGACGAACGCCTGACGGTGCTCGAGTCGGCGCAGAAGGCGACGGGGCTGCAGCGGCCGCAGGCGCAGCAGCTCCTCGGCCGGTTCCTCTTCAGCGGCTGGAACGAGCACGAGAAGTCGGTTTCGGTGCTCTCCGGCGGAGAGCGCCGACGGCTCGCCCTCGCGCACGTCGTTGCGTCTGGCGCGAACTTCCTCGTCCTCGACGAGCCGACGAACCACCTCGACGTCGAGTCGCGGGAGGCGCTCGAGGCCGCCCTGGAGGCGTTCCCCGGCACGCTGCTCCTCGTCTCGCACGACCGGGCGCTGGTCGATGCCGTCGCACATCGGACGCTGGCGCTCGAGGACCGGACGCTGAACAGCTACGACGGTGGCTGGGCGGAGTTCGCCCGCCGCAAGGAGGAGGCGGCCGCAGCCGCGGCGGCAGCGGGAGCGGCGTCGAAGGCGAAGGAGTCGAAGGCTGCGAAGCCTCGGCCGGAGCGCCCGGCGCCGAGCCGTCCGTCCGAGCTCGATCGGCTCGAGGCTGACATCACGAACCGCGAGTCGCTCGTCGCCGACCTCGAGCGGCAGCTCGCCGAGGACTGGGCCAACGTGGAGACGCTGCAGGCGCACCGACGCGCGCGAGACGAGCTGCAGCGGCTGCTCGAGCGGTGGGAGCTCCTGTTCGAGAAGCAGCAGACCGGAGCCACCGCTTCCACCGAAGCCACGTAGCAAAGTGTTTCCTTGGCCGGGATCCGGGTCGGGTCCCAGTCGGCGAAGGCCTCAGCGCGCGGGCGACTCGGCGCGCGCGAGCGCGCGCGAGAGCCAGGGCGCGAGCTCGCGCAAGAACGCTGGGTCGACGGCGTGCGGCAACGGCGACTCGCGGTAGAGGACGTCGGCGCCGGCACTGTCCAGCAGCTCGCGGGCGCGCCGACCCCACTCGACGTCGATCACGTCGTCGTACGTCCCGTGTCCGATCGCGACCGGCGGCAGCGGCGGCGAGAGGTCGAGCTGCCACTCGGGCACCTCGGGCACGAAGCCGGACAGCGCGATCAGCGCCGCCGGGCGCGGCCGCCCCGCCCCGAGGCCGAGCGCGTACGTCATCATCGCGCCCTGCGAGAACCCTCCCAGCACGGTGCGCCCGGGCGGAAAGCCGAGCCCGTCGAGCCACTCCGCGACCCGCTCATACGTCGCGAAAAACGTCGCCGGGTCGGGATAGCCGAGGCGGTAGAGCGCGTACCAGTGCGCACCGCCGGGCGGAAGTGAAAGCGGCCCCCGTGGCGTGACGCCGAGCAGGCGGCGTTCGGGATCGAGCAGATCGAGCAGCGGGAACAAATCCTGCTCGTCTGCGCCGCGGCCGTGGAAGAGGACGAGCAGTCCCTCCGGCTCGCCTCGGGCGTCGCGCGTGAGCGCCGTCAGCGTCACGAGCGCAGGGCGGCGCGCGGGTTCGGAAGCGGGGTCAGCACCGGCTCGACACGGTCGCGGAGATGCTCGAACGCCGGTGGAAGCGACAGCCGCTCGCCGAGCGACTCGAGCGGCTCGTCGGTTGCAAAGCCTGGCCCAAGCGTCGCGATCTCGAACAGGATCCCGTTCGGCTCGCGGAAGTAGATCGACTTGAAGTAGAAGCGGTCGATCACGGGCGTCGGACGCGCGCCGATCTCGAGCGCGCGCTGCCGCCACGCCTCGTGCTCGTCCATCGGCGATGCCCACGCGACGTGGTGCACGGTCCCCGCGCCCGGGACTCCGCGCTCCGCCGGCGGCGGGTCGTACACATAGCGGCCGCCGCGCCGCTCCCCGCGCGCCTCGAACGTCGTGACGTCGCGCGGGTCGAACGCCAGCCCCTCGAGGAACGAGCGGCTCTGCGCGGGGTCGCCGAATGCACGCACCGTGTCGAATCCGCGCAACGCATGCTCGTTCGGAATCTCGGGAAAGCTCGCGATCAGCGGCTCGTCGCCCGACTCGTCCACGACGAGCTCGAGCGCGAGCCCCTCCGGATCCGCAAAGACCAGCGACCTGTCGTGCTGCTGCCCGCCCACGCGCTCCTGCCAGAAATCGAGAGATTCGTCCGACCCGACACGGAAGACGATGCGGTGGACCATGCCCGCACCGGCGCGCCCGCGCCGCGCATCGGGGTACTCGAAGAACGTGATGTCGGCGCCGGCGGATCCGACCTCGTCGGCGTAGAAGAGGTGATAGACGGTCGGATCGTCCTGGTTGACCGTCTTCTTGACCAGGCGCAAACCGAGCGTCCCCGCGTAGAACTCGACGTTCGCCGGCGCGTCGCGCGTGATGCACGTGACGTGATGGATGCCTTCGAGCTTCATCGTTCCTCCGTTACTTGACCGCACAAACGATAGGCAAATCGAAAGGGGTCACTGCTCCCCGAGCGTCGCCACAACCGCCTCGGCCACGATCTTCAACGGGCGCCCCGACAGCTGCGACGCCTTCCGGAGCCGCGCAAACGCCTCCGGCTCCGTCAGTCCCTCCTTCACCATCAGCAGCCCCTTTGCGCGCTCGATCGCCTTCCGCGCCTCGAGCGCCTCCGCCAGCGAGTCCGCCTCCTCGCGCAACGCGGCCAGCTCCTCGTGACGTGCGCGAGCCGTGTGAATGGCCGGAATGAGGTCGCTTTCGCGGAAGGGCTTCACGAGGTAGCCGAACACACCCGCCTCGACCGCCCGCGCGACGAGCTCGTCCTGCCCGTACGCGGTCAGCATCACGATCGGGATCGGGCGCTCCTCGAGAATCGTTCGCGCCGCATCGATTCCATCGAGGTGCGGCATCTTCACGTCCATGATCGCGAGGTCCGGCCGGTGCGCGCGCGCGAGCGCAACGGCCTCCTCTCCGTCTCGCGCCTCGGCGACGACGTCCAGCCCGGCGCGGCGAAGCAGCTCGACCAGGTCGAGCCGAATGATTGTCTCGTCCTCGGCTACAAGGATTCGGATCGTTCGAGTGTACGAACTCCCGCGAGCGCGCCCTTCTTCGTCCACCACGTGAAGACGTCGACCGCGAGGCGCCCCGCCTGCACCGACGGATCGGCTCCCGCGAGCGCGCGCGTCTCCTCGAGCGACGTCACGTAGATGCAGAGGCCACGCCACGATTCGTCGGGTTGGTCCTCGAAGGGGCCGGCGAGAATCATCGCGCCTCGCTCGCTCATCGAATCCAGGTAGGCGAGGTGCTGCTGCTGCAGCCGCTCGAGCTCCTCCTCCGGAAGATCGGGGGTGTCGCGCGGCCGCCGCAGCAGCACGAACGAGTGCGACTCGAGCTCCACTACTCCGACCGGAGGGGCTGCGCGAGCATCCACGGGTTCCCGTCGGGGTCGTAGAAGGTCGCGAGCTTCACCATGTCCTGGATCTGGTACGTGTCGCCGTCGAAGCGCGCGCCGGCCGACTCGAGGTGTGCACGCGCGGCATCGATGTCCTTGACCGTCCAGGTCGGCGTGATGCCACCGTTCTTGATCTCCTCGGTCTGGCCGAGCCCGACGTTGATGTTCGCGTGCGGCGTGCGCATCTCGCCCCAGCCGTACTCGTCCATCCGGTACTCGAGCTCGAACCCGAGCGCCTTCCCGTACCACTCGACGGCGGCGCTGAAGTCCGAGACGTTGACCGAGATCACGATCCGCTCGCCGTACTCGAACGGTGTTGCCACCGGAGTCGTCGCGGTTTCGCTCACGAGAGCTCCTTTCGCTAGACGCTGTCTTGACTCGTTTTTATACTAAGTATCGTTTCGTGTCAATCATGGACCTGATCGCGCTGTTCCATCATCGCTGGGCGGCGCCGGTGCTCGCAGAGCTGGAGCGGCAGCAAGGCAGTCGATTCGCCGCACTCGTCGGCATCCTCGGGCTGAGCCGAGAATCGCTTCGTCGCACGCTCGCCGCGTTGATCTCACTGGGGCTCGTCGAGCGGAATCCCGGCTACGGCCACCCGCTCCGCCCTGAGTACAAGCTGGCGCCGAAAGGAGAAGAGGTGGCCGCACGCTGCCGTCGGCTGCTCGAGGCACTCGGCGACGAGCGCGAGGTGGCGCTCCGAAAATGGTCGTTACCCGTGCTCGTCGCGCTGCGCCGCACGAGCCGATTCTCGGAGCTGCGCGACGAGCTTCCGGGAATCACGCCTCGCGCGCTCGCGCTCGCGCTGAAGGACCTGCAGAGCGCAGGCCTCGTGAAACGGATCGTCGACGAGGACGCGTATCCCCCGACGGTTCGCTACGGCGCGACCGACACAGCCCGGCCGCTGCAGCGCGCGCTCACGTGAGCGCGGCCACGATGTCGTCGACCCCCGCGCCCTCGCGCCGGGGCGAGCGCCGGAAGATCTGGGCTGCGGCGAGGTGAAAACCGTCCGGCAGCCCTGCGTCCGCGAACGTCGCCGCGATCTCCTCCATCTCGCCGACCCAGCGCCACCCCTTCTCGCCGGCGGAGGCTGCGGCACGATCCGAGCGTTCGAGCAACTCGGGTAGCGACCGCTCCCATTCGGCCAGGAGCGGCGCCTCCACACCCTCCGCTCGCGCCAACGCACGGATCGCCAGCAGCAACGCAGCCGTCCCCTTCGTCCACGCCGCGTACGCCATCTTCACGGCGGACGCGTCGCCGGGTGCTTCGGAGACGACGCGCGCGTCGACGGGAGTCCCGGCGAAGAGCGCCGCGACTGCACTCGCCTCAGCGCCCGAGAGATAGAGCCGAGTAGTCTGACCGCCGACGGGCGGCGGCCCCACGATCCCGCCGTCGACGAACCGCTCCGCGCGAGCGAGTTCGCGGGCGGTCGCAGGTGAAACCGCATTGGCGTCCACGTACACGCCCGAAAATCCGCGAACCGACCGCAGCACGTCGCGAGCCGCGTGCGGCGGGCAGACCGACAGAATCACCTCGCCGCGCCGCGCCAACGCAGCAGCGGAGCCCGCGTCCTCGAGCCCAGCGGCGTCCGCGCGCTGCCTCGTCGCGTCGCTCCGGCCGTCCGAGGCCCAGAGCACCGTCGCTCGCGCCGAGCGCAGAACCGCGCCGATCGCCGATCCCATCTCCCCAGGGTGCAGAAGCCCAACAACCACCATGGCCGGAGTCTCTCAGGAGGCCGGCGGC